>Ga0187893_10012963_pt1 | contig 11706 bp, 11 predicted proteins | sample MA1701074metaG_FD_139574 | JGI IMG/M metagenome (GOLD analysis project Ga0187893, IMG submission 139574) | White microbial mat communities from a basaltic lava cave in the Kipuka Kanohina Cave System on the Island of Hawaii, USA - MA170107-4 metaG ... | reverse complement strand
TCGGCGCGGAGTGTTGTTGTAATTCGTGTTTCGTTTGGAAAATCCTTTTCAAAAACCAAGACGGCTTTGTTCTTTGCTTCGGGCATCCACGAACGAGATTTGAAACGAATGAAATTTGCGCGGCGAAGACTGCAAGGTTGTAGAGCGTCAGTTTGGTTATCTTTTCCGCAAAGAGGTTCGGCTGAATAAAAGCCTTCAAGTTTTGCAATGCCGCTCACTGAGCCTTGCGGAATGTTGACTGTGATTGTGAAAGCGGAATCGCCAAGTCTTGACGTGGTTGTTCCTTCGTTTTCTGCCTGAATTGAAACGTACTTTTGTTCGCGCGTCATGCGGATTCCCGTTTCGTTTGTGTTTGGCGAATCCGTAAGCGCATTACTGATTTGAGCGAGCGTCAGGTTTGTTCTGTCTTCGCTTGATGGAAGACGAAAGACGCAGATGCCGAGAAGTTTTTCGCCTGCCTCTTCGCGCACAGTGCGGGCAGTTTCGCGCAAAGCCTCAACCGTCGGAATGATAACCAGCAAACGGTCTTCTTCTCTGATATTCAAACCGTCAATCACACCGTCGTTCAAAGCGCGATAAACGCAACGCCATTCGCTTCGTATAAAATTTTCGGATGAAGAAAAAGGTTTGCATTCGATTTGTTCAAGATTCGCGTCATTGGCTACGCGCGCGGGGTCAAGGTCGCCGCGAAGTTCAATTCGTTTTCCCACTGAATTAAAAAGAGCTGTGTAACCGTAAGCAGAAAGCCCCGCGTAAAAAGGCATATTCAAATTTCTTGCCCGCGCGGTTTCGCGTCTGACAAACTCGCTTGATGTAACCTGAATCTTTTCATCAAGGGTTTCGGGAATTTTTGCGCCGTAAAACTGCGGTATCCAGAAATCAACTTCCGTTAAGGTTGTTGATAAAGCAGAAGAAGAATCCATCCACGTAGGCAAGCCTGTTATCGAAAGTTTTGTATTTTGCGGCAAACCTTGGCGGACAGTTTTCAAAAGTTCGCCGTAACGCGCGAGCAATCTCGTAGGAACATCAAAATCGAGTTGTAACCCTGTGATATTCGCGCCGTCATTTCGCGCTCGTTCTGTGTCCTGTTTGAATGTTTCATAAATTGCCAGAGAAAGTTTTTCGATTTCGACCTTCTCGAAATTTTGTAGGAGTGAGGACGTAGCGTTATAGACAAGATGAGTGTCGAGATTTCGCGGAAACTTTCCTTTAACGGGGCGAATGCGTATTACTTTCTTTTCGCCGTAATCAAACTGTCCCGCACGCAAAAAGAGCGCGTCGGCTTTTGTTTTTGCAATCGCCGCATCAACATCTTCCTGTTTGACTGCCTCATTGTTCCAAGCCCAGAACGCTATTTTGACTTCGTCCGGTTTCCAAGCGCGTGGCATGGTTGTCACATAACGCCAAGCAAATACACCGCCGGAAATAGCTACAATAGAAAAACAAAAGAGTAGTGTTTTGTGTGGAATGCGCCAGAAAAAGAACTTTCTTTTTATAGTTTTATTTCCCATTTGATTTTGCGTTGTTTACTTGTTGGCTTTTGGTTTGGAGAGGTGAGGACAAGGCAGTTGTTGATTTAGAGAGATTGGCATTGTTGAAGAACTGTTTTGAAAACTCACCCGCAAATTGTGCGAGCAAATATCCAAACGAAAACGAAAGACCCACAACCAAAACACGAAGCAATATGCGCCCGCCGCGCAATCGCAAACTTTGAAATCTTGAAACCAATTTTTGTAAGCGGACCGGCTTCATCGGCGGGCATTATCTTCATTTCAAGTTGAGCCGTTTACGCGGAAACTGACAGTGGTTGGATGGGGAATCCTCTAAGGTGGACTGTGGGAATCCACATTGACCAAAAATAGATTGAAAGCGAAATTAAAACTTAGTATGAAAAGAAGAGGTTGAATAACGAGATGCGGACAACAGAGTTCTTTTGTTTAGTCGCTGAAAGCGACGATATATCAGTAGCCCATAGCGAAAAGCTATGGGATTCAGGAAGATATGATATAAAGCCCACGAACATGGGCGACATAAAAAAGAAATATTGATAATGTCGCTTTTATTATGTCACTGCTACGCAGTTTTGAAATCCAACGATTGCTTAATCCCACAGCTTACGCAGTGGGCTACTGATATGTCGCTACTGTCCTAAGCTTTTATTATGGGCAATCAGAAAATACTTCAATGAAAAAGATACTCTTTTACATCAGTTTATTTTTCATCTTTTCACTTCAAGCATCGGCGAAGACAGAATCAATCACAGACTTTTCAAAGACGATTGATGCGAATAAAACTACGACCTACTTCGATTTAATCCACAAAATTTTCCCCGACGCGAAAGAGAATGACAAAGGCGTTGCGGTTTCTACAAAAAGTATCGCGCTCGACAATATCTTTGGTGATTACAAAGGCCGAGTTTACGAGGGCGAAATGCAAATCAACTCCGCCGAGAGTCTTTGGGTAAAGAACAATGGCAAGCGGCAGATTCTTTTGTTGATTGATGTTTCATCTTCAAACGGACAGCCTGAGTTTCAATGGGGAGATTTGAATGTGCTTGCGCTTTTTGATGTTGACGGCGAGCCAAAGCTAATTGATGCCAAGGATGTTCAGGCAGACCGTTTTGTTTTCTTTTCCGAAGAACAACCAATCCTAAATTTGGATACAAAATCTGACGCTTTCCTCGTTATCAATCATCATTTCAACGCAGGCGAAGGCTTTGTTAATCTGTCTTTGATTGGTGTTGTAAATAATCGTCTTAAAATTGTTTTGGACAGCATCCCTACGCTGATGAATGTGGAAGGATGCAGTATTGGCTGCGACGAAAAAGCTTTTCTGAAACTCACGAAAAATCCGCGTAACAACTTTAGCAATATCACAGTTCAAATCAAATACAACAAGCACGCTGATGGCGATGAATGCGAGAAAAAACGAAAGGGTTACACAAAAAACTATTTTCATCAGTGCGTTTGGAACGAGAAGCAAAAGAGATACATTAAATTAAAAGGAAAGAGCTGAAGTCTGGACACATTTTGGAATAAGTGTTTTTTGTTGTTGTGTCATCTGTCTGCAAAGCGCGGCTTTGCCGCGTATCTGTTTAGCGTCATGTTGTTTTGCGGCTTTGCCGCTTTAGTTTTTCTCTGCGCGTCTGTTTCGTTCACACAATCGAAAAAGTCGAAACCAAAGACCAATGGCGAAAAGCTAATTACTGCTTTGATTGATGCCGAAGGGGTAAGCGGTGTTTACGGAGACGACGGAATGTATATTTTCGTCCAAGCTCCTGCAATACAACGAATCTTTAGACTCAAAGCTAAAGCAATTCCTTTGTTGATAGCTCACCTAGATGATAAACGCCTTCTTCGCATAGGCACGAATTTCACCAACGAGAACGGGAATCGCCTTGAGATAACAGTGGGAATGGCATGTTTCGACCTTCAGACACTTATGATTCGTCACGATTCACGTTTCTTTGACAAGAAATGCTTAGAAGAAGAGATAGAGGGAACTATCGGTTCGTGTGCCAGAAAAAAATATCTAATAGAGCCTTTTGATTTCTGGCCCGGTGAAAAACTACGGGTAACCAAACGCATTTTAAGAGCAAAACGCAATTGGCAAACCGCTTATAAGAAAGGGCGGATTCGTTATACCGTTTATGATTGGTTATAAATGTAAACGACCTGTAAATGTTATCGCGGCAAACGATGTGAGGAGAAGCAAACGCAGAAAAAAATGTTGACGGCATTTAAGCAAGTCGGTTTTTTGATATTCGTTTTTTGTTTGCTATCGGTTTTTGCATTTAACTGCGAGGCGCGACCTAAGAAAATTGTAGGTATGCGCGCGATGCTTTTCTATCAGAACACCGGAACATTTTCAGCGGATGTATTCACCGCACAGAGCGATTTGTGGAACGTGGCTTTTGATTATGTTTATTCGACGTTTGTAATGGTCGAAGTCGAAGGCGATAACGAAAGAGAAGATTATGTCCGCCAGCGGAAAATAGAATTCGTAGCGCGATACATACCGCTCGACGGTAAGCGTGAAATCACTGTAAGAAAAGTTTCTCCGCTTTGGTTTGACGAAAATGGAAAAGCGTTCATGGGATTCTGGATTGATAAAATAGGCTGTGACCCGATAAAAATTTCTGCAAATATCAACGGGCAGAAAACGCGAATGCGGAAAGAAATAAATTTTCAATGTGGCGAATAGCTGTTTTGGTAAGTTTGGGGGGAAAATAAAAGCCCAAGTAAAGAGAGTTGAGAGAATGACCGTCTTATCAGTTAGTGAAAAAGACAAGAAAATAAAATGACCGTTTTTTTTGAAGAGGGAAGAATTCACAGCCGCGTAGCGGCAATAATGAATTTAGCCGTGTCATTTATGCATTAGTATCTACACAAGTTTGTGAGTACGGTTTTTAGCCCTGAAAGAGCGAAATTCAATAGCGATGGCGCATCGCGTTGGGTGACATGAAGTGATGATGTCAAAGCCCTGAAAGGGCGTAATAATGGCGTTTCGCCCTTTCAGGGCTTGGACATCATCGCCGATTTTATAGGCTATTGAATTGCGCCACTTTGCGGCTTTGATTTGTTCTAAAAACTTGTGTAGATACTAATGGTTGAAACATACGGCTAAATTCAAAATGTCGCTACGCGACAGTGAAAATGAGATGTCCATACTAATCGCAGAAGACAACGTAGCGCAGAGGCATTATCTGCGTGAGATTTTAGAGAAAGAGTTTTCGGAACACGCGCCTGTAATTGAAGCGGGCGACGGCGAAGAAACTATCGCTCTTGCTCTTGAGCACAAACCTGCGCTTTGCGTCATGGATATTCAAATGCCAAAGCTGTCGGGAGTGAAGGCGGCGCGGGCGATTTGGAAAGAGGTTCCTCAAACCCGAATAATTTTCTGGACACAGTTTCCGCACGAAATTTATATCAACGAAATTCGCAAAATAGTTAAATCGTTACAACCTTCGCCGCCTTTCGGGTTCATACACAAAAATAATCCCGAAGGGCGTTTTCTTCGTTTCGTAGCGGCTGTGTTGGAAGACGGTGCGGATATGATTGACCCCGCCTTCAAAGATTCTTTCAAGCGTCCTTTGCTCACGGAATTTGAAGCGGAGGCTCTTTATTATCTCGCGCTTGGTTTATCGAATTGGGCTATTGCGCGAAAGTGTTCGTTGACGCAACGCGGCGTCGAAAGCCGTCTCGCCACGCTCTACGAAAAACTTTTCATCAATTCATCCGAAGGGACACAAAACGAGACCTACGACAAACTCGCCTTCAATACACGCACGCGAGCATTTTTTGAAGCACTTCGCCGCGGGCTGTTGAACAACGAAGAATTGGAAACTGCATCAAACGAACTGGAACTTTGGATTGAACGGGACAGAAAGCGCTTTGCCGAAGAAGCAAAAACAGAAAAAGAGAAAGGGAGAAAGGGAGAAAGGGAGAAAGGGAGAAATTGAAAAAGAGTTTGCGCCGATTAATATTCTTTCCCGTTTGTATTTCCTAAACTGAATATGTTGAAAAATAAGAGGAGTTTTATGACCGTTTTGAGTTCACTAATCGTTTTTTCCGTTTCTTTGTTTTTAATCTTTAGCGCTTCGTCAAGAGTTGAAGAAGCAAAAACGCTCTCGCCCGCATTTGCGAATCACGCATTTCGTCCAACGAGTGATGCTGAATTTCAAAGGCGCTCCGAACAGCTAAAGACAAAGTTAAAAGGTCGGGGCTTTACGATTTTAATTCAGAAGCCTTTCGTAGTAATTGGCGACGAAGAGGAGTCAGTCGTGAAACGCCGCACCGAAAACACTGTGAAATGGGCTGTTGATAAATTGAAACAAGACTTTTTTACAAAAGACCCCACAAAGATTTTGGACATCTGGTTGTTCAAAGATGACGCCTCATATCGCAAACACGCTAAAGAGTTTTTTAACGACGAACCCGATACTCCTTACGGTTATTATTCACCTTCAAGCAAGGCTTTGGTAATGAATATCTCAACAGGCGGCGGCACGCTCGTTCACGAAATAGTTCACCCCTTTATGGAAGCAAATTTTCCTGCTTGCCCGGCTTGGTTTAATGAGGGGATGGGTTCACTTTACGAACAATCGGGAGAAGAAGACGGTCATATTTACGGTTACACAAACTGGCGACTCCCGGGATTGCAGAAGGGAATTAAAGACAAAATCGTGCCGTCGTTTAAGAAGCTGACAGCAATGTCGGACGCAGAATTTTACCGCGAAGACACGGGCACAAACTATTCGCAATCGCGTTACCTTTGTTACTACCTTCAAGAGAAAAAATTGCTTGTGAAGTTTTACAAGGAGTTTGTAGCAAACCAGAAAACAGACCCGACGGGTTACCAAACACTTCAAAATGTTTTAGGCGAAAAAGACATGGTTGATTTTCAGAAAAGATGGGAGCAATTTGTTTTGAAGCTGGTGTATAGATGACTATCAAAGGTCAACTCCCATACTGATAATGGAGTTGAGGTGTTGTGAAGCGATGTTTTTGCCAAAACCAGCATTACTATATTTCAAAGAAAAGCGGTAGCCCGTGAAGACTTACCGCACACATATTCTTAACGATAATTGGTTTTTCTGCGCTCCAACGTGGCGCCAGTTGCATACCTTTATCTGGAATGTCACAAAATGGCGATGGTTGTTGATAGAGATTATTCATTATTGATGCTTCAAGGCGTTCACAAATACGGGGTTCTTTGCCAACCTCTGCTACAAAAATGCAAAACGACAAGAGTTGTTTTCTCACCGCCGCCAATATCACAGACTTTCGTTCTTTGAACTCTGCTTGATGCTTTCTGGTATAATCCCATCCATGCCATATCTCCTTTCTGATTCCCTGTTGAACGGCAGTAATATCAAGAACAGTATATTCGCCGTTCAGGAATTTACGAGTATGTTCTCTAAATCGCACAGGGATTGTTCGCCGCGTGAGTCCCGCTGCATAAATCATATAACCATCTAGGTATTCAAAAGTTTGCAAATAGACTCCGGAAGTTTTGGGAATACGAGGCAGATTATTTTTATCTTCAAATTCCGGCCAGCTATAAGGACCAGACCATGTAACTTCAAGTGTTGCGGGTTTATCGAGCATAAGAAAATCTAGTTACCGCGTTTTAAGCTTATCAATAAAGAAAGTGCGTAACTCATAGTGCAAGTTTTAATTGCAAGTGTTGAGAGTACCGACCTGTTAATTACACGCACTCTTCAAATATCAATCAAACTTGTTCAGGGTCAACGCCCAATTCTCGCAACTTAGCGGCTAATCGTTCTGCCCGTTCTGATTCTCGTTGGGCGCGGTCAGCTTCGTGTTGAGCGCGTTCTGATTCTCGATGAGCGCGTTCCGATTCTCGTTGAGCGTATTCTTTTGCGGTTGGGATTAAATTACCATCATTATCACACCAACGTAGCCAGCGTGCTTCTATGCTTTCATAGACACCTTGCCATAAAGATAAACTCAAGCTGACTTCGGGTAACTGAAAATCGGTTCTTAAACGATAACGCTTCCCAAAACTCAACTCATAAACGCGGAGTTCCGTGTCGCCTAAGTAAAGCCAAGGGTCGTAAACAACATAATAAGTCACGCCCATTCGCGCATACTCTTTTAACTTACCGCTTATTTCATTCCCGACATAATTGGAGACAATTTCGACAACGACTTCGGGGACTTTCCCGAATTCCCAAGTAAAGTAGGAACGCGGGTCGCTTGTGTTGTTCCATTCGGGACCGACTTGAACATCAAGACTCAAAAACATATCGGGAACAAGCGGTGGACGATGCACGGAATAAAAAATTCCCACATTCGCATCGGCTAGGAATGGACGCGGTTCGTCAGGGGTTTCTTCATTTGATTGTGGTATCCAATCGCCATAAAGCGGTTCGACCAGAAGGCGTTGCTGTTTTGCTGAGTAGATGTTGTCCACAGGCTCATCGTCCTCCGTAACAAGGTTTTTGGTGATTTCTTTTACATCGTATGAAATTGTTTCAAGTGACATTTGATAAAACCTCGCAGTTGAATTTTCTGCTTTGTCGTTGGCTGTTGAGCGAAGTGTAAATCAATCGTTCAAAACAGTACAGAGAATTTTGATTAGTCAAACGATGAAATTATCGTAAGCGGAAACCTAAGAGATAACAAAAGCATAACGGTGGAATTGACGGGGCGCGGTTTGAGCCGTTGATAAGAAAGTCGCCGCACCCGCGCTCCCGTCCGATGACTTGTTATGCGCGTCGCTGCTGTAAACCAAGTTCTTCTTTCGCGCGCAGCACACAATGTTGATGAAATACGGAGCGTGTTTACTGAACCATCACGAATGATGGATTTCAATCTCTGACACGAAGCGCATAACTACTGTTTTATCTCGTATCCGATGAGATATTCGCAAAGAAATTAAACAGTTGACTGTTTGTGTTGGTTAAAGAACACCTTCAGTTTTCAGATGTCCCCACATCCATTCTCTTGAACCTGCGTCCGACTCTCCGGCTCCTGCGACTCCGCCGTGAGTGGTATTAAAGTTTTTGGCGACCACATTGACGCCGGACGCGGCTGTGTTTCCGCAGGTTGGGAAGAGCTGTTGGTCAACCCACCCTTTTTTAGTAGCAACCGCGTGATATACGTTAATGACGTTGCCCGGAATGAAGTTCAAAAAATCGCTGGTCGAACCATCTTGATCAACGGCGTCAAATAAAAACATCGCATCAACTTTTGTCGAGCCTGAACGACTCAGGTCTAGCGCCACTTGAATACAAGCCGCCGCACCGCGACTCCAGCCAACCAAAAAGATTTTACCGGAATGACCGCTGATAAATGCAGTAGATTTATCAGCCATCTTTCTGATGTTGACCGGACTGTAATCCCAAGAAATAGCCGCAGGACCTTCAACGTAAATCTTACTGGTTTCTTTAGTCCCTTTATAAACATCCCAGACGTAGTATTTATAGTTGTTTTCTCCGCGAATTGTCGGGGAACTACCTTCAAGAGCAATCAACATAATTTTCTCCTCCGTTTAATTCTTAAACTAATGCGACGAAGCGGGATGCTTCGATTATCAAGGATTATTTCGCTGTTATTTTGATGTTCGCGCTCAGTGTAAATCAATTATTGAACTCAATACAATCGTTTATTTTATGAAGTTGTAATCGGTCAGTTATTGGGGGTAAAAGTAGAACAGGCTGCCAGCCTGTTGAAGAAAACCTTAATGAAAAGAGAATCAGCAGGCTGGCAGCCTGCTGTACGCCACTTATAACTGAGCGATTACATGAAGTTGTCAGGTTTTAGATTAAATTTTTACCAGATTGAAATAGATAATCAGAAGAGCTATTGTGTCACTGAATCCGCGCGCGAGAATTGATGCCCAGAGGTTGCGACCTGTGTAAAGGTAGAGGCTTCCAAGTAGCAAGCTCGATACCTCCTGTGTCAATCATTCCCGTTATACCTTGATAGAAATGACCTACGCCAAAAAGAACGCTCACTAAAAGCAAACTTACCAACCAAGCGGAAGAGGTGCGATTGCCAACATCTGCCATGCGATTCATAATGTAACCACGATAGACGAGTTCTTCACCAAAAGCAGCAAGCGTCCATATCACAACAAAATAAACAATAAGAAGAGTTGTGTTTCCAACCAATGGCTTAAACTCCGACAGGTCTGTTGGTTTGTGAGTAAAACGTGTTATCAACGGTTCTGTCACAAACTCGCTGAGTAGTTGAAGAAAAATCGCGGTGGCAAGACCAAGCAAAATTGTACGCAACCAACTATCAGGTTTTGTCAGACCGATTGAACTCCATTTCAAACCGCGAAGTCTGAGCATGAGCCAAGCAGACAGGAAAAGATAAGGTACTTCGCTAACAGGCAGTATGTGATAAAGATTCTGAACGACAATATACAAAGCTATGATAGTTGCTTCGATTACAATAAAAAGTTTGTTTTCTTTCCAGTCAGACACGCCGGATGCGGTTTGCGTTTCCATCTACTTTTATCCTTGTTCCGTTACAAAAGTTAAACGATAGAAATTAGCGAGTTGTTAACAGGCGTTCATCCGAAAACGTCTCTCGCGCTTTTTGTTTGAATGAGAACTTTTGTTATCTTCTTTCAACAAGACAACTGTTATGAAAATCAAATCAATCGAACTAATCGAAATCAAACTCCCGCTTGTGCATTTTTTTGAGACAAGTTTCGGACGCACTTACGAAAGGCAAATCATTTTAACCCGTGTCTTGGACGATGAGGGCGCGGAAGGTTGGGGCGAATGCACCGTTGGCGAAGGTCCGTTTTATAACGAAGAATGGACTACGAGTGTATGGCAGGTTGCGAAAGAATGGCTTGTGCCGGTGGTGTTGGGAAAAGAAGTAGAGAACGCTTCCGGCATTTTTAATCTGATGAAAGCAGTTCGCGGCAACCGCATGGCAAAAGGAGCGATAGAAGTTGCGTGTTGGGATTTGGAAGCAAAGAAATTAAATGTGCCTTTGTGGAAACATCTGGGAGGCGGGCGAAATGAAATCGCCTGTGGCGTTTCAATTGGTATTCAGGACACACCCGAACAGTTGATAGAGAAAATTAAAAGCGAATTAGACGCGGGCTATCAGCGTATCAAGATAAAAATAAAACCGGGCTGGGATTACGAAGTAATCAAACTTGTGCGCGAACGATTCGGAAATATCTTGTTGATGGGTGATGCTAACTCGGCTTACACACTCGAAGATGTTCCGTTGTTTAAGGCAATGGAGGAGTTCGGGTTGATGATGTACGAACAGCCCCTAGCGCACGACGATATGCTTGACCACGCCGAACTTCAAAAGCAAATACAAACGCCCGTTTGTCTCGATGAGTCAATCAAATCCGGCGAAGACGCGCGTAAAGCAATCGCACTCGGTTCTTGTAAAATAATAAATCTGAAACTCGGCCGTGTCGGCGGTCACACGGAAGCTAAAAAGGTTGAAAAAGTCTGTCGTGAAAACGGAATAAAGGTTTGGTGCGGCGGGATGTTGGAATCGGGCATCGGACGCGCGCACAATATAGCGATGTCAACACTTGAAGGCTTCGTTTTGCCCGGCGATGTTTCAGCGAGCAAACGGTATTATCACGAAGACATCATCGTCCCCGAAGTAACAGTAACGGAAAAAGGCACAATCATCGCTCCTGAAAAGTCCGGGATTGGTTTTGAAGTTAATCGTAAACGGATTGACGCTTTGACTGTGCGGCGTGAAGAGTTCAGATTTTGAAGATTTAGAAATGCACGACAGACTGCTAGTCTGTCGCTCGACATGAAACACAAAACATTCGACAGACTAGCAGTCTGTCGTGCATTTTTCGCAGGAGACAAAAAATGTTTGTCCGAATCCTTTTAACAGTCGGTATTTTGTTTTTTGTGTTTGGCGCAAATCAAAAGAGCGCGACTATGCAAACGTCACAGATTAAAAATCAGGTGAGCGATTGTTTGATGATTAGAAAAATCAACTATCCCGTTACAAAAAAGAGAGACCCGAAGAATCCCCCGAAGCTGAAATACTGTTTGATAACGGTTTGCCCTGAAGGCGTAGCGGCGCGCCCGATGATAGCCGTCGGGATGGACAGCGATGGAAAGCCGATAATGAAAGAGTATGATGTTGTTAAAGCTTTTAAGAGCAAAAAAGAGGCACAGGATTACGCAAAGAAAAACAGCATAACAAATGTTGTTTTTGATTGAGACTCTAT
>Ga0187893_10012962_pt1 | contig 11706 bp, 5 predicted proteins | sample MA1701074metaG_FD_139574 | JGI IMG/M metagenome (GOLD analysis project Ga0187893, IMG submission 139574) | White microbial mat communities from a basaltic lava cave in the Kipuka Kanohina Cave System on the Island of Hawaii, USA - MA170107-4 metaG ... | reverse complement strand
CGAGTGGCGTCCAGGCTGACCTGAGCGAGGCGGGCAAATACTTTCTTCACCGCGGTGCAAACGCGGTCTAGGTGCTCGGTCTGGTTTTGAGCCTTTTCGACGATCGCCGCCGGACGACGCAGGCCTTCCTCCAGCCGTTTCTCGACGCCGACCGCCTGTCGCTGCCACTCTTCCATAACCGATCCGATGGTTTCAGTCTGGCGGGAGAATTCCGTGAGGAGCGTCGATTTGGCGTCCAGCGACGTTCGGGCGTCGTGCAGAAGTTGCTGCAACGAGTTCGACGATTGCTGCAACTCGTCTCGCAGCTGGCGGTGCGACTCAAGGCTTTCTCTTGCGGCATTGGACGACGTTTCAAGCGCATTCGACCGGTGTTCAGCGGCCTGCAAGGACTGTTCGAGGCGTTCATGGATTTTGCGAGATTCGTGATACAACGTTTGAAGCGAAGTATGGGTTTCGTGGGTGAAGTCGAGTAAATGATGCAAGGCGCCGATTCGCTCCGCTATTTCCCCGGCTGCGTCGGATGCCCGATGCAGCTCTTCGGTCCGGATTTTGGCTTCCGGCAGTTTCTCGGAAAGCTCGCCCGACCAGCGGCCTGCCGCATCCACGGTTTCGCCGAGCGCCGCGGAAATCCGCGTTGCGTCGGCGATCCGTTCACCCCATTCCTGCCCGAGTGTTTTCGCCGAGTCCAGAATGGCTCGGGCCTGATCACGTAGTCCCTCGGCGTCCGTTCGAATCGACTCGATCCCCTCGACACCCGTTTGGCAGAGCGCGTCGATCCGCTCGATGACGCGGTGGGCCGTGACGTTGGCGGCGGACAAGCGGTCAAGCACGCCGGCGGCCGCGGCGTGTTGGGAGGCCAACTGGCCGAGCTTCTCGTCGGCGCCTGCGGCGGCGGACTGCAAGGCATCCCGCCACTGCTTCGCGCCGTCCATCAACCCGGAAAGCTCGCGAATCCTGACTTTTTCCTCGGCCACGTCCACCGCGCGAATCTCCATGGCCTCCCGGAGCGACGCCATCAGCTCTCCGCCCGACTTCGTGATTTCGCCCGCCTTTTCGACGAGAGCGCTCCCCTCTTGCTGCGAGCACTTCAGCGCGGAGAGCAGCTCCTGGGTTTCGGTTCGACGTTGTTCCATCGTCAGTCGAGTCTGGGACTCATCGGAAAGATGGCGTTGAAGCTGTGTTCCCGCGGTGTTGGCGGCGGCGATGAGTTCGCTCAGTTGCTCGGCTACCTTCCGGCCCTCGGCGGCGCGAGTCGATGCGCGAATGGCGATCTGCTCTGTTTCGGCGGCCTGGGCCTTGGCGGCGGCGACCCGCTCGCACTTCGCCCCGATATCGACAAGCTGATTTGCCGCCAGTTGCTGCATGTTCTTAAACTGTTCGATTTCTCGATGTGCGTCGCGAAGCATCGATTCCCCCGCCCGAACCGTTTCGCCAAGGGCTCCCGCCAGCGCCGCCGATCGTCCGGCCAACTCTTCGATCTGAGATTTGGACGAGATGAGAATGGGGGTCAGCGAATCCACTTGCGATTGCGTCCGTCCCACCTGTTCCGCCGCCGTGTTGACGCCCTGTTGCAGAACGATTCGCCGGGCCTCGATGTCCGCCAGGCGTCCATCAAGCTGATCCGCCGATGCCGCGGCGTGGCGACGGAGCCCATCCGCCTTCGATTGATGCGACGCCAACGTTTCTTCCAGTTCGCGGGCGATTCGATCGCGAATTCCCTCGAAACGCTTTTCGAATTCGCCTCGCCGGTGATCGGAAGTCGCGTCGGCCAATCGCTTCTCCAGGAGTTCGCCGTCACGAAGCCGCCCTGTCAGCTCGTCGACCAGAAAACGAAGTCGATCCTCGAACTCCTGATTCTTCAGCGCGGTTCCACGTTCCGCCTGCTCCAGGTTCGACTGTACGGAGGCGAGTATTTTTTGCGCCGCACGATCCAAGGCTTCTTCAAATTCGGCGCGACGGCGATTCGCCGCCGTTTCCCTGGCTCGATCCTGATCCTCGGCCGCCTCGTTGGCTTGACGTTGAAGGTCTTCCAATCGAACTGTAGCCGCATCGAGGAGCGACGTGAATTTTGACTCCAGGGATGACTCCGTTTGCCGTGCGGCCGCATCGAGTCGCTCCTGAAGTTTGGTGAACGCTGAACGTTTTTCGTCTTCCAGTTGCTCCGCCCGCGATAGGATTTTCTGAAGAGAAGTTTCGCGCTGATCCGTCGCCGCCACTCCCTGCATGAGGGCGGTCACTCTGGCCTGCACCTCGTCCACTTTTTCTGTAAGCTGAGCGGCAAAGGAGGTCAATCGTGTTTCGACCGTCTGGGCGCGGTCGCGAACGCCCTCCAATTGACGCACACGGGTCTCGACAGTCTCCGTCATTCGAGAGACTTTCGACAACTGCTGGTCGAACGCGCCGGACACTCGTCGGCTTTCTTTCAGGACGTTTTCCATGTCCCACCGGGTCTTTTCCACGGATTTCGAGACGGTTTCCACGGACGGGGAAAGGGTTCGCGTGATGCGCTCGGCGCGCTCGACGAGGGAGGCAAGGTGCTTTTCGACGGCGCCAAGTTGGGTCAAGGTCGCCTGCGTGGTCGTGGTTGTTCTCTCGGCCTGGGCGATCGCGCCTTCCAGCCGCACCAGTGTTTCTTCGCCCCCCTGCAAGGATGGAGAAGATGGAGTTTCAAGCTCCGAAACACGGAACAGCTCGTTTTCCTGAACGGCATGAAAGTGCGCGGATGGCTCGGTATTCAACTCATCCAGTTCATTCGCATCCTTCGTGTCCGTTGGTTCGATTGTCCTGTTGGGCGCGGCCGATGGTTGCGGCGGCTCGGAGAGTATGGGAATCGGAGTCTGCGGCGGTCGAGGTCCGGCGAGTCCGCCGGCGACTTCCTCGACGCTCTTCGCCCCCACACGTGCGGCATCAACGGTTCGCTGCTTGTAGCCGTACTTTCCTGTGGCCTCCTCCATCAGCGCCGCCGACACCGTCCGCACACCCGCCCCGTAAGCTCCAATCAGGGCCGCATGGCCCATGAGGTTGATGAGCCGCGGTATCCCATCGGACGCCTTGTGAAGGACCGTAAGGGCGTCCTTCTCGAAGAAATCCGTCTCACCCGCCCCCGCGACGCGAAGTCGATGATGAACATAGGCTGTCGTCTGATTCTCGTGGAACGGGGACAGCGTGCATCGGCTGAAGAGTTGCTGCCGAAGCCGGTCAAAATCCGGTCGATCCAACAGCGCGCAAAACCGCGGCTGCCCGACGAGCAGCAGGGCAAGCAACCTCCCTCTTTCGCCGTAAAGATCATTCAACGAGTGAAGCTGAGCGAGGTTCGTCGCCGAAAGATTTTCCACCTGATCGAGAATGAGGATGGATCGGTGTCCCGCGCTCGCGGTCCGCGCCAGATGCCGGCGAAGGCGGTTCAGCCTTCGCCCGCCGTGATGCGAAGATGGAAGCGTCACACCGAAGCCCTTGCAGCATTCGCGAACCAGATCGGTCCCCCGCGACGCCGGCCACGGAACCACGACGACGTGGTCGGTGGCGTGAAGGCGAAGCAACAACGTTCGGATTAACAGCGTTTTTCCCATGCCCGATTGCCCTTCGACCAGCGCGAGCCCCGTTCCATGGCGGACCTCGTACTCCATGGTGGCAAGCGTCTCATCGAGTTCGGGCGTGGAGTAAAAGAATCGTGTGTCGGCCCGGTCGTCGAATGGCAGGCAGCGAAGTCCGAAATATTCACAATACATGCGATGACACCTCAACACGCTCCCGGCGGCGCCGGGTCGATTCGTCGGGAGCGGGCACGTTTGCGCGCGGTCTTGGCCCAGGGAACCCAGCCTGAGGTTCATCGGACAAACCGTGGAAACCCTGAAGTTATCGGGCAGTGGGCACAGCTTGCGGCGTGACGGCCAGTGAATTGAGGGCTCCGGGGAACCGATCGAGAAGTCCCGCGAAGCCACAGACCGGCCCTACTTCATGTCGGGCATCCGCTCAAGAATGACGTCCGCGAGTCCGTAAGTTACCGTTTCACCGGCGTCGAGCCATTTATTCCGGTCGCAATCCTTTTCCACCTTTTCAATCGGCTTGCCGGAACGCGAGGAAATGATGTTGTAAAGGGCTTTGCGAAGTCGAATGATCTCTTCGGCTTCGATGGAAAGATCCGTCGCCGAACCCTGCATCACCCCGCCGATCAGCGGTTGGTGCAACAGCGTGCGCGAATTGGGCAAGAGAAAGCGCTTTCCCTTCGCCCCGCCGCACAGAATAACCGCGCCCATGCTCGCCGCGAGACCGACGTTGTACGTCGCAACGTCACAGCGGAGGTATTGCATGGTGTCATAAATGGCGAGCCCTGCGGAAACGGAGCCGCCAGGACTATTGATGTACAAATGGATGTCGGCTTTGGGGTCCTCGTTGGAAAGGAAGAGGAATTCGGCAACGATCAGGTTGGCGATTTCGTCGTCAATGCCGCCCGTCAAAAACACGATCCGGTCCTTGAGCAGACGCGAGAAAATGTCCATCTCGCGTTCGCCGCGGCCCGTGCTTTCGATTACGAAGGGAACTCGTTGGAATCTTGCCGTCATGGCGTCGGTCGTCCTTCCGTCAAGGGTTCAGTAAAGACAAGGGCGAAGTCGTGCGAATCCGCCCCGCGGTTATCGTTTCTTCTTACGGTCGTCGGTGAGGATTTCATCGACGATTCCGTACGACAGGGCTTCCTCGGCGGTAAGAAAGCGGTCACGCTCGGTTTCCTCAGCCACCTTTTCCACGGGCTTTCCGGTGCATCGGGCGATGATCGTGTTGAGCCGCGTCTTGTCGCGCAGCACTTCCTCGGCCTGGATTCGGATGTCCTCGGCCTGCCCGGTGATTCCGCCGTAGGGCTGGTGAAGCATGACCTTGGCGTTGGGAAGAATGAATCGTTTTCCCTTGGTTCCAGCCATGAGGATGATCGCCGCTCCGCTCGCCGCCTGACCGATGCAATACGTCGCTACCTGGCAACCCATGTACTGCATCGTGTCGTAGATCGCCAGCGTCTGGTCCACGAGCCCGCCGGGCGAATTGATATAAAGATTCACGTCCTGATCGCGGCGAATAGATTGCAAATAGAGCAACTGCTGAATCACGATGCTGGCGGTCCGCTCGACGATCGGTCCGGCGAGAAAAATGATCCGGTTTTCCAACAGCATGTCCGTAATGGACATTTCGCGCGTGCGCTGATAGGGTGGGTATTGATTGGCCGGTGCAATCTGATTGTAAAAGTCATCCATTCGTCGTTCCTTCGGTTGAGGAGTAGCGTTTCGGTTTTCCTTGAAGATTCCCTTTGAAGCCGCTTTCCGTTCGGTCGGGCCGAAATCTCTTATCGGTCGTTCACTCATTCCTGCGAGGCGGTTTCCAACTATCTATTCGGATTTCTTTTTGGTCGTCTTCTTTTTGGCCGCAACCGCCGGTTTCTTGGCCGCCGGTTTGGGCACCGGCTCCTTCTTGGGCGCCTCGGCTTTGGGCTCCGGCTTGGTCGATTTCGCAGCAGACTTCTTTTTCGGACCCTCGGTTTCGGTGATCGTAGCGCTGTTCAACAGGTCGCTCAATACCATCTCGTCGCGCAGGCGCAAGTACAGGGTGGACAATCCATCGCCCTTGCTCAAGTCGTCCCGAACTCGATCGAACCGCCGATTCGTTCGCTGGGCGATTTGAGCGATCGCGCCGTTTAGCCGTTCTTCCCCGACCTCGATGTTTCGATCCTCGGCGATTCGTTCCAGAATGAAATACAACTTTAGGTCGCGGACGACCTGCTCGCGCGCCCGGCCGCGAAGCTCATCCACTTTTTGAACGATTTCCGTCTGCGGGATGCCGGACTGGTACATTTCGATCATCCGGCGAGCTAGCGCCCGCTCTGTCTGCCGCGAGGACAGCCCCTCCGGAATCTCCAGTTTCGTTTCATTCACCAGGTAATCCGCCACCTGCTCCTGCATTTTCGATTGGATGACCTGACCGAGGCGGGACTCCATCGCCTTGCGCATCTCGCTGCGCAGCTCCTTTTCGCTCTCGAAGCCGACCGACTCAACGAATTCCTTATCGAGTTCGGGCATCTCCAGCCGCTTGATTTCGCGGACAGTGAACTCGAACTTCGCCGTTTTCCCTCGCGCCGCGAGATTCTCAAAGTCTTCCGGAACCGTCGCCTCGAATTCGATCGTGTCGCCTAGTTTCTTGCCGGTCACCGCGTCGCCCAGCCCCGGAAGTGGAATGCCTTTGATCTGCGAATCGCGGGCAGGCAGGTCCATATTCTCCTCCGACGCGAAAACCTCCCCGTCGATGGACGCCTTCATCGAAACGTACAACAAATCGTTCGCCTTGATCGGTCCCTTCTCCACCGGGACGAACGTGCCGCGCATCATCCGCAGGCGGTCGATTTCCACGTCCACATCCTCGTCGTCGATGGCGACGGCGGGACGGTCAACGCGGATCTTTTCCAGGTTGGGAAGCTCGAAATCTGGCTTGATCTCCATTTCACAGGAGAAAGTAAAGGGTTCATCCTTGGGCGTGGGGATATGGTCGAGCGCCTGATCCAAGGCCATCAGCTTGTCCACGTGTACGGAGCGCGGCTTGGCGTCGTCGCCGACGCGATCTTCCTTGACCTTCACCCAGACCAGGGGATCACCCAGCGGCTTGAGACCTTCCTTCTCCACCGCGGCGAGATAACCGCTGCCGACAAGCTGGCCCTTGAGCTGTTCACCGACGTCGGTGCCGAAGCGCTTTTCCACGAGCTTCAGCGGGGCGTGCCCCTTTCGAAAACCGGGTACATTGGCCTCGCGCTTGAGCTCCGCGAATTCCTTGCCCATCCGGGCGTCCACGGTCTCGCGAGGAACGGTAACGGTCAGCTTGAGCCGCAAACCGCCGAGCTCTTCGCGCTGGACGACGATCGCCTCCTTCAATTCCGCGAACGCTTTTTCTTCCTTGGAAGGCTCCGGTCCGGACTCCTCCGTTTCCGTCCCTTCCTCCACCGCCAGTTCTTCGTCCGTCATGAAGCCGCTCCTGGATACCGTCGCGTTGTGTGTTCGACCTACGACCAATCACTCTTTCACGGTTCGCGGGTGTGTCCTCGAAGGATCCATCGCCATCCCCACGGGACGCCGCCGCGCTACCCGAATCTCTCGGCAAACTAACCGAGACTCTTGCTTCAGGCAACGCCGAGGGGCGGCGGTGGTCTCATCGAATTGGTTGGATGGGCGGCGTTTTCTATACTGCGGTGGATGTCGTCGCCGGTGCCCGTTTCAGTCGAATCGGAACCCTTGACGGTCGGAGATCTGACCGCGCAGAAACTCAGTTCCTCCGTGCCGCTTCCAACCGATTCCAGCGTGATCACGGGTCCGATTCGCCGGACATTGTTCTTCTTGGCGATGCCGGTTCTGGCGGAGCAGGTTCTGAACACCATGGTGGGCTTGGTGGACGTCTATCTGGCGGGCCGCATCAGCGCTTCGGCGACGGCGGCCGTGGGTTTGTCGGCGTACGTGAGTTGGTTCGTTTCATTGATCGTGATGCTGATCGCCACGGGCACGACGGCGGTTGTTGCCCGTCTGGAGGGCGCAGGCGATCACGCCGAAGCCAATCATTTCGCCAACCAGTCCCTGACGCTCGCCGCCATTCTGGGGATGATCGTCTGCCCGCTCATGTATATGCTCGCTCCCTGGTTCACCGCCTATTGCCGGTTGACCGGGGACGCGGAAACCATCGCCGTTACCTATCTGCGGACCGAAGCCTTTGGGCACGTGGCCTTTAGCATGACCCTTGTCGGATGCGCCGCGTTTCGCGGCGTGGGTAACATGCGCACGCCGATGGTCATCTTCGCGGCCATCAATGTCGTCAACGTCGTGACGTCGTGCGGGCTGGTGTATGGGTGGGGTCCGCTGCCCGAGGTCGGCGTCAACGGCATCGTGGGTGGGACGGTCATCGCCCGCTATCTTGGCGCAATCCTGACGGTGATCCTTCTTGTCGGTGGCAAGTACGGCCTGCGGCTTCATGCACGGGAACTTTCCCTTTCGTTGGATCGTGCGGCGCGGGTACTCCGCATTGGCATCCCCGCGGCCGCGGACGGCGCGGTGATGTGGATGGGACAGTTTGTGTTCATCGCGATCATCTCCCGGCTCGCGCCTCCGCCGATGGGCGAGGCCTATTTCGCGGCCCACATCATCGCCGTGCGCACCGAAGCCCTCACCTATCTACCCGCCGTGGCATGGGCGGCCGCGACCGCCACCATGATCGGGCAGGCGCTGGGAGCGGGGGATTCGCGCCGCGCGATTCGCGTCGGCCACGAGGGCGTCATGCAATGCGGCTTGCTGTCCCTGGGCATCGCTGTTTTCTTCTTTTTCGGAGCCTCGCTGATCTACCAACAGATGAGCACGGACGAAGCGGTCCGAGCCGCAGGTACGGATCCATTTCGCGTTCTTGCGCTGCTTCAACCGTGCATGGTCGTTTCGATCGTCTATATCGGCGGACTTCGCGGTGCAGGAGACACCAGGTATCCGCTGCTCATTACACTCGTCGGCGCGATACTCATTCGCGTTCCTTTGGGTTATTACTTCGGCGTGGTGTGCCGAGGTGGACTATTCGGCGCGTGGATCGGAATGTTCGGTGACATGATCTGGCGCGCCGTCGGGGCGACGATTCGGTATCACCAGGCCCAATGGATCAAGACGCGCTTATGACGCTGGTATCGGCGCGCATTTCGGTGCCACCGGCCGCGCTTTCGTGTTTGGCCGTCGCCGCCTGCGCGATCGACGGACATGAACGGAAGGGGTAGTTCAGTGCCCAAACGCAATCACCGCCTCGCAGCACTCTGGCCATCCTCAGCGGTGCTCATCGCGGCAGCGCTCTGCGCTCTTTTTGTCTCCGCACAGCGCCCGCAACCGAGCGATGATGCCTATGTCACATTCCGCCATGTCCGAAATCTATTGGAACAAGGTCGCCCCGCCTGGAACCTCCATTCGCCGCCAGTGCTCGGGACAACCTCGCCGGGGTATCTGTTCGTACTCGCCGTGTTCTCCAAAATTACCGGAATGGCGCGGCTGGAATGGGCCGCCCTTTATTTGAACTCCATTATCAATGCCATCATCGTCGTCTACGTCTTTCGCACTGCCCTGCGCGCGACCTCATCCTTTCTTCCCGCCATCCTTGGCGCCTTCCTGATCGGCGTAAATTCAGTAAACGTGCTGATCTATTCCCAGGGATTTGAAAGCGCACTGTACACGGCGGTGCTCCTGATCGCAGTGTTCTACGTGCAAACCGGAAGTGCGCGCGTTGCAGTCATTCTTGCCTCGGCGGCCCCACTCATCCGTCCGGAAGGCATACTCCTGACTCCGCTCGTCCTGGGTTATTTGCTCCTGGTGAGAAAGTTTCGCTGGAACTTGATATTCTGCTACTTTCCAATCCCCGCGATTTGGCTTGTCGTTTCTTCCGTTTATTACGGTTCTCCAATTCCACATTCGTTGATTGCCATTCGAGAATTTTCCTCAATCTATTATCCATATTCCGGAGAGACTGTAGGCCTGTTAGGCAGACTATTCGAAATGCCAAGTCGGACTGCGAAGTTGGTTGTGGAGCCTCTTTTTCCACTGGTTGTTGGTTCCGTGTGGACCCACAAGGAATGGACATTATCGGAGTCCATTCGTGCGGTGCTGTTAGTGGCGGGCACTGCGACATCTTTTTGCATTTGCGCCCCGCAATGGAAACGGATCGCTGCATTCGCTATCTACCCCATCCTTTTCGCATTGCTATTCGGCGCGTTGAATTACACCAAACCGTGGTATTATCCGTCCGTCGTCACATTGGCGCAACTCAGTCTGTTTCTCGGTTGGTGTTTTCTGATTCAAAAGGTATTTCAGAATGCGCCCGGTTCCGGTGGATTGGGCAGATTCGCGGCGTGGCGTGCAAATTCGGCCTACTTGGCGGTCTTTGCCCTGGTTGCTTGGGGAAATAAACTGGCACTGAACCGCGGCGAATTCGACTATGCGGACAAAGGAAAAGTCTTTGCTCGGCATCCCTTCGGGAAACTCTGGGAACTGTGGGAGGATCAGCGGCATGCGCACTATCGCAAGGCGGCAGAGTTGCTCAATGAAGTCGCTGACGACAGGACGACCGCGCTGATCACGGAAATCGGCATCTTCGGGACGTGTTTTCGCGGCGAAGTGCTCGATAGCGTGGGACTCTGTTCGCCGGAGTCGCTGGCCTTTTATCCGCCGCCGAAAGACGATATTTTGCGACCCGATGGAGAACTATATGGCAGCGCGGAGACCATCGTCCCGACGGCGATGGTAATGCAATTGCGTCCGGACTACGTGGTGAACTCGCGGGCGTACATTGCCCATTTACTACGCGAGGATTCGCCCTTTTTGGAGGAATATGAGGAGATCGCGCGGTGGGGACGCATCTGGGGTGAACCGGTTCTCATTTACAAGCGGCGAGATTCTTCCCAACCGCGGCCGGACTGACGGACGGCGCGCGACGCGTCGTTCAAGTCACATTCGCTCGCAAATGGATTTTGCCTGAAGGAAAAGTTGGAGATAATCCCGCCCGCCCGCCTTGGAATCCGTGCCCGACATATTGAATCCGCCGAAAGGCTGCACGTCGACAAGCGCGCCCGTACATTTGCGATTGAGGTACAGATTGCCAACGTGAAATTCGCGCCGGGCGCGCTCCAGTCGAGCGCGATCACGGGAAAACAGCGCGCCGGTCAACCCATATTCCGTCCCGTTCGCGATTTGTATCGCATCGTCAAAGTCTCTGGCTTTGATGACCGCGAGCACCGGCCCGAAGATTTCCTCCTGGGAGATTCGGGCGCCTGGTGCTACATCAGCGATAATGGTCGGCGGGACAAAATAGCCTTTGGCCGGCGTTTTACCATCAGCAAGTGCAGATCGCCCCTCGGCCTTGCCGATTTGAATGTACTCGCTGATTTTGCGATGGGCGGCGGCATCGATCACCGCACCCAGAAAATAGTTCTCCCCCGAAACGGTGTCTCCCATCGTCAATTCACGGGCGCGGGCGACGACTTTGGTGAGCACGTCGTCGTATCGGTCCTTGTGGATGATGAGTCGGCTGCATGCGGAGCATTTCTGACCCTGGAACCCGAAAGCCGCGGCGACGGCGCCCTCGGCCGCGGCATCCACATCCGCGGTCTCGTCGACCGCGATGCCGTCCTTGCCGCCCATTTCCAGGACCGTTCGCTTGAGCCAGACCTGGCCGGGCTGAACCTTCGCAGCTTTTTCGAAAATTCCCACGCCCACAGCGCGGGAACCGGTAAAGGAAACGAAGCGTGTCAATGGGTGGCACACCAAGGCGTCGCCAACCTTGCCGCCGGGGCCGGGTACAAAGTTCAACATGGGAAGCGGAAGCCCGGCCTCGTGAAGGACTTCCACGAGCTTCGCGGCGATGACCGGCGAGGTGCTGGCGGGCTTCAGACATACGGTGTTACCCGTGACGAGAGCGGCTGTGGTCATCCCCGTGCAGATGGCCAGTGGAAAATTCCACGGAGGAATAACCACGCCGACCCCGAGCGGGATATATCGAACCTCGTTCTCCTCGCCGGGATACGGGGTGGTGGGGTGCGATCCGCCCAATCGGATCATCTCGCGGGCGTAGAACTCCATGAAATCGATCGCCTCGCAAACGTCGGCGTACGCTTCGATCCAGCTCTTGCTGACTTCAAAGCACATCCACGCGGAAAGCTCGTAGAGGCGT
>Ga0187893_10012961_pt1 | contig 11706 bp, 13 predicted proteins | sample MA1701074metaG_FD_139574 | JGI IMG/M metagenome (GOLD analysis project Ga0187893, IMG submission 139574) | White microbial mat communities from a basaltic lava cave in the Kipuka Kanohina Cave System on the Island of Hawaii, USA - MA170107-4 metaG ... | reverse complement strand
TGATATGGGTGTCGCCGACCTTGAGCGTTGCGTGCATTATCGCGTCCGCGCTGCCCATGTCGGACATCGGCGAATCGCCATAGGTTTGCGAATACAGCAATTCGGCACCGAGCGCGTCCTTATAAAAATCGATAGCCTCTTTACAGTTGCCTCTGAATGCGATGTAGGGGTTTACTCCATGCATAAATTGTCTCCTTTGACTTTTGATTCCAGCCCTTACTAATGTTCGGGCCTCGGCTTAACATTTTTCGTATTTCCAGTTTCTACTCTTGCCTTCGCTCAGCCATTCGACCGTGGTGGTGAGGCGTTTTTCACGCGTGACTTCGGTTTTTGCTTCGGTCAGCCACTCGACGTAGTCCTTCCGGCGGCTGTAGCTGAATTTATCAAATTGCGTTTTCGCTTTTCTATTTTTCGAGAGAGCTTTTGTGAGGTAGTCGGGAATGACGAGTTCCTTTTTAATGGTGGCGGGTTTTTTGGGAATTTTGATTCCTTTTTCGTTCAACTCCATTGCCTGATGGATCAAACCGACCATCACTTTGTCGCTCGGAAGATCTTTCAATGATGTGATCCGGCCAAAACTGCCCATCGCCGTTTTGTTCGCGGGAAAGGCGTCCGTTTCCATCAGCGACTGTTTCCAAAAACCAAAGGTGCAATGCTGCTTGAAAGACGCGAATCCGCACAGAAGCCCTTTGTATTCAAAGCTCGGCATGCTCCATTTCAATGTCTCGGTGACATCAGGGCACGCCTCGTGTATGAGTTTTCGCAAGCGTGTGAGGATCGGCTGCGCAAAATCGGCAGACTTTTCGATATAGGCGTCGATCCTGGGATCGGTTGTCGGCATGACGAATACTATATTGCAGAAGCCGCGTGTCAGCAAGGGCGAAAACCGGTTGCCGGTTGGCTGGCAATTGGCCGTTTGGGGGTCAAGACTTTACGCCAACCGCCTTACTTTCTAATGCCGCTACGCCCTTACTCCGTGCAGGCTTTCGCATTGACCTAAAACGAAAATGTAATTACGATGTAATTATGAAAGCCCAGATAATACAGATCGGCAACTCGCAGGGCTTACGGATTCCGAAGGTTTTGCTTGAAGAAACCAAAATCTCGGGCGAGGTTGAGCTTGAGGCCTGTCCCGACGGCATTTTGATAAGGAATATGAAAAAGCCCCGAAGCGACTGGGACAAAAGATTCAAGACTGCCGAATCGGATGACGATTTGGCTCTTGATGCTTTGGCAAGCTCCAACTTCGAGAAACAGGAGTGGCAATGGTGAACCGTTTCGAAGTTTATCTTATAAATCTCGACGAAAAACCGTCCGATGATGCGAAAAACACGCGGCCCGGCGTCGTAATCTCGCCTGATGAATTGAACCGAAACGTCGAAACCGTGATTGTCGCGCCGCTTTCATCGACCAACGCTCACTACCCGACGCGCGTTCCGATCGATTTTCTCAATAGCCCGCGTTTCGTAATTCTTGATCAAATCAGAACCGTGGACTCCGGTCGCTTGGTCAAAAAAATCGGAGAGCTGGAAAATGACGCGCAGATTCGCGTTACGGAAAGATTGTTGGAGTTATTTTCTTAGATCTTGTGGTTGTGTGCTTCCGTGTTTCCGACGTCTTCTCGTGGTTGGCGTTTGGCAACCACCGAAGACGCTGAAAACACGGATGATGCTCTGTTCGAAATAACCTTAAGACTGTCTTTGTTGCGAAGACGGTCTCTGCTGCTGCGTTTGCTGCTGTGCAGCCATGCCGGCGGCCGATTGTATTTCCTCAGTTGCGGCGCGGCCGGCGTCGGTTGCGACCTGTTTTGCTTTGTCGACGAAATCCGTCGCGGTTTCTTCTGCCTTGTCTAAAAGCATTTGTTTGCTCTCGCCCATCCATTTGCCCTCGTATCGGGTGATAGGAATTGCAAAACCGACCGCCGCTCCGAGCGCGGCTGCAACCGCCGCAACGGCGAGCGGTTTCTCTTCGAGGTAGTAATCGTAATTTTCCTGAGCAGCGGTGCCGACGTCGCCGACCTTATTGTAGGCGCGGTTTGCCATTCTTGCCGCGCCGGCGTACGTGTCGCTGGCCGTCCGTGAAACCGTGTCATAGGCACTGCCGGCTTTGCTGGAAACTGCATCGTAGGCGCGTCCCGCCTGGTTCGAAACCGTTTCTGCGGCCCTGCTAACAACACCTTGTGCGCCATGTTGCGTGTCTTCACGGCTTTCTGAGGCCAAATAGTTTTTCGTCCGGTATTTAGACATTCGCTTGCGACGGCCGTCCGCTCCGAAACTGTTGTAAATAAGTAGTGCCGCCCCGGCGCCGATCAACGCAAAGGGCAGCGGATTTTCCGTGACCGTTTTTAACGCCGATGATTCCATAACTCCGTCTCGTGTGTTTTTCATAAAATTTACCGCCTTTCCTATCGTTGCGTCGTAAACCGTGCCTTTGGCCGTTTCAATCGCGTTTCCTACCTGTTCCGAAACCTGCTCGGAGATGTTTGAAAAGCTCAGGCGATCCTGAATCGCGTCGATCGTCTCGCCCATGTGCGAGCGCGTTTCCTCGATTTCGGCTTTTATCTGTTCCGTATCATCCGATTTCGTGTCCGACATTTCCTTTGAAACCGAATCGTCAGCTTTCACCAATTCACCTGCAGTTCGAGTCTCCGATTCGTCGCCGGTTTTCGCTAGACCTGCTTTTTGAGCCATTGTGCATCCTCCTTGATAGTCTCGATCGTTTCCCCGGGTGCCCAGGACGTTTTTTTCAGCTCGGCGAGTGCCGACGTGATCAGCGAATACGCCGCTAGCACGAGCCCCGCACCGACAAGTAAAGCCGCCAGCCAGAGCGGAATCATGTAGCTGAGAATGATCACGAGCATCGACACAAGCACCAGGAGCCCCGCGTATCCGAGAAAGGCTCCGGCAGCCAGAACTCCCAAACTCTTTCCAGCGCTGGTCGCCTTTTCGGTCAATTCCACCTTTGCGAGTGCGGCTTCCTGCCTTATTAGTTGTCCCGTTTGCTCGGCGAGGTCGGAAAAAAGCTCGCCCAAACTCGCCTGTTCTTTCGCTAGTTGCTGCTGTGCCATGTTCCCTCCCTGCCGAGACGGCGCGTCTTACATCGCCTGTGCGCGGGCCTGGCTGCGCCGTTGCTGCTGCGGATTTGAGTCGAACGTTCGCCCCGCGGCTGCGGAACGCGCCCCCGGCTGTGAACTCTTCAGAAACCGTGCAGCGAGAAATCCAAGCGCGAAAGCACCGCCCAGTATGACGGCCGGATTTCGACGCGCGAAATTTTCTGCATCCTGAAACATCGCATGCAGATCATGCCGATCAAAATATTGGGCCGCTTGTTCGATCTTGTCAGCTGCGCTGCCCGAATATTGTGCCGCCACTTTTGAAAAGCCGTCGGGCGTGTCCGACTCGGTAAGGTCGTCGCCAAGTTTGCGAATATTGTCGGCTACGCTCGACAATCCACTCGATAAATTACTTTTCTGTTCCTCAATTTTTTCCGTCGCTTTCGAGGTCGCGGTGCCGTACGCGTCGCTCGCAGTGGTCTTAATCTGATCCATCAGACCTGTCGCCGAGCCGTTGCCCATTCGTTTCATGCTCGTCGCATGGCCCGATTTTCCATCTGCTGCCGACGATTTTCCTGTTTGAGTCGCCGGGGCGGCTTTACCGCTCGACGATCCTGACGAAGAGCCGCCGCTCAGAGCGTCTTTCTTCGATTGTTCTGCCATGATGTTTACTCCTTCACACGTATTAGATTGCGGGCGAGTCGTTCTAGAATATTTTTAACAAACACGCCGACCGAAAAACGTACCGTACATTACATATTCGCCGCCAAAGACAAATTCTTATCGCGTTAGGCGCACCGAACCTGGGTGACATATAAAGGTGAGGCCGACAAAGGCGACCCCACCCGTTGTCATCGTACATTGATACCGGACTAGCCAGTCACTCGAAACGCGGAATAAATCCGGCTGACCGGCGAAGGCACATCGGTGTCCTCAACCGTAATGAACAGACCGAAATCCGTCAACGCGGTCTCGCTTGAGATCGTTGTATCGTCGCGCCGTCCAGTGTTGATCGCCTGGCCGAGCTTGGTAAACTTGCCGTCCGGCGACCGAACCCACGCGATCATCCGCTTGCCGGCCGGAACTCTTTTCATGTCTTCGAACGTCAGCTTCACTTTCGTCGCTCCCTTTTCACGGTCAACCGTGGCCTGAACCTTCAAGCCCGCGAGCTCGCCGCCAAACTCAGTGGTCAATTCCTTTTCATCCTCGCCAAAAGCGGGGATATTCAGCAGCGGCGCATCGTAAATGAACTCGCTCGTCCCGGCAACCTGAACGACCTTTGCAGGGCCGTCCCTCCGTGGTATCACGGCATAGCCTGAGGGCACTTCGCTTGTGAAAATCGTAGTTGTCGGCGAAATGGCCGTGATGCCTTCCATCGGCGAGAGAACCAGCATGAACTGGCTCAGAGACGTTTTAAATTCACCTCTGCCGACTCCGTTCGCAACCGTGATCGGCCCCAACATCGTCGGTACGCCGCTCGGATCAACGGTGTAGGCGTAATAAGACTTCGCAGTGTCCGGCAGTCCGGCAACGTCGAAAAAGATCTGCGTTCCGTCAGCTGCGCGAATGACCCGCGCCGTGCCCTTGCCGCCCGCTATCGTCGCCGAAGGAAGCAGGCTTACAGTGACTTCCTTCCCCACGGGATATTCGATAACCGTGTAGGAGCCGTCGGGGTGAACGACAACTTCCTTTTTCGTGATCACTTTGTCTTGTGCAAAGCTCGCCTGTGCAAGCCCGAGAAACAGGAGAGCCGCGAAACTGGTTTTGATTAATTTTATGAACATAAATGTTTTATCCTCCCTTGATTTGCTGGACGCGCTAATAATGACACGTTGCAACACGGTCGGATGTATATCTACATACCCTCCGCGTCCTTAGGCGAACTAGTTCGCAATACCCGTGCCAGCCCTGGGTAAGCCGTTTAATTAGAGTGAGTTATAAAGGAAATGACTCGCCGGCTGAATGGCAACATGACGCGCGTTGTATCAATTCAGAACAAGCCCAAATCTTTTACGCTTAGACAGAGTTATTGGGTCGCGGCGGATTTGGCCGCGTTCCAGAGCGAGTCCAGTTCTTCGAGACTGGTTTCGTCCAGATTTTTGCCACCGGTTTTCAGCTCACGTTCTATGTATGCAAAGCGCTCGCGAAATTTTCGGTTGGTGCGTTTGAGCGCCGTTTCAGGCTCGACGTCGAGCTTGCGGGCAAGATTCACAATCACGAAAAGCAGGTCGCCAATCTCTGCCTCGATCTGATCCGGATTGCTTTTCTCAACTTCATCCTTTAATTCGGCGATCTCTTCATCGAGCTTTTCAAAAACGTCCTCCGCCGTTTTCCAGTCGAATCCGATCTTTGCGGCTTTCTTTGCAAGCTTTAACGCCTCGAGCAAGCCGGGAAAATGAACGGGCACGTCGTCAAGGATCGAATCTTTCTGCTTTTCAATCTTTCCCGAAGCCTTACGCTCATTCGCCTTTAGCATGTCCCAGTTGTCGAGCACGTCCTTCGCTCGCGCAAGTTTTGCATCGCCGAAAACATGCGGGTGGCGAAGCACGAGCTTTTTCGAGACGGCCTCCGCGACTTCATCCAACGTAAAATCGCCCTTCTCTTCCGCGATCGTTGTGTGAAAAATGACCTGCAGAAGAAGATCGCCGAGCTCTTCCTTTAGATTCGTCGTGTCGCCCGTCGCATCCGCTTCTTGGATCGCGTCAAAAGTTTCGTACGCTTCTTCGAGAAGATATTGGGAAAGCGACGCGTACGTCTGCTCCGCATCCCACGGGCATCCGCCCGGCGCGCGAAGCCGCTCCATCACGGCGACAAGCTCATCGAAAGATTTGGACATTGAATTATTAAAGTCTAGAAAGTCGGGAAAGTCTAGAAAGTTTAGGCAGTCCAGAAAGTCTGGAAAGTCCGGAAGTCAATATCTTCCCAGACTTTCACGACTTCCCAGACTTCCCCGACTTTCTAGACTTAAACTTGAAGTGCTAATATCGAATTATTGAAAAATACTATGATCGGACGCGAAGACGACAACGAAGAAGTCACATTTAAGGTCGCCGACAGGCGGAAATTCAACCCCGACGGCTCCGTGCGCGAAGGCGTGGTTTTGGATAAAGCCGTCGATGACGACGCGGGCAGAAACGCGAGTGTAAACGAGCGTGCAGCGGCCACTACGGGGAACGAACGTGTTGGAGGGACAACTCAACCGCAAACTTCAACAATGCCGGCGGAACCGCTGACCGAAACGGATCTTGCCGACGACGAACCTGATGAAGACGAAATTCCCGGCGCGGACGACCCGGCGAGTTTTGTAAATTTCCTTTCAACACTTGCGACAAACGCCGCCGCCGCTCTCGGCGCCGTTCCGCATCCGGCGACGGGCAAGCGGACTCTCGACCTCGAAACCGGAAAATACTGGCTCGACGTGCTCGGGATGATAAGGGACAAAACTGCGGGAAATCTACACGAACAGGAAGCCCGCCTGCTCGAAGGCCTGCTCGGCGATCTGCGGATGCAATACGTCACGATGGTCCGCGCGGCAGAAGAAAAACTGAAGGCCAATGCCGCCAAAAAGTTCTCCGGCGCAGACATTTTGGGCAAGAAGTAAAGACTGGAACGCAGGCAGCCTGCCTGCAACGCCACGGAGCGGCGTAAAATAGTTATGATCCTGGCACTCCGGTTTTTTGTTCGCGCTTCGCACTCGAGCGGGCTGGCTGCCCGCGTTCCAGTCTCATGAAGCTCACATTTCTCGGCACAGGTACCTCAACAGGAGTTCCGTCAATCGCGTGCGATTGCGAGACGTGTTTGTCTGACGATCCACGCAACAAACGGCTGCGTGCGTCGGTACTGATCGAGCACGCGGGGAAAACCATCCTGGTCGATACCTCTTCCGATTTTCGTCAACAGGCGCTGAGAGCAAAGATCGGGCGGCTGGATGCGTTGCTAATTACACACTGTCATGTCGATCACGTTTTTGGGCTTGACGACATTCGCCCGCTGAATTTTCGTTACGGCGCTCTGCCGATATTTGCGAACGATATTGCGTGGATCGATCTGCGCCGCATCTTTCAATACATTTTCAAACCGACGCATTTCGGCGGCGGACTGCCGCAGCTTATACCGCACACTGTCGTTCACAACGCGCCGTTTTGCATCGGCGAGATCGAAGTGACGCCGCTCGAAGTAATTCACGGCAAGCTGCCGGTCGTCGCCTACCGCTTTAACGATCTTGCATACGCGACCGATCTGAAAACCATCCCGCCCGATTCGATGGACGGCCTTCGCGGTCTCGAAACGCTCGTGCTCGACTGCGTTCGCATCAAACCGCACTCCACGCATCTCTGCCTCGACGAAGCTCTCGCAATAATCAAAGACCTCGCCCCCAAACGCGCCTATCTCACGCATCTGAACCACGACGTGCTCTACACGCGCGATTCAAAACTACTGCCCGATAATGTTCAGCTTGCTTACGATGAATTAGTAATTCAGTAAGCGGAGCGTATGTTAAAATGTACTTATGAAGAAGGGCGTCGTCGAAATAAATCCCCAAAAGTTCAGCGGAACTCCGGTTTTTGCCGGAACACGCGTGCCGATAAAAAATCTCTTCGATTATCTCGAAGGCGGCGACACGCTTGAAGACTTTTTGAAAGGATTTCCGCCCGTCGCCCGCGAGCAAGCAATCGCCGTGCTGGAGATGGCCGAACGATCTCTTGAAAAGGAGATCGCCGCGAATTGAAAATTCTCCTCGACCACAACCTCGACCGGCGTTTGAAGAATGACATTCCCGGCCTCACGGCGATCACCCGAAACGTTCAACACCTTTCTCACGATCGGCGCGCTAAATGCGGCAAAATCACGGTTTAGCATTTTTATTTAAAAACACTACATTTGGTGTTGACAAAGTGTTACGGACACAATATAGTCTATAACACTGCAGGAGCCGACCTTTTGATTTTGCGCTGAGGCCTCACCTGCAAATCACCGAAAACTACTCGGATCTAACTGATCGCCGCGCCGGAGAAGTGTTAGGCGTGATCGCGTAGAATTGTTGTCTTTTGCAACCGCGGCGACGAACAAATTCGGTGAAATCAAGCCAAAAATTACACCGACTATGGACACCTTCATCGGACAAAGCACGGCCGCCGCACGCAAGACCGAAGAGACGCAAACGACGATGCGCGTGCGTAAGCGGAACGGCGGATCGGAGCCGGTCGATATAAACAAGATCGTCCGCGCGATCTCGCGCTGCACGCCGAATTTGCCAAACGTCGATGTAATGCGCATTGCGACAAAAACCATCAGCGGTTTGTACGACGGCGCGACGACCAAAGAGCTCGACAAGCTCTCGATCCAAACGGCGGCCAGCTTGATTTTCGAAGAGCCGGAATATTCGCGGCTTGGCGCACGCCTGCTGAATCAATACATCGAAAAAGAAGTCCACAATCAGGAGATTCAATCATTTTCACAATCGATCGCATTTGGCGTTCGCGAGGGCCTTATCGGTCAACGCGTCGCCGAATTCGTTTCGGACAACAGCCGCAAGCTAAACGACGCGATAGACCAGACCCGCAACGATTTGTTCGAGTTTTTTGGCCTACGCACACTATACGATCGTTACCTCTTGAAAAATCCGGTAACGCGAGACGTTATCGAGACCCCGCAGTTCTTCTGGATGCGCGTGGCTTGCGGCTTGTCCGAAACGCCCGGTGAAGCGATCGAGCTTTACCACCTTTTCTCTTCGCTCGAATATGTGCCGAGCACGCCGACGCTTTTCAATTCCGGCACGAAACACGAACAGCTTTCGTCGTGTTTCCTGCTCGATTCTCCGCAGGACAGTCTCGAAAGCATTTATCGAAAATACTCCGACGTTGCGATGCTCTCGAAATTTTCCGGCGGCATCGGCATTGCCTATCACCGCGTCCGCGCGCAAGGTTCCTTAATTCGCGGAACCAACGGCCACTCGAACGGCATCGTGCCGTGGCTGAAGACTTTGGATTCATCGGTTGCGGCCGTCAATCAGGGCGGAAAACGCAAAGGCGCGTGCTGCGTTTATCTCGAAACCTGGCACGCCGATATAGAAGATTTCCTGGAGCTTCGCGACAACACCGGCGACGAAGCCCGCCGCACGCACAATCTTAATCTTGCGAATTGGATACCCGATCTGTTCATGCACCGTGTGCAAAATGACGAGATGTGGTCGCTCTTCGACCCGAAGATCGTGCCGCATTTTCCGGATGTTTACGGCGAAGAATTTGAACGCTCTTACACCGAAGCCGAAGCCGCTGGGCTGTTTGTTCGCCAAGTCAAGGCACGCGACCTGTATGCCAAGATGATGCGGACGATGGCCCAGACCGGCAACGGATGGATGACGTTTAAGGACTCGGCGAACCGCAAATCGAACCAGACGGCCAGGCCGGAGAACGTCGTGCACCTCTCGAATCTCTGCACCGAGATCATTGAGGTCACGAGCGAAAAAGAGACGGCCGTCTGCAATCTCGGCTCGATAAATGTTGCGCGGTATGTTCGACGGAGCGGGGACACTCTTGTCCCCATGAGCGTCGCTTCGACGCGAAAAGATAGCTTGCCGGCGAGCGATTTCGCCGGAGGAACCGGCGATGCGGACAAGAGTGTCCGCGCTCCGTTTTTCGACTTTGAAAAACTTCGCGCGAACGTGCGGCTCGCCGTTCGCCAACTCGACCGCGTGATCGATCTGAACTATTACGCGATCACGTCCACGGCCGATTCCAACAAGCGATGGCGCAACATCGGACTCGGGGTTATGGGCTTGCAGGACGTATTTTTCCAAATGCGGCTCGCGTTCGACTCGGACGAAGCGAGAAAGATCTCGGCAAAGATTCAGGAAGAAATTTATTTCGCGGCGCTCGATGCGTCGTGCGAACTTGCAGCAGCAAAGGGAGCACACATTGCGTTCCCCGAAACGCGTGCGGCACAGGGCGATCTCCAGTTCGACCTCTGGGGCGTCGTGCCGGAAGACGCAGCGCGTTGGGACGAGCTTCGCGAAAAGATCAAGATGCACGGCCTTCGCAATTCGTTGATGATCGCCATCGCACCGACTGCAACGATCGCCTCGATCGCCGGCTGCTACGAATGCATCGAGCCGCAGGTATCGAACCTTTTCAAACGCGAAACCTTGAGCGGCGATTTCGTTCAGGTGAATAAGTATCTCGTGCAGGAATTGAAAGCCGCCGGCCTTTGGACGGACGAGATACGGACGAAAATAAAACTGAGCGAAGGCTCGGTGCAGAACATCGGCGAATTCAGTGACGAGCTAAAAGAGATTTACCGAACCGCCTGGGAAATCCCGATGCGCTCCCTAATCGACATGATGGCCGACCGAGGCGCCTTCATCGACCAATCGGCGTCGCTCAACCTTTTCATGGAAAGCCCATCGATCGGCAAGCTTTCGTCAATGTATATGTACGCCTGGCAAAAAGGTTTGAAGACGACGTATTATCTCCGCTCTCGCCCGGCAACCAAGATCGCTCAGGTGACGGCGGAATTTAAGACTTCGGAACTCGTCCCTGAAAAGGAGCCGGATGTGCGGGCGTATTCGGATGCGGAAGCGTTGGCGTGTTCGTTGGAAAACCCAGAAGCTTGTGAAGCGTGTCAGTAGAGTGGCTGTGCTTTGAGAATTTCTTATGGAAGAAAAATTGGCCAAAAGGACGCAAACAGTTTTCGAACAAATTAAACGATTCGATAACGACACCAACGAATTTTGGAGAGCCCGTGAACTAGGCCGAGTCCTTGAATATTCTCAATTTCGCCATTTTATACCGGTAATCGAGCGTGCAAAAGAAGCCTGTAAGAACAGTGGAATCAGCATTTTAGACCATTTTGAGGATGTGCTCACAATGGTTCCCATCGGTTCCGGGGCTGCACGTGAAGTAGAAGACGTTCGTCTGTCTCGATACGCATGCTATTTGATTGTGCAAAACGCCGACTCCTCGAAGGAAATAGTCGCGTTAGGTCAAACCTATTTCGCCGTTCAAACCCGTCTTCAAGAAATTCAGCAGATGCGGGAGTATCAACGGCTCAAGACCGAAGACGAAAAGCGCATCTTCCTGCGAGAGGAAATGTCATTGCATAACAAACAATTGGCGGAGGCGGCAAAGGGCGCAGGGGTCATAGAACCTTTAGATTATGCGATTTTCCAAAATCATGGTTATCAAGGTTTATACGGCGGACTGACTGCGAGAGACATCCACACGCGAAAAGGCCTGAAAAAGAACCAACAGATTCTCGATCACATGGGAAGCACTGAGCTTGCAGCAAATCTTTTCCGTGCAACTCAAACCGAAGAAAAGTTGAGACGCGACAACATTAAAGGAAAAGTGGTTGCCAATCAAACCCACTTCGAAGTTGGAAAGAAAGTAAGAAAAACGATCGAAGATATTGGCGGCACAATGCCGGAGAATTTACCCGCTGTGGAAAGTATCAAAAAATTAAACAAAGTTCCCGAATCGAAAACTCTGAAAGGCAAATAACATATGCTGCTTAACCCTGGATTCAACTTAACCCTTCGCCCGATGAAGTATCCGGCGTTTTACGAGATGTACCGGAACTCCATCAAGAATACGTGGACCGTCGAGGAAGTCGATTTTGCGACTGACGTGATGGATCTCAAGAACAAGATGTCGCCG
>Ga0187893_10012960_pt1 | contig 11708 bp, 10 predicted proteins | sample MA1701074metaG_FD_139574 | JGI IMG/M metagenome (GOLD analysis project Ga0187893, IMG submission 139574) | White microbial mat communities from a basaltic lava cave in the Kipuka Kanohina Cave System on the Island of Hawaii, USA - MA170107-4 metaG ... | reverse complement strand
CGCCCGATGGCCGCCGCGTGGGCACGCATCACGGCTTGATGTACTACACCATCGGCCAGCGCCACGGCCTGGGCGTCGGCGGGCCGGGCGAAGCGTGGTACGTCGCGCACAAGCGGGTGGAGGGCAACCGGCTGGTGGTGGTGCAGGGTCACGATCATCCCGCCCTGTTCAAGGGTCGGCTGCGTGCGGGGCAATTGAGCTGGGTGACGCCCGACGCGCCGGCCGCGCCGGCGCCCTATGCGGCCAAGACGCGCTACCGCCAGGCCGACGCGCCCTGCGTGCTGACGCAGGTGGACACCGGCGCCTGCGAGCTGTCGTTCGAAACACCGCAGTGGGCGGTGACACCGGGGCAATCGGTGGTGTTGTACGACGGCGAGGTGTGCCTCGGCGGAGGCATCATCGACTGAAGCGCCCCTCGACGCGGCGACGGGCGTCGAGGGCCGGTGCCGCCTGCGACGCATGCTAGAATTTCGGGTGTCCGCGCCGCCGCCATGGCACTCTCGCCTCTCACCGCCCTGTCCCCGCTCGACGGCCGCTACCGCGACAAGGTGTCCGCGCTCGCATCCTGCGTCAGCGAGTTCGCGCTGATCCGCACCCGCATCCGCGTGGAGGTCGAGTGGCTCAAGGCGCTGGCAGCCGAACCCGCGCTGCCCGAGATCCGCAGCTTCTCGAAGGCGGCGCTGCGCCGCCTGGACGCGTTGACGGCGGGCTTCTCGGAGGCCGACGCCGAGGCGGTGAAAGCGATCGAGGCGCGCACCAACCACGACGTCAAGGCGCTCGAGTACTGGCTCAAGGAGCGCCTCGCCGACACGCCGGAGATCGTGCAGGTCGCGGAGTTCATCCACTTCGCCTGCACCTCGGAGGACATCAACAACCTGTGCCACGCTCTGATGGCGCGCGACAGCCGCGAGCAGATCCTGCTTCCGGCCCTGGACCGCATCGCCGCCAAGCTCGCTTCGCTGGCGCACGACTGGGCCGAGGTGCCGATGCTGTCGCGCACGCACGGCCAGGCCGCCACGCCCACCACCCTGGGCAAGGAGATGGCGAACTTCGCGCACCGCCTGCGCGGGATGCACCGGCGCATCGCCGCGGTCGAGCTGGTCGGGAAGATGAACGGCGCGGTGGGCAACTACAACGCGCACCTGGCCGCCTACCCGGATTTCGACTGGGAGGTCTTTGCGCGCCGCTTCGTGGAGTCCTTCGGGCTGAGCTTCAATCCCTACACCACGCAGATCGAGCCGCACGACCGGCTGGCGGAACTGTTCGACGCCCTGGCCGCGGCCAACACCGCGGTGCTCGACCTGGACCGCGACCTGTGGGGCTATATCTCGCTGGGATATCTCAGGCAGCGTGTCGCGGCGGGCGAGATCGGCTCGTCCACCATGCCGCACAAGGTCAACCCGATCGATTTCGAGAACTCGGAGGGCAACATCGGCATCGCCAACGCGCTGCTGCGTCACTTGAGCGGCAAGCTGCCGGTGTCGCGCTGGCAGCGCGATCTGTCCGACTCGACGGCGCTGCGCAACCTCGGCGTGGCCTTCGGCCATACGCTGCTCGCCTGGGACGCCTGCCTGCGCGGCCTGGAGAAGATCGAGGCGAACCCGCCGCGGCTGCAGGCGGACCTGGAGGCGAGCTGGGAAGTGCTGGCCGAGCCGGTGCAGACCGTCATGCGCCGCTACGGCATCGCCGAGCCCTACGAGCAGCTGAAGGCGCTCACCCGCGGGCGCGACGGCGTCACGCGCGAGGCGTTGCACGCGTTCATCCGCGGCCTCGCCATTCCGCAGGCCGAGAAGACGCGCTTGCTGGCGCTCACCCCGCACACCTATCTCGGTCTGGCGCCCGACCTGGCGAAACGCATCTGATCGGCCTTGATCCACGCCCGCACGCCCCGATCTAGGGGTGATCGGTTCAGCCGGAGCCATCATGTCTGCCAACGCCCTGGACGTCAACGCCGCCACCTTTCAGAAGGAGGTGATCGACGCCTCCCGGACGGTGCCCGTCCTGGTGGACTTCTGGGCGCCCTGGTGCGGTCCCTGCCGCGCGCTCAAGCCGGTGCTCGAGAAGCTGGCGGATCAGTACCAGGGCAAGTTCCGCCTGGCCAAGATCAACTCGGACGAGAATCCGCAGCTGTCCGCGCAGTACGGCGTGCGCAGCATCCCGAACGTCAAGGCGTTCGTGGACGGCGAGCTGGTAGACGAGTTTCTCGGCGCGCAGCCCGAATCGGCCGTGCGCCAGTTCATCGACGGCTTGCTGCCCTCGCCCGGCGAAGTGCTGCGCAAGCAGGCCGCGGCGTTATCCGCCGCCGGGGATGGGGCGGGTGCGCTCGCACTGCTGCAGCAGGCCGCGCAGGCCGAGGGGCACGACGACGCGGTGTACGCCGACCTGGTCGAGCTCCTGCTCGCGCAAGGGCGCATCGACGACGCCAAGGCGGCGGCCGGCAAGCTCGGCCCGCTCGCGGCAGACGAACCGCGGGTGCGCGCGCTGCTCGCACGGCTGGACTTCGCCGACGCTTCGGGAGAGGACGCCTCGGCTTTGCGCGCGCGCATCGAGGCCGAACCCGCCGACCTGGAGGCGCGCCTGCGGCTGGCAAAGCTCGATGTCGCCGGCGAGCGCTACGAGTCCGCCCTGGACCACCTGATCGAGATCATCCGCCGCGACCGCAAGTGGAACGGCGAGGCCGGCCGCAAAACCATGCTGGCGGTGTTCGATCTGCTCGGCGCGCAGCACGAGCTGACCGGGCGCTACCGGCGCAAGCTCGCGTCGGTGCTGAACTGAACATATGCCCGGCGCCTGCCTGCACCGCCTAACCCTGCGATCAGGCGGGTTTAAGTCGCGCCTTAAGGGCGCATGCGGCGTCCCTGCGCGGCGCGCGCGGCGGCCCGCTGCCGCAGCACCTCGATGATCCCCGGCGAGATCGACAGCAGGATGATGATCACGATGACCAGCGTCAGATTGTCCTTGATCACCGGTACATTGCCGAACAGGTAGCCGGCATAGGTGAGCAGCACCACCCACAGCAGCGCGCCGGTCACGTTGAACAGCAGGAAGCGGCCGTACTGCATGCGCCCGATGCCGGCGACGAAGGGCGCGTAGGTGCGCACGATCGGCACGAAGCGGGCGATCACGATGGTCTTGCCGCCGTGACGCTCGAAGAAGGCGTGGGTGCGCTCCAGGTAGGCCTTCCGGAAAAACCACGAGTCCTCGTAGCGGAACACCTTCGGGCCGAGGTACTGGCCGATGGCGTAGTTGAGCGAATCGCCCAGCACCGCCGCCAGCACCAGCAGCCCCGCCATCAGATGCACGTTCATCTCGCCCGCGCCGGCGATGGTGCCGGCCACGAACAGCAGCGAATCCCCGGGCAGGAACGGCGTCACCACCAGCCCGGTTTCGCAGAACACGATCAGGAACAGGACGGCGTAGATCCAGGCGCCGTAGGTCTGCGCCACCCACAGCAGGTGCTCGTCCAGGTGGACGATCAGGTCGACGAACGCGGTCAGCCACTCCACGGCGCCGTCAGACCACCGCTTCCTGCTTGGGCCGCTCGGGCTTGATCAGATCCTCGCGCGAGACCTTCAGGTAGATCAGCAGCGGGCTCGCCACCAGCACCGAGGAGTAGATGCCGAACAGGATGCCGATGGTGAGCGCCAGGGCGAAGTAGAACAGCGCGTCGCCGCCGAAGATCAGGATCGCGGTCACCATCATCTGCGTGCTGCCGTGGGTGATGATGGTGCGCGACATGGTGCGCGTGATGGCGCTGTTGATGACCTCCTTCAGCGTGGCCTTGCGCATCTTGCGCACGTTCTCGCGGATGCGGTCGAACACGATCACCGACTCGTTCACCGAGTAGCCGAGCACGGCAAGCACCGCCGCCAGCACCGGCACCGAGAATTCCCACTGGAAGAAGGCGAAGAAGCCCAGGATGATCACCACGTCGTGCAGGTTGGCGAGGATGGCGGACACGCCGAACTTCCACTCGAAGCGCAGCCACAGGTAGAGCACGATGCCCAGCGACACCAGCAGCAGCGCGATGGCGCCGTTTTCCACCAGCTCGCGGCCGACCTGGGAGCCGACGAAGTCCACGCGCAGCAGCTGCACCGTCGGATCGGCCGCGCGCAACGCCTGCATCACCTTCTCGCTCATCTGTGCGCCGGTCAGCTCCTGGCGCGCGGGCAGGCGAATCAGGGCGTTCTGCGACGAGCCGAAGCTCTGCACAGTCGCGTCCCGCAGCTCGATGCGCTCCAGGCTGCTGCGCACTGCGTCCAGGTCGGCGGCATTGCCGTAGGCGAGCTCCATCACGGTACCGCCGGTGAATTCCACGCCCAGGTGCAGCCCGCGCGTGGCCAGGAAAAACACCGACAGCACGAACACCGCCAACGAGATGATGTTGAACACCATCGCGTGCTTCATGAAGTCGATGTCGCGGCGGATGCGGAAGAATTCCATGATTCTCTAAGCCGTGGCCGGGGAGCGGGTGTCGGGCGGCTACGCCGGGCGGGGGGCGCTCTTCTGCCACTCGACGTTGCCGATCGGCAGGCGCTCGAGCCGCTTCTTGCGGCCGAAGGTGAGATTGACGATGGCGCGCGATACCAGCACGGCGCTGAACATCGAGGTCAGGATGCCGAGGCAGTGCACCACCGCGAAGCCGCGCACCGGCCCGGTGCCGAACATGAACAGCGCGATGCCGGCGATCAGCGTGGTGATGTTCGAGTCCAGGATGGTGGCCCAGGCGCGCTGGTAGCCGGCGTGGATCGCGGCCTGCGGCGTGACGCCGTTGCGCAGCTCCTCGCGGATGCGCTCGTTGATCAGAACGTTGTCGATCGCCATCCCCAGGGTGAGCGCGATGGCGGCGATGCCGGGCAGGGTCAAGGTGGCCTGCAGCATCGACAACAGGGCTACCAGCAACATCAGGTTCACCGCCAGCGCGATCACCGAGACCACGCCCATCACGCTGTAGTAGACGATGATGAACAGCGATAGCGCAGAGAAGCCGATCCACATGGCGCGGAAGCCGCGCTCGATGTTCTCCGCGCCCAGGCTCGGGCCGACGGTGCGCTCCTCGACGATCTCCATCGGCGCGGCCAGCGCCCCGGCGCGCAGCAGCAGGGCCAGGTCCTGCGCCTCGCGCGTGTCCATGCTGCCGGAGATCTGGAAGCTCGCGCCCAGCTCGGACTGGATCACCGGGGCGGTGATCACCTCGGCCTGACCCTTCTCGATCAGCAGCACCGCCATGCGGCGCTTGACCGCGTCGCGCGTGACCGAGGTCATGATGCGGGCGCCCTGCCCGTCCAGCCGGATCGACACGATCGGCTGGCCGGTCTGGGAGTCGAAGTTCGGCGCCGCGTCGCTGAGGCGGTCGCCGGTGATGATCACCTGCTTGCTCAGCACCAGCGCCTCGCGCTCGTCGCCGCGGCCGGACCAGTGCAGCTCGGTGCCGAACGGCACGCTGCCGGCGATCGCCGCCTGCACCTTGGCCGGATCGAAGTCGCGGGCGCGCGCGTCTCCCGCATGCGCCTCGACCATGCGGAACTCCAGGGTGGCGGTGCGGCCGATGATGTCCTTCGCCCGCGCCGTGTCCTGCACGCCGGGCAGCTGCACCACGATGCGGTCGGCGCCGGCCTGCTGCACGATCGGCTCGGCCACGCCCAGCTCGTTGACGCGATTGCGCAGCGTGGTGAGGTTCTGCTGGATGGCGAAGTCGAGGATCCGCTTCTCCGCCTCCGGGCGCAAGGTGCCGATCAGCACCGGCTCGCCGTCGCGCTGGTCCTGGCGCAGGATCAGATCCGGGTAGTTGCGCTCGACGATGGTCTGCGCGTTGTCGCGGGCGGCGGCTTCGCGGAAGCGCAGCACGATGCCGTTGCCCTCGCGCACGATGCCGCTGGTGCGCGCCTCGCTTTCACCGCGCAGCGTGGTGCGGATGCTGGCCGCCGAGTTGTCGAGCGCCTTGGTGACGGCGCCCTTCATGTCCACCTGCAGCAGAAAGTGCACGCCGCCGCGCAGGTCCAGCCCCAGATACATGGGCTTCGCGCCGATGGCGGTGAGCCAGCGCGGCGCGTTCGACAGCAGGTTGAGCGCCACCGTGTAGCCCGCGCCCAGCTCTGCCTGGATCGCGTCCATCGCCCGGATCTGCGCGTCGGTGTCCTCGAAGCGCAGCTTCACGCCGGTCTGGTCGACGAAGCCCTCCTGGTACGGCACCCCGGCGCGCTTGAGCGCATCCTGCACCCGCCCGAGCAGAGCCTCGTCGAGCGCGACGCTGGTCTTGGAGGCCGAGATCTGGACGGCGGGAGACTCGGGAAACAGATTCGGGACGGCGTAGACGAGCGCCACGATCACCGCCACGGCGATGACCAGGTTGAGCCACAGTGGAAAGCGGTTCATGCGTCCGGTGCGGGGCGGGCCGTCCGGCGCGGGGCGCGGGCCGTGGCCCGTGGCCCCGGCTCGAGCCGGCTCATGCGCTGCTCTTGATCGTGCCCTTCGGCAGCAGCGTCTGGATGGAGGGCTTCTGCACGGTGATCTCGACCTGCGGCGCGATCTCGACCCTGACGTAACTGTCGCCGACGTTGGTGACCCGGCCGAGCGTGCCGCCGGAGGTCACCACCTCGTCGCCTTTCTGCAGCGAGGAGAGCATCTGCTTGTGCTCCTTGGCGCGCTTCATCTGCGGGCGCAGCAGCAGGAAGTACAGCAGCACGAACATCAGGATCAGAGGCAGCATTCCCATCAGGTCGAACCCGCCTCCGGGCGCCGGGGTCTGGGCGTACGCTACGCTGATCATCGACTCGTCTCCTTCGACCCTTCAGATCCGCCCGCAGGAGCTGCCCCGACGGCGCCGGCCGCCCGCGGATCGCCCGGCGGGAAAGACGCGGATTCTAGCATCTTTGCTCAGGCGCTCCGCTCGAGCCGCGTGCGAAAGCCGGCGACGAAATCCTGCAGCGCCCCGCGCTCGATCGCCGCGCGCAGCGCGGCCATCAGCTCCTGGTAGTAGTGCAGGTTGTGCAAAGTGTTGAGCCGTGCTCCCAGCATCTCGTTCACGCGCTGCAGGTGATGCAGGTAGGCGCGGCTGAAGCCGCGACAGGTGTAGCAGCCGCATTCCGCGTCCACCGGACGGGTGTCGGTGCGGTAGCGGCTGTTGCGCAGCTTGATCGTGCCCGCGCGGGTGAACAGCCAGCCGTTGCGTGCGTTGCGCGTGGGCAGCACGCAGTCGAACAGGTCGATGCCGGCGAGCACCGCATCCACGATGTCCTCGGGCGTGCCCACGCCCAGGAGATAGCGCGGCCGCTCGGCGGGCAGGGCCGGGGCGGTATGGCGCAGGATGCGCAGCATCTCCTTCTTGGGCTCGCCCACCGACAGCCCGCCGATGGCGTAGCCGTCGAAGCCGATCGCGAGCAGTCCGTGCAGCGACTCCTCGCGCAAGCGCTCGTGCATCCCGCCTTGCACGATGCCGAACACCGCGTTCGGATTGCCCGCGTGCGCGCGCGCGCTGCGCTCGGCCCAGCGCAGGCTGAGCCGCATCGATTCGGCCGCCTGGCCCTCGTCCGCCGGCCAGGGTGTGCACTCGTCGAAGACCATCGCCACGTCGGAGTCGAGCACGCGCTGGATGCGCATCGCCTCCTCCGGCGACAGGAAGCACGGGTCGCCGTCGACCGGCGAGCGGAACTGGACGCCCTCCTCGCTGACCTTGCGCAGCGCGCCCAGGCTGAACACCTGGTAGCCGCCCGAATCGGTGAGGATCGGTCCGTCCCAGCCCATGAAGCGGTGCAGCCCGCCGTGCGCCGCGATCACCTCCAGCCCGGGCCGCAGCCACAGGTGGAAGGTATTGGAGAGGATGATCTGCGCGCCGGTTTCGCGCAGATCGGCGGGGCCGACCGCCTTCACCGCGCCGTAAGTGCCAATCGGCATGAAGGCCGGAGTCTGGACCACGCCGCGGGCCAGGGCGAGCCGGCCGCGCCGGGCGCTGCCGTCGCTGCGCATCAGCTGAAACTGCATGTTCGGGGCGCTCCGCGGGCCAGCTCTTGTCGATCCTTTACGATCAACCTAGTCGATCAACACGCTTCTCGATCAACACGTTTCTCGATCAACCCGCTTTTTCAATCAACCCGCCTTCGCCTTTTTCAATAAACATGGCATCGCCGTAGCTGAAGAACCGGTAGCGCCGCTCGATCGCGTGACGGTACGCGCGCAGCACATTGTCCAGGCCCGCGAACGCCGCCACCAGCATCAGCAGCGTGGAGCGCGGCAGATGGAAATTGGTGAGCAGGCGGTCCACCACCTGGAAGCGGAACCCCGGCACGATGAACAGGCTGGTCTCGCCGCGGCCGGGTTCGAGGCGGCCGTCGCGCGCCGCCGATTCGAGCGCGCGCAAGGCAGTGGTTCCCACCGCCACGATGCGCCCGCCCGACGCGCGCGCGCCCGCTACCGCGGCCACCGTCTCTTCGGGAATTCGGTAGCGCTCGCTGTGCATGCGGTGCTCCTCGATGCGCGCGCTGCGCACCGGCTGGAACGTGCCCGCTCCTACGTGCAGCGTCAGCGACGCCGTCTGCACCCCGCGCTCGCGCAACCGGCCGAGCATCGCCTCGTCGAAATGCAGGCCGGCCGTGGGGGCCGCCACCGCGCCGGGCTCGCGCGCGTAGACGGTCTGATAGCGGCGCTCGTCCTCCGGGGTGTCGGCGCGCTCGATATACGGCGGCAACGGCACCCGGCCGTGCCGCTCGAGCACCTCCAGCACCGAGTGCGGGCCGCCGAACTCGAGCCGATGGAATTCGCCTTCGCGCTCCAGCACGCGGATCGCAATGCCGTTCACGGCAATCGCGCTGCCGGGCTGCGGCGCGTGGCTGGCGCGCAACAGCGCCAGCGCGTGATGGGTGTCCAGCACCCGCTCCACCAGCAGCTCGACGCGGCCGCCGCTGTCCTTGCGCCCCAGCAGGCGCGCCTTGATCACGCGCGTGTCGTTGAGCACCAGCAGGTCGGAGGGCGCAATCAGCTCGGGAAGATCGGCGAAGCGGCGATCGGACAATGCGCCGCTGCGGCCGTCGAGGGTGAGCAACCGGCTCTCGCCGCGGCGCTCGCTCGGATGCTGCGCGATCAGCTCGGCGGGCAGATCGAAGTCGAAATCCTCGAGCCGCATGGCGCGCGATTATAGCCGCCCCGCCCCCTCCAAAGGCCGCGTTGCCGCCTCCGGTCAAATCCCGGATAATCCGCCTCCCCACGCCGTGCCGGGATGGCGGAACTGGTAGACGCAGCGGACTCAAAATCCGCCGGTGGCGACACTGTGAGGGTTCGAGTCCCTCTCCCGGCACCAGCCCCAGCGCCATCTTCAGCCGGGCCGGTGCGCGCCGATGCTGAAATTGTCGCCTACACTTCCGCCGTCGGTGACCGAGCAACAGCCATGACCCCCGATGCCGTGCGCGAAGCCGCGCAGATCCTCTGGAACCACTGGCAGGACGGACGCCACCTCCCCGCCCTGCCGCCGGCCTGCCGTCCTGACACCCGCGCCGAGGGCTACCGCATCCAGGCCGCGGTGCTGGCCGTCTCGGGGCGCTCGCTGTTCGGCTGGAAGATCGCCGCAACCAGCGCCGCGGGGCAGGCGCATATCGGGGTGGACGGCCCGCTCGCCGGGCGCCTGCTGACCGGGCAGGTGTCCTCGGATGGCGACAGTGTTCCCCTCGGCGCCAACCGGATGCGGGTCGCGGAGCCCGAGTTCGCCTTCCGCATGGGCCGCGATCTGCCGCCGCGAAACCGCCCCTATCGCGAGACCGAGGTACTCGAAGCGGTGGCCGCGTTGCACCCGGCGATCGAGATTCCGGACTCGCGCTACGAGGACTTCGCACGCGCGGGCGCCGCGCAGCTCATCGCGGACAACGCCTGCGCGCACCGGTTCGTCCTCGGCCGGCCGAGCGGGCAGGACTGGCGCGCGCTGGACCTTGCGCAGCACGAGGTCGTGGGCGAGGTGCGCGGCCGCCCGGGGCGCACCGGGAAGGGGGCCAACGTGCTCGGCGGCCCCGCCGTGGCTCTCACCTGGCTGGCGAACGAGCTCTCCGGCCTGGGGCTCACCCTGGAGCAGGGCCAGGTCGTCACCACCGGGACTTGCCTGGCGCCGCTCGAGATCGCCGCGGGCGATCGCGTCCTCGCCGATTTCGGCGCGCTGGGGCGCGTCGAGGCGCGCATCGGAGACTGAGCGCGCAGGCGGGCCCGATCCGGTGCATCATCGAACCCAGGAACCAGCCAGCGCGGCCCGTATGTGGCGCTTCTACCCCAAGTCGTTTCCGATGCTGATCCTGGCGGGCTTTTCGCTCGCCGTGGTGCCGCTCATCTTCGCGCTGGTCAACAACGCGGTGTCGATCCGGGAGCTGGCCACGAAGAGCCAGCGCGCGGTGTACAACGCGGTGCAGGCCACCCAGAGCAGCCGCCAGCTGATCGAGCAGATCACCAGCATGGAGCGCAGCGCGCGCCAGTTCTCGATCCTGGCCGAGCCGCAGATCTTCTCGGTGTTCGAAGCCACGCACCGCGACTTCCTCGACACCGTGCGGCGCATGCGCGGGCTGCCGCTGATGCCGACGCAGGTGCGCATGCTCGATCGCATGGCGGAGATCGAGAACCTGCTGTTCACCAGCGTGGCCGGGCTGCGCGACCAGCCGCGCATGGTGGCCGACCTGGTGGACGACTACGTCAATCTGAGCGATCTGGCGCGCTCGCTGGACGTCATGGGACGCGAGGCGGTGGGGCGCGAGACCGCGGCGATGCAGTCGCTGTCCACCGAGGTCAACAGCTTCATCTACTGGCAGCTGGTGGCCCTGATCCCGGTGGCGCTGTTCCTGGTGGTCGGCGCCGCGATCCTGATCCTGAAGCCGATCAAGCAGATCGAGGGCGCGCTCAAGCGCATCGGCGAGGGCGATTTCCAGCACCCGGTGGAGGTCTCCGGCCCGCGCGACCTGGAGGACCTCGGCCGCCAGATCGACTGGGTGCGCATGCGGCTGATGGAGCTGGAGGAGCAGAAGACGCGCTTCCTGCACCAGGTCTCGCACGAGCTGAAGACGCCGCTGTCGGCGATCCGCGAGGGCGCCGAACTGATGGCCGACGGCGCGGTCGGAGCGATGTCGGCACCCCAGGTGGAAGTGGCGCGCATCCTGCGCGAGAACACTCTGCGGCTGCAGCGCCTGATCGAGGACTTGCTAAACTATCACACGGTGCAGTTCCAGCGCTCGGGCATCCACCTGGAAAAGGTGCTGCTGCCGGCGGTGATCCAGCGGGTCGCCGATGCGCACCGGTTGCCGATGCGCGCGAAGGACATCCGCCTCAGCGTGAGCTGCCCCGACATCGCGCTGCAGGCCGACCAGAACAAGCTGGAGGTGATCCTGGACAACCTCCTGTCCAACGCCGTGAAGTTCTCGCCGCCGTTCGGAGAGATCATGATCACCGCGCACGCCCGCGACAGCGAAGTGGTGCTGGACGTGACCGACGAGGGACCCGGTGTCGCGCCATCCGAGCGCGAGCGCGTGTTCGACCCTTTCTTCCAGGGCAAGGCGCGCGCCGACGCACCGGTCAAGGGCACCGGCCTGGGCCTGGCGATTGTGCGCGAGTACGTGATGGCGCACGGCGGCAAGGTGGACATCGTGGACAGCCGCGGTCAGGGTGCGCATTTTCAGGTGCGGTTTCCGGCATCGGCCGCTGCACCGGGGCGCTGATGGGAAGGCCGCCGATTAGGTGGTCGGCGCTGG
>Ga0187893_10012958_pt1 | contig 11708 bp, 11 predicted proteins | sample MA1701074metaG_FD_139574 | JGI IMG/M metagenome (GOLD analysis project Ga0187893, IMG submission 139574) | White microbial mat communities from a basaltic lava cave in the Kipuka Kanohina Cave System on the Island of Hawaii, USA - MA170107-4 metaG ... | reverse complement strand
GGGGCGGCGGCGCGCAATCCCCGGCGAAGAGTTCCTTCGTGCAGGTCGGGCCCTCGTCGCCAGTCGCCGGATCGAACAGCGTGAGCGAGTAGGTACCCGCCGCCGAGACCAGGACGCAGGTGGTGCCGGCTCGGAAGCCACCCGGGCCGCTCCAGGCGTAGACGAAGTCCCCCTCGGGCCCGCACAGTGCCACCGGGGCGTCCGCACAGACGCTGTCGGGACCCGCGATACCGCAGGTCGCGCCTGGGATGATGCCCCGCGCTTCCTGCGCGCCGAGGGTGTACTGGCCGAACGCCTCCTGCGCTGGCGCGGCGATGAGGCAGAACATCCCGATCGCGAGCAGAGCCCGTCGCATCTGGAACCTCCGGGGCTGGTCGTTGGGACCCGCAAGCCTGCACGCTGGCCGGGACTCCCGGCACCGCCGGGTGGGCGTCAGGTCACCGCAGGGTGACTCGGGGCGCCTCGTTCGCCCGTCCGGGACGCAAGCCCCGCGAGCGCCGCGCCGCGCGGGGCGCGGGTGGCACGCGCTCGTTGTAGGAAGTCCCGAGCCAGCGGCGCACGATGGTGGCCACGACCCACTCTCGCCGTGCGAGCTGGGGTGCGGCTGCGGAACTTCGCCCAGCGGACCCGCCGGCGGTCGCCAGGGGCTGCGGAACCGCAACACATCCGCGTCGTGCACGGCGAACACCCGGGCCCCGCACGCCGGGCCGAGCCCGCGCGGCCCGGGCGCGCCGCTGCGTCCCGCACGCATGCGGCGCGCGAGCCGCAATGCAGCGGCGGCCGGCGCGAGGCCGGCCGCCGCGTGGGATGCGGACGGGTGGGTTCCCGCGCCACCGCCCGCTCGCTCGGTGGGCGGGGTGACTCCCGCGCGATGCGGCGTGGGTGGTCGTGGGGCCTGTCCGCCCCCTGCCGCTACTTCGCCGTCTCATCTCCTGTCCGTCCCCGGCGCTGGCGAACCTGCGCCGGGCCCTGGTCGAGCTGCTTCCGCTGCTCCGGCGTGAGCAGCGCGCGCGCCTGCATGTAGGTGTCGAAGTGCGCCTTCAGGCCGTCGGATTGGAGCCGCGCGACCTTGTCGATCTGCGCGTTCACCGCCGAGGCGCTCGGGTTCTCGGCGCGCATCAGCTTGTGCAGGTCCATGCGCGCGAGCTGCGCGTCCGCCCGTCGCTGGACACCCTTCCGCATCGCGGCCTCGTGCAGGTCGCGGAGCTTGCCGCGCTGCGCCTCGCTGAGGTCCAGGCCGGCGAAGCGCCGGGCGATCCCCATGCCGCCGTGGCGGCCGTGGCGCATGCCGCGCATGCCCGGGCCGTGTCGCCCGCCGCGTGTCATGGAGCCGTGCGGTCCACCGGGCCCGCCCGGGCCGGCGTCATCGTCCCAGAACGTCTCGTCCCCCAGGTCTTCCAGCGCGAACCAGTCCTCGCCGGCGCCGACCTCGCCCGGCTCGTGCACCGGGGAGTCCTTCGCCGGCTCGCCGGGTCGCGGCGAGGGGGCGTGTCCGTGCTGCGCGAGCGCCGCGGCCGGGGCCAGCACCAGGGCCAGCGCCATCACCATCACCCACTTCATGCGTGCGTTCGTCACCTTCCGTCTCCTTCGCTCCCGGGCTCCGCCCGGAGGTGTGGCGGGCGTCGCCGCCCGCGTGGATCGCCAGGGAATCGTTCGCTCATGAGCCGGCGGAAGCGCTCGCGCTGCTCCGGCGTGAGGTGGCGCGCGATGCGCGCGTGCACGCTGTCGTGCACGGCGCCGAGCTCGTCGCGCGAGCGCTCGATCTCGGCGCGGATGGCCGCGGATTGCGCCTCGCTGAGGTCGAGCTCGCGCCGGAGCCACGGCAGGATGACCCGCGCGGACGGCATCGGGCGCACGCCGGGCGGGCCCCGGCGGCCGGGCTCGTGCATCCGGCGCGCGAGGCGCGGACCGCCCAGGTTGTGATTCGCGAACAGCACGCCGCCCATGAAGCCGATCGCGGCCCCGAGGAAGAGCGTCGAGACGAGCGCGAGCACGAGCGCGGGACGGTTCACGGTGCGACCGCATGGCTGTCGGCGTCCGCGGCGCCCTCGGCCCGCGGCGTCCCGAGCCCGAGCGAGCCGTCGTCGCCGAGGAGCGCCTCGGCGAACGTGAGCGGCTCGCCGTTCCCGGCGCCGCGCGATCCGAGCAGCGTCGCCCCGGTCCACGCGCTCGCCACGAGCAGCGCGCCCGTGGCCGCGACAGTGGCGGGCCGGCCGAGCCAGGCGAGCCACGCCGGGGCCGAGCCGCGCGCGGCGAGCCGGGCGCGCACGCGCGCGAGCGTCTCCGGTGCCGGATCGACCTTGAGCGCGGAGGCAAGTCGCAGCCAGCGCGGCGTGTCCTGCTCGTCGTGCTCGTGGTTCACGCGTCCCACTCCTTCAACTCCGCGCGCAGCGCGACGAGCGCGCGCGCGAGCCTCGACTTCACGGTCCCGAGCGGCACCCCGAGCGTACCGCCGATCTCCTCGTACGAGAGCTCCAGCCGGTGCCGCAGCAGCACCGCATCGCGCTGCTCGGCCGGCAGCCGCGCGACCGCCGCATCGAGCCGCGCGGCCATCGCCCGCTGGTCCAGCCGCTCGTCCCAGCCCGCGACGGGGTCGAAGCGGAGCCCCGGGTCGTCCACCGGCCCAGGCCCGTCGAGCGAGGCGGCCGTGAAGCGCCGCCGACGCAGGCGGTCGCGGCAGAGGTTGGCGGTGATGCGGAGCACCCAGGTCTTGAGTCCCCGCTCACCGCGGAAACCCGGCCCCGCCTCGTGCACTCGCACCAGCGCCTCCTCCACCACGTCCTGCGCCTCCGCCGGCTCGCGCAGCATGCCCCGCGCGAGCGTGGCCATCGCGCCGCCGAAGCGGGCGAGCACCTCCGCGAGCGCGGCCACGTCCTTGCGGCGGAGCGCGGCGATCAGGTCCCGCTCGCCCGGGTCGGCCAGTGGTCGCTCCTCTCTGAAGGGGCTGGACGAACCAGCGCCGGCGAAGGTTCCCGGCGCGGGGGCCGCACGGGGAAACCCGTCCCCCGCGAGGCGCTTGACCGCCTCCGGACCGCGCACGAGACTGCGCGCGAGGTACCGGGCGCCGCAAGACCGCCGAGGACCGAACGCTTGGAACTGTGGCTGGCCGCCCTCCTCGCCGTCGCCGACACCGCCGCCGCGCCCGTCGCGCCACCGGGCGCTCCCGCACGCGACACCGTGCGCGAGGTGCGCCGCTTCCCTCCCATCGAGGTCGCCGCAGGGCGCGTCCACGACATGCGCTCGAGCGCCACCGTGCACTCGGTCTCGGGCGAGGCGCTGCGCGACCTGCCGCTCTCGAGCCTCACCCAGGCGCTCGCGCTCCTGCCCGGCGTGGTGGCCGTGGGCGACGACGTGCACGTGCGCGGCGGGCGCGCCGGCGAGACGCAGTGGACGCTCGGCGGCCTGGTGCTCAACGAGCCGCTCCGCGACCGCGCGCCGGAGCTGCCCCTGCTCGCGGTCCAGCGCGCCGACCTGCTCGCGGGCGGGCTCGACGCCGAGTTTTCGGGCGCGCTCGCGGGCGTGCTCGACGTGCGCACGGTGAACCCCGGGCCGCGCGTGAGCGGGGCGCTCCGCTGGCTCTCGTCCGGGCGCCGGGGCACCGCGTACGACTGGCTCGGGGCGCGCGGCTCGCTGCCGCTGCCGCTCTTCGGGCTCGGCCTCGCCGCCGCGGCCGAGGCCCGGCTCGACGACCAGTCCCTGCCCGGGCGACCGGCCCGGGGACGCGAGGCCTGGCTCGGGCGGAGGTTCGGCTGGCGGAACGACAACCGCCTCCTCGGCTGGGCGAAGCTCGCGCCGGTCGAGAACCCGCAGGCGCTCTCGCTCGAGGCGTTCGGCTCGCGCGTCGTGGCGCAGCCCCACGACCCGATGTTCACCTGGGACGACAGCGTCCTCATCCGGTTCAGCGTCTCGGACTGTGAGTTCTGTCCTCCGCGGGTGGACAGCCTGCGCTACTTCTACCGCGCCTCCGACCACCAGCCGATGAGCGAGACGCGAATGCTCGCAGCGATCGCGCAGGCGGCCCGGCTCGGCCCGCGCTGGCAATGGCGCGCCTCGCTCGGCTGGCAGCACGCGACCGAGCTCGCCTCGCCCGGGCTCGCGCGCGAGCCGCGGAACCTGCTGCCGGCAGAGAAGCTTCGCTTCGGCGACCGGCTGAACCCGGCACGGGACCCGTTCCGCGCCTATCGCGGCGAGTGGGCGTACTTCAAGCGCACGCGGGCCGACCGGCTGCAGGCGGCGGTCTCGGCCGCGCTCGTCCGCTCGAGCCGGCATCGCCTGGGATTCGGCGCCGGCGCGAGTTGGGACGAGGTCGAGTTCTTCGAGCTGGACGCGGTCGAGCCGACCAGCTCGCTCATCGACTCGCTGCGCCGGTTCCGGACGGGCGCCCCCGGGGGCTGGGCCTACGTGCAGCAGCGCTGGGAGCGCGAGGGGCTGGTGTGGAACGGCGGCCTGCGGCTCCAGGTGTTCGACGCCGGGCGGGACGCGAGCGCCCCGGCCGGCACGGGGCCCACCGCCGTGGCGCCGCCCGACCGCTCGCCGGGTGCTCACTGGCGGCTCTCGCCGCGGCTCGGCCTCGCGTTCCCGCTCTCGGTGCGCGACGCGCTCTCGCTCTCTTACGCACGCATCCACCAGCCCCCGGCGCGCGAGCACCTCGCCGACAGCCGGCTCCTCATCTACAGCCGGCGGCCGCTCGGGAACCCCGCGCTCGAGCCGGGCGAGCTGGTCACCTACCAGGCCGGCGTGAAACACCTGTTCGACGAGCGCTGGTCGGCGCAGCTCTCGGTGTTCCAGCGCGACCTCTACGGCCAGGTGGGGATCGTGAACGACCCCTACTTCACGGGCACGTTCCGCGCCCGCTACGCGAACGCGGAGTACGGGCACGCGACCGGGTTCGAGCTGGCGCTGCTCGCGGGCGCGCGGCGCGAGGACGCTCGGGGCGCTTCAGCGGACCGGGCACGGGAGCCCGGCGCCGCGCGCGGCCGCCCCGGGCGCCTCGGCGCGACCCTCGCTCGCGCGCTCGCCGGCGAGTTCTCGCTTCGCTACACGTTCATGAACGCGTACGGGACGCTTTCCGGCACGGACGGCTGGTACTACGGCGAGCCGTTCGGATTCCGGCCGCTGCCGTTAGGGGAGCACCCGCTCGACTGGGACCGCCGGCACGTCGTGACGCTGGACGCAGTCTGGCGCGAGGCGCGCGCGTTCGCGTTCGCATGCGTCACGCAGGTCGCCTCGGGTCCGCGCTGGACGCCCACGATCTCGTACGCCGGCGCCCCCGGCGGCCCGCTCGTGGCGTCCGACCTGGCGGCGGTCAACTCGCGGCAGCTCCCGTGGAGCGAGCGCACCGACGTCGCCCTGCGCGTGGAGCACATGGCGCTCCGCGGCGCGCGGCTCCTGGTGGAGGTGCGCAACCTGTTCGACTCGCGCGGCGACGCCCTGGCGAGCGTCTCGGGATTCCCGAACCCGTCCATCAACTCGCGTCGCGACGACTACGCCGGCTACCGCACCGACACGGGCCGCGGCGGCGGCGCGTACTGGGACCCGGCCCTGAACGGCGGCGCCGGCGGCTGGGTGCGCGTGGGCGACCCACGCCTCGCGCGCCAGCCGCGGGCGATGCGACTGGGGATCGAGGTCGGGCTCTAACCTGGACTATTCATGAGCCCGTGGCCTGCAAGTGTCCGCCCCGCGCCATCCGCGGCGTCTCCAGCCCAGGCTTTGCCTCGACGTGTTCTCAACACGACTGCGGCAAAGCCCGGGCTGGCTCCTTGCGGCTGGCACGGTTCGGCCACTTTCGGCTCACGGTTCATGAATAGTCCAGGCTAAGCCTTGCCACGCGGAGCCGGCCTACCTAGATTCGCCCTCTTCTCCTGGCCCGCGCGGCTCCCCGGAGGCCACTTGGCCATTCGCGGCATCGGCATCGACGTCTGCAAGGTCGAGCGCATCTCGGAGTCCCTCCAGCGCTTCGGCGAGAGAATGGAGCGGCGGCTGTTCACGCCGGACGAGCTCGCCTACTGCCGCGGCTTCCGCGACCCGCTCCCGCACCTCGCCGCGCGCTTCGCCGCCAAGGAGGCGGCGAGCAAGGCGCTCGGCACGGGCATCGCGGGTGGCGTGTCGTGGACGCAGATCGAGGTGGTTCAGCCGGGCGGGCGCGTGCCCACGCTCCGGCTCTCCGGCGTGGCGCTCGAGCGCTTCCAGTCCCTGGGTGCCAGGCGCTCGCACCTGACGATCTCGCACGACGGCGGCCTCGGGGTGGCCTGCGTCGTGCTGGAGGACTGATGCCGCGGCTCCAGCGCGTGCTGATCGCCAACCGCGGCGAGATCGCGGTGCGCATCATCCGCACGCTGCGCGAGACCGGCCGCACCAGCATCGCCATCTTCAGCGAGCCCGACCGCACGGCGCTGCACGTACTGATGGCCGACGAGGCCCACCCGGTGGGCGCCGGGCCGTCGCGCGAGAGCTACCTGAACCAGGAGCGCGTGCTCAAGGTGGCGAAGCGCGCCCGCGCCGACGCGATCCACCCCGGCTACGGATTCTTCGCCGAGAACGAGGGCTTCGCGCGCGCCTGCGCCGCCGCGGGCATCGTGTTCATCGGGCCGCCGCCCGGGGCGATCGCCGCGCTCGGCGACAAGCTCGCGGCGCGCGCGGCGGCGGAGGCGGCCGGCGTGCCGGTGGTGCCGGGCTCGCCGGGCCCGGTGGGCACGCGCGCCGAGGCTTCGCGGCTCGCGCGCGAGCTCGGCTATCCGCTCATGCTCAAAGCCGCGGCCGGCGGCGGCGGCAAGGGCATGCGCGTGGTGCGGAACGAGGCCGAGCTGGAGGCCGCGTGGGACCTGACCCGTGGCGAGTCGAAGGCCGCGTTCGGCGACGACCGCGTGTTCCTCGAGCGCTTCATCGAGCGGCCGCGCCACGTCGAGGCGCAGATCCTCGCGGATGACTCCGGCCGCGTGGCGTTCCTGGGCGAGCGCGAGTGCAGCATCCAGCGCCGGCACCAGAAGCTCATCGAGGAGACGCCGAGCCCGGCGTTCGACGCCGCGACGCGCGAGGCGTTCGGCGAGGCCGCGTGCCGGGTGGCGAAGCAGGTGGGCTACCGCTCGGCGGGCACGGTCGAATTCATCCTGGATGAGCGGGGCCGGTTCTACTTCCTCGAGGTGAACACCCGGCTCCAGGTGGAGCACCCGGTGACCGAGATGGTGACCGGGCTGGACCTGGTGGCGGAGCAGCTCCGCGTGGCCGAGGGCCTGCCGCTCTCCTTCGGCGACACGCCGCCCGAGCCGCGCGGCTGGTCGTTCGAGGCGCGCATCATCGCCGAGGACCCGGCGCGGAACTTCCTGCCCAGCGTGGGTCGCATCGAGCGCGTGCGGTTCCCGCAGGGCCCGGGCGTGCGGAACGACTCGGGCATCTACCGCGGCTACGAGGTGCCGGTCTTCTACGACTCGCTCCTCTCCAAGCTGATCGTGTGGGGCGCCGACCGCGACCAGGCGCGCCGCCGGCTCGCGCGCGCGCTGGACGAGTTCGTGCTCGAGGGGCCGCACCACAACCTGGCGTTCCACGGCTGGCTCGCGCTCCACCCCGAGTTCGCGGCGGGGAACCTGTCCACGCGCTTCCTCGAGGAGCACTGGAAGCCGGCGGCCTTGAAGCCCGGGCCCGAGGCCGCCAACGCGGCGCTCCTCGCCGCGGCGCTCCACGAGCGCGCCGAGCGCGAGAGGGTGCAGGTCGCCACCCGTGGAGACGGCGCCCGCGCGTCGGGCTGGAAGTGGCTGGGCCGCGAGCGGGGCCGGCGATGAAGCTGTGGGTGACGGTGGAGGGCCGCGAGCTGGAGGTGGCGTTCCGTACCGAGGGCGACCGGCTGGTGCTCGAGGCCGACGGCCGCCGCATCGAGGCCGACTTCGTGCGGCTCCCCGACGGCGAGGTGTACTCGTTGCTCGTGGACGGGCGTTCGCACGTGGTGCGCGTCTCGCCCTCAGCCGAGGGGCTCGAGGTGGAGCTGCGGGGCTCGGTCATCCCGGTCGAGGTGAAACACCCGCTGGAGCGGATGCTCCAGTCGGTGGGTGGCGCCCGTGCGGCGTCCCGCGGCGAGACGGTGTCGGCGCCGATGCCGGGCGTGGTGGTGGCGCTCAGGGTGGCGCCGGGCGACATGGTGTGCGCGGGCCAGGCGGTGGTGGTGGTCGAGGCGATGAAGATGCAGAACGAGCTGACCGTCGCGCATGATGGCCGCGTGACGCAGGTGCTGGTGGCGGAGCGCGCGGCGGTGGCGGCGGGGCAGGCGCTGGTGCGGCTGGCTCCGATCGAGGCGGAGCCGACGGCGTGAGCGGGCGCACGAACAGGAAGCCTGCGCCGGCGAAGGCGCGCCAGAGTCCAGCCGGATCCTCCGCCGTGCCGCCGCGCACGACGCCGTCCGAGATCCCCGTCAACGTCTCCCACTCCGCCGCCGACCTGCCGGGCGACCTTGCAAGGCGCACGCCGCCCGCGGGCGAGCCGCCGTACACGCGTGGCATCCATCCTTCCATGTACCGCTCGCGGCTGTGGACGATGCGGCAGTACGCGGGGTTCGGGTCGGCGCGGCAGACGAACGAGCGCTTCCGCTACCTGCTCGACCAGGGGCAGACGGGACTGTCGGTGGCGTTCGACCTGCCGACGCAGATGGGCTACGACAGCGACGCCGCGCTCGCGCGCGGCGAGGTGGGCCGCGTGGGCGTGGCGATCTCGTGCCTCGCCGACATGGAGGACCTGCTCACCGGGCTGCCGCTCGACCGCGTGACCACGTCCATGACCATCAACGCCACGGCGCCGCTGCTGCTGGCGTTCTACGTGGCCGTGGCCGACCGGCGCGGCACGCCGCGGGCGAAGCTGGGCGGCACGGTGCAGAACGACGTCTTGAAGGAGTACATCGCGCGCGGCACCTACATCTACCCGCCGCGCGCCTCGCTCCGGCTGATCACCGACGTGTTCGAATTCGCCGCGCGCGAGGTGCCGCAGTGGAACAGCATCTCGGTCTCCGGCTACCACATGCGCGAGGCGGGCTGCACCGCGCCGCAGGAGCTGGCGTTCACGCTCGCGAACGGCCTCGCCTACCTGGAGGCCGCGCGCGGGCGCGGGCTGGGCCTGGTGACGATCGCGCGGCGGATGTCGTTCTTCTTCAACGCCCACAACCATCTGTTCGAGGAGGCGGCCAAGTTCCGCGCCGCGCGCAAACTGTGGGCGGAGCTTCTCGTCGAGCGCTTCGGCGTGCGCGACCCCGAGGCGCGCAAGCTCCGCTTCCACACCCAGACCGCGGGCTCGATGCTGACCGCGCAGCAGCCGCTCACGAACGTGGTACGGGTGGCGGTGCAGGGGCTCGCGGCCGTGCTCGGCGGCACGCAGTCGCTGCACACGAACAGCTACGACGAGGCGCTCGGGCTGCCGTCGCAGGAGGCGGCGCTGCTCGCGCTCCGCACGCAGCAGGTGCTGGCACACGAGAGCGGCGCGACGGACGCGGTGGATCCGCTCGCGGGCAGCTACTGGGTCGAGGCCATGACCGCGGACCTGGAAGCGCGGGCGCGGGCGCTGCTCGCCGAGGTGGACGCGCAGGGCGGCATGCTGGACGCGATCGCCGACGGCTGGGTGCAGGACCAGATCCATCAGGCCGCGTACCGCTGGCAGCGCGACGTGGAGCGGGGCGAGCGCGTCGTGGTGGGCGTCAACCGCTACGACGACGGCGAGTCCCCGCCGCCGGCGTCGAGCGCGAGCGACGCCGGCGTCGAGCGCGAGCGCGCCGCGTTCCTCGCCGACTGGCGCGCTTCGCGCGACCGGGATGCCTGCGACGCGGCGCTGCGCGCGCTGGAGGCGGCGGCGCGCGGCACCGCGAACCTGGTGCCGCCGATCCTCGCCGCGCTCACGGCCCGCGCCACGCTGGGCGAAGTCTGCGACACGATGCGGGGCGTGTTCGGGACCTACCGTCCGGGAGAGAAGCCTTGAGCGAGAGGCCCCCGAAGCCCTACGGAGCCGGCACGCCCCACGGCACCGGCGGCGTCCGCGCGCTCTCGCACGTGGCGATCGCCGTTCGCGAGGCCGACCCGCTCGTGGAGACGCTGGTCGCGGCCCTGGGCGCCCGGCGCGGCGACGAGGAGCTGCTGGACGACGGCGGCCTGCGCGTGGTGTTCGTGCACCTGGGGCCGCTCACGCTCGAGCTGCTGGAGCCGCGGCGGGCCGACCACACGGTCGCCAGGTTCCTCGAGTCACGCGGACCGGGCCTCCACCACGTGAGCCTCGAGGTGGACGACCTGCCCGGCTCGCTCGCGCGCGTGAAGGCCGCGGGTGTGCGGCTCATCGACGAGGCTCCGCGCCCCGGCGCGCACGGCTCGCAGGTGGCGTTCCTACACCCGAAGAGCCTGGGCGGGGTGCTGGTGGAGCTGTGCGAGGCTCGACGCGAGCCGTGAGGCCTCCCGGCGGCGACGCGGGATCCTGACGCGTCTCTCAGGCCCCTCGCCGCCCGCTCACCGCGAGCCCCCGCCACCCCGCGGGGTGACCGGCCACGTTCCAGTGGAGACGCGAGTGCGGGAGCGCCTCCTCCTCGGCCTCCAGGCGGTCCGCTCGCGGGACGACCAGCGCGAAGCCGGCGGCGACGTCGGCGAGCAGCCGGCGCGCGAGCGAACGGTCGCGAAGCGCGCGGCCGATGACGAGCGCGGCCATGGCCACGAGTCCCACCGCGGCCACGACGTCGCCGGTCGTGAACGGCCGCGCCGGCTGGAGCCAGCTCACCGCGCAGACGTCGAGCCACAGGAGCAGCGCCACGCTCGAGGCGCGGACCTTCTCGAGCTGCCGGGCCGCGCGGCGCAACTCCTCGCGCTCCTCATCGGAGAGCGGCCGGCGCTCGAGTCGCGCGCCGGCCGGCAGGTCCTCCGTGAGGTGCTCTTCCCACAGCGTCGCGATCGGCGCCGGCGCCAGCTCGCGGATCGCGGCGACCTTTCCGACGAGAGGCGCCGGACCGTCGAGCACGCGCCGCGAGGGGTGGCACACCTCGATAAGCGCCGGACCGCCGGTGAACGTGGTCGGGTCCACGGCGGCGAAGCGCTCGACGCGCGAGGCGCGCAGGTCGCGCGCCAGGTCGCGTGCCTCGCGCAGCCGGTCCGCCGCCAGCAGCAAAGCGATGGGAAGTCCGAGCACCATGCCGAGGAACGGCGAGGCATCCAGCGTGAACGCCCCGAGATCCGCCTGCGGGAGGAGCGGCCGGAGCTGGAGCAGGACGAACGAGCAGGCGAGGTATCCGGCGAGCGGTCCCGCGATGCGCCAGCCGACGCCGCGCCGTCGCGCGTTCAGGCGCGCCCACTCGACCGAGGTGAGCGGGCGGATCCCGAGCGAGCGCCGGCCCATGCACCACCGTTCGAACGGGCGGAGCTCCATGATCCCGGTGTCGGCGCGCGGCGGGGCGCGCTTGAGCCCGGCGGCTCGACGCGCGGGCGCCGGTGCACGCGGAGGACGGGAACCGGGTTCGCGGCGGCCGGCCCGGGCTTGCAGCCGGCAAGCCGCGTGGCGGAGCGCCCGCCGGCGGGGCTGACGCCCCAGGTCTAGCCCGACCTATTCATGAGCCCGCCGCCTGCGAGCGCGGTCTGCACACGATCCGCTGCGTCGTCCGTCCGGCCGCTTCCTCGACGTGTCCACCGACACGACTGCGTCGCGGCCGGCCGAACTCCTTGCGGCTGGTGCACATCCCGCACTCTCGGCTGGCGGTTCATGAATAG
>Ga0187893_10012957_pt1 | contig 11709 bp, 11 predicted proteins | sample MA1701074metaG_FD_139574 | JGI IMG/M metagenome (GOLD analysis project Ga0187893, IMG submission 139574) | White microbial mat communities from a basaltic lava cave in the Kipuka Kanohina Cave System on the Island of Hawaii, USA - MA170107-4 metaG ... | reverse complement strand
GACTCCGTTAATATTCTGGGGATTACCTCAGCAAACTCACCGGGCAAATCTTTCATATTTTCTTTCATCGCATCACCGTAAATGGGAAATTGCTTTTCTTTTCCTTTCTCAAATCGTTGGCTCTCTGCAACAGTGCTTTTGGTTTCCAAAGGCAGTTGAATACCTTTGCTTTTGAAAACCTCGTTGACCGTATCCAGCGCATTCAATACTTTGGGAAATCCGATGAAAGGAGCGGTTTGATAAACGACCTCCCTGATCTCAATAGGCGTAACGCCAATATTGAGCGCCGCGTTTGTATGCGCTCTTAGCTGCGGCAACGTTTGATTGGTGGTCAAAACGGTGATGGTGATGAGTTCTCTGGTTTTATCGTCCAGATTTCCGATATAAAACACCTCGCCGAAGATGAGTCTTTGCAGGATGTCCATCAACTCCGGGTCGGAAGAATTTGCCACCGTTTGCGGGCCAAACAATTCCTCATATTTTTGTTTGGTTCTCTCTATCCTGTTCATGCTAGTCGAATCCCCTCTTTTTTGATTGGCCGGCGCTTGCGCCAAAGCTTGCCAGACGCACAGGGAAAGCAAGGCAATTGCAAAACCTATTCGTTTCATGATCATTCCTTATTCGTATGAGTCGTTCTCTACAAGAAGCCGTTCGGCGATCTTATTAAGTTCGTCTTTCAACCATGCGCTCATTGTGTTTTCTCCCTTGCTTGTGGGCCTCACGGCCTGACCATAACCTTGATCGCCTCGCGCTCGTTCATCGCCCGGTAGCCGTCGGGCACGCCGTCGAGGTCTGTGACGTGGTCGAAGACCCGGCCCGGCTCGATCCTGCCCTCAAGAACATCAGGCAAAAGTTCTTCGATGTAGGCGCGAACCGGCGCGGGGCCGCCGCCTACGGTGATGTTGTTGTAGAACGCTGGCTCCGACGCGGGGACTGTCTCGTAATGGGGAACGCCAACGCGACCGACTGCGCCACCCGGACGAGTAATGTTGACCGATGTGAGCATCGCCTGTTCAGTGCCGACGCACTCAAGAATTGAGTGAACGCCAAAGCCGCCCGTGAGCGCGCGCACACGCTCGACCGCTTCATCGCCGCGCTCGCTCACCACGTCAGTTGCGCCGAACTCTTTGGCGAGTGCGATGCGGTCGGGATGACGGCCCAGGATGATGATCTGCTCAGCCCCGAGTCGCCGTGCGGCGATGACGCCGCATAAACCGACAGCGCCGTCTCCGACAACGGCCACTGACTTTCCGGGGCTGACTTTGGCAACAACCGCCGCGTGATGTCCCGTGCCCATCACGTCCGAGAGCGTGAGCAGCGACGGCATCAGCGCATCGTCTTTGCCGACCGGCAGGGCGAAGAGCGTTCCGTCCGCCTGCGGGATGCGCACCGCTTCGGCCTGTGCTCCGGCGATGTTGGCATTGCCGAAGAACCCGCCGTGAACGCACGACGTGTGCAGCCCTTCGTGGCAGAACTCGCAGGCGCCGTCAGAGAAGGCGAACGGCATCACGACGAGATCGCCGGTTTTGAGAATGCGAACATCAGCTCCCACGGCTTCGACAACGCCGATGGCCTCGTGACCCATGACAATACCGGTGTCGCTCTGCTCCATTGCCTTGTACGGCCAGAGATCGCTGCCGCAGATGCAGGCGCGGGTGACAGTGACGACCGCATCGGTTGATTCAACGAGCCGAGCGTCAGGGACGTTTTCGATACGAACGTCGCCCGCGCCGAACATAACAGTTGCGCGCATAATGATTTCCCTCCGATCTATTCCTTCGGTGTGGATCTTACTTTCGACGAGCCTGGCCGTCGCTGGTGTTCTTGCTCCACCTGTCGTGATCTTGCTCAAAACCGCTGATCAGAGCAGGCGGAAAACAACGCGCGTGAATCGGCGGCGTAAACGCGCGATTGCGACTGAAGGGATGGAAAGTACTGAAGTTAGTAGTGAAGCCGCCGCCTCAATGCTGCCGACGGTAGTTGCTTGGGGACAGGCCGGTTTCTCTGCGGAAGAGTTGGGCGAAATGGCTGGGATTGGCATAGCCCACTTCAAGGGCAACCTCCACCACGCTCTTCTTCGTTTCGCGCAGCAATCGTCGCGCGAGGTTGATGCGCAAATTGATGTGATAGCGCGAAGGCGCCACGCCCAGGGCGCCTTTGAACAAGCGAGCAAAGTGAAACTTGCTCACCCCCGCTTGAGCCGCCAATTGGTCAAGGCTAAAGTCTTCGGCGACGTGTTCGGCCATCCAGTCGGTGATTTGTTGAAGCTTATAACCCGGAAGTGACGGACTACCGCTACGCGACTCTTCGGCCGTGACGCCGTAATTTCGAGCAAGATGGATGGCGATTGCCTGGGCGATGCCCTGCACAAAAAGAGGGCTGGCCTGTCGCTGCTTCAACTCATCGCGTAATCGTTCCATCAACGAATCCAATGCGTCATCAGTGAACGCTGAAACGTCTCGCAATCTGGCCTGAGCCGCGTCCGAGCCGTAGACCTCTTCCAAAGCGCGATCGAGGAGCGGCAGTTCGACGAACACAAACATAACTTCGAACGGTTCAGAGGGCGCCGCCTTCCAGCGGACATCGTAGGGAGCGCCTCCCGACGTGAGAAAGAAAGTCCCCTTCCGAATCCGATGCGTGATCCAGGGCCGTTTATTTTCCCGCTCCTGAAACTCGACCTCACCGGAGAGAGTCCAGGCAAGAAACGGCTCACTGACAGAAGGAAGGGGTAACGTATTGCCTGCCGGAGGTAGCGCGAGGATCAAGGCCTTGAGCTCTCGCCAGGCTTCGCCGCGACTATGGAACAGACATTTCCCGCCCACATACCGTTCCAAACCTTCGGCGGATGTTGTTTCAGGAATCGACATTTTGAGACTTAGAAGCGGGATGCTGTGTTCACTCGACTGCAAAGCCGCCTTTTGCCACGAACAATCTATGGCTTCTGAGCCAGCAGCCAGGCAAGCGCGATCTGTGCCGGTGTCGCCTTCTCTACACCGCTTATCGCTGCTGGCGGAAGGTTTATAACCAAATTTGGTAGCGATGACCACCTGATCGCGGAAAGGAGCGAGGGCGTCGCTGATGAGTTCTTCATTGGTGAACGGGCCGTACAATTCAGCGGTGTCGATGAAGGTGACGCCCTGTTCGACGGCTGCGTGAATCAGCCTTATCATCTCTTGCTTGTCGGTGGGAGGGCCGTAGCCAAAGTTCATTCCCATACAGCCCAGCCCGATGGCCAACACTTCCAAATTGCCGCTTCCAAGGTTTCGTTTTTGCCTAGTTTCTCCATCGTATCCTATGGTTCGAATCGAATTCTAAAGCTCGATGGAGCGGGGAAGCTAAGACGATCCTGTAGAATGATTGTACAATCCTGCAAAACCATGTGTCCGGCATGCCAAGGATGACCAAAAGACGCTAAGATGGACTTATGAACCCAAGAGAAGCAAAACGTGAAGCGCAACGGATGCAAAGCAACAGAGAAGAACTCCTTGAGCGAATCGCGCGAGTCCTTCCCGAAGACGGATCATTGGACCCATTCCCCGGCTTTCGCCTCGCTCGTTCATCCAAACCGACGGAGCCGGTTCATGCCGTGTATGAGCCTGCTTTCTGCTTTGTTGTCCAGGGCCGCAAGCAGGCGCTTTTAGGCGAAGAAGTATTCCGCTATGATCCGGGCAATTACCTGATCTTCACGGTAGATTTGCCGCTCACCTTCCGGGTCGAAGAAGCGTCGCAAGAACGACCTTATCTTGGTCTCCGACTCAACCTCGATCCGTCGCTCGTCGCTTCGGTCGTGATGGAATCCGGGATCGAACCGAAAAAAGGCGACGCGCGCTTGAAGGCCATGGACGTCAGCCCGACGGACGCCAATCTGCTCGACGCGATTGTCAGATTGGTTCGGCTGCTCGAAGCGCCGGTTGAACGCAAGGTACTCGCGCCGCTCATCATCAGAGAGATTGTTTTCCGGCTTTTGGCGGGAGGGCAGGGCGCGCGGCTCAGTCACCTTCTGGCTTCAGGAGCAGACACTCATCGCATTTCCAAGGCGATCGGGTATCTGCGCGAAAACTTTGACCAGCAGCTCAGAATCGATGATATCGCGCAAGAACTCGGAATGAGCGTTTCCGGCTTCCATCATCACTTCAAGTCAGTCACGGCGATGAGCCCTTTGCAGTTCCAGAAACAAATCCGGCTCCAGGAAGCGCGCCGTCTGATGCTCGGCGAAGACCTGGACGCGGCGAGCGCCGGCTTCCGTGTAGGGTATGAAGACCCATCGTATTTCAGCCGCGAGTACAAAAAACTTTTCGGCGCTCCGCCGCAACGCGACATTGCCCAGCTTCGCAGCAACCTTGAACTTTCGTGACGAACAACTGGCTGGAGTCCCATTGCGCGGGCCTTGTGTGCGGCGGAAAATGGAAGCAGCAAGCGCATTGATCAAACCGGTGTGAGCGGCGCTTCGCTCCGCTCTTTTGAAGTTTCATGATGGCTGTGGCAAGCGGCTGAGACTATTGGCGCAGACAACGCAGGGATGGCGCTGTAAGGCTTCAGCTTCCGGCTCAAGCACATTGTTGATCCAGTCCAAAAAACGCTGATAACGCGCCAGCACCTGCTCGCTAGGATCACTGACTGGCCCCAGATCGAAGTGCGGCATCTGCGATTCCACAGCGAAGGGGCAGGCGTGATGCCGCCCGTCAGTGCCGACCACCGGACGGCAACGCGGGCAAATACGAAAACCGCGCTCCGCAGCTTTGTCGACAGCCGCGCGGTTGAGTTGTCCAGCCTCGATTTTCTTCGCCATCGAAGTTTGCATGCGTTCATTGATGTGCGCTTGCCCGACTTGCGTCGCGAACTCCACGCCGCGCCCGAACGGAAAGACGCCGGCATGGGATGAATAGATACGGTTGGGATGTAAGGCTGCAAAGTCTTTGAGCTTGGCCAGCGAATCTGAGGGAATAGGTTCCGCGTCTTCACCATGCAGGATCGAGTAATTGAGCACGACATCAGTGCGGTCGTCAGCTTCGAGCAACTTGATCACACGATCCGCCAGGACGCCATTGCTGAAGATCGTGAACCAGCCGCGAAAGCCGAGTTCGCGCAAACGGCGCATCGCCCATAGCAGATTGTCTGACGCAACCGTGGGTTCCCCGCCATAGAATTTGATTGTGCCCTGCATAGGAACCATCGCCAAAGCGGCGCTGAGCGTTTCTTCAGTGATGGGTTCGTACCAGCCGTCAGGCCGGCCAGAGACGATGCAGAAGTCGCATTAGCGATTGCATTTCGACCCCGTGTAAATATGCAGGTCTGAAAGTTTCTCCATTGCGCGGTCGTACTGGTCGTGATCGGCAAAGGCCGGAAAAATCCATTCGTTGGGCTTAGGCATCAAGCTTCTCCTTCTCTTGTTGAACGCGCGGAAAGCATCTTAACGCATCTTCCCGCAAAACCAGGCTCACTTCCGCTCCGACTGGCGGTGGGTTTTCACCCGATGTGGTCGCTTGTTCTGCTTCGAGGATGTCGCCGCTCGGCAACCGCACACGCATTTGCCAGCTTGTTCCATAATCCAGCAGAGCCTCAAGCCGTCCCGATAAATTCCCACCATGCGCGTTCTGGGAGAGCCTGAGATTTTCTGGCCGGAAGGCTAGATCACAGGGACCGTCTTGGCCTGTCTGCGTCAGTCTGAATTCCCCCGCGCTGGTTCGCACGATCTGGCCGCGTCGCTCGCCAACGAGCAGCCTCCAGCCGAAAAACTGCGCCGCGTGCGCGCTGCGCGGGTTGAGCAATAATTCGCGCGGCACATCGCATTGCTCAACCCTTCCGTCCAACAACAAGGCGATGCGGTCGGCGACGGCCAGCGCTTCGCGCTGATCGTGTGTGACGAAAATCGTGGTGATCCGCAAGCGTCGTTGCAGTTCGCGCACCAGCAACCGCATTTCGCCGCGCAGATTTTCGTCCAGCGCCGAAAATGGTTCATCGAGCAACAGCACGCGCGGTTCAGTGACCAACGCGCGCGCGAGCGCCACGCGTTGTTCCTGGCCGCCGGATAATTCGTGTGGTTTACGCCGCTCGTAACCTTCCAGCCGCACCCATTGCAGAGCCTGCGCGACGCGAGCGGCGATCTCGGCCTTCGCCATCCGACGCATCTTCAACCCAAAGCCGACGTTTTCGACCACAGTCAGGTGAGGAAAGAGCAGCGGCTTTTGAAAGACCAGTGTCGCCCCGCGCTGTTCCGCCGGAATCGGCAACACGGACGCGCCGTCAAACTTGACGTCACCGCTCCCTGGCGTAAGCAATCCGGCGACGGTTTTGAGCACAGTCGTCTTGCCGCAGCCGGAAGGGCCAAGTAATGCGATCAGCTCGCTCGGGTTGACCGCCAGCGTGAGATCGCGCAGCGCACGGGTCGCGCCGTAATTAACCGACAGCCGGTCGAGCAGCAGCTCCGTCATCGCCGTAGCACCTTCTCGCGCCAGTCCTTTTCCAGCCGTTCCAGATACTGCGCGTCGAGTTCGGGCAGTTGATGTTGAGCCAACTCCGCGACTGAAAGCGTGGCGATTCCGCGTGGCAAGGCTTCGGCGGCGGCGCGTTCCGCCGGGGTCAACGTTTCCAGCAAAAGCGGAAAGAGCGAACTCATGGCCCGGCCTTGATCCAGCGCATGCGCCGGAGACATCAAATGATTGATGACCACCAGCGCGCCCGCCGGGTTGCCGGCGTTGAAGGGCACGGCCAAGTAGCTGTAATTGCCGATGGTTCCCTCATCGAAAACGAATGTGCGCACAGTCGGTGGGTATTCGCCCCACACGATCCGTTCGGAGGCGAAACTCGGCCCGTAGCTCATCGTCAAATCAATCTCGCTGTTGACAAACAAACGGTCGGCTTCTTTCGGCGAAGCCGGATAAGTTTCGCCCTTGCGCCAGAGGTAAGGTTTGATCTCGTTGAGATACGCGATAGTTATTGCAGCGGCGCGTTGGTAGCGTTGTTCGTCAAAGCTGGTATCGAGCGGGGCGCCTGGTGAATCTTGCCTCAGATAATTGAGCAAAATGTGACGAATGAAGGCTGAGCCGGTGAAGTCGGGCGGCGCGATGTAGGTGAAGCGTCCCGGATGCGCCTTGATCCAATCGCGCAGTTTTTCAATCGAACGAGGCGGTTCGGGCATGCGCGCTGTGTCGTGCGCGATGACGAATTGCGCGCGCTGGTACGGCGCTTCATACCCTTCGATGGCCGTGCCGAAATCGCGTTGCCGCGCTTCGGCGGGAAAATGCTTGATGTTCGGCAATTGATCGGCAAACGGCCCCCACAACACACCGCCTTGTTTGGCGGCGCCGAAGTTCTCGCCGTTGATCCAAACCATATCAATCGTGCCGTCGGCGGTTTTGCCTGCGCCTTTTTCGTTCAGCAGTTTATTGACGATGTCCGCCGTGTCGCCCGCCGGAACGAAGCGCAGGGTGACGCCATATTGTTGTTTGACTGTTGCGGTCACCGCGCCTTGGTAATAACGGTTGCGCGCTTCATCGCCTGACCACATCCCGAAATTGACTTCGCTCCCCTTGACTTGCGCGACAATTTCTTCCCATCGCGCGCGGTTGAATTGCTCGGCGGTCAGCGCGGCGCGCGCGGGCGCGCCGGTTCCTGAGCATCCAGCCAATATTTGGGTGAAGGCGAAGATGAGAAGAACTGAAAAAGTATCACGGCCAATCAGCTTATTGAGTTTCATCAGTTGATGCTTGTTTACTTGCCCTCCTTCAAAAAACGCGCGACGGAAAAAGCGACGATTGCCGCCGGAGCCAGAAAGATGAGCGACAACGCCGCCGCGATCGCTTCGTCGCCGCCGCGCTGAAAGCCAATCAGGATCAGCGGCAGCGTCAGAATGCGTCCGCCTCCGATCAGCAAGGTCGTCAAATACTGACTCCACGAAATCAAGAATGCGAACGAAGCCGCCACCGCCAGTCCGGGCGCAATGGCGGGAAAAGTGACGTGCCGCCAGACATCGAAGGCCCGTGCGCCGAGCGTGCGAGCTTGCGCTTCGTAATCCGGATCCAACCGCGAAAAACTCCCCGTCAGCATCAACGTAGCATACGGCACGGTCGAAATCAGATGGATCAACACCACGCCAATCATAGTGTCGGTCAAGCCATACCGCAGGAAGAGCGAATGCACGCCCATCGTCGCAGCCAACGGCGGCGTCAGCACTGGCAAGAGCAGCGCAAAAAGCACTGCGTGTTTGCCGCGAAATTCCTGCCAGGCCAGTGTACGCGCCGCTGGAAGCGCTACCATCACTGCCAGCAATGTGACGGCCAACGCGATGACCGAGCTTGTAAGGAGCGCAGGCAATACCTCCGCCGCCGGTGAAAAAACGTAGCGCCAGGCGCGGATGCTCCATACGGGCGGCAGCAGCGCGGGCCAATACCAGGCGTGCGCCAACGAACGCGTCGCCAGCAAGATCAGCGGAAGCGCCGCCAACCCGCTGATTGCCAGCAGCGATGCAATCCACCCAGCTTTGTTCGCCGTGATTTTCACATCAAAGGATGAAAGGCCGTTCCAATCCGATCAACGCGCGCGTCAGGCGCAGATACGCCCAAGCCAGCGCCGCCGTTAACAGCGTGCTGATGACGGCCAGGGCGATTGCGCCTGGCCGCGCCATCAAATTCACATCCAGATACCGTTGCTGCGCCACCACAGAAAGCATCGCCGGATAAGGGCGCCCCAGGATGAACGGGACTTCAAACGCGCCAAAGATAAAAGCAAACACGATCAATGAAGCAGAAACGACCGCGGGCGCGACCAGCGGCAAGGTCACAAAGCGGAACCGCTGCCAGGCCGAAGCGCCAAGCACGCGCGCAGCCTGTTCGTATTCATCGCCCAGCCTGGCCAGCAGCGCCAACGTCATCAGCGCGATGAACGGCGCTTCTTTCAAAACATAAGACAATACAATTCCAGCGCCATACTGGTCGTTGATCAGCGCAGGGAAATCGGCAGGCTGCCCGATCAGACCCAGGGCATAAGCCCCACGCGCCAGCATACCGCTTGGCGCAATCAATGTAATCAATGCGCCTGCCATTGCCAGATGCGGCACGGACAGCGGAATCTGCAACAGCAGATTGACCGCCCGGCTGCGGCGCGCGAATTCGCGCAAGCCCAACGCCAACGCCAACGCGCAGACCGCCGAAATCACCGTTGCCAGCGTCGCCAGTTTCAGCGTCAGCCAGAGCGAAGCGTAAACCTCGCGATCACGGCTCAGCTCGGCGTAATGCCGGAACGTGAAAGCGTTTTCGCCGGTCGGGGCGAAATAGCCGAGGCTTTGCGCCGCCGCCAGCGCCAGCCCGCCAACGAACAACACTCCAATCACCGCCAGCGCAGGCGACAACATCAACCAGCGGCGTGCGGTCAGCGTCATCGGGATTTGTAATTTCATTTGCCGTATGTTTGATTTGTGCGAAACCCAAGCGTGTAGTTTCACCGTACTTAGTACGGTAAAGCTCACTGAATTTCAAACGCCGTGCGGCTCGATAGACATAATAAACATCTGCAGGCTCGGACAAACGAAAATGTAAGGAGAAGTTTTTCCATCAACTCCATTCTATTTTTCTTTTCTTCACGCTTTTTGATTGGCTGGCTACTGTCGCCGGTAATAACAAAATTGGACTCACAAAGCAAAATGACTGAGCGCCTAACTTTTTTGATGGGCAAATATGAAGCTCATTTCCCAACAGATCGCCTCTACGTGCGCAGCCACATGTGGTTTCAAGCCGAAGCAGGCGTCTATCGCGTCGGCTTCACTGCTTTTGCTGTCCGCATGTTGCAGGACGTTTACTTTTTGGATTGGAGTGTTGAGCCGGGCGCAGTGGTCAAGGCCAAACAAGAAATCGGCGAGATCGAAAGCTCGAAAGCGGTTTCTTCTTTACACGCGCCGGCCAACGGGACGCTCATACAATTCAACCGTGAGCTGATGAAAGACCCCACAGCAATCAATGTTGACAATTACGGCAAAGGCTGGCTCTTCGATTTCGATCCGCAAGACGCCGTCTGGTTAAGCGCCGCGGAATACGTCGGTCATCTTGAAGGAATTTGGGAAGACACGCAGCGGCAGATCAAAGGCCAGATTTAGAGTTGATATAATGATTATGAGCACAAATCGCATCACCGTCGTCCTTTCACAGACGCGCAGCAAGAACCCTGAGAAACGGCGGCTCGAAGAAGACATCGCTACGGCGCTGCTGCTTGAACCGGGGATCGAATTCGCGGTCGTGCCGAATGTCTACGACCTTTCTCCCGGCGACACAGGCTTGCTTTACCTGAGTTCCGTGAAAAGCCATCTGGTCTTGCTCTCCTGGCAATATCCCAGAGCGGCGCATTGGCTGCTCGACCGGAACGGGATCAGCGGAAAACAAGGAACCACGCTGCTGAAAAGCCTGGGCGAGGAAGCGGACGATGAAGAGACAGATGGTGAAGACGAAGAAGAAGCGCGCGGGATTGGCCCGGTTGAAATGCTCGACCGGTTCATCTTTTGCCTCGATCTGCGCGCCTACGAAGACGCGAACGTATACGTGGGAGAGATCAAACGGATCGCGAAAGAAGCTTCCATCAAACTCGTTTCACTCACGGGGCCGCTCACGGAGTGGATTCAAGGAAGTCCGAAGCCGGAACAACTGAAGCGATTCCTTGAGCCTGAGAAGAAAGCCAACGGATTGCCCGTCTTGGGCGAGGCTAAGGAAAACCGCTGGTACCCGGTGATTGATTACAGCCGTTGCACCAATTGTCTGGAGTGCATTGATTTTTGTCTTTTCGGCGTTTACGGGATTGATCGCAAGGATCGCATCCTGGTCGAGAATCAGGACAACTGCAAACGCGGTTGTCCGGCTTGCAGCCGCGTCTGCCCCGAAAACGCCATCATCTTCCCCGAACACAAAACGCCAGCCATTGCCGGAGCTCCGGGCGAAGGGCCAGGCGGATTGAAGATTGATCTCTCCAAGCTTTTCGGCGCGCCGAACGCTGTTGAATTGGCGGCGCTGGAACGCGATGTGGAGTTAGTTCGAGATGGCCGCGCAGCGGTTGGACTGACTGTCGGAATTCCGAAGCGGCAGGCTGGCAAGGCGGCGGCGGAAAAAGACGACCTCGACAAACTCATGGACGAATTGGATAACCTGGAAATCTGAGAAGGAGTGTTTTTGGTAAACGGCGGATACCCGATTGTGCTGACAGCGGATCGCACCTTGATGGCTGATTATCCCGTGCTGTTTGACGGGATGATGGGAACGATCCAGACCACGACTGTGCCCGAACTGATTATGCGCAACATTATTGCGCCGCCGCTCGGTTCGGACGGCTTGGCCGCGCGCAAGGCTCCGTTGGGATTACGCCGCATCGAAGCCGCATTGCTCAACGATGGATTCAGCCGCGAAGATGTCATCCTCTGCACGCCGGAAGACCTGGAAAAATGCCTCGGGCCGCGCACCAAGATAGTCGCCGTCTCTTCCTCCGATCCGCTTGGCCGGGGCATGTCGAACAGCACGATGTCGGATATGGCTGGCGGCACGCTTTACACGCATACCTGGTACAAACGGCTGCTCCTACAGCTAAAAGCGAAAAAGCAAACTCACAAATTCAAAGTCGTCGCGGGCGGCGCGGGCGCTTGGCAATTGGCTCAGAACGAACAGGCGCGGCGCGATCTGGATATTGATACGGTGGTCGAAGGCTACGCCGAAACGCAGGTCGCGCCCTGGTTTCATG
>Ga0187893_10012956_pt1 | contig 11710 bp, 8 predicted proteins | sample MA1701074metaG_FD_139574 | JGI IMG/M metagenome (GOLD analysis project Ga0187893, IMG submission 139574) | White microbial mat communities from a basaltic lava cave in the Kipuka Kanohina Cave System on the Island of Hawaii, USA - MA170107-4 metaG ... | reverse complement strand
TCATCCCGCGACGCAAGTAACGCAAGAGCATCTCGATCGCTGCCTCACCTGCCGTGCTTGCGAGACGGCCTGTCCGTCTGGAGTCCAGTATTCGCGTCTGTTGGATATCGGACGCAGCGTGGTGGAGGAGCAAGTGTGCCGGCCGCGTGAAGAGCGCGTCGCGCGTTATCTGCTGCGGCGGGTGGTGCCTTATCCACAACGGGTCGCACATGTGTTGAGGCTGGCGCGCTGGTTGCGTCCCCTACTACCCCATCGTCTGCGCAGGATGGTAACGCCGAAGGAGGCCGTCGTTGGCCTCTGGCCAGCTGGCAGGCACAAGCGCAAGATGCTGCTGCTCGATGGTTGCGTGCAACCGGTACTGGCGCCGGCTATTAACATGGCTGCGGCCCGGGTCCTCGATCGGTTGGGTATCGAATTGATTCGGATCCCGAAAGCAGGCTGCTGTGGCGCTATCAGTCACCATCTGGCGGCGACGGAGGAAGCCAAGCAGTTCATGCGCCGCAACATCGACGCGTGGTGGCCGTATGTTGAGCAGGGCATAGAAGCCATTGTGATCACCGCCAGCGGCTGCACACCTATGGTCAAGGACTATGCAGATCTGCTGCGCCAAGACCCCAATTATGCTGCAAGAGGCGACACGGTCTCTAAGCTCGCTAAGGATATCGCCGAGGTGGTTTCGATCGAGGATATCAGCAGGCTAGCCCCTTCCGGCTGGGCGCCTCAACGGGTAGCGTTTCATTCCCCGTGCACGCTGACCCATGCGCAAGGGTTACACGGACGGGTGGAATCTCTGTTGCGAGCCTTGAAAATCCCCCTCGTTCCCGTAGAGGATGCGCAAAACTGTTGTGGATCGGCCGGCACTTATTCGTTGCTCCAATCCGATCTGTCCATGCGCTTGCTGCATCGAAAAATAAAGGCCTTGGAGACGCATCAACCGCAACTCATCGTGACCGCGAATATCGGGTGTTACGGCCAGTTACGGCAGGCAACCTCGGTGCCCATCAGACATTGGATCGAACTACTGGATGGATAAAAGGCGGGCCAGCCTGGTGGCTGGCCCGGTCTTGAGAGAGAGGTCTTAGTTTACGGACCTCCAAGTACCATCAGGCTGACGGCACGCTGTTCCGTATACGGTCTCGGCGCGGCCATCCACATCCACTTGGGTGGTGAAGTCACGGCACGCACCCTTAGCGGTCTCGTAGGTGCGGGTTGGCGTCATCGTGTACTGCGCCCCGCTATCAGGATTTTGCCAGCTCGTCGAATAACCGGTCCGGTTTGTCTCTAGTGCTTGGGCGGCTTTCATGCGATCGAGATCATCCATGCTTTGCCCGACAGAGCTACCGATAAGTGCGCCTGCGATGGCGCCAGCAGCTGTGGCCGCGAGCTGTCCGCTTCCGCTGCCGATCTGACTGCCGACAAACCCGCCCAAGGCGCCCCCTGTGGCCGTCCCGATACCCTGCTTAGTTCCGGTATAACAGCCCGCCAGCAGCAAGGTGACGGCGAGTGAGACTGTGATCAGGCCATTTTTCATAACAACAAACCCTCCGCAAGAAACAAGCGATTTCTACAGTATACAATAACCTAAGAGCATTTTTGAATTCGGAACGTTAACCCAGGCTGAACCATAAGCGTGGTGTTCCCGATAAGGGGGCTAAGATCGTTACGCTATAAGGATGCGGCAAGGCGGACCAACCGGGGAACTCAACGTCTAGGCGGAATTTCCGCCTGGCCGAAAGGAGAACGGAATTCAACCCGGTGGTCCAATGGCACTTAGCGGCAATCCGGGGAAGAACTTTAGGGCACTTCCCGCTTCATAGAGACCTCTATGGCCCGAATATAACGGGATTATACGGGCAGGCTGGCAACATAGTAGTGCTTCTTCCCTATATTCTGTATCCTATAATTGATTCTTTAGGCGCGTAGCTCAGCTGGTTAGAGCACCACCTTGACATGGTGGGGGTCGGTGGTTCGAGCCCACTCGCGCCTACCAAAATCAATACGTTAGAGCGGGCCAGTTTCCCTGTATAGAACCCGTACAAAATGGGTATAAAAAAGCGCAGGAATTCTCACCTTTGGCTAGCGGGTGGCACTTTGACCGTCGTCCATTCGTGCCCCGCGAGATAAACCAAAAGCCCACCACCTTACCCGAGGGATAGGTGATGCTCGCGAGGCGCCCGCCCGCGTCGTAGCCATAGCTCAGAAATTGCGTGAGCGTGCCGACCTACTGGGCTTTGCTGATAACGACGCAGAAGTTAACGGGGCGGCCACCCAAGAGCGTTTCCCGCCGCCCGCCAGCCGTACTGTCAATCGGATCCACCCCTCGCACAGCAGCATGACTCGTTGCAAAATCGCGTTGAAATTCCTATCCTTATCGTCCGTCGACTGTCTGAACTCAGCGGCATTGCGCCCCCTGCGCGACGCGACTCTCGTGCTCCAGCACGGCGGTGTGAGAGGCGATCTTCGCCAGTAGCTCGTCGCCGGCGTGGCGGATATCATCGATTAGATCCTCATGCAGGGAGCGAAAGATGGACATTCGGTCGCGGTCATGGTCCGACCAGTTGATCGGATGCAGGCAGAGGTGAAGTCGCCGCGGAATGACGCCCCCCTGCAGCATTGACCAGCCGCCGTTTCTCCACGCCCTGCAGGAATCAGAGACGTACACCGAGTCGCGCACAAATCGTGCCTCGTAGGCGTTGATGAATCTGCCATCGCCGCGGAAGGGGTCTTCGCCGTTGAGCGCCGGTTGATGCATGGCGATTGATACCACCTCGGCGCCCGCCAGTTCACTGAGCATCTGCGCCTGCGCCTGAAGAAGTTGTCCCCACTCCTGGCGCGGAAACGATCGGAAGAAATTCACGTCGTAATGCAGACCGACCTCGTGGCCCAACTCGGCGAGACGGCGCGCGAGATGTCCGTGCTCCGGCGCGAGCAGGTTGTAGTAGCGCGTGCCGGCGAGGAGAAAGTACGTGGCTGAAACGCCGCGCTTCGCCTCCTCTTCCGCCAGCCGCAGCGCGGCGGCGGGAGAGTAATCAACGTCGTGGCGAAGGATGAAGAAGGGCTCCGGCAGGTCGGCGCCAGCGAAGTCGCGGAACCGCACGCAACGGTTGGTTTCAGCGATGCGCGTGAGAATCCACCAGTAAGTCTCGAAATCGAACCGGTCACGCATAACTAACTATAAACGATAGCGTTTGGCGTCAAGAACCGTAGAGGACGTTCTGTAGGGCACTCGGCTACGCGCTACTTCGTTGCCGTTGCGGCGACCATCTCTTTCGAAACGACGAGATCACGCGGCACCGACGGTAGCATCTGCTCGCGCGTCACGCCGTTCGTTCGCTCATAGAACAGGGTCGACTGAAAGTACAAAACGAATTCTTCCGCGCTCGGGAACGTCAACCGCGAGTCCAGGATCTCCTCGGATGAGTTCCCGAAGACTTCGCGTACCATCGGGACGATCTCACGGCGGATGCGGTCGGATCGCACGAGGATGACCTCGTCGACGGGCTGGCCCGTCAAGCGCGTGTTGAATTCGTGGAGTTCACACGCGTTGTTGCTCGTCGGTCCGATCAGGACGATCTCGCCGCCCGGTTGCAGAACCCGCTTCAGCTCGCAGATGGTGAACCGCGGATCTCTTGCGTTGTAGATAGCGAAATTGGAACAACAGAGATCAAACGATTCGTCGGCGAACGGAAGGGGGTCGTCCATCGAGGCGACGTGCAGCTCGAGATTCGGAGCGCCGAATTTCTGGCGAGCGTGGTCGATCAGGCTCTGTTCGCGATCCAGCCCGACCACTCTGCCTGCCCGACCGATATGCTTCAGGTAAATGCCGAGGTGGTTTCCGTTTCCGCAACCGAGATCGAAGATCGCTGTCCGCTGCTTTCTCCCGACGAACTCCTCGATCCAATCCGACACATCGAAATTCGCGAACTCCTTGTGCGCTCGGATGCGGTACTGCAGCTTGTCGAGAGTTTCTTTGTAGCTCAGGGCATCGAGTTGTGGGGTCATCTTCGATGAAGGTACAGCATCGAAAGAAGCGGCTGCTAGCTGTCGCATGGAGTATTGGGATTGACGATATTCAAGAATAGGACTATCAACGCCATTTCGCAACGGGAAATGAGCCTCGCAGACGCCCTGCGCGCTAGAACGAGTATTTGATACTCAGGGTGAGCGGTGTCTTGCTCGTCGCTTCCAGATCGAGGTGGCTGATAGCCAGGGTGATCTCATAGCGCGAGATCGGTATCGCGACCCCGGCGAAGACCTCGAGCGTGTCCTGGGGGTCCGCCTCCCGCCGGACCACCCCATCGAAGATCTCGGGCGCTGCACGGCCGGTGGCGACGCCTGCCAGAAATCGGCCCCACTGGGAGTAAAAATCAAGCCTCCCTAAGATAAAGCGGGTGTTGAGATTGCCCGAGACCGATTCCGCGTAATCGAAATCGGCGGTGAGCGTAGGCGTCACCTGCACCAACACTCCACCTTTGAGCAGATGTCCTTCCGTGTCATCGACGTTGAAATATTGGTCTTCGAACGTTAGGTAAAGGCGCCTGGGGAGGAGCTCATAATGAAAGCCGCCTTTGCCGACTAAATAGGAAAAGCCGCCCTGTTCCCCGTGCCCTGATCCGTAGTTGATCTCACCCTGCAGGATCAGGTACGGCCGCGGTCTGAACGCACCACCTAACTTACCGAAGCCCCAGCGGCTCTCGCCCACGTCAAAGCCGGCAAACCCGGCAAAGACCGTATTTTGCTCTGGGGTGGTGTGCACAAAGGCCAAGGTCCCGCCACCACCTACGGCATTGCCCCGAAGATCGTCGATACGGCCGTCGACGATGACCGAATTGGTTCCGGCGGCGGGTCCAGATCCAGCCCCCGGTGCCTGGGGCCAGGCTTCTGGGGACAGGGGCGCGGCGCTGACCCCGCCAAAGGCGAGGAGGACTATGAGGCATAGCGCGATCGTCAAGGCGGTCCTATGGTGAAACCGGCCTACCATACGCTGGGCAATGCGCCGCCTGCCAAAAGAATTCGACTTCGTGACCAGGCTGGCCTTAATCAGTTTGGGTTTTCTGGTGCGCCTATTCGCTCTGTAGTCAGCGCGCGTCATTTGTGCAAACCGTGCGGTCAGGTTCCAGGGTGACGTTTGACAAGGCAGCATACTCATAACGCAAACGTTCGACTGCGACACTGCCCTCGACTGGTTTGGAAAAATGATAACCCTGCCCGTAATCACAGCCGAGATCCCGTAGTGCGATTGTGGTCTCGGCGTCCTCGGTACCCTCGGCAACCGTCTTAAGCCCAAGAGCTCCAGCCATGTGCACGATGGCTCGGACAAGGTCGCAGTTCTTACGGTTAGCATTGATTTGCCTGACGAAGGATTGGTCGATCTTGAGATAATCGAACTGGAAAAGCTGCAGATAGCTCAAGGATGAATATCCAGTTCCGAAGTCATCCAGCATGGCATGGATGCCTAGCGCTCGGAGTCGGGTGACGATCTCGCTTGCGGCGCTGACGTTGCTGATCATGCTCCCCTCTGTCACCTCCAGCCTGAGAAACCTGGGTGGTAGCTTCGTCTCATCCACCAAAGCCGCCACGAAATCACAGAGATCAGGCTGCCGCAAGTCGTGTCCTGATATATTCACGCTGAGGTAAAATTCGGCGTCGGCGGGAAGCTGTTCTCGCCATACCTGTGCCTGCTGGCAGGCTTCCTTGAGCACCCACCGGGTGATGGGAACAATCAGCCCCGTCTCTTCCGCTAGTGGGATGAACTTATTGGGAGGGACGAGCCCTTCCAGCGGATGGCGCCACCGCACAAGCGTCTCCATGCCAACGGTTCGGCCCGTCTCCAGGGATACGATGGGTTGAAAGTGAAGAAGCAACTCCCGGTGCGCGATGGCGTGGCGCAGGTCGGTTTCGCGCTGTATGATCTCGACAACGTGATCGCGCGCGGCCGGATCAAAGACCACATGCCGGGCTCCGCCGTCACTCTTGGCTTTAGACACGGCGATGTTCGCTTCTCGCAGGAGTTCATCGGCGTGCTCCAAACCTGAGGAGCTGATGGCAAGCCCCATGCTCGCTGTAACAACGATGCTTTGCCCTGCAAGATCGAATGCCTCGTCAAGTGCGCGCTGCAGGCGTTCCGCTGCCGCCACGGCCCCATCGGAGGAAGGAATGTCGAACAGCAGGACGGCCATCCCGGCGCCACCCAGATTCACCACGGCGACATCCTGAGGCCGGATGCAAAGGTCAAATCGGCGCGCGGCCTGGGCAAGCAGCTGATTCCCCCACGCTTGTCCCAAGCTGTTGGTGATGATCTCGAATCGGTCGAACTCGAGCACGATCACGGCAGGCCGGGAACCGGGTTGGACTCTTGCTCGGCGCAAGCTCTTCTCCAGGCGGTCGACGAGGTAGCGGCGGTTCGGTAAACCGGTCGCGGCGTCGTGGTAATCCGCATGGTTGAATTGCCGCTCGAGCTCTTGCCGCTGCTGGACCTCCTCCATCAGGCGCCGATTAGCAGAGTCCAGCCGGCGCTTGTATGTCGCGATCTCGGAAGTGAGCCGCACGGGGTTGCGGCCGAAGTCGTAAATCAGGAGAGCCCCCAGCAGGGCGCCGATCGCCACCAATGCGCCGTGCGGGACCATACGCGCCCATGAATCCCATCCTTCGGCGGGCTCGATCGCGAGGCTCAAGCGCCCCTGTGTGAGAGGGACGATTTGTTGGACCGGATCGCTCAGTTTGCCCGATGCCAAGCCGGAAATGGCTGATCCGACTCGACCGCTAGGTTCAAGATACAAAAGCTGGTGCTCGTATCCGTCAGCAGCCAAACCACTTATACCGGCTAGCCGGAGCAGTTCGTCCGTTTCCAGGGCGGCGACGGCCCACCCGCTGAGGTCTTCCGTTCGCCCAGCCGCGGCAATTCTCACTGGAGCACGGGCGAAAAGGACCCACCCCCTGTGCCCTCTAAAAAACCCCAATGACGACGCCACTCTCTCAGATGCCTCTCTGACGTATTCCAGGGACGCACGCAGGAGCTCGTCCACGGACGTTTTGTCGTCTCTCCTAGCATCCAAGACGATGACACGCTCCTCGCCGACAAAAAACAGTCTGGGCGCGGCCTTCGAGCGGCCAACCGTAGTGCCCGTCTGCCGGTCCAGCACACGTCCCCGGCGCCGGAACTCCGCCGCCAGGGCATAAGCCGAGTCAACCATGAGCGCAAGTTGCTGTTCCAGCGCGTGCGCTCGCTCGGTGAGCACTCGTTGCGCGAGTTCACGTTGCTCGGCAACATGATTCTCGGTTTCCAAGTTCACCAACGCGCCACCGACCAGCATGACAACCATGAAAACGAGCGTTGCTGGCAGAAGACTGGGTTTCTCTGTCATGAGGAGCCTAGGTTTGCCGAAAGCACTCGCGCTCATGGTGAGAGTGCGTCGACGCATCTAGTTGCATCCCGATCGCGAAATGCGGCACCGGGCTCCCCAGTGTTGATGCTCGCCGGCTTCCACGAACTCCCGCGCCAACGCTCCGACCACGATCGGGCGCGCACACCCATTTTCCGCCTTAACACGCACGCAGGGTCAAGACGATGAGCTTGACTTGCTCCCCGGGAAGCGGCACAGAAACCGATCGCGCGGCAAAGGGTCTTTCGCCGAGTTCCACCTGGCGCTCTTGATTGCCGCGCAGCCCGGGAACCCACCATCCATCAGGAAGGCTGCCTTGCACGAGGAACCGGGAGGCCTCCGCGCCGAGCGCCAGACCCCCGAACAGATCACGCGCCCCCTCGTTGAAGGACAGGACGCGCCCGTCGGGACCGATCACCAACGAAGCTGGTACGAGCGTATCGAGAGCTGCGCGCAGATAGTACCTGTCGCCGACGTCTTCGAGGCTGACATGGGCGTACCGCGTACCCTCGTGGACCAGGGGGTAGACGCGCACACGCGAGATGCGCATTTCCTTGCCGACCCGGTAGACGCAGAACGGTGCCTCGCCGCCGCCTCCCGTTATGAGCCCCTCAACAACATCCGGGTATGAGAAATCGACCAGACCGAAGAGATTTTTTTCCAGCAGGGACTCCGGGGTAAGGAGCAGTTGCGACACGAAGCTCTTGCTGGCGTGGACGACGTTAAAGGTGTCGGAATATATCAGTACCGTCGGGGCGGCAGCGGCCTGAAGGATCTCTGTCGCCAGGATCTGCGCCTTCGCAAGCGCGCTTGCCGAGAATCCCACACGGGCATAGAGCTTGAGCAGGAATGATGTCACGACCTCCGACATCAAGGCGATCCCGAACAAGAGGATGGCGAACAATTCGAGCAAGACGAAATAGTAGGGTGGCGGCGCATAAAAGCCTGGGAAAGGCCGTCCCGTTCCCAGCCATCGGTCGGACAGGAAATCCGTCAGCCACGAGACCGGCAAACCCATCTGTGCAACGTACCACCAAAGCTCCGGAGCTTCGACGAATGTGACAGCAGCGACCGCCGCCACCGCGAGAAGCGCACTTGTGTAGGATTGCCACCGTGAAATCAAGCTGCCTCCGACCACCGGCAACACGAACACCAGCAGGAACATCGGATTCTGCAGACCGCCGGCGTAATGCCAAAGGAAACCCAGGAACAGCACCCCGACCGCTTGCAGCGCCCCGAGGATGAGCAGCAGTGAACGGCGATCTTGTAGCCGGTCGGCTGTCAGTGCGGCGGCGAGGTAAATCAAGCCAAAGCCAAACAGGCCCCAGGCCAAGGGGGCCAGATCCAGCTCCATGATGCGCAGGAACCACGGCACCGCGGTGGCGAGAAGGATCACGAACAGCGTGAGCAGCCAAGCGTCGTCCAGCAAGCGCTTACGTTCCCGCAGTGCTGCGAATTCGCCCGTGGTAACAGTGGTGTTAAGCCCCTTCATTGGGCTGTCTGCGGCCTCGTTTGCCTGTACTCACCGCGGACCGGCTCATTCAGGGCGTTGCCCGCCCATACATTGCCTTCGAGGAAGGGGTGCGTCGGGATTTTAGCCCCACTTAGAGGAAAAAAATCCAACAGTCTGATACCTGCCAATCGGCTGTTGCGGATCTGGTTGTGTCCGATGACCGGCGCATCGCCGATCACGATAATGCCGTCGTAGCGCTGGCTGAGCAGAAGGTTCTCACGCGCTACCGTGGGGCTCGAGGAGTCGCCAAGAACGAAGGCGATGCCGTATCCGTTGTTATGGATGCGGTTGCCCTGCACCAGAGTGTTACGGGAACCACGTACCAGGATCGCCAGTACGCTATTGCGGTCCAACTCGTTGGCTTCGATGACCGCCCCTTGCACCCCATCGACAATGATGCCCGACCCGGCGCCGTTCCGGATGCGATTCTCGCGCACCACCACACCCTGGCCGACAAGGTAAAGTGCCGCTTCGTGTTGCCCTGAGAACTCGTTGTGCTCAACCACCACCGGGGCATTGCCCAGCACCAGGGAGATCCGATCGTCCTCAAAGTGATTGTCCCGCACCATCGCCTTGCGGGCCGAGCGGCTGCCGAATTCACGGCGCACCGCCCACACGGCTGCCTCCCGATGCCCGACAAACCGGTTTCCGCGCAGCACGATCCCGGGATCCGAGGAGACCAGCCTGACGCCGATCCGGTTATGGGCGAATCGCGTTCCCTCGACCAGCACGTCTTTGATCCCGTCCGCCACATACAGGCCCTCGTCGCTGCGCTCCACGGTCGCCGATCGAAGCTCAAACCCATCGGCGCGCACCAGAATGGCTTGTTGGGGCGCGTTGCGGATCGCGATGGCAACAATGGACGAGTTTCTGGCGTCGACATCGAGCACGGGCCCGACGTCGAGACCGCGGGCATCGATCTCGGCCCCTTCTTCCGGCGCCTCGATTGCGATCCCGCGCATATTGACCAAGGGCGGTAGCGGAGTTTTCAAGGCAACGCGTTTGATCAGGAACACGATGCGCGCCCGGCCTTCTGCGGTGTCGGCGGCAAGAATGGCCTCGCGCAGACTTCCCGGACCCTGGTCCTCAGAGCTGGTGACGACGAATTCGTGGGCGGCCCGCGACTGCGTGGGCGCTGGACGGCGATCCGCGAGCCAATGCTGAAGCAGTGCAAGCGCACCCAAGAGCACCACCGAACCGATGGCAAGCCAGCTACGAAGCTCTGAGAACATGGCCTTGCCCCGGGGCGTGCGACAATACGAACACCTTGTGCCAGGAACTGCTCGTCCAGCGCCGGCCGAAGAGCGTGTCCACCGGAAGGGAAAGGGCGGTAATGGCGAACAGCATCAGCAGCGCTGGCACTCTCGGGATCCGGGGGTAATGGGGAAGAAACATCGTCTTGAAAGGGACAGGATCAACGCCCGTGACGGTTCTTGCCAACAGTCCGCAGTCGGCGAACAGATTGAGATAAGTCCCGAGATCGCGGGCCCTGAACACCCCGGTGTCGCAGCGCCCCTGCTTGCGCGTCGGAGCGGCTTCAAGCAGGACCATGCGGCCTGCGGGTGCCAAGTGCGCCGCCAGGCGCTCCACTGCAATCCGTAGGCGGCCTTCGTCGAGAATGTGCTGCAGGACAGTGACGCCAATAATGAGCTCGTACTTGCCTCCGGCGTTCAGTTCAGCCAGGTCCTGAACCAGGAAGCGGCAGCGGTCCGACAACCCAGCAGCCGCCGCCCTGCGCGTAGCCTCGGCCACCATGGTGGGACTCAAGTCGATCCCGGTCACCCAGGCGCCTTTCGTCGCCAGCATCCGACTCCATCTCCCCACGCCGCAACCCACGTCTAGTACGGCCCTGCCGGGAGCCTGCTCGAGCCACGGCCCTAATGCCAGACGCTGGCAAAGCTGGATCGCCCGATTGTAAAACTGCGGCATTCCATAGGAGCACATGGCCGCAAGGCCTTCACCATCCATTGCGAAACGGCGGGCACGATCTTCCCAATAAGAGATTGGCGGAGTTACGGGCGGCACTTCCGATCCCTGGCTGTGCATCATGCCTCCATGGGCGAATTAGCCAAACGGCGTTTCTGTGGCAACAATGATGCCTCGTCCTCGTAGTGATCCCGGTATATACGCCGGCTCCATAGCTTTAGCGTAAACCAGTTCGCATAACCGACGGCAATCGGCACGAGCTGTGCGAGAGAGTAGAAGACATAGAGCGGTACGGCCGGCAGAACATGCAAGCGCTCTCGGGGCGGTACGACCATGTAGACAGCGACAAAGCAAAACGCCAGGTATTTGGCGAAGACGGCTAAAAAATAGGCCGGGTGCGTGACGCTCGTGTCCGGGACGATGTTCAGCCCAAGAAGCCCATCCAATCCGTTGGCGAAGCTCAAAATCAGCAGGGCAAGGCCCATCAGCTTCAGTGGATACAGCAGGAGGCAGAAAATGCCCATATAGACCAGATATTGGTAGGCCGCGATGAAGCGCCGGGCGCCTGCGCGTCTCACGTCGCCAAAACGCTCAACGTAAACCTTGATAAGTCCATAGAACCACCCGACCCGTTGTGAAAACCATTCGCCCCAGCGGCGCTTTCCGGCCGTCTCTACAATCAGGCGACCGTCGTAATAGATGCGGTGCCCTCCGCCAAGAAGAATGAGAGTATTCTCCAAGTCCTCGGCGTAGACCGAGAGCGAGTGTTGACTCATGACGTCCTCAAGCGCCCGGCGCCGATACAGCGCCACGCCGGAGGTGATACTGCAATTGCCGAGGCTCCTGCGGCCGAGCGAAAAACCCAGACAGTATTCCAGAGTTTGGAAGC
>Ga0187893_10012955_pt1 | contig 11711 bp, 17 predicted proteins | sample MA1701074metaG_FD_139574 | JGI IMG/M metagenome (GOLD analysis project Ga0187893, IMG submission 139574) | White microbial mat communities from a basaltic lava cave in the Kipuka Kanohina Cave System on the Island of Hawaii, USA - MA170107-4 metaG ... | reverse complement strand
CCCGCCGTTGCGGGCTCCGGGACGGCGCATCGCGCGCACAACCTCGGTCTCTATCGCATGCAGGTGCACTCCCCGAGCTCCACCGCGATGCACTGGCAGATCGGCAAAGGCGGCGGCTTTCATTACTTTGAAGCTGAACGGCGAAATGAGCCGCTGCCGGTTTCAGTTTTTATCGGCGGTCCGCCGGCGTTGATGCTTTCGGCCGTCGCCCCACTGCCTGAAGACGTTCCCGAACTAATGCTCGCGTCGCTGCTTGCGGGCACGAAGGTTGGAACAACGAAATCAAAAGAAAGCGCTCATCGATTGATCGCGGAAGCTGAATTCGCGCTGGTCGGTCACGTTCCGCCGCACGAGCGAAAACCCGAAGGCCCGTTTGGCGATCATTACGGTTATTATTCGCTGGTGCACGATTATCCTGTTTTTCACGCAGATGCAGTATTTCATCGCAGGGACGCGATCTATCCGGCAACGATCGTCGGCAAGCCTAGGCAGGAAGATTTTTTTATCGGCGATTATTTGCAGGAGCTTCTTTCGCCGCTGTTTCCGCTGGTGATGCCCGCAGTTCGCGATCTATGGAGCTACGGCGAAACCGGTTTTCATTCGCTTGCTGCCGCCGTTGTCCGGGAACGTTACGCGCGAGAGGCGCTTTCCGCCGGATTTAGAATTTTGGGAGAAGGCCAGCTCACGCTAACTAAATTTCTGCTGCTGACGGACAAGCCGCAAGATCTGCGCGACTTCAAATCTTTGTTTGAGCACATTCTCGCGCGGGCTGACTGGAGCCGAGATCTATTCATTCTGAGTCAGACGGCCTTCGACACGCTCGATTATGCGAGCGGCAAGATCAATCACGGCAGCAAAGCTATTTTGATCGGCACGGGCGACGCGAGAAGGGAATTGGCGCGTGAATTCGGCGACGAATTGCCAATCGGCATTGCAAAAGCAAAGCCATTCTGCGGCGGCTGTCTTGTCATCGAATCTCCGTCTTACGAAAGCGAACCGAAACTCGGCGAGCGTGTGGCAAAATGGGAGGCCTTCGACAATTGGCAATTGATCGTGTTGCACGACAAGATCGAGTTTGCCGATTCAACCAATAAGTTTCTTTGGGCAACCTGGACGCGCTTCGATCCGGCGTTGGACGTCACGGCGAAGAATGTTGAGCTGAAAAATAATCACGTCGGCTACACCGCGCCCGTTGTCATCGACGCGCGAATGAAGCCGTGGTATCCGAAAGAGGTCGAAGCGCGCGAAGACATTGCAAGACTGGTCGATGAGCGCTGGGGCGAATATTTCAAAACATAAATAAGCCGCAAAAAGGCGCAAGATTCGCAAAAATGAATTATGGCAGGGGAACATTTATAGTGCTCGGAATTCTGCCCGTCCTCTTTTTCATATGTCTCGGTTACTCTTATTTCATCGAACCACTTCGGCTTGTTGTAAACGAGAAAATCATCTACGTTGACGGCTGGGAAAATGATTTTGACTCATTTCGCATCATCTTGATCTCTGACATCCACGGCGGCTCGAACGGGGTTGACGAAAGCAAGATACAACTTATCGTCGAAACCGCGAACGCGCAAAATGCAGACATGATCGTGCTGTTAGGCGATTATGTTTCGCAGGCGCATACGGACAAATCGATCATCGGGCGTTCGCTTAAAATGCCGATCGAGACGATTGCCGCTCACCTAGCGGGGCTTCGCGCCAAAAGTGGCGTGGTTGCCGTGCTGGGAAATCACGATGGCTGGTTTTCTTCGGAAAAGATTAGGGCGGAACTGGAACGCGTCGGAATCAAGGTGCTGGATCACGAAATTGCATTTGTCGAGCGAAACGGAAAGCGGCTGCGCATCATCGGTCTTCGCGATCATCTTTCGGTAGAAAATTGGGACGCGTTTTCAATCGAAGCCAAAAAGCTGCTGGCCGCCAGCGAAGGAACCGGCAACGTTATCGTGCTGGAACACAGCCCGGATGTTTTGCCGATGATCACCGGCGATCTTTGGATAACACGCGACCCGATGGTGATGCTAGCCGGCCACACGCACGGCGGACAGGTTTGGTTTCCGATACTCGGATACCCGATAGTTCCGTCGTCTTACGGACAGAGATATGCAGCGGGCCATGTAAAAGAAGGCGGTGCCGACATGTTCGTCACGACGGGCATCGGCACAAGCATTCTGCCGTTCAGGTTTCTAGTGCCGCCTGAGATTGCTGTAATCACGATAAAATGAATTAGACTGGATAATCGGTTTTCTTCTAATATTGATCTCAAAGATTTATCTTATAAGCATGAAGAATTTTGTGTTATTCGCATTGCTATTCGCCGGTTCTCTAACTACAAGCTGTGATGTTCAAAGCGGCATCACAAAAAAAAGCGTCGAGAAATACGCCCCGACACCGGCGCCCGATAAAACAGTTGAGGTAGTCGAACAGATCGATCCAAACGACGTGATCACGGTTGACACCGCCCTGGACGGGCCGAAACTTTTAGTCAACCGCGATGCCGATAGAACAACCGTCAACTGCAACAAATATAATCGCGTCGCGGTCAATGTCGATGCAAAAGAAATCACGATAAAGGGAACCTGCAAGCAGTTGATGATAAACGGTGACAGGAACCAGGTCGTCGTCGTCGCGGTATCAGAAATAGTATTAAACGGCGGCGAAAACGACATTCGGTATTCAAAATACGCAAACGGAAAGAAACCGTTAGTCACAGACAGCGGCAGCGGAAACACAATAACAAAAACCGCAACGGTCGAAACCAAAAAATAATAGGGGATCAAGGTATTACAGATTGCATCATCTACCTCAGCATTTTCTTTACGCGGCTCAAATTGCCGTCATTCGGCGCAGGTTTCAGCTTTAGTATTTTGCACATTAGCTCGTACACGTGAATATTCTCAAAGGGCTCGACGATCCTATTCTGCTTAAACGCGCGACCGTGCGCGATGAAGGTTGCCCGCATGGATGCGAGAACGTTGTCATATCCGTGAGCACCGCGAGTTTGCGCGAAATCGGCTCGTTTCTTTTGCTGCTCATGTCGTTCACGGCTCGTCATGAACCAGCCTTCCTCAGCCGAGCAGATGATAGGCGCTATACGCGGACTCGCTCGATAATGCAAACGTTTCGGAATCTCGTTCTTTCGCCAGCAAACAGCGTTCTTTATCGTGCGTAGTCCTTTCATGATCGCATCTTCCTGTCCGCTCTTCGGAAATATCTGCCAGATCTCGCCGGTCGTAATCACACGCTCGGCCAGTTCGCGGTTGAGATAGTCGTCCATTATGACGGCGTTACGCTGATTGACCGCCGCCATGCCGTGATCCGACACGACGATCAGATTGACGTCCTTTCCGATGCGTCGAGCCTTCAATCCGGTCACCAGCCGCTCGATCATTTTATCTACTGCCTGAACCGCGACGCCGGTTTCGGTCGACTCAGGGGAAAAGTCGTGTCCCGCGTGATCGACATCGCTAAAATAGAGCGTAAACATTTGCGGACGCTCGGCAACAGGTAAATCGAGCCACGCTAAGATCTGATCGACGCGCGCCTCATTCGGAAACTTGTCGTCGAACGGTTTCCAGAATGTTGGACGCTTTCCCGCAATTTCGGTCTCGGTGCCGGGAAAAAAGAATGCGGCCGCGCGCACGCCTTGTTTTTCAGCCGTGACCCATATCGGCTCGCCCAGCCACCAACGCGAATTTTCCACTTCCGTTCGGTTGCCCATTGAAAAGGTGACGCCGAAATGCCAGATATTATTCTCGACGATGCCGTGCTTCTCAGGGTAAAGCCCGGTTGCGATCGTGTAATGATTCGGAAAGGTTTTGGTCGGGAATGCGGGAATCATCCATTTCGCACGCACGCCTTCTTTGGCGAGCCTGTTTAGTTCAACTGGCTTGTGCTTGTCCAAATAATCCCATCGAAAACCGTCGATGGAAATCAAAATTACTGTCGGCTTAAGATCTTTGATCGGTTCCTGACCGATCACGGAGATCGCGACAACCGCCTTCAGAAAAAAAGCGATGACGGAAATGAGTGTCAGACGAGCACGCATATTTAAGTTGAAAGACATTCTATCGTTTAAGCTGTACGACCAGCATGTCAAAATCGCTCGTTTTAAAAGAGAGCTTTTCGCCATGATAGCTCGCAGTGATCGGGGAATAATCCGTTTCGGGTCGAATACGCTCGACGTAGGCATCGTGCCGTTCGCCGGTGGCAGCCTTGACGCCAAGATCACGCCTTCCGCAATAGCCCGTATCCGGAGCAATGAATCGCACGAACCTTTGGCCGCCGAAATCACGGTTCGGTCTTTTTTCGGCGGTCGGCAGCATCATATTCGGGTCGAACCAGGTTTCGTGTTCGGCGGGTGAAGTGATTTCGATAACTTCCGAACCGGCCTCGGCTTCAAGCACGCGGTGGCGAATTTCCGGCGGCTGCAATACGCAGTCGCCCGGCTTCAGCCAGAACGGCTCGCCCTGATCTTCGTACACGACGCGAATCGCGCCTTTGAGACAGAAAATAAGTTGAAAGTCGATTTTGTGATAATGAACCGAATCAGGAACTTCACCGCCTTCTAGAATTCTGATGTGCGACGCGATCACGTCACCGCCCAAGCGGTCCGGCAAAAGATCGCGATACATCATTCCGGCCCGGCCCGTTATCCAGTTCGGAGTTCCAACTTCATTTAGCGGCGCGTCGGTGCCGATTTCAGAAACACTTGGTCTTCGGACGCTCTCAAGTCGAACAGTCTCGCCATCTTTTGAGATCAATGCGACACGCGGCGCGTCGGCAGGCATTATCATATCCAACCGAAATTCGAGACGGCTCGTGAAAAACTCAAGAGCATCGGCGAAATCTTCAGGTTGTACTCTTACTCTAATGTCGATAATTCTTTTAACGCGTGCTTGGGATAGTGAATAACTTTTTTAACCCGATCTTGATCTCTTCTTCCGGAGCCGCGAATCCCGGAAACTCGACCTTGTCATGAACAAAGCCGGGTCGCAAAACTTTGATCTCAAGCATTTGCGTAGAACGATGCTTGAGACTAATGGTGAATCTGCCGTCCAATCCGGTTGTGGTGGTCGCTTCGGCACCGCTTGCGGTCAAACGCACGTCTGCTCCCGAAACGGGTTTGCCGTCATAGTGAACATACCCTCTAACGGTCGTGCTGCTTGTGTTGAAAAAACACGAAGAGGTTAAAATTACAATCGCCAATAAGAATGAGAATGCAACTTGTTTTTTCATCCTTACCGCCCTCAAGCCATCTCTGCCCATTTTCGCCTCTCGCCGGATTTGATGTGTCAGTAGCCCGCACGTAAGTAAGGGCTCAACGTCGGTTGACGAGTCAGTAGCCCGCACGTAAGTAAGGGCTTAGCGTCGGTTGACGTGTCAGTAGCCCGCACGTAAGTAAGGGCTCAACGTCGGTGGGATGAGCCCTTACTTACGTGCGGGCTACTGACACCGTGGACGATCATTTCAGACTTAATCGAATTCGCGATATAACATTGCTCGTGCGAACGGTGATGCAGGTCGTTTAACTGCTCGGCAGATGGCGGCTCGCCGACCCATTCTATTTGAGGGTCCAGCGTGATCTTCGCGAGCCACTGCCGCCCGTCTTCGAGCGCCGCCATCTCACCGACCGCATTGTCGGTGTAAGAAGCAATATTGAATCCGTCCTTCGCCGCCAAATACAAAAACGTCAGCATATGACACGACGCGGCGGACGCCACCAACGCCTCCTCCGGATCGACCGCCTCTTCCACCGAAAACCTCGGGATCACATGCGGCGAACTCGACGCCGGTACTGTCACCCCGCCGTCAAACTCCCACGTATGCCCGCGTGTGTAGCGATTCTTTGTAAACGTCTCGGGCGAGTCGCTTTTCCATGTGATCGTTGCCGTGTAAGTTGACATATGTTTCTTTGCAGAAGCCCGCACGAAGTAAGGGCATCCGTTTAATCAGTCAATGCCCTTACTTCGTGCGGGCTTCTGCAACTATAGTCTTAACCTATACAGCATCCTCGGAAAAGGAATGGTCCTGCGGACGTGAGAACTATTCCAATCCGAGCCAAAACTTTATTGACTTATCCAGTTCCAACGCATCATCGTCTGAAATAAAACCGAGCGATTTAAGCACAAGACGTTCGTGAATAGCGAAAATGGCACGTTTAATTGCAGATTCAGAATTCAGGCCTGCTGCCACCCAGTTATTCAGAATAAATTCGCCCGGCAACAGCGACAATGTTTTGCTGGTTAATGGGACGAGAAACAGGTCACGCGAAATGTGGCGATCGTTGACGACTACGGCAGGACGGACCTTTGCGTTTGTTAGATCGGAAAACGGAAATTGGACCAAGACGACTTCATTTCGCGAGTAGCTCGGCATAAACGTCGTCTTCCTCGTTGTCCCAAATTTCTCTTAACGACTCTTCGCTCGCTGACAACCAAAAATCCTGATCGTATGTATCGGCGAGCGTTACAAGCACCTTGGAACCTTCTTCCAACTCCACTTTTCCAAGCGGAATAATGTGTCCGTTCTTAACTATAGCCTCAATCGTGTTCATAAAGTCTCTCGTTGCTATTCTAACTGCAAATTCGACCGATGCAAAATATTTATGGCTTCAACCTATACAACATCCTCGGAAACGGAATTGTCTCGCGGACATTGTTATTTTAGTATTTCGTCTATCTCTTCTCCCTGAAGTCTCACTATCTCGCCGTCTCGTTCGACTACCACATAATTGCCGAGTTTCCTGTGCCGGATCAATGCTTCACGAACGGCACGATCATACGCGTCGGTGATCTTGTCGCCATAGGTATCAAAAATGGTGGTAGCTGGTCTTCGTTTTAGCTTTTTAGTCTTTTCCATATTTGTTCATCCAGTATTTCCATGCCGTCAATCTCGGAATATTGAGCAATCAATTTTGGCGGCCTGACTCCTCCGTTATAAACCTTCCACGAATCAGCTATGGGCAAATAGAGTTCAAAAAAATATCTCCTGCCTTGCTCATATCTCCGACGAATAGTTTCTTCAGGAATATTATGCCCCCCGGCTTCGACTCTCGCCTTTACACGTTCTATCGCAAAAGATTCGCTGCTGAGCCATATATAGATTATACAGACACTGTAACCAATGTTCTGTAAAGATTTTAGTCGCTTGGCATATGTACGTGTAGCCAATGTGGTTTCAAATGAAAAATCTACCTTAGCGGATGCAAGTTCGTCGAGCCGTGCAAGCATCGCACGCCCCGCGTCAATAGCGGCTTTTTCCGGTGCGTATGCAGACAAGCCTTCGGCGATAACGTCTGCGTTTACATACTCGGTAATTCCGAAAGTATCACGCACCAGTATCGGGGCAAGTGTAGATTTTCCCGCCCCGTTCGGACCTGCGATGACAACAACATTTGGCATACTATTCTCATTGCAGAAGCCCGCACGAAGTAAGGGCATCCGGTTAACCGGTCAATGCCCTTACTCCGTGCGGACTTCTGCAACTTATATAACATCCTCAGAAACGGAATGGTCTCGCGGACGTGTTCGATGGCGCACATCCAGGTGACGGTGTGTTCGATGCGCGCAAAGCTTACCAATACACCTCGACCAGATTCGATTCAGTGATCGCGACATCTTTTGTGATTAGCGGTAGTTGTTGGTCGAGGGCGGTTGCAACCATTAATTTGTCGAAGAAATCTCTATTGAAACTAAAACCTATCGCCGAATGTATTATCTTAATATTAACTTCTAAAATTATGAAGCCGTCTGTAGAGGCAAGATTATTTGCCCAGTGGTCAAACCGTTTGGGCAGCTTGATCGTTCCTTTCTGGACCAGCATGGCCGCCTCGACCAAAACCATACTTGGGACAAATATCAGCGATTCGCCCTGAGCCGCTTTTTCAAATAGCGTTCTTACAGGAGGTGAGAGCTCGTGGAGTTTGTCGGTTGCATACCAAACAAGCGGGTGAGTGTCAGTTACGAACATACCCTATTCCTCTCCAAGCAGTTTCCTTGCAGATTCCTCCAGAGCAAGATTCATTTCTTCGGAGATCTCCCGGCTAGCGGCTTCAAGATCGCCAACCAACTCCATTGAGCCTCGAAGTTCCCATGCCGATTCCGCAGCCTTAACTGGCTCGTCATCGTCGAAAATGGTAACAGTTGCCCGACGGCCCTTTTTCAAAGTGATCCGATCGCGAAGTATTACTTGTCCAAACGAATTTACGGTTGCTTCCAATGTTTCAGTCATCGATTAAAACCTCCAAAGCCGATTATACTCCAACTTCTTTCCCAATATCAGCAATTTATGGCTTCAGCCTATACAACATCCTCGGAAACGGAATGGTCTCGCGGACGTGTTCCATGCTGGGATCTTACCAATACACTTCAACCAATTTTGACTCTGCTATCGCAGCGTCTTTTGTGATAAGGGGCAAGTCTAGTTCGACCGCAGTTGCGACAATGATCCTGTCAAAGGGGTCAGTTTGCATTCCGTATCCGACGCCTAAATGAATGGACTCGATAGTCAGCGGGATATGTTTGAAACCTTCAATAGATAGAACGCCCCCAGCCCATCGATCAAAGCGATCTTTTAACTTTACATGACCAAGCGAATTGAGAATTGCGATTTCCCATATAACAGCCGCCGAAACATGAATGAGCAGTTCTCCCGCTCTGGCATTATCAAATGCAGCAATTACCTTATCAGTGAGTTTTGATCTCTCGCCGCCTGTGTACAAACCAAAGGATGAGTGCCGGTTACGTACATATCATCAACGATTCAGTTCTTTTGCAGAATTTTCAATAGATCGGTTGAACATTTCAGCGATCTCCTTATCCGCCTGTTCAAGGTTGCCTACTATCTCAAGACTGCCGATCAATTCAAATGGCGGATCGTCGCCATCTTTATCTGAATCCAAAATAACTAGAGCATCACGTTTGCCGCGAAGCTTGACTTTTTCTTTTAAGATTACATTACCGGCTGAATCAATAGTTGACTTTATAGTTTCAAGCATATTTACCTCCCCATAACAATCTTACTTCGGTTGGCCCCAAATACCTATGAAAATTACGGCCTGAGCCTATACAACATCCTCGGAAACGGAATTGTTTCGCGGACGTGTTCGATGCCGCACATCCACGCGACGGTGCGTTCGATGCCCATGCCGAATCCGGCGTGCGGGACGCTTCCGTAACGGCGAAGGTCGAGGTACCATTCGAAGGTCGCCTGGTCGAGGCCGTGATGTTTTAGCTGCTCGATAAGGTAATCGAGATTCGCGGCGCGTTCACCGCCACCGATGATCTCGCCGTAGCCTTCGGGGGCGAGCAGGTCGATGCCGAGCGCGCATTCGGGACGGTCTTTGTCCACCTCGAAATAAAATCCCTTGATCGCTGCAGGGAAGTGATGCACAAAGACCGGCTTGCCGAACTGATTCGAGAGATAAGTCTCATCCGGCGCTCCGAAATCGCCGCCCCATTCGAAATTGTTCTCAAGTTCACCCTTCGCGTGTCCTTCTTGTAGCATCTTTACCGCATCGTCATAATGCAAACGCGGGAACGGAGTCGAAATCGCTTCGAGAACGGTGGTGTCGCGTTCGAGAGTCTTCAACTCTTCCTGACGATCTGTGAGAACGCGCTCGACAATGAAGAGAATAAGGCCTTCGCCGAGGTCCATCATGTCCTCGTAGGTTGCGTAAGCTACCTCGGGCTCGACCATCCAGAATTCGGTGAGGTGACGGCGAGTCTTCGATTTCTCCGCGCGGAAAGTCGGGCCGAATGCATAGCTTTTGCCGAGAGCCGCAGCCGTCGCTTCGTTATAAAGCTGTCCGCTCTGCGTCAGATACGCTTTGTCGTCGCCGAAGTAATCAACTTCAAAAAGCGTCGTCGTGCCTTCGCAAGCGGCGGGCGTAAAGATCGGTGTGTCGGCCAGCGTAAATCCGTTGTTATCGAAATAGTCGCGCACCGCCTTGATGACCGTGTGACGAACTTTTAAAATCGCGTGCTGCTTTTTCGAGCGGATCCACAGATGCCGATTGTCCATCAGGAATTCGGTTCCGTGCTCCTTCGGCGTGATCGGATAATCGTGAACGTTTTGCAAGACTTCGAGCGCCGTAACATCCAGCTCGACGCCGATCGATGAACGCGTATCTTCTTTGACAGTTCCCGTGACGATGATAGAGCTTTCCTGCCCGAGCGAATCGGCAACGTCATACAACGCTTCGTCATTCGGTTTGAAAACAACGCACTGCATAATTCCGGTTCCATCGCGCAGCTGCAAAAACACAAGCTTACCGCTCGAACGTTTGTTATACAGCCAGCCCTTGAGCGTGACCGACTGACCGATGTGATCTTTTAGTTTGTTGATGTAGGTTTGTGTCATTTATTATTAAATCGATTTCTGATCTTTTCCAAATCACCTAGTATCTCAGGCTTTTCCAGGAGTTCGACTAGAGGTTCAAGATTTTCGTAAATATATCGCCAGTCCAGAACCTTTTGAACCGAGATGACGCTCTCAACGTCTGCCCAATCTTTTAAGCGATTTGCGAATGCCTTGTGAACAATAAGATCTTCGGCGGTGCACGTCCTTAGTTTAATTCCTTTGACAAAGTCGAAATACGAAGCCCGGTTTATACTGCTTTCCTCAAAACCAGTAGCTCCGAGCGAAATATCGATTCCTACGTTGTTACGACTTGCGAGAACGATTCGCCTCGAAAGAAAAAATTCTAAGGGGTTTTTATCAATTCGGGATTCGAACGATTCGAGGATTTTTTTAGTTATTTCTTCTTCCGGGCCGATGCCGGTTAACAATGTGAGATCGACATCAAGTGTATTTCGAGGGATACCCCACCGTTGGAGAGCGATGCCGCCGATAAAGCAAAAAGGCCAGCCATTCTCCTCACAAAAGTCCTGAATTTCTTTGGCCGTTTCAAGAACGAGTTTCATTCTCTCTCAGTTTGGCGAACAAACGCTGCATTTCAATAATGCCCGAATATGGAACTGGTTTATTCATTCGGATCGAATATTCATTAACGTCACTCAGCAAAAGTAATCTGTCCTCCAGATTAGCCGAGCGATGCTCATCGATTTGGAGCTGTTCAAGAATCGGACCGGTTTCTCTCCAGTTGGCTACCCAGTCCGCCGCAGTCATCTTTTTCGCGCGATCCATGCTTTTGATTTTAACATAGCAGCAATTATTCTGATTGTTATGGCCGAGAAGAAAAAGAAGGTCGATTATTCGAGTGCCTGGGCCGAGGCGCGCAAGATCATTTGGAACGCGCGTTGGCGGCTGGCGTTGGGCAGCGTGTTGCTGCTGGTATCGCGGCTCGCAGGCATGGTTTTGCCGGCTTCGACAAAGTATATTGGCGACGAGGTTTTTACAAGGCAGCGTTACGAACTTATCAAATGGATAGCGCTTGCTATCGGCATTTCGACGCTTGTGCAGGGCGTAACATCGTTTGTGTTGTCACAGATCTTGGGCGTGGCGGCGCAGCTTGCGATCACGAACATGCGCATGCGCGTTCAGCAGCACATCGAACGGTTGCCGATCTCGTATTTTGATTCGACGCAGAGCGGACAGCTCATCTCGCGCATCATGAACGACGCCGAGGGAATTCGCAATCTCGTCGGCACAGGTTTGGGACAGATACTGGGCAGCATTGTGACTGCGACGATCTCGATCAGCGTGCTTTTTTATCTAAATTGGCGACTCACGACGGCGACGATGATCGT
>Ga0187893_10012954_pt1 | contig 11712 bp, 11 predicted proteins | sample MA1701074metaG_FD_139574 | JGI IMG/M metagenome (GOLD analysis project Ga0187893, IMG submission 139574) | White microbial mat communities from a basaltic lava cave in the Kipuka Kanohina Cave System on the Island of Hawaii, USA - MA170107-4 metaG ... | reverse complement strand
TCCCTGTGCTCCGAGGATCTGCGATGTCCCGACCCCGGCTTCGTCTGCGAGCGCTGGACGGCGGGCGACCCGCCCGTCTGCGATCATTCGATCTGTCAGCCGGCGATGGTGACGCCCACCACTCTGCCCCCGACCCCCGAGAACCAGAACGTGTGCGACGGCGGGGAGTTCCCGTCCTGTGGCGGCACCTGCCCGAGCGGGCTCCGCTGCCAATCGTTCGAGGCCTTCTATCAGGGGTTCGCCATGTTCGCCGGGTGCCTCTGCGTCGATCCCACGGCGCCGCGCTGCGAGGCCACGAGCGGCTGCGATTTGGGAATCATTCCGTTCTCGCACTGCGCCGATCCGTCGCTCACGTGTCTGGTCACGTTGGAGTTCGACGAGGCCAGGGATACGCAGCCGTCGTGTACGAACGCGTATTGTGGCGTGGGGCTCCCGACCACGACGTCGACGTCCAACACGATGCCCACGACCAGCGTGACCAGCACGACCGACACCACGGCGACCACCTCGACGTCGACCAGCACGAGCACCTCCACGAGCACTTCTACCAGCACCACGACCACCACGCTTCCGTGCACGTCGACGCCGGGGGTGTCCGGCTGCTTCCAGGATCTGGGCGACTGCACGATCCTCGACACCTGCACGGGATTGCAGTGGGAGACGAAGGGCACGATCCCGGGCCCGCACCACGTGGACAACCGCTACGTGTGGGCGGGCTGCTGCGCAGACGACTGCCAGACCCTCTGCCAGCCGAACGAGGCCGCGGCCGCCACCTGCGTGGCCATGGCCGAGGCGGGAACGGACGGTTGCACCACGCAGTGTCCGATCGGAACGTGCTACGTCGAGCGAGCCGGGGCCGTCACCACCATCTTCGACTGGATCAACCGGCTGAACGCCGAGAACTTCGCCGGGCACGGCGATTGGCGGGTGGCCGCGGAAGCAGGCTTCAACCCGAGCGGCGCCCGAGAGCTGGAGTCGATACGCCTTCAACCCTGCACCAGCGGGCCGTGCATCGATCCCATCTTCAGCGCAACGGCCAATGCGCGCTACTGGTCACGTACCGGGGACGTCAATCGTTCCGTGGACGCGTGGTACCTCGACTTCTCTTCCGGCGAGTACCACAACCCAACAAGCGCGAGCCCCTGTACGTGCGCGCGGTCCGGTAGCGGGGGAAGGTCCCTTCACGGACAACGGACCGTCGCGCCGTTCGCCGACGTCCGGCATACGGCGAACGCCGTCACGCCGCACTGTCCCGGCGCCGCAGTCGGCGCCCCGAAGGCGATCGTCGCCACGGGCGGCGTGCCCGCCGCTGCGCCACCGAGCGCGAGTCCCTGGGCCTTCAGCTTCACGCTGAGCGTGCCGGCCGGCTGGATCGCCCGTACCTTGGCGCTGACGATGCCGCTCGACGCCGACGGATTGCGATACTTCCACGTCGTACCGGAGCCGTTCACCGACCATGCAGGTCCCGCGGGGGCCGTGAGGTCGGCGAGACCGACCCCCGTGTTTGTGGTGAGGACGAAGCGCATCCCGTGCGCGCGCGGGTCGATCGCCGGGCTCGTCGGCACCGCGACGGTGCCGCGGAGCTTCACCAGATCGTCACCCGACGGCGCTTGCAGCTTGCGGAGCGTGAGGCGTGCGTCGCCGACGGGCGCCGGGCTGGAGCAGCCGTTCGTGCCCGCGACCCGCTCGATCTCGAGCAGCATCACCGCATAGGGCGCGAGAGCGACGTCCGGGATCTGCGAGAGATCGGACACCAGCTGCGTATCGAGTTGCTGCAGCCGCTCGGACGCGATCGCCGCGTTCAGCCCCGAGGCGACGTACGTGCCGTAGGTGTTGTTGTGCGTGGCGTCGATGAGCCAGCGGTTCACCCGGTAGCCGCCCGTCGACGCGAAGCCGTCGATCGCGAGCGACACGTCGTTCGTCTCGGTCACGAGCGCGCGCTGCCGGTAGAACACGGCCTTCATGCGCTCGAGGTCCGCCTGCTCCGCGGGCACCGACGTGACCGCGCTCACGGGTATCGCGTTTACGAGAAAGGCCGCGATGCTCGTCTGTCCGCCCCAGCGCGCGAAGTCGGCGGGACCGTACCCCATGTCGCGGAGCACCTCGACGACCTGACGCCCCGGGCTGGTGACGTAGCTCCACAAGAGCACGCCGAGCTTGTCGCCCTCGACGCCCGCCAGTGAGTACACGTGCGGGAAGTACTCGTCCGCTGGGTTGGAGTGCGCCGCACTGACGGACACGAGCGAGCGCGGCATGCGGCCGACGATGGTCTGGGCGTGGTAGATGGCCTTGCGGAGGCCGTGCTTGTTCTTGTTCGTGCGCAGCCCCCAGTCGTGGGGGAACTCTTCGCTCCCGCCCCAGTCGGCGTCGTCGAGCTGGTACATCGCCTGGTAGCCGGCCACCCCACCCTCGGCGAGATGCGCCATGAAGGCCAACGAATAGGCAGCACCCATCTCGTTGTCGGTTTGCCAGCAGCCGAGCGCCGACGGCGGCTGTGGCCAGCTCGGGTCGTCGCGCTGCTGGTTGGGTTCGTAGCAGGCATCGAGGGGGTTCCAGCTGCCCACGATGATGGGAAGGGGCGGGAAGCCATTGGCACCGAGCAGATCGAGCGCCTGGCGGTTGGCGCGCCGGTTCTGCTCGGGAGCGCTGCCGAACAGGTGGTAGCTGATGAAGTCGGGCTGGATCCCCTGGGCCGCCGAGAACTCGATGAAGGACTGCATGATCGGCCAGGATGTGCCGGGCTTGATGCTATCGGGGCCGCCCGCCGGCTCTGGTCCGCCCACGCGCGCCGCGGGATCGGCGCTGCGCGCCCCCGCGACGAAGTGACGCCAGGTTTCGAGAAAGTTGGCCTGGGTGTCAGTCCAGAAGCACGGAGCGTCCGGTTCCTCCCAGAACTGGTACCAGACGTTGGTGAGCCCGTGGGTGACGTTGAAATGCGTCACCGTGGCGGCGATCGCCGCCTCCCAGTCTGCCCACTTGGCCGGATCCGGCGCGACGGTCTGGTAGGTGGGCCACTCCTCCTCGCAACCCGGGGGCATGGTGGTGACCGCGGACGACGAGATCCATCGCGGCATGCCGTGCACCTGCAGCAGGAACTGCGCCCCGGCGTCGGCAGTGAGCGCCGCCACGGTGGCGAGCCCGCTCTGCTCGAGGCGCGCCTGGTAATTTGCGAGGCTGGTCGACGGGCCGAGGTACAGCTGCGTCGACTCGACGACCAGGCCGCTGCTGCGGACCGCGTCGACCGCGAAGTCGAGCTTCATCGGGGTGCTGGTCCAGCCGAAGAACGCCGAGGGCTCGAAGAAGGTGGGCAAGGCGCCGGCGGGAGTGTCGGCGTCGACGGTGAGCGTGATCTGTTCCGCGCGAGCCGGGAGTGCGAGGAGCGGCGCGACGACGAGGGCCAGAAAGCCATACCTCAGAATGGGATGTCTCCGGTCGAGGTACCGTGGGACGCGCATGTCTCCCCCCTTTGCCCCGTGCGAGCTTCGCGCGACTGGGGTAGCGGGGTCAATGAGAAACGTTCACCGAGTGACGGCCCCCGAGGCCTCCGCCACACGGCAGAATTCGATCGGGCGAATCTCGATGCCCCAGCCGAGGTGCTCGTTCAGGCGGGCCGCCGGGTGTTTCGACGCGACCTCGATCGCCTCGTCGAGGTCGCGCGCCTCGATCAGGAAGTAGCTGCCGACCTGTTCCTTGGTCTCGGCGTACGGCCCGTCGGTCACGAGGACCTTGCCGCCACGCGGGCGCAGGCTCCTGGAGGCCTTGGTGGCAGCGAGCGAGCCCACTTCGAGCACCTTGCCCGTACGCCGTAGGTCATCGTCGTGCGGGCGGCACTCCTTTCCGATTGCGGCCAGGTCGGCCGGCGTGAGGGTCTCGAACTTCTTCTCGTCGTAGTAGGCCAGGCACAGGTACTTCATGGGATCCTCCTGCTCGTCGTCGACCGGCGATGGCGCAAATCGACAGCCGGGTCCACCGCGCGGACCGCGGACCCCGAGCAGCCCGGACCGTAACCATCGACTTCCCGTCCATGCCGGACTAAGAATCCGCAGCACCCAGCACCCCCGGGCATGTCCGCGACTCCCGAAACCGTCGGACGCGAAGAGCGACCACACCACCACGGTCGCACTCCCGCGCAATGGCAACGGATCGAGCATCATACGCGGACCCTCGATCGCGCGATTCGCATCACGCAGATGTCCGACGCGAAGGTGGCCCCGGTGCTAGCGCTGCACGTCTCGCTCGCCGCCGTCGCAGTGACACAGGGGAGCGAGGTCGGACGGCTCCTGCGGGGCGAGGGACATGCGGCGTTCGCCACGATGGCGGGATGGGTGTTGTTGGGTCTCTACATGGTGACGGCGCTCGTTGCCTCGTTCTTCGTCGTGGTGGTCTACGTTCCTACGGCACCGAAGCGCGGCGCGGCGAGGACGCACATGAACTCGCTCTTCTACTTCGACGACATCCAGGCGATGACCGCCGACGACTTCGAACATCGCAGCATCCACATGGACATCGACGTCGCCGAGCGAGACGTCATCAGGCAGGCGCACACCGTGAGCCGGATCGCCTCGGAGAAGCTGATCGGCGTGCAGCGCGCCTATCTCTTCAGCGCGATCGCGCTCTTCGCGTGGATGCTGCTCATTCTCCTGGCGCAGCTCTGAACCGGCGCCGATCCGGCCCACGATCGCAGCGACTATCCGTCGAGACAGGCGAGGATGGCGGCCACGCCGCGCTCGAGATCCAGGCGGTCGGTGTTGATCACCAGGTCGTAGTGCGTCGGGCGTTCTTCGGACACACCATAGAAGTGCTGCAGATACTGCTGGCGGCTGTGGTCGGACTCCTCGATCGAGACCTGTGCATCTTTGGCGGAGAGCCCGACTGCGTGCAGACGTTCGGTGCGCGCGTCCGGTGAGCCGGTGACGAGCACCCGCAGGACCCCGGGCCGCGGTCCGAGCGCCATCGACGCGGCGTGCGCGACGATGACGGCAGGGCCGCGCTCGGCAACGCGTACGACCGTGTCCCGGATGAGCGTGCGCAGCGACGCCCGGCTCGGCCGCGCGAACCAGCCGGCCGTGCGCGCGCGCGGCGTGCCGAGCGAGTCGATCGCGTCGAGGAGCCGCGTGACCAGGGGTTTCGGGTCCTCGGCCTCCACCACCAGCGCCGGATCGATCCCGGCCTGTTCCGCCGCGAGATCGATGATCTCGTCGTCGACATACGGAAGGCCAAGGCGCTGCGCGACGAGCCACCCGATCGCCTCACCGTTGGCTCCCGCTGTCCGGGAGATGCACACGACGGTCAGCCCCTCCCTCATTCGAGCCGCATATATCGACGATGCAGCCGCGTTACACGGGCCGGGTGCCGTCGTAAACGAATCTTCACATTGGGCGGGGTTGGTCGATGAAGGCGCCCGACGGCCGCTCGCCAGCGACCGTCGAGCGATACAGCTCGCGCCGATGGCCGTCGTAGTCGTTGAACGCCTGATGGACGCACAGCCGGTTGTCCCACATGACGAACATCCCGACTTCCTAGCGCAGGCGGCAGGTGAACGCGGGCTGGGTGATGTGCTCGACCAGGAATTTGAGGATCGGCGCGGCCTCCAGCGGCTCTAGCCCCTCGATCCCGGCGGCATAGGTCTGGTCGCAATAGAGCGCCCGTTCGCCGGTGCGCGGGTGGGTGCGCACGAGCGGGTGGAAGCTGCCCCGCACCTTGCGCGCGAGATCGTCGGGAAGCGCGGCCATCCCCTTGGTCTGCGCGAGCCTTCCGATCGGATTGTCGACGGGCGCCGCATGGGCACGCGCGGACTCGACGACGTTGCCCATCGACATGTGCACCTTGAGGCCCGTAAGCAGCCCCTGCATCGTCGGGCTCAGCGCCCGATATGCCAGCGCGCTGTTCGCCCAGATCGTGTCGCCGCCGAAGGGTGGGATTTCGATCGAACGGAGCAGGCTGATCGCGGGCGGCTCGGGTAGGAAGGCGGAATCGGTATGCCAGCCCGATCCGAACAGAAGGCCGGTGCGCTCGTCCGCCTCCTTGATCAGCGGCTGTACCTCAGGAAATCCGGGCACGCCCTGCGTATAGGCATCCTCGGCAAAAGGACCGAAGCGGCGGCTGAAGGCGGACTGATCACCATGCGTCATCCGCTGCTGGCCGCGAAAATAGACCATCTTGTGACGGAACAGCGCCGCTTCGATCTCGGCAAAGGCGGCGTCGCTGACGTTCGCGCAATCGACGCCCGCGATCTCCGCTCCCATCGCGGCGGCGAGCGGACGCACGTCGATGTGCTCGTTCGCGATCGCCGCATTGTCGAAATGCTCGTGTGTGGAAAAGATCATGGTCGCCCCTCCAAGGCCCATCTGCGGTGAGAGTCAACCGGCGGCCTAGCCGAGGCCTCGCCTGCGCCGAACCACGCTGGGGTAGCTAGCGGGTGCTGATCTTGTAACATGGATCGTGTAGCGTCGCCCGCATGATCGGTCGGAGGGGCCGAGGGGCGTGGCGACCGACGCGTCGGGAGCTGCTGCGCGCGGCCGCCATGACGGGAGCCGGAATCACGTTCGCGGGCCCGCTCGCTCGCGGCGCGTTCGCCGCCCCTACCGCCAGCTACGACGACGGCTCGACGACGATCCCGGACGGGCTGGTCGGTGAGCCCGAGCGGGTGATCATCGTCGGCGCCGGCTGGGCTGGCCTGACCGCTGCCAATGCCTTGCGCAACGCGGGCGTCTATCACGTCGTCCTCGAGGGGCGGGACCGAATCGGCGGCCGCGCCCACACGGTCGACCTGGATGGAGTTCCGATCGACCTCGGCTGCTCCTGGATCCACGACCCGATCGGAAACCCGATGACCACCTTCGCCGACCAGGTCGGTGTCGCTCGCCGCAACGCCGATCACATCGCGGACGCGGCGACCTACCGCATGTGGGACGCACGCCTCGACCGCGAGCTGACCTCGACCGAGAAGCTGACCGCGCTCTTCCACGGCGCCAGCTTCGTGTTCACCGAGGCTGCGGGAATCGCCGCCGAGCTGGGCACGACCGCGTCCTTCTATGACGGCGCGCAGGCCTACCTCGACCACCACGGACTCGACGGAGACGCGCGCCGACAGGCCGAATTCGCGATGCGGGCCCTGTCGGAGCTGTCCGAGAACTACCCCTGGACGAAGCTCTCGCTCGACCAGGCCGTGCACCGCGATCTTCTGTACACGGGCGGTCTCGGAGTGTGGCCGGTCGGCGGCTACGAGCGCCTGTATCACGCGATGGCGGGACCCGAGCCCGTCCTCCTGTCGCACCACGTCGAGGCGATCGAGCGGTCCCGCGATGGCGTGACCGTCCATGCGGTCATCCGTGGCGTCTCGGGACGCCGCCGGGTCAGCTTCCAGGGCTCGCACGTGATCGTCGCGGTGCCACTGGGCGTGCTCAAGTCGCGTCGAGGAATCCGTTTCATCCCGCCGCTGCCCCGCGCCAAGGTCGCATCCATCAAGCGAGTCGGCTTCGGCCGGATCGAGAAGGTCGCGATGCGCTTCGACGAAGCCTTCTGGGCCGACGCGCTCCACACCCACATCGTCCACATCTCGAGCCGCCCGCCGTTCCGGCTCCCGCTCTGGGTCGACGTCGACCGGATCAGCGGCGAGCCGGCGCTGGTCGTCTTCAGTGCCGGCCCGGACGCCAAGCGCATCCACGCTCTCGGTCCCCGAGCGGCGCTCGAGATGACGCTCGCTCGCCTGAGCGACATTCTTGGCTACGGCGTGCCGCGCCCCCGTGCCTGGCACGTCACGGACTGGCAGGGCAGCCCCTACACGCGAGGCGGATACACGGCGACGGCTCTAGGCGCTTCGCCGGATGATTTCGATGCGCTCGCGGAACCCGTCGACGGTCGGGTTCTGTTCTGCGGCGAGCACACGCACCGCCACCGCTATGCCCACGCCGACGGCGCGATGACGACGGGAATCCGCGAGGCCAAGCGGCTGCTGCAGTCGGCCGCGGTGACGCTGAGCGCTGAGTGAGGCCCGAACTCGAACTCATCGCGCGTCCGGCGCAGCCAACTCCCCCCTCAGCCCCGGCGTGCGCGGTTCGGCTGAGCGTCGCCGAACACCGCGGCAACCGCCGCCTGGTCCAGGTATTCGTAGATGCGGGTGATGCGGCCACCATCGACGTGGAAGACGATGCAGACCGGCACCTCGAGCGAGGTCCCGTGCGCGGTGCCGTGCACGACGTGCCGCTGCACGGCGCCGCCGTCGAAGGTCCTCCGCTCCAGGACGTCGTAGCGCATGCTCGTGACGGTCCGGATCCAGTAGCGCAGGAGGTCCAGGCTCCCAGCCTTGTTGAGGCTCGAGCGGGTGACGTTGTGCCAGACCTCGATGTCGTCGGCGTAGAACGCGGCGACCGCATCGATGTCGCCGCGCTGGATGGCGGCGAAGAACTCGTCGAGAAGCTGCTCGGTCGCCTTGCTCATTTGTTTCGGTAGAGCGGCAGCGTGACAGCGAGCCGGTGCACCGTCACGCGCGCGGGGACGTTGCTCTTCTGCATGTACGGCGTGTCGTTCGCCGTGACCTCGACCTTCATGATGTGCCCGGCGGGGAAGCGGTAGCCCTGGGGGGCGAGCTGGAACCGGACGGTCGTCGGTCGGCGCGCGGCGCTGCGCACCCGATACGTTCCGCGCGTCACGAGCCCCTGCACGCTCCGATCGCCGGCGACGTCCCACAGCCGCACCGAAAGCGGAACGTCGGGACCGGTCGCCGTGAACGTCACGGCGACGACCGGTCCGCCCATCACGTCGAGCGCCCGGTCGGTCGGGAACTCGTACGTCGCGAGGGTTGGGTCCGGTTGCGAGGGGCGCATGATGCGGCAGCCCTTGTAGCTGTTCGGACCCGGCAGCGTCGCCGTCGAGATCGGGTCGGTCGCGACGCCGGCCGGGCCCTGCTCCTCCGTCGACGTCTCGCCGCGCGTGCTCGAACGGAACGTGACGTGGTCGGGGTGGAGATCGTGCCAGCGCGTCGCGTTGACGTAGCGCGCCGGCGCGGCGGGATCGAGGCAGCGCGTGAACGTCGCACCCACGTCGAACACTGGCGCCTCCGGCGTACGGTCCGGACGCAGATAGTGGTCGACGAACGCGTGCATCTGCGGCTTGACGAGATCCCACTCGTCCTTTCGCTCCGCCGAATAGTCGTGGCCGAGGTCGCCGAGGAAGAGCTTGAACGGGTATCGGCTATTGGCGGCCTGGATTCGCCGGAGCAATACGAGCGGCTCGAACGCGGGGAACAGCGCGTCCGTGAGCCCGCCCACCCAGAAGATCGGCACGCGGCCCTGCGGCCGGGTCGTGATCGGCGACTTGAACCGCTCGTAGAGCCGGACGTCGGACGCGAGCTCAGGGTCGCGGATGGGAAACGGGTTGCCTTCGAGGAGCCGTGCCGTGTCGGTCAGGATGTCCGCGTCGGGATCGCTGCCCGGCAGGGCGACGGACCCGGTGAGCTGCGCGACGAGCAACAACCCCGTCACGGTGCTCTGCAACGGCACGCCGAACGGCTTCGTGTGATTCCCGTCGCGTGGAGCGTGCCGCCAGCCGTCGCTGGTCCGTCCGTTCGGCGCGAGCACCTGCAGCAGGTCGGAGAACGTGTACATCGGGACGGCCGCCGCCCACGTGAGCGGCGTCCGGCCGTCGGGGGTTCGCCACGGAACGAGCGTGCCGTTCCTCTTGCCTGCGCACGGGTCGGGTCCGAGCGCCGCGGGCACGGCTGCGCCGCCGCACATCACCTTGTTCGCGAGCAGCGCCGCGGCCACGGTCGGGGCGCCCCCGTACGAGCCCCCGGTGATCGCGAGGCGCGCGGCGTCGGCGTGCCCGCTCTGCACGAGCCCGCCCGCCAGCCATTGGGCGTCGCGCACCTCCCAGCGTTTGTCGTCGAGGTGGATCCAGAACGCGAAGGGCGCGCACTGCGGCGCGGGCGCCGCGACGCTGTGGCCCGGCGTCCGCGGCCCGCACGAGTCGTTCCACCCGCGCGCCGTGAAATTGACGACGACGTATCCGCGAGAGGCGAACCAGATGTTGTTCCAGCGATCGTTGCTGCCGGGCCGATCGAGCGAGTGAACCGTGTCGGACTTCCCGGTCTCCTGCCAGATCGTCTTGTCGTCGGTGAAGCCGTGAAGCATCACGACCGCCGGCCGCGGCTGCGCGTCGCCGCACGGCACGGTGACGTCGACGGACAACGGCATGCCGTCGAACGTCGGGACCGTGCCGCGCCAGCGGACGTAGCGGACGGGGTCGGGGTCCTTGCTCGTGTGGACCTCGGGCACGAGCGCGGTACCTGCGAGGTTCTCGTAGGGCATGGGTCCGGGCGCGCATTCCTGGGCGGCCGTCGGACCGGCGAGCGCGACCGTGAGGGCGGACGACGCCGCGACGAGCGCTGCAACGGTGCGGATGCGCATCACCTTGGGCTCAGCGCACCTGCTGAAAGGTTCCAAATATCCGGTCACAGTTCGAGATCATCACCGAGATGTTGCGTGGCTCACGGCTGGAATGATGAACATCGTGGCAACGCGAATTCGCGAACAACCAATCGTACACCGGCAACCGATACCCGCAGTGCGTCGTCATGTTCACCGCGGTGACGGCGAACGCGCTGATCGCAAACGTCAGCGGATGGATCGGAAACAGGATGCCGTACAGGTGGAAGCACGCGAACACGGAAGCCCCTTCGATGGGATGCACGACCATAGCCGTCCAGATCGTCAACGGCGGCGTGTCGACATGGTGATGGTAGTGCACGTTCGTCATGTACCAGCGGCTCCGGTGCTCGATCCGGTGCCAGAGGTACGACGCCACATCACCGAGCAGGAAGTAGAACAGGAAATCCCTGCCGAATTCGAACAACGTCGGCGCCGCTGTTGGCACGTGCGACAGCAGGGTCATCGGAACCGTCAGGAAGACCCCCATCGCCACGACGTACAAGGACCCGTACCACTTCATCGCGCGCCAATACACGGCCCAACATTGCTTGGCCGTCAGCCGCCGGGTGAGCACCACGTCGACGAAGGAAAACAACACGCCCGGCACATAGACGCCGGCGACCACTGCCGTGAGCAGAAAGGCAGGTGACGCGATCCCCGCAACGCCCACGTGCCGCAAGCACCAATCCCAAACCGGCTGAAGAGCACTCTGCATCGTCCCCTTGCTCCATTCTTCGTACCCGTCTTCGCCGGACTCGTGCAACGTCCGGGCGAGGATTCGTCGACAGTACAGGGGACGGGGCGTGCCTCGAGAAGCCGCTCGAGGGCTTGGGCCTATCGACGACCTTGTGGTAGCGCTGCATCCATACCCAGCTCGTCTTCCAAAGTCCGGACCGTAGTCGGCTGCGGGCTCCTTGCCCTCGGCGTTGCCGTGTTCGCAGTACGTCTCTTGCACGAGGGCGCCTATGCGATGCCGCGCGGTGCTGCCCTATTCGGTGGGCTGGGTGCGCTGCTGCTTGGCGGTGTGCTGGTGCGGCCCGCCACGCCACGCGGGCTCGGCTGGCTGGCGCTTGCGGCCAGCCCCGTGGTGCTCTTCTTCGGGCTCTACGCCACGATGGCCGAGCTCGAAGAGGTGGTGTCGCTCTATGCCACCGATAGCGCCGGCGAGCCGACGGAGCTACGCCTCTGGATCGTCGACCGCGAAGACGGCGAGTGGGTGGGGATGCCGCGTTCGAAGGCGGTCGAGCACTCCCTGGATGGAGCGCGCCTCCAGCTGCTCCGAAAG
>Ga0187893_10012953_pt1 | contig 11714 bp, 9 predicted proteins | sample MA1701074metaG_FD_139574 | JGI IMG/M metagenome (GOLD analysis project Ga0187893, IMG submission 139574) | White microbial mat communities from a basaltic lava cave in the Kipuka Kanohina Cave System on the Island of Hawaii, USA - MA170107-4 metaG ... | reverse complement strand
TTGCCTGGATTCTATCAACACATGGTCGAGTTCTGGGCAAGCGGTCGTTATGGCGTGGACTTCTCTCCCATTCGGCGCTTCGCTGCAAACAATTTCCATCCTGTCAAGCTGCACGAGGAAGCCTTCCTTAGCAATCCCGTGTCCCTTATACGGTTCGTGCTCTCTGACGCGAAAACTTCGGATGTGCAGCGGGAAGTCTCCTTTTACGCAACGCGTCGTGGCAGGTTCCACGGGCTCGCCGGCTGGTTCACTGCGGAGCTAGCAAAGGGGCTCTTCCTGTCCAACGCACCGGCATCCACGACTTCACACTGGGGTCTGGCGTTTTTTCCGCTTGAAAGCCCGGTTCCCCTGGAGAAGGGGAACCGCATCCGCCTCACGATCCACTCAACGAGTAATGGTTCCGTGTGGAGATGGCAAGTCGAGGTGAATGGCCAGTACTTCGATCAGACCACGCTGTGGGGATTCCCGCAGCCTGAGGGGGAGCGCCACAGGCTCTCGCCGGACAGGGCCTCGAAGCTGTCCGGCAGAGGGGAAGCCGAGTTGCTCCTGTTGAGCCTGATCAACGACGGAAAAACCACTCGCGAACTCGAACTCGAGCTTTTGCGACGTTACCCCGACCTCATCAGAAATCACGAGCAGGCTTCTGCGTTTGTGCGGGAAGTCATCAAGAAGTGTACCTGAACCAAACTTGTCATGCGATTCATGCCGGATCGTAATAAAACTTCACCCCCAACGGCAGGCGGTGACCACGTGATCAGAAGGGGGCAGAGTTCCGCGTGAACACGCTCACTGACATTCAGACCGCTGCTGAGATCCTCCGAGGTGTCGCTCACGTGACGCCGGTCCTCACGTCACGCACACTGAATCAATGCGCCGGTGCTACCGTGTTCTTGAAGTGCGAGAACTTTCAGCGCGTCGGGGCCTTCAAGTTTCGTGGGGCTTACCATGCAATCGCTACACTGCCTTCTCCACAGCAAGCCGGACCCATTGTGACGATTTCGTCCGGCAATCATGCCCAGGGTGTTGCGCTGGCTTGTCAACTCCGAGGCCTGGCGGCGCATATTGTCATGACGAAACCGATCAATCCGCTGAAACGGCAGGCCGTGATGGACTATCGAGCCACCATCCATGAGGTAGCTGATGGAGAGCAGGCCGAAAGGACACTGCGCGATCTCCAAGAGCAACTTAACGGCGTCTATATCCACGCGTTCAACAATCCTCGTGTCATCGCGGGCCAGGGGACTGCCATGCTGGAGCTTCTCTCTGTGGTGCCGGATCTGGACGTGGTGCTGGCCCCTGTTGGAGGAGGTGGATTGCTCTCAGGCACCTGTATCGCCGCCCACGGAGTAAACCCTTCCATTGCGGTCTATGCCTGCGAACCTATAGGAGCGCTCGACGCGGTACATTCCGTGCGCGAAAACCGGATTGTTCCGATGACCACCCCTCGCACGATAGCCGAAGGTCTACGGACCAGCTTAGGTGATGTGACGCTTCCGATTCTCCGCAATCACCTTGCCGGCTTCTTCCCGGTCGAGGAGAAAGAAATCGTGGAGGCCATGCGGTTCGCGTTCGAACGCCTCAAAATCGTGGTTGAGCCATCCGGCGCCGTCGCGCTGGCTCCATTGCTCAGGTGTGAAGAGACGCTGATCGGCAAGCGGGTCGGAGTGATCATCACAGGCGGGAATGTGGACCTCTCCTCGTTCTTTGCGACATTGTCCTAGCGACGCTGGGGGGCTGTGACCGGAACGGAGGGTGTGCCCAGACCCAATCTATCGCCGCACAGCACGGAGGCTGGCAAGCAACTGGTTGGCTTGTGCTAGGTCCTCGGGTGACAGCGGGACCTTCCCGAAGCGGACGCGACAGTAGAGGTGGGTGAGGGGGTGCACATACTGACCGCTATCGGACCACGCCTGCGTCACGAACCTAGCGAATTCTAACGGAGTGGCGCTGGGGTTCTTGTGGACGCCACGTGACGCCAGGAGCCGCAACATCCGGCCATACATCTGGACGACCGCAACCTGTGTGGCAGTGCCGTGCTCAAGGAGACGCCTTCCCGTCCATCGCTCTCTCAGGCGCCACACCATCACAACCATGACCACGGCGGTTGCCGAAGAGCCCACCATCCAGCCGAGTAGGCGCCAATCCAGTACCGGTGTGTGTTCAGCGATCCAGGTCCGCCAAGCCGCCGCCCAATGGAAGGCGATGGCCAGAAAGCTTGAAATCTGGGTGCGAGCGCTGTCGCTCCCTTCACGGATTCCGCGCGCGATCGTCAACTGGTCGGCAAAACTGTACTGAATGACAAGGCGGTCCCATTTCAGCCGAATTGAATCCATGATCCTTCCGAACGTTGTCCATAAATGATTCGGGACGGTTGTGGGCACGCTGGGTGTAGGGTCAAAGGTGATCCATCCTGAACGTGGGAAATACACCTCGACCCATGCATGGGCGTCCCGCTGGCGGACTGTATGGTAGTTGCCGAAGTCGTTCCACTCGCCACCAAGAAATCCGGTGACCAGACGAGCCGGAATGCCCACCGTTCGCAGCATCACAACCATGGCCGTCGCGTAGTGCTCACAATAGCCGGTCTTGCGTGTGAAGAGAAAATCTTCGACAGGGCTGACGGGGGTAGCAGTGCCGACATCGAGACGGTAACGGTAGTTCGCTCGGAGGTGCTGCTTGATAGCAATGGCCATCTGAAGAGGAGTCTTGGCCTCGCGGGTAATGCGCTGGGTCAACTCTCTGACCCGCGGGCTCATGGTCGGAAGCTGAAGGAAATGTTTTCTGATGTAGTTTGGGTAGCTAAAGGAGACCGCTGTTCGTTCCTCATCCAGCAGGTGACCGGGTATGGAGTTCACACGGTACTGAAACCGTGTTGAGGGAAGGTATGGCAAAGAGACCCCGCCCATGCCATCAGCCAGCATGGCCGGGAAATCACCAGTGACTGAGTCCACCAGCGGAACCCCGAACAGGACGGAAGTGTCGAGGGCCTCAATGAGGATCTCTTGGCGGAGACCGGCTGGCTGCGTAGCTCCTGGTCTTTCACTCATGGCCTTCGGAACCTTGAACGTTCCTTCAGCAGTCTGTCCCAGTGGGCGGCGGTGGGCAAGGCTGTTGACCCAGGAGCGCCCGTTGTACAGGTCGTAGGCTGCGCCACGGAGGTACAGTCGGTCAGTGGCCGGTGCCTCCTGATCCGGGAACTCGACACGCATGACGACGCTCGGGTCCTCTTTGATGGCGCCAATGACACCCAGGTCCACCTTCTCCGAAAAGCCTGATGTCCTGATGACCTCCCCGCGTGTCCGTTTAAAGAATCCGGCTCCGATTCGTGGGATCACAAAAAAGATGACCATGGTGAGGCAAAACGCTCCCAGGACAATGCCGTTCGTCGTCCAGAAAAATCTTGCCGTGATAGGGCCTGGGAAGGGGGATGCGTTCATTGGGCTGTTTAGAGAAGTCATCGCCAGTCGCGCTTCATGGCTCTCCTTTGTCAGATGATAGAGCAGCAGCGTCCAGATCGCTGCGAAGAGGTAGGCCACGAAGACCAATCCGTACCACAGATCCGTTGTGAGAGCTGCCGAAGCCAGGACTGCCACAAGGCTGATGGCATAGAGCTGTAGGAAGTCCTTGCGTTCCTTGAGATTGAAGAGCTTGTTGACCATGAGGCTGATCACGAAATGGATACCGGCCGGCAGCATGTCCTGTGAGATCCAGAGCAGATCCACCACAAAGGCGATAAAGGCCATGACCATGAGGCTATTCCAGAGCGCCGGAGATAATCGCAGAAGCTGGGTTGTGAGCCAGTTGCTGCCCACTCCGCATGACTGCGCGAGACTGACCGCTAACGCCACGAACCCGAGAAGGGCCAAGATCAGCGGGAGTTCGGCGGTCATGGCTAGGCCTGCGAACCCGATGGCGGCCAAGAGAACGGAGCTCAGCTCGAAGGCTCGTTCAAGGTTCATGCGTACTCACGCTCCGATGCCAGGACCACTCGACTCACGCCCTGACAAGCGGCAGTTAGACGCGGATCTGGCCAAGGCAGAACCAAGAGAACGGATTCCAAGCACTCGCTCCGGTCGCCGAGCGTCCTGAACACGTTCGGTATCGGAGCTGATTCCACCACCGGGATCGGTTCACAAAGAGCCAAGGCCCGGAGAATAACGTAGAACTGGGCCTCACCGATGTCGTAGGGGATTTCCAGATCCCCCACCAGCGCGCGGAGAGCGTAGGACCGCTCATGAAAGAAGGCGACCAATGAGGCGGCTAGGGTCACCGCTCGCTCGAAGTCCTGGTGGTGGTTGCTTGGGATGGCGGTGGATAAGGCAATGGTCACGCGCCGTTGGTCTTCAGCCTCAGTTTCCCGGACCATTAACTTCGATTGTCGAGCCGTGGTCATCCAGTGGATGGTGCGGGAATCATCTCCCGGTCGGTAGAGTCGGAGATTATACAGACTGACACCCTGCCCCCGCCGTGGCAAAGCCTGATCTTGACCCTGGGTCGTCAGATCATGGACAAGCGCATCGGGCAGGGGCCTGAGATCTGGGCAGACCACCACCTCTGACTCGAGAGGAAGCGTCGCTGCCTTTATGAAGAGGCCAAAGGGAAAGCGCGTCAGCAACTTGATTCCTTGAATTCGGTAGTACCCCCTCCTCGCTACCAGAAGCGGGTAAGAGAGCAAGACCGACGCCCGCGGCGGCAAGTGAAGCAGGCGTAGGCCTCGGTCCACGGCAGCGCCCTGAACCACGTCCATCACTCTCAACGAAAAACTGGGAATCCTGAGTTTTCGATTGGCGATGGAGAGGGTCACGGTCGTTGGCTGGTTGGCAAAGAGATATTCCGGCAGATGCCTGCGGACTTCAAGTCTCTTCAGACATTGCTCGGAGAGCAGACCCGAGATGACGATGAGGCTCAACAGCATCGCCAGGAGGAGGTAGAGAAGATTGTTCCCAGTGTTAACGGCGGCTAGGCCGACTGCGAGGGTGAAGAGGATGAGCTTCGTCCCTTCGGGCGTCAGCCGGATGGACCGGTAGCGATAGAACCAGCGAACGAATTGTCTGACACGTTCAAAGCTCATGAGAAGTCTTCGGTTCTCAGCAAGAAGCTATCAGCCAGAGGAGCAGGATTGCTGACCCTCCTGTATTCGCTGCTCAATGCCGGTGCTGAAGGCTCGTGGCTGATTTCAGAGTGGGATGGGCACTGTTTCCAGAATATCCTGAATGACTCGCTCGGCATGCTCGAAGCTTCTCCCCCTGGCCCCTTGACCTCGATTGAGCATCACTCGATGCGACAGGACGACTGGCGCCAACTCCTTGATGTCATCGGGTAAGCAGTAGTCGCGGTCCCGGGCCAGGGCAAGCGCCTTCGCTGCCTTGCACAGTGCCAGGGTGCCTCTTGTGCTCACGCCGAGGGTCAAGAGATTGCTTCGCCTCGTTGCCATGATGATGCCCAGGAGATAGTCCATAAGGCTATCATCAAGGCGGACCTTTTCGACGGTGTTCTGCAGGTCGAGCATTTCTTCTACCGTGAGCACCGGCTGCAAATCCTCGGCTGGGTGGAGGGATTGAGGCCGGTCCAGGATCTTTTTTTCTTCCGCCGGATCAGGATAGCCGATCCGGATCCTCATCAGAAACCGGTCCAGTTGCGATTCCGGTAAGGGAAAGGTCCCGTGGTACTCCACCGGATTTTGGGTGGCGATGACCATGAAGGGTTGCCGCAGTGGATAGGTCCGACTGTCCACGGACACCTGAGCTTCGCTCATGGCTTCCAGAAGGCTGCTCTGCGTCTTTGGAGTGGTCCGGTTAATCTCATCAGCCAGGACGACATTGGCGAAAATAGGGCCTGCCATGAACTCGAAAACCTGCTTCTGCCGATTGAAGATGGACACCCCAAGGATATCGGATGGCAAAAGGTCGCTGGTAAACTGGATTCGTTTGAACGAACAGTCCAGAGAACGGGCTAGGCTGTGGGCGAGGGTGGTCTTTCCGACTCCGGGGACATCCTCGATTAAGAGATGGCCCCGTGCAAGCATGCAGACGACGGCTAATTCGATGGCCTGAGGTTTGCCTTTGATGACATGCTCAATGTTGTCCCGTACGGACTGGATTTTCTGGCTTTCGTTCATCGGTGGAGGCCGCGACTCAGAAGAGAAAAAGATCCAACGTGAGCTCAGTGAAAAAGTCTAGCAGACTAATGGGAGGTGGTCAATTTTCGAACGATATTCCATGAGGTTCCGTTGGTTCAGCCGGTACCAGAACCAGGAACCAAGGCGGTGGCTCCTCCGTCATGTCCTTGAAAAGTCGTGCGGTCCGGCTGAATGGCAGTCCTTCGAAGACCGCGCCACGGCGAATCTCGACGTGTCGGAATCGGTAGTGACGGTCCTGAACATCCGGCTTCTCCAGCACACGGGGAATGTCCTGCCTGAGATCCGTCAGGTCTGAGAGAACCACGGACTCGCCGACCGGCAGAGCGGACAAGCTGTCGTACAGAGGTCCGAACGACTCGGCAATGATGGAAGGACTGAAGATCGTGTCCGGGGGTCGCATTCGCGAGTCGGCCACGAGTTGGGACAGGAGCTCCCAGAATACCTCCGTATCCACCGCTGAAAGGACGCAGAGTTTGCCATGCCTCGAAAGGAGATCCAGCAGGGCGAGAGGCCCACGGATCTCGAATTTCCAGGGCGGAAAGAGCAGCGTCCGGCCACCATGCAAGACCTCGAGTGCCTCTTCGCTTTCCACGCGGACCTTTCGAAAAGCTCCCTTGGTTTTTCTTAAGTGTTCCTCGATGATCGGTTGCGACAAACGGGAGGGTTCAAGCGCAAAAGTCGGCGTGGCGGGAGCGTGGCACGTGACGATCGTGTAGTGCGGTAAGAGGCTCTTGATCTTCCCCAGATCGAACATGTCTTGATCTCCCCAGAACTGAAACCGGAGACCGCGGGTAGGCTGTCTGAGATTCCTTAGCCGGGTTTGGTCTGGATGCAGCGGTCTCCCTAGTTTAGATCCGGGTCGAAGCCGATCGATGCAGTGTACGATTAGATCCTGTTGTCGTTCTTTAAGGAGGGGGAGGTACTGTTCAACCAGTTCGGACGCGAAAGACAGGTCGCCGGCACCGAGATCAAGCAGGGAGGCTGTGTCTGCTTCACACAGCAGATCGAACGGATTGCGACAGGTCCGAACGAACTGCTCAATCTCAGCTGCACTGGTGGTTGAGATAGGCGCAGCGGAGCTCTCATGATGAGCGAGCCCGAACAGGACGCACAGGGCCCGCACGGCTTTGGTGGGAGGAAGACCTGTGAGCTGGCGGAGCCGCTCTCCCGGGAGTTCCTGGATGCGATTGACCGTCCCTTCGCGGAGAATATCTAGAAGCTGGTTGCGGAGGGCAGAAGGAAGGGAGGAAGAAGCCTGAATGGCTACGGTCAGCTGCTTTAACGTAGTCTGAACCCTCGGCTGTCCGACCAGGTTTAGGGAAGCTGCCCAGGCGTCCTGCTTCGCATCACGGCATTGCGTCAAGCGCTCTCGAAACTCGGATAGAAGTTTTGGGTCAAAACCCTTTGGATCGAACTGCGGCTCACGACCCATTCAGAACTCAGTGGGCGGGAGGTAGCCAGCGGCCTTGCTTCCGCGAGAAGAGTGATTGAAGGTAAGATAACCCGCCATTCGCGGTTCAGTCAAGGTCGCGGGCTTGCTGGCAGACAAATGGTATGGTAGTGGAGGAGTCAGGAGGAGTAACCTGGCCGATGTCGAGAGCCGTAAACCGTCAAACTTCGCTGATCAGCGTTGTCCTCGGTATGTCGGTCTTGCTGACAGGACTGGTGCTTGTTGGGCTGTCTGATCCTTTTTCGGCTGATGTCCAAGCATCTGCGGTTGAGGACTCAATCACCGAAGCATTCCAGGAATGGCAGGTGCTGGAGGTCAAGACTGCTCGCACGGTCTCGTTCCAGGACTGGATGACCGAACTCGCCTCGAGCGACGTGATTTACCTTGGAGAGGAGCATCGCAACCGGTCCCATGTCGAAGCCGCAGTCAAGATTCTTGACGCGCTCCTCACGCGGGATCGGCGGCCGGTCTTGGCCATCGAGATGTTCGGATGGGACGGACAGGCAGGGCTGGACCGTTATCTCTCCGATCGGGAGACCACGCGCGATCGGTTCCTGCAAGAGTCGCGCTGGGAACAGAATTGGGGAGGCGCCTACGACAACTACGAGCCGCTTATCAACTTTGCCCGAGAGCGCCACCTGTCCGTGCTTGCGCTCAACCCGCCGCGTTCGCTGGTGCGGCGGGTAGCCACGCAGGGGCTGGCCCGTGCCTTGGCTGATCCGGACATGAACCGTTGGGGGATGAGGAACGAACTCCTGTTCGACGAGCCAGCCTACCGCGACGTCATTCTCAAACAACTGCGCCTCTGTCATACGGGACTCTCGGACGACGACTACCGGCGCATGTACGAGGCTTCGATCTTTCGTGACGAAGGCATGGCCAAGACCATCTCCGCCCATCTTGGCAATGCCCGAGCTGGCGTGGGGCCGGTCGTCAGCTACACGGGCAGTGGTCATATCCAGTACCAGTTGCCGGTGCCCAATCGGGTCCAAAGGCGGCGGACCAGTACGGTCAAACAAACGACCGTCTATCTGACTTCGTTTGAACCTGGTCGCGCGGAAGAAATCCGAGAGGTCCTTCGCGATGCCATCGCGGATTACGTCTGGTTGACCCCGCGCAGCGCCCACGGGGCACCGCGACGCTGCCGCTGAATGTTGCGTTTCATTTTGGGGCCGGCATTCGAATACAATCGGCAAGAGGCGCGAGGCTCAGGCCTCTTGCCCCTGTAAGGAGGGTTGCATGGCCGATCAGGTCGTCATTGCGCAGCGAAGTCCCAATGTCATGGAGGTTGGGCCCGGCATGATCTATTGGTGCCGGTGTGGACGGTCCAAGACACAACCATTCTGCGACGGCTCCCATACGGGAACGGAGTTTTCCCCAATCGAAGTGGAGTTCAAAGAGCGACAGCGAGTCGCGTTTTGCGGCTGCAAGCACACGAAGAGGCAGCCCTTTTGTGACGGGACTCATTCGAGCCTCTGAGCGCATTCAACCTCCAGAGCTAGGGGGCAGAAACTGCCATCCCGAAGCGCGGAACTCATTGAGAGAATTAGCAGAGAAACTTGACACCACTGGGAATGAGCAGTACACAGGATACTGGAGTCTAGCTGGGAGACTTTCAGAACTATATAAATAAAGGTCGGAGTTTAATGCGCAGTAAGATTCCCTGCTCCGCAGACAAGTTGAGCCTGCTGGTGCCTGATATGATTCAGGCGGTGGTTGGCCCCTCAGCCTTTAAGATGGGGACTCAATACGTGTCCGAGAATCGTGTTCGAATCGTCGAGGCGGATGAGGTCCAGATCTCTTCGTCCGTCATCGGAAATTCCGGTCTGCACGAGCAAACGATTCGGTTGAGGGACGGCAATCTGGTGACAAAATGCTCGTGCCCGCTGGAAGAGCAGCCGCTCTGTCGACACTGCGTGGCTGCCCTCTTGGAATATCACCGGTGGGTGCAACCGCCCCAATCCAGGAGAACTCAGGAAAGGCCAGTGAGGGAGTCACCCCCCACAGAACAAAAGAGCCCAGCGTCGGCCACGGACATTAAGTTCAACGAGATCGCCACCTTCATCGAGTGGTTACAACCGGCTGTGAGGGCATTGGAACGAGGGCAAGCCTTACCGGATGCGCCCAAGCTTGGGCCAGGCGAAGTTATGGGGTGGATCCAGGCTGTTCAAAAACTGGAGGAGCGTCGGCGAGAGAGTGAAGCAATCCAAGTCTCCCTCGAGGCTGACATGACCGCCCGGCAGGCTCAACTCAACCGCGTGACGCAACAGTTCCAGGCGTCTCTTCAAGAGGCAAGAGAAGCGCAGGCTGCCTCTAAGCAAATGCAACGTGAACTGGCGAACTACCGTGATGTGTTGACGAGGCTTTCAAACATTGTCAAAGACCTCGACCGCTATGACGGGCAGATGAGGAGTGTCGGCGGCGACTTACTCAGAAAAGGATCACAGCTCGAGGCCCTGGCCAGCTCCTTTAAGGAGCTTTCGGCAGCTCTGCAAGCACTCGTCAAGCCTCCCTCCCCATAGCCTACCGCGTCCCGATCCAATCATTTCACCAAGTTGGAACCTTTCACCACTCTCTGCCCGTGTCATTCAAGCGATTCCGTGCCTCTTCTTGCGTCTCGACCATGGAAGTCGGTACAATCCGCGCCGTTTGTCCGTTGGTTGCTTGTCCAAGGTTTCAATTTAAAACAGGAGGAGGGTATTCCTCTGAGAAGATTTTTGAGTGTGCTAGGGATCTGTGCGACAGTCATGCTCAGTGCGCTGCCGGCACTTGCCGATGAACCAAAGGCATCGGATTATGCCGGCATTTCTTACATGTACTATACCGTCATTGTCGGAATCCTCGGTTGGGGCGTTTACGATACCTCCTTCAGGAAATCCTGATCGTTCGTCGGCTCTTTCTCCCGAAGCTTGGCTCAAGCTTCCAACTCCGCGCGTAATCGGACTCAGTCAGATTGGGTGCGGCGGTTCGGCAAGTGCATAGACGAACAGGACCCTCTCAGGAACGCGCCGAGCTTTCCTTCGCTAACAGCGGCTCGAGCGTTCGCATCAGATTCTCGACAATCACACGGTAGCCGGCTCCTGTTGGGTGAATGCCGTCGGCTTGGTTCAAACCGGCCTGGGTCGCTACCCCTTCTAAAAAGAACGGCATCAATATCAGGTGGTAAGCGCGAGCCAACTCTCGATACATGGCCGAAAAGCGGGCGGTATAGTCAGCGCCGTAGTTGGGGGGCAGCTTCATCCCGGCCAGCACGACTGTCACCCCTGCCGCCTGCAGGCGTTGTATGATTTTTTCCAGATTCGAGCGCGTTTCCTTCAAGTCCAGCCCGCGAAGGCCATCATTCCCGCCAAGCTCCAGAATCACGATGCTGGGCTTGCTGCTAAGGACCCAGGAAACTCGACGCAGCCCGCCCGCGGTCGTTTCTCCGCTGACCCCCGCGTTGATCACGCGATAGCGATAACCAGCCTCATCGAGCCGCTGTTGGAGTTGAAACGGGTAGGACTCCTCGGGCGAGACCCCTAGGCCGGCCGTGAGGCTATCCCCAAACGCCACAATTTTGGGCCAGTCGTCACGAGACGGCTGACTGCTACGACCAGGTTGTGTAGTGACATCCGTGCCGATTCGCTGTCCAAAGCCGTCACGAGGCGCGCCGGAAACTGATGGTGAAGAGGGCGGAGAAGAGACCGGTTCGGAGGCTTGCTCGCATCCGAAAACTCCAAGGCAAACGCTTCCTACAATGAGTCCCTGGAAGACCCTTCGTCGCAGATCTGAAAAGAAGTGCGGTCCGAAAGATAGCATACAGTATAATAAAACTTCCGTTCGCGTCTTGCACCTCTTCAATTCGAAAAGGAATGCATGATCACTGTCAGCTACCTGACGATGTGCCTTACCGCTGGTAGTCATGTCATCACCATCCTCGGCGACATCACCCTCGAGGTCCCCGAAAAACAGAGGGTTGCCATCGTGGGTCCGTCCGGCAGCGGTAAGTCCACGTTGCTGGGCTTGATTGCTGGCCTCGACAAACCGACAGCTGGCTCCATCCGTTTAGATGGCACGGAAATCACGACCATGCCGGAAAGCCAGATGGCCCGCTACAGGCGGCAGAAGATCGGTTATATCTTTCAG
>Ga0187893_10012952_pt1 | contig 11714 bp, 11 predicted proteins | sample MA1701074metaG_FD_139574 | JGI IMG/M metagenome (GOLD analysis project Ga0187893, IMG submission 139574) | White microbial mat communities from a basaltic lava cave in the Kipuka Kanohina Cave System on the Island of Hawaii, USA - MA170107-4 metaG ... | reverse complement strand
CAAAGTCGTCGCGGCGGCGAAGCGCTGCACGGAGCACTTCGGCGGCATCGACATCCTGGTTAACAACGCGAGTGCGATCTCGCTCACCGGCACGCTCGAGACGCCGATGAAACGGTTCGATCTCATGTTCGGCGTGAACGTGCGTGGTACCTATTGCTGCTCGCAGGCCTGCATCCCCTACCTCAAGGACTCGGCGAAGGCCGTTTGGTGAGCGGGGCTCGTGTTCAGCCGTGATTGTGGTTCAGTTAAAATTCTTCGGCGCCGATTGCTGCCACTCCGGCAGCGATTCGAGGTTGCGATACCATCGCCAGATCTCCGCGTAAGGTGTGAGCGGATATTGCGCGGCCTCGGCGAGCTCGAGGTAGGAACCGAGAGTGTAATCGGCCAAGGTGACGGTGCCGCCGCACAACCACTCGCGGCCTTTGAGGTAATCGTTCAGGACCGGCGCATAGCGCGCCATGCGTTCCTCGCCCTTTTTCAGTTCCACCGGGTCCGGATCCCCCAGCTGGCGCATGTTCTTGACCAATCGCTCGAAAATGAAAAACCCGCAGGCCGGTCCCCAGTGCGCGAGGCTCCAGCATAACCAGCGGCTCACATCCGCCTGCGCCTTGGGTTCCACTGGCCAAAGGGTGTTCGATGGAACTTGATTGGCGAGGTATTGCATGATGGCGACCGATTCCCACAGCACGAAATCCCCCTCTACGAGCACAGGGATTGCGTGGTTCGGGTTGAGTGTTAAGAACTCCGGGTGCATTTGCTCGCCTTGGCCGAGATCCACCTTGATCAGCTCGGGGTCAAGGGCAAGGTGAAAGGCCACCGCCAGCACGCGGCGGGAGTTCGGTGAGTATGGGAAATGATAGATCTTCATGGCGCAAGCCTCACAGACGGTTTCTTTACGTAGATTGCCTGCCAACGGCACCGCAATGCAAGCGCTTGCAATTGAGGAGCATACCTCGAAAATAGCGGTCAGCAACTCACGCAATAGTACCGCACGCGATGATTGAACGCGGCCAAATAGCCGGCGCGAGAGGTTCCGTGCCGACATCAAACTGATTGTCCATGCGCGAAAGTTTCGATCCCGAAGGCCGGCGGTTGCCGATCAAAATCGATAGCACATCGAACGGTGAATTTGTGCCGCGCCCATTGAATCGGCTCGCGCGGGCCGCAAACCGGGAGGCGCACCATTACGTGGGTGAGTGTGCGCAGCGGCTGAGCTTGAGTCGCCGCGCGTTTCTCAAATCGGTCTGCGGCGCCGCGGCCACGCTACTCTGCCTTAACCAGGTCTTCGCGCGTGCTGGCCGGGGCGGCGGGTACTTCGCCATCCCGCAGGCCGCAGCCTTTGAGCCGGCTGTGGCCGAAGCCGTGCTCGGCGGCAGCGACTTCATCTTCGACATTCAGGCCCATCATGTGAATCCGCACGGGGCATGGCGCCGGCTCACCAACCGTTGGACCTATATTCTGCGTTTCTTTCCGCAGGCACGCTGCGGCGAGGGCGCGATCGAATGCTTCTCGGCCGAGCACTTCATCCGCGAGGTATTCATCGACAGCGACACCGATATGGCGGTGCTGTCCGCGGTGCCGGCCGCGCCCGAAGACAATCCCCTGTCCACGGAAGAAGCCGCCGCCACACGCGCGCTGGCCGAAGCGATCGATGGCAGCCCGCGGTTGCTGATCCACGGCCTGGTACATCCCAATCTTCCAGGCGCGCTCGAGGCCATGCAGCGGCAGAAGGAAGAATACCGAGTCGCCGCCTGGAAGACATACACCCAGTGGGGACCGGAAAGCACGGGCTACTGGCTAGACGACGAACACTATGGCATTCCGTTCATCGAGCAGGCGCGCACGCTCAAGGTGCCGATTATCTGTGTGCACAAAGGGATCCCCCTGTTCGGTCTGCCTCATGAATACTCCACCTGCCGCGACATCGGCATTGTGGCGCGTAAGTACCCGGACGTGAGCTTCATCGTGTACCACTCCGGATACGAACCCGATCAGCGGGAAGGGCCTTACGCTCCGGGAAAGGTTAAGGGCGGCGTGGATACGTTGATCAAATCGCTTAAGGATAACGAGGTCCCGCCGAACAGCAATGTCTACGCGGAGCTCGGCACCACCTGGCGTAGCGTCATGCGCGATCCCGATCAGGCGTCGCACCTGCTAGGAAAATTATTCAAGTACGTCGGCGAGGATAACGTACTATGGGGAACGGATTCGATCTGGTACGGCAGCCCGCAAGATCAGATCCTGGCGTTTCGCAGCTTCGAGATAGCCGCCGAGATCCAAGAGCGTTGGGGCTATCCAGCGCTCACGCCGGAGTTGAAACGCAAAGTTTTCGGCATGAATGCGGCACGCGTCTATGGCATCTCGCCGGAAACCATCCGGCGCGTGCTTCACAAAGACCGGGTTGCACGGATCAAGGCAAATTATTTGAACGATCCCGATCCGAGCTTTCTGACAAACGGCCCGCGCTCGCGCAGGGAGTTCCTGCTCTTGCACCGGCTGAACGGCGGAAAACCATAACTACTGCCAAGGGTGTTCATCCAGGGTAATGCGGGATCAGCACTCGCGCCAGAGACTGGCATCGGCGCGAGTGCCCTGGCAGTCGTCGGGGCCGCCACTGGACTCTCGGTTCTTTAGAGCGCGGTGATCGGTGCTGCTGTCGGACGTCTCACGCGAGATTGGCACACAGGAGTTACCGACAAGAAACACATTAATCTTGCATGCTTCCCGCAAACCAAAGTCTGACTGATCTAAGGGCGCGATTCGCGCATGCCGGGCGCTTGGAATGGATCGGACTTCGCGCCGAACGATGGCGGATTGAGTGTGTAACCCGCGCCGAGCTTGCTCCAGAGCGTGGACTCCTGGGCGATCATCGCGCAGACCAGGTCGGTGGCAAGCGGCAGGTCACACTCATTCAGTTCGAGCACTTAATGGTAGTCGCCGCACTGTGCGGACGCGAAGTTGTCTCCCCGGCACTATTGCGCCGCAACCTCGCCGTGTCAGGGATCAATCTCCTGGCCTTGCACGACCGGCGTTTTCGCATCGGTTCGGCGCTGCTCGAGGGCAGCGGTTTGTGCCACCCATGCTCACGCATGGAGGAAGCTTTGGGGCAAGGCGGTTATAACGCAATGCGTGGGCACGGTGGCATTACCGCCCGTGTGCTCGAAGGAGGCTTGGTACAGATAGGCGATTGGGTAGAGGCCGTCGACGATACGCCCCGGCCCCAGCCGTCCCATATTGCCAGAGATATTAGTCGCTAACCGGCCACCTTCGGTCATTCAGGCCATCCCAGAAACGGACCGCCAGGGCAGGGCGAAGCGGTCGTTCTGGAAAGGCGGCTTAGTGTGGCTTGAGGCAGAGCTAAGGCAGTAATGGCGGTCTTTCTCTACCACCGGTTGCGTCGCCAAGAACTCTGCATACTTTAAAGTGTGCGACATCCAACAGCGGCGGAGGGGCCACACCTGCGGTTGCACGGCAAGGGGGGAAGGTGCGGTACCTGCCGCTCCATCCCGGAACGGCGGAGCTGATTACGAAGTATGTGGAAGCGAACGGGCATGGAATCGCTCCCAGCCCGCCCCTTCTTCGGCGGTGCGGAATAATCGGACGGGAACCTCAATGAGGCGGTCACGCGCGACGGGGTGTATCAGATCAGATGGTACTCGGTTATGCCAAAGCGATCGGGCTCACCATCGACAGGTCTGCGCGCACTCATTGCGGAAGACGGCGGCCACCAGGCCTCTCGATCACGAGGCAGACATCGCCAAGGTCCAGGAGTGGCTCGGACATGCGAATATCGGCTTTACGATCGCAGGAAGACCACGCCGGAGGACAGCCGACGTTTAAGCTGAGGTTTTGAGAGGAGCAAACCAACTGTTTACATATTAAGTGCTCTGATCCCGAGCTTACTCTCGAGGGCAACGACTCAGGCCGTCTCGGATTCCGGATCGAGCGCCATCCGGATCGCGCGCAACAGGCTTTCCCAACGGTAGTAACAACCCAGTGCGCCCAACTCGAGCGCCTGCCGCTTCCGCTTCTGAAAAACCTCGCGCTCGGCGAACACGATCACCGGAACGCCGATGCCGCGGGACCGCATCTCCCCGAGCAGTGCCACTGCTTGAGGCTGCGGGCTCTCCTGCCCGGATTCATCGCCCCAGAAGCAAACCACCAGATCGTACGCGCGCTCGTTCTCGGCCACTGCGGCGAGACGCTCGAGCGCCTCCTCCGCCGACCGCACCAGGTCTAGCACCTCGTGTCCCTCACGCATGTCGAAGTACAGAGCCGTCCGACGGAGGTTCATTTCCCAACGTGGGTCCACCCACAACAGCCGCTTGCCAGCGAGAAGCGAGCGATAGCGCATCACCGGATTCGTCAGGTCGTTGATGGCCTCCAGGAGGCGATCGAAACCCGAATAGTCCTTTCCTTGGCTCGTCTTATCTTTCAGCCGTGCCTCAATCTGTGGGCGTATCTTTTCCGCCTCCGGGCGCGCCGCCAGATCCCGCAGCAGCGATGCCCAGGTCGGAAATCCCGCAGCACCCGAAAAGCCGGAGCCGACGAACGCCACACAACGCCCGGCCTGGATGGCTTTTACCAGCTCTTTGGGAATGCTTGGCTCAAGCGGCATCTGCGGCGCCCTTTTCGGGCCATGGGCCTGCCACCGCTGCGGCTTCGTCCGGGCCAGGCCAGCGCGGAATTGTGGCAATCAGGATGCGCAGGGGCTCGATACCCACTACGCGGAACTGAAAGCGGGTGCCAGTGCAGATGGTTACGCTGAGGTCCGGAGAAAGATCCGTGCGTCGTTCGCAAACTGCGTCACTACGCCATAGCTCACCCCTGCCTGAGAGAACATACCAGATCTCTTCGACGCTCCGGTGGGTGACTGCACGGGATACCCCGCCAGGGCGGAGCGTACAGTGGGCAAGTCCGCCACCGCGGATCTCCGATAGCAACCGGATCTCGGAACCGTCAGGCGCTAAGTAGTCATACGCGTCCTGCAATTCTTTGTCAGCATTTAGCATGTAAGCTACACAGAAACAGTGCCGTCACAGTTACAATACGCCTGGTCCAGGTCTGCGAACGGCGGGTCTGTCGAATCACAAATCGCGCTTCGTCCCCAATAGTTAACACGCGGTAGGACAATGCCGTATTCCCCCTACCCTCCACTCGCCGGACAACTATTCTTCAAGCGCGCGCAGAATCCTCTTCCGGTTTTGCAGGTAGGACTGGCCTCCGTCATTCGGACCAGGAACGAAGGACTGATGGTCATTCGGATCAAAAACGGTTTGTGGATCCAAAACACGATCTTTGAATCGCTTAACAAATAGAGGACCTTCGTTGAACCAAGACACGAGAAGGGCCTCTTGCTCACATTCTGGAAGCTTGTCAATGATTCCAATACCCTCCTCCCGGAAATACTCCTTCCCTCGGACAATCCAGGCGGCGGCGGCCTTTACCGATCCTGGGTCCGTAAGGAGCTGCCGTACAATACTACGATAGGGGGCGTGTGGATCGATCCCATCGAACTGAAGCCGGTTCTGTTCAACCAGCAGGACGGCTGTCCCGAGTCTGATGTTTGCAGGACCAATATCGTTCAAGAACGGGTTTCTCAGTTTTTCTGGCTTGCTAGGGCGTTCGCGTTGCAGCTCGTCCAGATCAACCTCCGAGCGAGACTGCTTCAACGCACGTTCAGAATGCTGCGCGATAACTATGTCCTGGGCCTCGTCAACCGCTCCACGCCCGTCATACTCCTCCGCATATGAGCCGGCGATCGCCCTCGCCAACACCTGGTCCCCTCCGCTTTCGCGTTCGATGAGCTTCTTGAGTTCCCCCACCTTCTGAAACGTTGATTCCTTGAAGTCCCTTCGTGGAGAAAAACCGGGACAGAAGCTGGACTTGGGCTCCTTTTCAACCGATTGAGGAAGTGACTTCTTCCGTTTCTTCTCGTGCTCGGTATGACCTAGCAAGGGAACTTCAATATCTATGCTCTTTCTTCCTCCCGCACCCGTTCTACGAGTGGCAAACCCTTCGGTTGTTGTGGGAACTCTTGGAGGTGGGGTCCAGCGACGAGCTGGATCGAAAACCAGACGCCCCCGATGCGGTCCTGAACGGATGATCGATCGAACACCTGCTCGATCACGTGTTCCGCGCAGATCGGCTTCTTCGGCTTCGAATGCACCTCGATCGCGGATGCCTCTTTCGTCGTCGGTGATCTCGCGCTCCGATGGGGTTGCCATTTCTATGCCTCCCCACCGGCAGGCGTTTCGGGGCCCACGCCCGGTCCGTTCTCGCCGAAGGCTTCCGCCGAAGCGGCAAGAGAACTCCGTCTTCCTACAACGATCGCCTTGGCGATATTCGGGTCAAGACAAAAAGATTGGGAGCGGTCAGCGTGCGTTTCCATCTCTCATACCTCAGTGTTGTTTCTCAGAGAGAGGTATTCCACCCAATCGGCCGGCGAGATTGGCGTGGCCAATAGGTCTCCGTTCCGAAGACCCTGTTTGCTGTTGGGATCCAGATGTAGTGGCTCCTACTATCTCGCTGCCGAATAGGACCACCCTTCTAACCTTCCGTCGGTGCGGCCTCAGCCTCTGAGGCGGTACCAGCCTCTGTAGTTTGAGCCCCGGCCGTAGCGGCCATGGCGGCGGTTCCATCACCGACAATGACCACTTTTTGGATATCAGGATCGAACGCGTGTTCAGAAGCGGCGAGGTTGGCGCGACGGATATTCTTGAGCCGCTCGCCACGTAATTCTTCGGCAGCGCGCAGGACGTCGAGATACCGATGCGCCCGCTTGAATGGCTCAAGCGCAGCGCCACCTGAGGCGCGAATGTTCAGGTACACATTGTTGGAGTCCACCAGAAACCGGCGCGTATTGTTTTTGCGATACAGATACTCTCCCCACTCGTCGTGCGAGATTGGGCGCTTCAATTCGTCGTTTGCGCCACGCATCACGTCACCGTTACCGTCCAGCAGTTGGTAGGCCAGTCGGGGCAGATACGAGATGAAGTCGTAAACCTCTTCATCGGTGAGTTGGCGCACGCGCCCAAATAAACCTGTCCTTTTTTGGGCCTCACGCTGAAACAAGTCCCAAGCGGGATCCTTGAGTAAACCGGTGACTGGGTCCGTATAGGGGCTGGCCAACTCGCCAAGCACTTCGTTGACTCCTATGACGAGCTCCCCTTGCTGCTCCACACCGGGAATCACCCAGTCATCATAGCGCCGACCCACCAGTGATGTTTGTGACATTTCCCGGTGATCCGCCAGAGGTTTGAGACCGAATACGGCATAGTTGCCGATGTACCCGATCGGGCCAGTAGGATCGATGATCTCCCAGAGTTCTGCTTCCCGGCCAGTCGGGGTGAAGTCCGACAGGTTGGGTGAAGAAGGCGCCCCGACGTTCTGAAAAAGTGCTATCGTGCCTCGCCATTCGATCGGTACGCGACGGCCCTCTTTCTTGTACCGGAGCAGCCGCTGATCGGGCGGTTCATGTGCCCAAATCGCTTGAAAGTAGTACAAGAGATTTTGGCGGATGTGGGTGGAAAGCCGGTCAAACTTATGCTTCCGAACCATGTTGGCCCGCCGCCTCTCTTCTCTTGCGCGGATCTCCTCCTGATAAATCCTCTGCGGCTCGGAATAAATATCTGGTAGGGAAAGCCCTCCCTGGCCCCCGGTTTCGGGATGAAACTTGGCAAATTCACTCTTTGCTGTATCTAGCATACCGGTCAGCTTCCCGGCTGTGTCCAGATCCTCCGTCTGATAATCATTCTGACTGATTTCATTGAGCGTCTCTCGGTAGGATTCATCCTTCAATACCTTGGCAAAGATCCAGTCGTACGTTCTGATCAACCCTTCTATGACACGCGAATCGTAAAGCTGCTCCGGGGTCGGCAGATCTTCCGCGACAAAAACGACCATCTGCATCTCGGCAAGACGGGTGAAGACCTCATACTGGTGCTGGAGCTTGTGGTATTCATAAGTAATGGCAATCTCGTGGTTCGGATTCTTGATCTCGGAGAATTGCTCCGTCTCAACTGTTTGCTCGCTTTCCGTTGAAATCGTCACCTTGGTGTCCCGGCGAATCTTCTCCGCCGTCTTGCGCATCGCCTCGCTCAGCGATGAGCTGGTTTCCTTGCTTTTGTCCTCGTCTTTGAATCCAATTGTCGTGCTGCCTTTCGCACCGAAGACACCTACGCTTACATTGGCTTCATGTGAATGGGTCAGGTCCCACGCCTTCATCGCCTCATTGACGATCTCGCTCGAGTCCTTTGTCGACTCGCTGGTTTCTGTTTGGGTCTCCACGGAGGTCGTCGTTTCCAGGCTGGTGGTTCGCTTGTGGCGACGGACGATCTTGGTCGTGACGCGTTCGGTTTGGCCCGGACCGAGTGGAATGGTCCGCACGATCTCACCCGGCTGGGTACCGAGCAGGCGCCAGTCCTGGCGATAGACGAGCCGGATTCCGAGGTTGACTGAACCGGGCGGGAAGACCTCAAAAGGTGGATAGTTCTGAGGAGGATCAACAGCACTCCAGTTCTCCTCTCGCCATTTTTGTGCCCGTTCAAACCAGGCACTGTAGGGGTTTGGGGGTTCCATAATTGCTTTGCTCGCAGCCTGCCAGTTGAATGTTGCGGTCGTAAAGTTTGGGGCGTTCATGGCTATTTCTCTCTGCGTCTAAATACGCAACGGTTTCGTTACGGTTTCGACAGCTCCTACCGTCCCGCTTATTGCGTACTACGCTCACCGGACCCACCAGTGTTGCTGAGCCCACCACCTTGTTGAGATGGGGGCGGGGGCTCTTCACCGGTGGGTGGGGGGATCATAGTTTGCCCTCCAGTTGGGGTTGTTGAGGGTTCGTCTGGTACTGGGGTTGGGGGCGGATTTACTGCCTCGTGCCACTGATCGTACGCATCGTCAAAATATCCGGACCAGGCTGACCAGAAGCCATAGAAGCTCGGGTAAGCCTGGTAGAGACTCCCGCGCAGGTACGACGCAATTAGTTCGGCGAGAAATTCCAAGAACAGCCCGCCGATCCCACCGAAGACTTCCGTTCTATAGGCTCTTAGAATATCAGGAAGCGCTGTGGCACGGATGCGATAGAAATCCTCGAGCAGATCTTGAACGACGTCCTCTTCGTCCCAATCGCGCCGTCTAAGCCGTCTGATCTGATCGCGAACGGTCTCCTCGACTCGAACGAGCACATCCAACAAGAGCGCGGCCAAATCAGCGCCGACGTCTTCACTCGCCTGGAATTCATCTAGCGTGCTAAGCGCCCGCTCGGATAGACCGCCCCGGTAGCTGCTTTCCGTCGGAAAGAGAAATTCGTAGAAGCTGAAGTCGTAGAACGCGGTATTATCCAGCACGCGCTCCGCCTGTTCGATGGGATCGAACTTGGGCTCGGCCTCGGCTAATACACCCTCGAACTGGCTGATGTTGGTCTGTTCCACTGCGGCGTTTTCTTTATCCATCTTCCACCTCGTCGATCGCGGCGTTACTGGTCATTGACTTCGTCGGAACGCGCCGACTCTGCATGCTTCGGTCGGGTCTTTGCTCGCACGAAACGCCGCTTGAAGGTTTCGATGAAGAGCTCTCCCGGAGTGTTTTCCGTCAGAGAGAGGCGGACCGGAGCCCTCGAGATTACGACGCGGAACTCTTTTTGCTGCTCATCCAGCACTACATTGATCCCGGCGGCTGGTTTTTCTTCAGTTTTCATTTCGCCCGCTGACACGATACCGCCGAACTTGATTTCGGCTCTCTCGTCTCCCCTTTGCATGAACCACTTCTTAGCTTCGCCATCGAAAGCCATACGCGCCTGTCCATCTCCACCGGTGTTGATCATGGGAAGAGCAAGCCGAAAACCGTTTACGGGTATCTTGTTCTTGGCCTCCGATTCCTGTAGCGCCTTCACCTTCTGGCGGTAGATCTCAGAAATCTTCGGAGCAGGGGCTTCCTCCTGGTGCCAAACGGTGCGCACCTTTTCGAGTATTTTGTATGTCGCTTCCTTACGTTGTTCAATACCAGCAAATCGCTTGAGGCTTGCTTTCGGTCGCAGTAACTTCGGCGCCTGTACGAGTGGCAACGGGACTCCTGCTCCTTTTAACTCCTCAGCCGTCAGCCGGACGAGGTAGCTCTCGATTCGGCCCGCATTCTGACGAATGCCGCAAGAGACATGAAGGACGGGTGAACATCCATCCAGACCAGGTCCCTCAGGCGCCGTCACAAAGAGCAAGAGGTCGGGCCGTTCTTCCTTGACTTCTTTATCTTCGTACTCCAATACGAATGCGCCATCCTGATCGGTCAAGACGGAGCCCAGACGGTCGCCCTGGAGTTGCTCCCAGAAATTGACGAGGCTCGCCTGCTTGGATTGAATGGCTTCTCGGGGCAGCGTGTCGGAATCGACGTCGTAAACTGTGACGACGAGATTGGGAATTCCGACGCCTGTTTCATGCAAGATAACCTTACCCGTGACCTTATTCATGGTAAGCCCCCTATTAGGCAGTCCATACAACAATCTAACTTTTCATGGCCTGCATAGTCGCGCTCGACAAGGGTTGGGCTATCGCTATCCCGCCTCGCGGTTTCTCGGCAGCACGAGATACGAAGGTTTTTGAAAAGGCCCTCGGGTAGTTTTTGAGATTTCTCAGAGCAGTGCCCCACGTATAGCACCGTGTAATGACCTTCCCGATCTCAGGCTCATCTTTCTTCGGGTTAGGGTTATGAACATAATCGATTACCGTGGCTATGGCCCTTGCGCCTTCGATGGCGACTCTCTGGAGGTTAGTAATTTCTTCCCGCGATATGTACTTACGCATTTCGTGTTTTCCATCGGAGTCCATTTCCTCGGATTTTTCTGGCCACATAAGCTGCTTTGAAATCTCCTCGATCAATTTGTCCCCGTTTGAGTCGAAATCGTAAGGCCATTTATCCGTCGGTGGCTTGGCTATTCCGTAAACAGCCGAGACACCGCCGTTTCGGAAAATTTGGTAGGTAACCTTTTCGGTGAGCTCAGATAGAGCGTTATCTCTACTCCAATTTACCGAATCTCCGGCTAGTCCCGTCAGGTACTGCTTAAATAACAGTTGCTTTTGACGCACGTTCTCTCTCAAGGACTCCGCGTCGCTAAATTTGGTCTCCACAAAAGTGGCACAGGCTTCTATCAGCTCATCCCGCAGATTAGGGAAATTGCCTTCCTCATCTGCCGATGAGTCCATAGGGGTAGACTTGCCAAAAAGGGTAGAATAGATCGCATGGCGCTGCATTTTGTTGAGAAAATTCTCGTCGCAGCCATAACGCGCATGCAGTCTGGCGATGGTTTGGTTGGCGCCAGCCAAATCTGTAAACAACTCCGGCCTATCATAGAAGTCATGGGAGACTTTATGGGCCAGATCAATAAGGCAATCCAACTTATAGAAGAAATACAACCCAGCGACTCGGTGGGCATCACCTGTCGCTGCCTTAAATGATTCGAAATCTTGTATTGGATGGTTAGGAATAGCCATGGTTTTCTCCGATACAGAAAATTAACAAAGTGGATACCCACTATTAACAAATTAACGAATGCTGTGAAAAAGGTGAGAAAATAAATGCAACTTCTAATGTAAGTGCCTAGTGGACTTCCCCCGTTTTCGTGGACAGTTAGTAGTCTCAAGTTAAGCTGTTCTGGGTAATGTGCCTCCTTTCGAAATTGACTGGTGATAGGTAGCCGATAGCAGAGTGGAGCCGGTGTGGAT
>Ga0187893_10012951_pt1 | contig 11714 bp, 10 predicted proteins | sample MA1701074metaG_FD_139574 | JGI IMG/M metagenome (GOLD analysis project Ga0187893, IMG submission 139574) | White microbial mat communities from a basaltic lava cave in the Kipuka Kanohina Cave System on the Island of Hawaii, USA - MA170107-4 metaG ... | reverse complement strand
GTCCTTGATATTACCGGTGATGGAACAAATTTTTATGTATCCGGATTGTTCACCAACATCAGCACTTCCGCCCGAAGTTACATTACCTCTTACCAACAATCGAATAATGCACTTCGCACATGGAATCCATCCATTACAGGAAGCAATGTTTATTCGGTGGCGTTGCTGGGAAACAATGTTTATTTCGGAGGTAATTTTTCTAATGTTCAGGGACAGGCAAGAAACAGCGCAGCCGGAGTTGACAATGGTAGCGCAGCAACCATTCAGGCATGGAATCCGGTAATGGCTGCTACAATCTATACACTCAATGCGCCATGCGGAATGTTGTTTACGGGCGGAACTTATACCGATGTGGCAACCTCATTAAAGCATAATTATTTTAGAGGATATGATTATTCCGGAACCTGCTTTACTCCTTCCGGACTTAACGTAACAGCAATTACACAGACTACTGCAACCCTAAACTGGACAAAGGTTGCATGTGCGGCTGGTTACAAAGCGCAGTACCGGAAAGTAGGAGCAGCATCATGGACATCGAAAACCGTTTCCGACAATACTCCCTCCAAAGCCATTACCGGATTACAGGCGAATAACAATTACGAGTGGCGGGTGGCTACGGAGTGTGCAGATGGCTCTTACGGAACATATTCTGCCATTGCAAATTTCAGCACTCCTGCACGGCTTGCGGATCAATCAACATTTACTGCCTCGGAAATTAATCTCACAACTTATCCGAATCCGGTTAAAGATTATTTCAATATTGAATTTGTTTCATCAGGCGCTCATGCCGAAATTTCAATTGCCAATCTGCTGATGCAGGAATTGTATTCTGAAAAAATTTCGATGCAACCAAATTCCGTTCATTTCAATTCCATTGATTTAAAATGGCTGAAAAGCGGAATTTATTTTGTCATTATTAAAACTACCGAAGGAACCAGCGTGAAGCAGATAAGCAAAGTGGAATGATGCCTGCTTGCCATAGCTTAGTCCTTAGTGTTGGAAGGCAGGGAATAGCGGAACAGTGGAAGGATGGAATTATTGGAATAATGGAGTATTAGAACATAGGCGTATTGGAACGATGGAAATATAGTATGAACTGAGTTCTGATCATTCCACCGTTTCATTTTTCTATTCTTCCAATCTTCCATTCCTGAGGGATCAGGATTTCGATTAGCTCAACATTCCAATTTTTCATTTTCCCAAAAATCTCTGCCTTCCGGCTGGCATACAATCTTCAACCATTTCCTCCTTCCATTCTTCCACAATTCCCTGCTACCGGCAGGCAGGCAATATTCCAACTTTCCCTTCCTTCCGGTAGGCAAGGTATATTGGAAATTTGGAAATATGGTATGGGCTGAGCTTACATCATTCCAACATTTCAACATTCCATCATTCCATTTTTCCTATTTTTGAACCATCACTTTTTGAAAAAAGTTTTTCATGGCTCAGGTAGAATTAAAAATGCCCAAGATGGGCGAAAGCGTACACGAAGCTACCATCATTAAATGGTTGAAGAATGAAGGGGATAAAATTGAAGCCGATGAACCTGTTCTCGAAATCGCAACCGACAAGGTGGATTCGGAAGTGCCATCCACTGCTGCCGGAACATTACTGAAAAAGAATTTTAAAGATGGCGATGTAGTGAAAGTGGGTTCGGTAATTGCTCTAATAGGGACAGGTGATGAAAAGCCCGCTGCCGATAATACTGCTTCTTCTCCTCTTGCCACGGCACCTGCTTCTGCCACTGCGACTGTTCCCAAAACTACACCTTCCGCTGCTCCTGTTTCTGCCACTGCTTCTCCCACTTCTCCCAAATTCAACGGCACTTCCCGTTTTTATTCCCCCCTTGTAAAAAATATTGCTGCTCAGGAAAGCGTCTCCGTTGTCGAGCTCGAATCCATTTCAGGTACCGGTGCCGAAGGAAGAGTTACCAAGCGCGACATACTTTCATTTATTGAAAAACGCTCCAAATCAATTTCACCGTCAATAAAAATTTCAACTTCTCCGGTATCAACTGCTCCTGCTTCTGCTGCTGCAACTGCCGCTTCTTTCACCGGTGAAACCGAAATCATCGAAATGGACCGCATGCGCAAGCTCATTGCCGACCACATGGTGATGAGCAAGCATACTTCGCCACATGTAACTTCTTTTGTTGAAGCAGATGTGACCAACATTGTATTGTGGCGCGACCGGATAAAAAAAGAATTTGAAAAACGGGAAGGTGAAAAACTTACGTTCACTCCATTGTTTATTGAAGCGGTGGTAAAAGCCATCCGCGATTTTCCCATGATCAATGTTTCGGTGGATGGAACAAAAATCATCGTGAAAAAATATATCAACATCGGAATGGCTGCTGCGCTTCCTTCCGGCAACCTGATTGTGCCGGTGATTAAAAATGCCGACCGGATGAATTTGCTCGGGCTGACCAAAGCAGTAAATGATTTGGCAAACCGGGCGCGCAATAATAAGTTGCAGCCGGACGAAATACAGGGGGGAACTTATACGATTACCAATGTTGGAACTTTTGGAAATGTAATGGGCACTCCTATAATTAACCAACCGCAGGCAGCTATACTGGCATTGGGAGCCATCCGGAAAAAGCCCGCAGTTATTGAAACTCCGATGGGTGATGCCATCGCCATCCGCCACATGATGTTTTTATCACATTCTTATGACCACCGCATTATTGACGGAGCGCTGGGGGGAAGCTTCGTGCGCAGGGTGGCTGATTACCTCGAAAAATTTGATTTAAACCGCACTATTTGATTTTTTTATCATGAAGCATTTACTGAATTTTATAATAATATTTTTTGCTTGCGCAAATATTGTTTTTTCTCAATCAAAGCCGACTCTTACCAAAGACCAGCTTAAAGCAATGAAAAGCGATGCCAATGGTCTTTTTAAAGATGAGAATTATAAAGAAGCCTTGCAACGATATAAAATTTTGCAGGAATCGGAACCGGAGAATGCAGATTTTAATTACAAGCTGGGTGTTTGCTATGTAAAAACGGATGTGGATAAAAAGAAAGCAGCAGAATTTCTGAAAAATGCAACCGGTAAGAAAGATGTTCCAAAAGAAGCCGAATATTTTCTCGGAGAAGCATTGCGATTCAACAATGAATTCAGCGATGCAATTTCGGAGTATGAAAAGTACAAGGAGAACATGAAAGGCAAACCCAATGCTGCGTTCAAAACAGATTTGCGTATCGAATGGTGCAAAAATGCAGTTACTATCATGAGCCAGCCGAAAGATGTCCGGTTTGAAAATCCCGGAAAGAATGTGAATTCGCCTTATCCTGATTTCCGCCCAGTCATTGGTGCGGATGACGGCATTCTTTATTATTCATCCAACCGCAAAGGGAATATGGGGGGAATCATTGACGGATTTGGCGAATATCTCACCGACATTTATTATTCTTTATACAATGACACCAGTTGGAGCCGCGCCAAAAATGCAGGAACCAATCTGAATTCGGAAGGTTACAACGAAGTGCTGTATCTGACCATGAATGGAGATAAAATGCTGATGTATAATGAGGGGGGAGATGCAAAAGGCGATATTTATTATTCGGAGCTGAAAGGTAAGCAATGGATTAAGCCGATGATGATGGGAGATGCGTTTGCAACCAAAGAGCTGGAAACAGGAGCTGCCATGATGCAGGATATGAAAACCATTTTTTTCGCTGCTGAATTAAAAGGCGGAAAAGGGGGGAAGGACATCTGGATGATGTTGAAAGATTCCGCCACCGGAAAGTGGGGCAGCCCGGTGAATATGGGAGAGAATATTAATACTGCTTATGATGAAATCAACCCGTTTTTATTTTTTGACGGAAAAACCTTATTCTTTGCATCGGAGGGTCATAACAGCATGGGGGGCTTCGATATTTTCAAATCCACTCTTCCCGATCCTCGCCAGGGATGGACCAAAGCAGAAAACATCGGTTATCCCATCAACACTGTTTTTGATGATAAATATTTCGCACTCGATGGAACAGGAAAAACTGCTTACGTAGCTGCGTTACGGGAGGGTGGATTCGGTGATCAGGATATTTATAAAGTAGAATTGAAAGAATCGCTTGTGATGCCACAGCCCATACAAGTAAATATCATTGCAGTAAATGCATCCGGGCTTCCTGTGCGCGATGCTGTGTGCATTGTGACTGTGAAATCGAATGGTGAATTAATCGGAACTTTTAATTCAAATGTGCTTGCAGGAAATATCAGTATGTCGGTTCCTGCCGGAGAATATCGCATTAAAATCCGCTCACCCAAAGCAGGCAAGGTGGATGATGATATTACTATTTCCGGTGATGAATCAAATTTCAGAAAAGTTTTGAAGTACAATCTTAAATAATTTCAGGCGATGAAAGTTTGAAGTCGCGAGGCATTGCTTGCGATAGCGAGTTGGAAACAGAGAGCAATGCCTCTCTGTACAACATAGACATTCAAAATTCAATTTCCATTCGTTTAACCATTTAATCATTCAGATATTCACTCATTCACTCATTCACTCATTCTCCCACCCTACAATACTATCTTTCCATTATTCCTTCATTCCATTTTTATATTAGTTTTGCTGCAATACATTTCAAATGAATTTAAAAATAACCAAACCCATCTGCTTTTTCGATCTTGAAACCACGGGCGTAAATGTGGGTGTTGACCGCATCGTGGAAATAGCTATTCTGAAAATATTGCCTGACGGCACACGCCAGGTAAAAGCCAAACGGATCAATCCCGAAATTCCAATACCGGAAGCGGCTACCAAAATTCACGGAATAACGGATGAGGATGTAAAGGATGCACCCACATTCAGGCAGATGGCGCATGAAATACTTAATTTTATGAATGGCTCCGATCTTGCAGGATACAACTCAAATAAATTCGACATTCCCATGCTGGTGGAAGAGTTTATGCGATGCGAAATCCCGTTTGACATGAAGGGAAGGCGACTGATAGATGTTCAGAATATTTTTCACAAAATGGAACCGCGCAACCTCAACGCAGCTTTTAAGTTTTATTGCAACAAGGATCTGGAAAATGCACATCGGGCTGAATCGGATATTTTGGCTACTTATGAGATTCTCGAAGCGCAGCTTGAAAAATATCCGGATTTGAAAAACGATGTGGATTACCTGCATGATTTTACTGCCGTAAATAAAAATGTGGACCTTGCCGGGAGAATCATTTATAACGAGCAGAAAGAAGAAGTTTTTAATTTTGGAAAGCATAAGGGAAAAAAAGTTATTGAAGTATTCGAAGCGGAACCTTCTTATTATGACTGGATGATTAAAGGCAATTTTCCTATGCAGACTAAACAGGTGATCACTTCCATCCGGCTGCGAAGCAAGCAAACTATTGACCATTCATAATATTATTTGCAATGAAAAATTTCCTCAAAACCTATCTGTATTCCGGAGGCAGCGGTGCATTTGCATTGCTCTGGATTGTTGCCTGCCTTGTCTTTCTTTTCATCATTTTCCTGAAAGGATAATTTTATTTAAGGTACTTTTCCGTTAGCGGGAATTTTTTTCCAATAATGCATCATTGAATTGTGACATTAATGAGGTAAACTCTGTATTGGTGGTCTGGTTTGCTTTTTGTATATTATCTGCAATACAATTTATGTTTAACTTTTAAATTTTATTTATTATGAACAACAGTGGAAAATATTTAATGACTCTTGCAGGTGGTATGTTAGCCGGAGCTGTGCTCGGCTTGCTGTTTGCCCCTGATAAAGGATCTGTAACAAGAAAAAAAATCAGAAAAAGCGCACACGACTTTGGCGAAAAAATGAAAAAGCAAACCGCTAAAGTCACCAATGCTTTTAAGAAAAAAGCAGAAGAAGAACTTAGCGAAATGTCGAACTGATCCGTTCCTTTGAAATCCGTAATTTTAGCCGGAGAAATTTTCTGAATCAAACTGAATCATGGAAACCCAACATCCGGAACACGATGATTTCTTCGGAAATATAAAGGAATACATTCACAATCGCATTGAGCTCGCGCGGCTACTTGCCGTTGAGAAAAGCAGCACAGTCATTGCCGGTATTGTTGCCGGATTCATCATTGTTATGATATTATTTATGACGCTGTTGTTCTTCAGCTTTGCAGCCGGCCTCGCTGTTTCCGATTATTTCGGAAACCGTTGGGCCGGTTTTGCATTTATAGGCGGATTCTACCTGCTGGTTGCAGGGTTGCTTTATTCGTTCAGAAAAAATCTTCTTATCGGACCTGTTGCCGATGTGCTCATCCGGAATATGCTGAAGGAAAATAAAAATGATAACTAACAGAAAGAAATTATTTTCCGAAATTAATAATCTCCGGATCAAAATCGGAAAGCAGGAACAATATTTTCATGAATATACCGGCAACATCAGGCAAAAGATGAATCTTGCCGGGATGGCAATGACGTTTATCACCGCATTGTTTACTACTGCCGGTGTTGCCAAATCAGCAACCCAAATCGCTTCAGGCGGCTTTCTGAAGGGGGGAATCACAGCAGGATTATCATTCATGCTCAGGCGTTGGTTCATCCTTTTGGAACAAAAAGCTGAAAGTGTTGTGCTTCGCCTGATGGATAACTTTTTTGAAAAGGTGAGAGATGTAATTTCGAAGCAAAAGGACGAAAAGCCCTCATCTTGATTTTTTTGCTGCCCCTTAATTTTTCCGTTTTATATCAGGCATTTGCCTTTTTGAAATAAAAAATTTTTTAGCCAAAAAATTTATGATTCAGTTTTCTGGTAGCTTCGTGCTTGCAGATTGTTTCAGAGTACCGGTATTATTTTGAAAAAATCATGTAGGTTTGGGCGCTCAACCTGCTTTTTGTGAAAGCAATAACATTATCATTCACTATCCTTATTTTTGGTTTTTTTTATTCCGTTATTTCTATTGCTCAAACCGGCAGGGATTTCTGGAAGCAGGAAGTGAATTACCGGATCAGTGTTTCGCTTGATGATGTTCATCATTCATTGGACGGATATGCGGAAATTGAATACGTAAATAATTCACCGGATGATATCAGGGAAATTTATTTTCATCTCTGGCCCAATGCTTACAGTAATGATTCCTCAGCACTGGCAAAGCAATTTTTATCAATCAACAATCTGAAATTTTTCAATTCAAAAGAAAGCGAACGGGGATATATAAGCAAACTGCAATTTAAAGCAGGGGGGAAGGAATTGGAGATGATCCCCGATTCAATTCATATTGATATTTGCAAAATCATTTTAACTGATCCGTTGAAAAGCGGTGATCGCATAATTATTTCAACCCCCTTTTATGTTAAAATCCCCTCTGCTAAATTTTCACGCCTTGGTCATATAGGAGAATCTTATTTTATCACTCAATGGTATCCAAAACCCGCAGTGTATGACCGGTTTGGATGGCATCCGATGCCCTATCTCGATCAGGGGGAATTCTATAGTGAATTCGGCTCTTTTGATGTGAGCATTACCATGCCCAAAAATTATGTGGTTGGTGCTTCGGGTGATTTGCAGACGGAAAGTGAAATTGAGTTTATGAATAAAAAAGCGGCTGCTGCTGAAAAGCTAAATGAGTTTCCCAACGACCATTCATTTCCTGCTTCTGATCCGGAAATGAAAACAATAGTTTTCAAGCAAGTTAATGTTCATGATTTTGCTTGGTTTGCCGACAAGCGGTATCATGTGATGAAAAGTGAAGCAGACCTGCCTCATTCAAAGAAAAAAGTAACAACATGGACGTTATTTACAAACCATAAACCAGAATTATGGAAAGAAGCTATTGCGTATGTAAACAATGCAGTTTATTACTATTCGCTTTGGAATGGCGATTACCCCTATAAAAATTGTACTGCGGTTGATGGAACTGTTGCAGCGGGGGGCGGAATGGAATATCCCTGCATTACCATTATTAACACCCCTGCTTCAGCATTCGAACTGGAAGATGTGATTGTACACGAAGTAGGTCATAACTGGTTTTACGGAATTCTCGGAACCAACGAACGCGATCATGCATGGATGGATGAGGGAATCAATTCATTTTATGAGCTTCGGTATATAGAAACAAGAATTGCTGAGGGAAAGCTGCAGAATCTGAAGGATGAATACGGGCTGGATCAATTCGGAAAAATAATTTTTTCAGAGAATTTCGGATTCAGGGATTCATGGCTGCTGCAGTATTTGCTTACGGCAAGAACACATAATGACCAGCCGGTGGATACGCATTCCGAAGAATTTACTGAGTTGAATTATGGCTTTAGCGTTTATGTAAAAGCAGCATTGATTTTTTATCACCTGAAAAATTATCTTGGGGATTCACTTTTTGATTCCTGTATGAAGGCATATTTTGAAACCTGGAAATTCAATCACCCTTATCCTGATGATTTGAGAAAAATATTTGAATCCCGAACCGGAAAAAACCTGAGCTGGTTTTTTGATGACCTGCTTAAGACAAATAAAAAATTAGATTATGCCGTTACCGGGATCAGAAGATCCGAAACTGAGCCGGGAAAAAATAATTTTATTGTTTCGATTAAAAACAAAGGGGGTGTAAAAGCGCCATTCAGCATTTCCGGGATAAACAAGAATGGAAATATTCAAAGCACACGATGGATTGAAGGTTTTGCGGAATCGGCAGAAATTAATTTCAATTGTACCGGATGTCACTCTTTGTTGATTGATGCAGACAAAAATTTTCCAGAAATAAACCGCAGAAATAATGACATCCGTACTTATGGCGTTTTTAGGAAATGGCAGCTTCCGGGTTTACTCTTTATTGGAAGACCGGAACCATCAGATCGCCCTCAGATCTTTTTTCTTCCAGCTCTCGGTTGGAATAATTACAATAAGATGATGGCAGGCGTTGTTCTGTACAATAAATTTATCCCGCATAAAAATCTTGAATATTCGTTCATTCCATTATATGCTCCGCGCACGAAAAACTTTGCCGGCACAGGAAAAATCAGCTATACAATTTACCCGGAAAGGGCATTTTTTCATCACATGGATATTTCAGCAGGAGTGCAACATTTTGCTTTTAATTACCAGAAAGTATATGCATCGGATCAGGATGCAGTGTTTTGGTATTTTACCTCTGTTCCGCTTGAATTGAAATTTCAGTTGCGAAAAAGTGAACCGCGCTCAGTGATTCAGCGGTATGTCAAATTAAGAAGCATCAACACCTGGCAAGATCAATCGGTGTACGATGGATTTGACGTGCGAAAGAAAAATATTTTTATTACATATCAGCAAGCTATATACCATTATGAAAATACGCGCAGCTTTGACCCTTACCGGATTAATTTTACGATTGAAAACGGGAAAAAATATGGCAAAGCAATGCTCGAAGCGAATTACCGTTTTTCTTACAACAGCATCAGAAGGGGTGTGAACATCCGCTTTTTTGCAGGCGCATTTTTATATCACAATACCAATGATCCGGTTTATAATTTTCATTTATCCTCCTCACCGGGTTACCGGGATTATCTGTATGATCACATTTTCGCTGGACGAAACGAGGCAGATGGAATACTTTCTCAGCAAATGATGGCAAATGGAGGCGGATTTAAAATTCTTTCAGCCATTGGATCTTCCGACCGTTGGATTGGCGCTTTAAATTTTTCTGCTGATTTATGGAGAAAGCTTCCATTAGCTTTTTATTTTGATATCGGAACATACCATGCCGCCTGGGAAAAAAATGCTGAACTTCAAAAATTGGCTTTTGACGGAGGGCTAAAGATTTTGCTGATCCGGAATGTTGCGGAAATTTATTTGCCGTTGTTCAAATCTTCAGACATTTCAAATTCTCTTGATGCTAACGATGTTAAGTATAAAAGCCAAATCCGGTTTTTATTTGATTTGAATTTGCTCAACCCTTTCCTTATCCGCGACAGGGTTTTAAAAGATTATTGATTTACGTTTCAGAAAAATTATTTTGCTGAGTTAAGTGACTACCATTCGAAAGCTTGCAGGACAAACAGCCATTTATGGAATCAGCAGCATTGCCGGAAGATTTCTGAATTACCTGTTGGTGCCGTTTTATACCCGCATATTTTCCGCACAGGAATATGGAGTGGTTTCAGAGCTCTTTGCCTATTCGGCATTTCTGATGGTGTTGTTTACGTACGGAATGGAAACTTCATTTTTCCACTTTTCCGAAAAGTCAAATAATAAAAATCAGGTATTCTCCACTGGAGTAATTTCATTAATACTCACTTCAGTTCTGTTAGCAGGTTTGATGCTTGGGTTTTCAGATTCAATAGCCGGTTGGATTCAGCATCCCCGGCACCCTGAGTATGTGCGCTGGTTTGCTTTAATCCTGTTTTTTGATACAGCAGCAGCTCTTCCGTTTGCTTCATTGAGGCAGCAAAATAAAGCCGGAAAATTTGCCACGGTTAAAATATGCAACATTCTGATCAATATTTTCTTTAACATTTTTTTTCTTGTCATTTGCCCTGCATTTGCCGGTGACCGCGGAGCATTGGGAGATTTTATCCTTGCCATTTACTCGCCATCGGTAGGAGTAGGGTATGTTTTTGTAAGTAACCTGATAGCAAGTGTGATCACCCTCTTGCTTCTTGTGCCTGAGTTCCGGAAAATCCGCTTTCATTTTGACCGTTTCCTGCTGAAACAAATGCTGCTGTACGGACTACCGCTGGTATTTGCAGGATTTGCCGGAATGATTAATGAAACGCTTGACCGTGCCGTTTATAAATATCTTGCTCCTGACAGCAATATAGCTATGAAAGAACTTGGCATTTACAGCGCCTGTTACAAGCTGAGCATCATCATGACTCTTTTCATTCAGACATTCCGGTTCGCAGCCGAGCCATTTTTTTTCAGCCAGCAAGGCACAGAGAATAACAGGGAGCTGTATGCCCGCGTAATGAAATATTTTGTGATTGCCTGCTCAGTCATTTTTATTGCTGTAATTTTATTCCTGAATGTATTCAAGTTATTTATCGGAGAAAAATTTCACAGCGGATTGGCTGTGGTTCCTGTGCTGCTGCTTGCAAACATGTTTCTTGGCATTTATTATAACCTGTCCATCTGGTACAAGCTGACGGGACAAACACGTTTCGGTGCCTATTTTAGTCTTACTGGCGCAGTAATTACCATTGTCCTTTTGTTTGTGCTGATTCCCCGGATGGGCTACATGGGCGCTGCCTGGACAACTTTAATTTGCTACGCTTCAATGATGGCGCTTTCCTATGCAACGGGTCAAAAAAATTATCCGGTTCCTTACGACCTGCCCCGCATTTTTACTTATATCCTGCTCGCGTTGTTGATCTATTTTGCACACTACGGATTGTTGCGATTGCTGAAGCCGGGAGCTTGGACTGAAAATATAATCGGTGCATTACTATTCCTTGCTTTCATTGCATTTATCATGATTACTGAAAAACCCCGATTGTCAAAATCAAATGCAGAACAATATGAGGAAAAATGATTTTATTTCACCGGGACGCCTTCACCATTTGAAAAATTTCTGCGCCCGAACCTTTATTTCCGTCCGCATTTTCATTATCGGGCTTTTTCAATTCTGATCCCTGCATCCATGATGCCCGGCAGAGGGTTCACACGCATTGCCTGAATTAATTCAATCCGGTACTCGCCTGTCAGCGGAAATTTTACATCTTTTTTAAACAATACTCTGTTGTCCCAAATATCTCCCAGTCCATCCCCCAGCCATCGCCCGTCAGGCGCTGCCAGAATACATTCCACTGTATCGCGC
>Ga0187893_10012949_pt1 | contig 11718 bp, 10 predicted proteins | sample MA1701074metaG_FD_139574 | JGI IMG/M metagenome (GOLD analysis project Ga0187893, IMG submission 139574) | White microbial mat communities from a basaltic lava cave in the Kipuka Kanohina Cave System on the Island of Hawaii, USA - MA170107-4 metaG ... | reverse complement strand
CGTCGAGCAGGCGTTGCTCGATCGTGAACGGCTCCGGATCACGTCCTTCACCGGTCCCCATGGCGAGGTTCCGGGCGCCGCCACCGGACGGGGCGATGGTGCTGGCAGGCGCAGACGAGCGCGCGGGCGGCTCTCCCGCGTTGCATGCCGCCATCAGCAGCAGGACGAGGAGCGCCGCCCGCGCGGTACCGAACGTTTCGACGAGGTGGATCAGGCGCCCGCGAGCGCGTCGTTGATGAGCGGTGCGACGATCTGCATGCCCGGATCCTCGTTGTTGTAGTTGTTCGACGGCTCGACGATGCGCTGCTGCTGGTTGTTCGTGAGCCAGTTGGCCAAGAACGTCTCGAAGGGCCGGAACCCGCTCGGGCACTTCCACGTCTGCGTCCAGGGCCATTCCAACGCCTCGTACCAGAACTTCTTGCGGACGGTGGGACAGGCGTGGCTGCCGATGAACGTGATGATCGCCACGCAGTGGCTGTCGTTGATCGGCCGGTGCCACGGCACGTGATAGCTCCAGTTCGAGAAGTTCTTGATCTGGTTCACCAGGTTGGTCTGGTCCGCCCGCCACTTGGTGAGGATGCCGCTCTGGGTGATGCCGGGATAGAACCGCTCGTAGGAGAAGCGCGAGAAGTTGAAGTCGCTCGAATAGCCCGTGTAGGCCATGCGGTCGTTCGGAAACTGCGTGGCGACCATGGCGTTGATGCTGCCGAAGTCGTTCGGATTGAAGGAGGCCGGCAGCTGGTTGTAGAGCGACTGCAGATTCCACTGCGCGGTGATCAGCGTGTGGAGCGGCTTCGAGTTGTAGGTGGCGTTCGGTGCCGGGAAGATCGGACCCGAGTCGTTCAGCAGGTAGGCGCGCGTGGGCACCAGCGTGCGCCGCGCCTCGTAGAAGGCCGCACTGGTGGCGACGCCGCCGGCGCTGAACCCGGTAACAACGAGCTTGTTGATGCTCGGAAAGCGGCCGTGCAGGAAGTTCAGCGCCGCCACCGTGTTGTTGAACCCGACGTGGCGGAACGTGATGGGCGGGTTCTGGCCGGACGGGTCGGTGTACGTGACGACGTTGTTGCCGACGTGCACGTCGCCCGTGCAGTACGGCATGTACACCATGTCGAAGCCGTTGGTGGCGATGTTGTTCTTGGGCCGCCCCGGAATGCCCGGATCGGCGCCGTTCACGAGCGGGGAGACGTACTTCGCCTTGAACTGCGTGATGTAGTCGGTGGGAATGCCGTTCGGATTGGCCGCGCCGAGGATGCCGAGCTGCCCGCTGCAGCTCGGGTAGTCCCAGCACGCGCCGCCACCCTCGAACGAGATGAGCAGATTGTTGGAGGTCGGCGAGTCGTAGTACCAGAAGCGATACTGCGAACCGTTGCTGCAGAGCGTGCCGGGCAGCTCGACGCGTTGCCACGCGTACGTGTTGCCGCCGTCGACGATGTCTTCGATGCCGATGGCCGACGCGCTGCGCGGCATGACCGCCGCTGCCAGGGCGAGCACCAGCACGACGGCCTGCACTCCTCGAAATCGTCCGCGTAGCTCCATCCTTCGCACCCTCTCCCTCTTGACGATGCAAACGCCCAGGGCACCGTGCCCTGCGGCGGTGAAGCGAGCAGGTAGCCAGCTAGCAGACGCCGGCTCGGCGATCAACGAGAATCGTCTTCTTGAAAGGCTTTTTGTTCTTCGAGCCAGGCGCGCCGCGCCGCGTCGTGCGCCACGCGCCGCTCCTGCGCCTCGGCGATACGCCGCGGGATCTCCTCGAGCTTGGCCATGTTCAGCTCGACCGCGACCTTGAGCAGCCCGATGTCACGAATCGGCAGCTTGTCGCCGAACTCGGCGAGCACGTAGGCGCCGAATTCCACGTAGTCGGACGAGAGGCGTTGTTGATGCGCGTAGTACGCGTCGATTTCCTCGGCCGTCGCGGTGTTGGAGAGCACCTTGCCGTACTCGACGTTCCAGCGCGCGCGCTCTTCCTGGCGCTCGCGGATGACGGCCTCGTCCCCGGTGGGCATCGCCATCTTCCAGAACAGGTTGTCCGGCATCGCTTCCCGGACCTTGTCGAGATCGACGGATGCCCACGCGGTCGCGGGAAGGTCCGCCTCGTCCGATGCCTGGGCATCCGGCGAGTCGAGAGTCGCACCGGATTCCGGTGCCTGCGAGGCAGTGACGGGCGGCTCTGCTTCGACGCGCCGAGTCGCGTGCGCGGTTTTGGCGTCGGTATCCGACCGACGATGCGCGAGACCCCACCAGAGCACGAGGGCTGCGGCCACCAGCCCGACGAAGGCGATCGACCGCCCGGAACGGGGCCGCTCCTGCTGCATCCCGCGCGCCTCTAACGCACCACCGCACGCGGCTTCAAGCAGATGGGGTTCGCCTTGCCACGACGGGGGCACCACGCTACCTAGCCTCTTTACCCCTCGACGTTTGAAGGAGGCCAGATGGAATCGTACTCGATGCTGATCGACGGCCGGGCCGTGAAGGTCGCCGAGCAGGACGACGTCATCAATCCCGCCAAGGGCGAACCGTTCGCGACCGTGCCGCGCGGCACCAGAGCGCACGTCGACGAAGCGATCGGCGCCGCCGCGCGCGCCTACAAGACGTGGCGGAAGGACGAGTCGCTGCGCCGCCAGAAGCTGAACGAGTGCGCGAAAGCACTGCAGGCGCGCGTGCAGGACATCGGCAAGATCCTTTCGATGGAGCAGGGCAAGCCGCTCCAGGCCGCCGTCGGCGAGGTGTTCGGCGCGTCGATCTGGTTCAGCTACTACGCCAACTATCAGAGCGCGTCCGAGGTGCTGCAGGACGACGCCGACAAGCGCATCGAGGTCGTGCGGAAGCCCCTCGGCGTGGTGGCGGCCATCACGCCGTGGAACTTCCCGGTCATCCTGATGTCCTGGAAGGTCGCGCCAGCGCTGCTCGCCGGCAACACCATCGTGCTGAAGCCGTCGCCGTACACGCCGATCACCTCGCTCATGGTGGCCGAGACGCTCCGCGAGATCCTCCCGGCGGGCGTGCTGAACGTGCTCTCCGGCGGCAACGAGCTGGGTGCCATGCTCGCGAGCCATCCCGACGTGCGGAAGATCTCGTTCACGGGCAGCGTCGCCACGGGGAAGAAGATCGCCGCCATGGCCGCGGACGACTTGAAGCGCCTCACCCTCGAGCTCGGCGGCAACGACCCTGCCATCGTGCTCGACGACGTCGACCCCAACGCCATCGCCGAGAAGCTCTTCTGGGGCGCCTTCCAGAACTCCGGCCAGGTGTGCACCGCCATCAAGCGGCTGTACGTGCACGAGAAGGTCTACGAGCCCATCGTCGCCAAGCTCGTCGAGCGCGCCAAGAAGACCAAGGTCGGCTCCGGCCTCGACGACGGCACCGAGCTCGGTCCCATCAACAACAAGATGCAGCTCGAGCGGGTCATGGGCCTGGTCGACGACGCGCGGAAGAACGGCGGCAAGGTCGAGGCCGGTGGCACGCGGCTCGAGGGCACGGGCTACTTCTATCCGCCCACCATCGTCACGAACGTGCGCGAGGGTGTGCGGCTGGTCGACGAGGAGCAGTTCGGCACCGCGCTCCCGATCCTGAAGTTCAGCAAGCTCGACGACGTGCTCGAGCAGGCCAATCGCACGCACTACGGGCTCGGCGGATCGGTCTGGACGTCGGACTTCGAGCGCGGCTCCAAGGTGGTCCAGGAGCTCGAGTCGGGCACCGGCTGGGTGAACCAGCACATGGACGTGACGCCCATCGCGCCCTTCGGCGGCTCCAAGTGGAGCGGCATCGGCTACGAGAACGGACGCTGGGGCTACGAAGCGTTCACCGAGCTGCAGGTGGTGAACGCCGCCAAGAAATAGCGCCACGCGACTCCCTTGGTGACGTGACCAAGCTTGATGCGGCGGTTCCTCGGCTGCGGCGTGCTGGCGCACGGCTTCGCCCGCGTGCGCTGCGACGGCTGCGGCTGCGAGCGCTTCGTGGCGCTCAGCTGCGAGGACGCGAGCATCGTTGCTGAGGACGTCTCTCAGAGAGGCTCGCGGCAGCGTCGATCGTTGAGAGGCGCCGCCGGCGACGCTCACGCGCCGAGGCGGGGACCGCCACGTACGTCTGACGCCGCGCGTATTGTCGCCCGGTCGGTGCCCCCAGTAGGCCGTCACGATGCGTAGAAGGACGTGACGTGGCGATACGAGCCGTCACGCGGCTAGGGGTGAGACTATAGAAGGTTGAGGGGGAGGGTCTCGAAGTGCAGAACGTCGCCAAGCTCGTCGTCATGGCTGCCACCGCGTTGGTTCCGTCGATGGCTCTGGCCGGGCCGGTCGCCTCGGACGCCACCGGCTGCGCACCTGGAAGCCGCTGCATCTCCACGAGGTCGAGTGGACGGCCTGCGTCGAGCGGGACGTACGTGGCGCAATGCCGCGGAAAGTTCGCCGACTTCATCGTCCCGAAGGATACGATCCGCTCGGGCTACTCCGGTCCGTGGTTCCAGCCCGAGCCGCTCGAGAATGCGACCACGAACGGGCCGGCGGCGACGCGCCCCTGGATGCAGTTCGATCCACGCGAGGAAGACGAGCGCCTTCGGTATCTCTTGGCGTTGCGAAACTATGCCTTCACCAGCAAGGCGGTGCGTGCGCTCACGCCCACCCTCACTGCGGACTCCGACTACCGCGATGCGGCGGGCGGGGCCGTGGCGCAGTCGCTGCGTGACCAAAAGTGGTATCCGGCACCTCGCATGATGTTCCGGAGGCCCAACGTCCCGGGCGCACGCGAAGCGTCACACGGCATGACCCTCGAGCGCCGCGTCCGCCCGGGCGAGCTCGGCGGCAACACGGAGGGGTTTCTCAACTATGCCGTCGCGTACTACGACGCACGTGGCGCGCACACGTATCAACAGGTGTGGTCGATCGCCACACCCGGAAAGGACGTTCCGAACAGGTCGGCGATGAAGGTCGCCGAGGGCGGGCTCGTCTACAAGCTCCTCTTCAGCGCCGCCCGCGCGGGCGCTTTTCCGGTCGACATCCTGAAGGACTCCGTCAAAGCGGATGTGATTCCCAACGCGGGCGGCGTCAAAGTGCCGGTGCGGCTGCTGCAGATCGACATCGCAGTCAAAGACGATCGCTCCGACGAGACCGGCTGGTATTTCGCGACCTACGCGTACGATCGCTCCGTCTCGCATTCGTCGCCGTGGCGTCGCATGGTGCCCGTGGGTCTCATGTGGGGAAACGATCCCGGCGGTCCCAGTCCAGATCTCGAGGAGACCTGGATCAATCCGGATGCTCCTCTCTACGCGCGCAACCACCTCGGCGTGGACGGCCGGCTGAATGGTCCCGTCGACAATCCAGATTCTGCCTGCATGAGCTGCCACAGCACGGCGCAAGCCGAGTCCGTGGCGGACATGTTGCCCGAGGGGGAATGCAACGAACCGCCGTTCCGTGCGAAGTGGTTCCGCAACCTGAAGGGCAGCGTGGCGTTCGGCCGCTTCACTCCCACGGATACCGCCTGCGACACGACGCCGCCAGCCAACGCTCCGGTCGCGGCGGACTACTCGTTGCAGCTCGGGGCGACGGTGACGCGCGCCATTCAGGCGAATCAATCGGCAACGTTCAATCCGTGCACGTGGGATACCGCCAGCCCGCCTAGCACGACTCCGCCGCCTGCGCCGCCGGCGGCGCCCGGCACCAGCGTGGCTCCGGTCTTCGAGATCCGAAGGGATCGGTGAGGATGGATCGTTCGTGAAGGCGGTGGTGGTGATACTCAGACCTGGAGCAGCGGTGGGCGAGCTGATGCGGCTCGCCAAGAGTATTGGAGTGCGTGTCGAGCCGATGCACCCCGATACGCAGCACGAATCGTTGTCGCCTTACTTCACCGTCGAGGAAATCCCCGACGACCGAGCCGTCGCGATCGTCGACACGTTGCGTGCGTCCGGGCTCGTCGAGAGCGCTTACGTGCGCCCGGCGCCGAGCGCCGCCAAGAAGCCCTAGCATGTCCAACGTTCGGCGCGTGCGCGAGCTGGTGGTGTTGAGCAGACCGCTTCCCGGCGCACCGAGCGGTCCCGCGGCCAGCGTCGAGGCGTCGGATCGATTGGCCGACGTCCTGAAGGACTTCGGTGCACACATCACGCCCTGTTATCGGGCGAGCCGAAGCACGCCGAGGACCGCCGTCGATCGCGCGGCGTCGAAGGCTGCCGTGCCTTCGATCCTCGCCCGGCTACCCGACTTCGCCGTGGTCGACGCCGCCGACGAAGCAAAGGACGAGCTCGCGGCGCGCCTGCGGGAGCACCCCGCCGTCGAGGCGGCCTTCGTGAAGCCTGCACCCGAGCCGCCGGTGCGATTTGCGGCGTCACCTGCCCCGGTGCAGCCGCCGAGCACGCTCGCATCGCGACGCACGCAGAGGTACCTCGCCCCGGCGCCAGCAGGCATCGGCGCACGGTTTGCGTGGACCCGACCAGGAGGACGCGGGGAGGGCGTGAACGTCGTCGACGTCGAAGGCGAATGGAACTTCACGCATGAAGACCTGGTCGTGAACCAGGGAGGCATGATCGGCGGATCGGGCGCCAACGATCTCGCCTGGCGCAATCACGGTACGGCCGTGGTCGGCGAGATCGGCGCCGACGTGAATTCGATCGGCTGTACGGGCATCGCTCCCGCTGCACACGTGCGCGGCGTTTCCGTCTTCGGCATCACCGGCGGTACGGCGGGGGCAATTCGTCAGGCGGCCGATGCCCTCTCGCCGGGCGACATCTTGCTCGCGGAGGTGCATTTTCCCGGTCCCCGCTTCGACTACGACGAGCGGCCCGACCAGAAAGGCTACATCGCCGCGGAATGGTGGCCCGACACGCTGGCGGCGATCGTGTATGCCACCGAGGTGCGGGGCGTCATCGTGGTCGAGGCCGCCGGCAACGGCGCCGAGGATCTCGACGATGCTCTCTACGACACCGCACCCGAAGGATTTCCATCGGCGTGGCTCAACCCGTTTCGGTCGGCGAACCCGCAATCCGGCGCCATCCTCGTCGGCGCCGGCGCCCCGCCGCCTGGGACCCACGGCACGACCGCCTGGGGTCCTGATCGCTCCCGGCTCGAGTTCTCCAACTACGGGGCGCGGCTCGACGTGCAAGGGTGGGGCAGCGAAGTCACGACGACTGGATACGGCGATCTGAGCGGGGCGACCGAGAACGAGTGGTACACCCACACGTTCAGTGGCACGTCGAGCGCGGCGCCGATCGTCGTCGGGGCTCTGGCGTGCATCCAGGGGGCTCTACGTGCGGCAGGTCGAGCGTTGCTGACGCCCGCGAGCGCGCTCGCGCTCTTGCGAGCGAACGGGTCGCCGCAGCAGGCGGGACTCCACGGGCCGAGCACGCAGCGCATCGGCAACCGCCCCGATTTGCGAGCCGCCTTCCAGTCGCTCGGGCTCGCGCGAGCCGGTCGCGTCCGGCCCGTGCAGAAGCGGCGAACGCGCCGAGCCGCGCCGCGGCGACGCAAAGCACGCCGATGATGCGATCATGAGACGCCGTTCGTACGGGACCCAAGGATCCGGCCATGCGCAAGGCCCGCGTGTGCTACGACCACCTGGCGGGCGAGCTCGGAGTCCGGCTCTTCGAGAGTCTCGTCGAGCAGAAGCGGCTTGTCCGCCACGGCGACGGGGTCACGCTGACCTCGTCAGGCGAGCGCTTCTTCGAGGGCTTCGGCATCGACCTTCCGGCACTCGGGGCCCGCAGGATCACCTGCCGCGCATGCCTCGACTGGAGCGTCCGCCGCCACCACCTCGCGGGCGCGCTTGTCGCCGCCATCCTGTCCGACGTCTACGCGAGGAGATGGGCGCGCAGGGATCTGATCACTCGAGCCGTGCACTTCACGCCCAGCGGCGAGCGGGCGTTCGCGCGAGTCTTCCGGCTCGGTCCGGCGACGTAACAACGGCCGGCGCAAAGCCGCACGCGCGGCGACTGACCAGTCGAGGGCGCCACCCAGCTCATGTGTAGAGTGGACTACGGGCCGCTCCGGGTTGCCGGAGCGCGTACGGCGCGCTCCGCGGCCAGCTGGCCTTGTCGCGCATAATCGATCGTCTCGCCGAGGATGCGGGCCAACTCCTGGGGTGCGTGGAATCCCATGGAGTTCTCGGCGGCGACGAAGTCGAGCCGCCACTGCGCCCGGCGGTGGAGCGCCGCCGCCGGCGCGAGGTCCTGCGGCATCGCGCCGCTACCCTTCGCGGCCACGATCGCGTCCAGCATGTCGGTGGTCGCCCGTGCCGCCCGCTGCAGGAGCGCGTGGTGGCGATCCTGGATCACGAGCACCCGGGCGCGAAGCTCGTCCTCGGCGACGGGATGGCAGGTCTGGCAGGCGCGGCTCACGTTCAAGAGCGGGCTCCGCACCCAGTGGTCGCTCACCTTCATGGCGCCGACGCGCTCGAAGGGCATGTGGCAGTCCGCGCACGCCACGCCGGCGCGCGCGTGCACGCCCTGGTTCCACACCTCGAACTCGGGATGCTGCGCCTTCAAGACCTTGTCGCCGGTTTCGGCGTGCTCCCAGTCGCTGAAGCCCTCATCGTCGTAGTACTGCTCGATCTCTTCGACGCGCAGCCCGTTGGCCCACGGATAGGTGACGATCTTCTCCGGTCCCTTGAAGTAGTACTCGACGTGGCACTGCCCGCAGACGAACGAGCGCATCTCCTGGCGGGATGCGTCGCGATTGGGGTCGTAGTCGCGCACGCCCTGCTTGGCCTTGAGCGCGCGGATGCCCTCGATGAACCCCGGTCGCGTCACGCGCGGCGCCATCGTCGCGGGGTCATGGCAGTCGAGACACGCCACCGGGTGCTCGACCAACGGCTTCCCCTGGGCATCGGTCATGTTCCGCGCGTCGGCGAAGGGTTTACCGCAGACCTCCCGAAAGCCCTTCATGACGTCGCCGCCTCCCACGAAGCGGTAGAGCGGCAGGATCGACGCGTGACACTGCAGACACGCGCCCGGCTGCGCGCGCTCGGTCACGCGCCGCGTCTCGTCCTGGTCGAACAGCGCGTACGCGTGTCCCCGCCGGTCGCGGTAGTCGAGCGCGAACGCGTAGCCCGCGAAGATGCGGCGGAGCCACGGCTCCCGATCGAGCTTCTGCTCGGCCGGCCCGCCGTCGCTCGCGCCGAGGCCGCGGCCGCCGTACTTCGTCGCCGTTGGCAACGACGTGCGGCGGTACGAGTCGTGCTGAACGGGCCAGTTGCGTCCCCACACCGCGGGATCGACGGTGGTTTCGTCCACCTCCACCACGCGCACGAACGGCGTGCGGGCCTCCTGCTTGCGCTCGAAGATGTTGGTGAGCAGCGCCAGGAGCAGCACCGTCGCTCCGGCGACGCCCGCCAGGCCGAGCAAAGCTATGGGCCAGCGAATGCGCATCGCGTCCTCCTCATCCGGCCACGCCGTGGCCGGCGCCGGCGTGGCAGTGCAGGCAGTCGAGCTCGCGTCGCGCGGGTCCCGGGTTCAAGAACACGGCGTGCACGAACGCGGCGTGGCAGCGCACGCAGTTCTCCTGCACGAGCAGCCGGTCGCGCGGCGTGATCTCGATCGGCTCCTTGAAGTTCTGGAGCGTGAACGCGGCCGAGTGCCGGAAGCCGTGGTCGGCCTTGGCGATCCACTTGGCCGCCCCTGCGTGCGGCAGGTGGCATTCGACGCAGGTGGCCGTGTGTCGGTGCCCGCTCTTCATCCACGCCGCGTACTGCTCGTTCATCACGTGGCAGTTCACGCAGGCGCGCGGGTCCGTGGAGAGGTACGAGAACCCCTTGGCGTAGAAGAACGTGAACGCCCCGACGCCTACCGGCACGCCCAGCGCGCAGGCGAGGCCGAGGGCGAGCGCCCATCGCTGCACGCGGGGTCTCTAGCGCGGCGGGACGAAATCGCCAAGCGCGTCGCTCATCGCGCGTCGCCGGAGAGCGTGAACAGGTCGATCGGGTCGTCGAGCCCGCGCAGCGGGTGGCGGCCTATCGGCTCGAGCGGCAGGGTGGCGTGTCGCGCCACGTCGCCGCTCACGAGCACGCGCCGGTCGAGCGTCTTGCAGAGCTCGCCGATCCGCGCGGCACGGTTCACTGCCGGCCCGACGACCGTGAAATCGAGGCGGTCGGCCGTGCCGATGTTGCCGTACACGACGTCTCCCGCGTGGAGCGCGAGCCCGAAGCGGATGGGTTCGGCATCGGGCGTGCGCGCCGTGCGCTCTTCGAAGGTCGCGAGCGCCGTCCGCGCCGCGCGAAGGGCGGCGTCGCAGATGGGCGTCGGATCCTCGCCGTCGAGCGCGAAGATGCCCAGCACGGCATCGCCGATGAACTTCAGGATCTCGCCGCCCTCGGCGACCAGCGCGCCCCCGACGCCGTCGAAGTACTCGTTCAGCAGGGCGACGACCGTGCCGCCGTCGACCCGCTCGCTGAGCGCGCTGAAACCGCGGAGGTCGGAGAGCCAGATGACCGCGCGCACCCGGTCGTACTCGCCGCGTGTGATGCGTCCACCCAGCACGCGCCCGCCGGCGTCGCGGCCGAGATACGTCGCCAGCGCGGACTCCGCCACGAGCCGCGTGGCATGCGTCTTCAGCAGGATCACGAGAGCCGGGATGAAGGCGTCGATGCGCGCCAGGTCGGCATCGGAGAAGCCGGCGGGCGCGTCGCTGGCGAAGGTGGCGAACGAGCGGGGCTCGGTCTCGATCGGCACGGCCAGATAGTCGGAGAAGCCGGCGGCCCGCAGATCGGCCAGGATGGGAAAGTCCAGTGTGGGCGCCGAACCGGTGAGCCGGCGGCGGGTGGTCTCGCCGAACTCGACCGCGCGGCGGATCGGGCTCGCCAGATAGCCCTCCGACTCGAGCTGCTCGCGCTCGTGCGCGGCCTCGACCAGCGGCGCGTCCAGGGTCCAGAGATGTCCGCGGCCGATCAGGAGCGGGTGCAGGATGCGGACGTTGATGGAGGCGCGCGCGATCGGTAGCCCCGTCGCGCGCAGGTGGCGGCAGAAGCTCTCGACCAGCGTGCCGAGGTCGGGGGCGCGCTGGCCGTGGGTGAGGAGCCACATGAGATCGTCGGGTGTCACGGCTGGTGTCGCCACCGTAGCATCGCTACTACTGCGCGGCGACCACCATGCCCGGCACGAGCGATTCCTCCCGCGAGGTGGCGGCGGCGCCGGCGCTGCGGTGGTCGCTGGTGGCGCTCGTCTGCCTCGGCATCTGGTTGCACGCGGCCGATGCGCTCGTGACGACCACGGTCATGCCGAGCGCCATCGCCGACATCGGCGGCCTGCCGTTCGTGTATTGGACGCTCGCACTCTACGAGCTGGGCTCGATCGTGGCCGGGGCCGCCGCAGGCCTCGCGGCCGTGCGCTTCGGCTTTCGTCTCTCGATGTCGGTTGCCGCGACGGGCTACGCGGTCGGCTGCGCCGCCAGCGCGCTGGCGCCCGACATGGCCGTCATGCTCGTCGGCCGCCTGGTGCAAGGACTCGGCGGCGGCGCGATGCTCGCGCTCTCGTACGTCGGCGTGAGCCTGCTCTTTCCCGCGCCGCTCTGGCCGCGCGTGCTGGCCTTCATGTCGGGCGTGTGGGGCGTGTCGGCGCTGGTGGGCCCGCTGGTCGGCGGTGCCTTCGCCCAGGCCGGCATCTGGCGCGGCGCCTTCTGGGCGTTCGCCGCGCAAGCGGTGCTCCTCATCGTGCTCACGCCGATGCTCGCGGACGGCCATCCTCCCGCCTCCGCCCCCGCGGCGCCGATGCCCCGCCGTCAGCTGCTGGCACTCGGCATCGGCGTG
>Ga0187893_10012948_pt1 | contig 11722 bp, 8 predicted proteins | sample MA1701074metaG_FD_139574 | JGI IMG/M metagenome (GOLD analysis project Ga0187893, IMG submission 139574) | White microbial mat communities from a basaltic lava cave in the Kipuka Kanohina Cave System on the Island of Hawaii, USA - MA170107-4 metaG ... | reverse complement strand
GAGAAACATCGAGTCGCTCCAGGCATTGTTTCGCGGAAAATCGGAATACCGGGAGGTGGCCCGGTTCCCGGATGCCTATTTCATGCCGGAATACCGCTTAGCTGACAATCTCATCGGAAACCGGTCGCGCAACTATTTGGCCGAAATCGTGGTTTTCAGTAAGGCGCGCCACAGCTATCGAAACGAAACCACCGGGAACAAGCTCCCATGACGAGCAGCATGGCGACCCAGCCTCCGCTCGACTCTCCTGGCGCCGGCGATCTGCTTTGTATCGGGGCATGGTCGGGAGTATTCTTTGGGCTGCTCGAAGGGGTGGGCCTGTGCCTCACGCGTTTCAGCACCTTGATCGAAGCTGCGCACAAGGTCTCCAATCATGCACTTTATGTTCCCGTCCTGATTGATCTGCCGGTTTTCTTAGTGTTGGCGCTGGCAATGCTAGTCATCCTGCGGCTTGGCCGGCGCTGGATCGAGCCATGGCAGTGGAGCATCGTATACGGAAGCTTTGCCTTGGCGGGCGCCTACACGGTGCTCTCGGTCCCGCGAAGGTTTCACCAGGTCAGCGTAGCGATTCTCTCATTGGGTTTGGCTGCGGTTATCACCCGCCGTCTTCGCGGGAATGAGCGGAAACTGGCTTCGGCTTTGGGCCGGCGATGGTTCGTTGCGCCGCTGCTGGTGAGTGTTGCCGTTGGCGGAGTGTTTACCTTTGAGAGCGCGCGCGAGGCATGGATGGTGTCGCGGCTGCCAGCCACTTCCCAAGAAGCCTCCAATGTTCTCATTCTCGTAATGGACACCGTCAGAGCGGATTTCGTTTCTCGTCTAATGGACGAAGGACGTCTGCCCAGCCTGAAAGCAATTGCCGCGCAGGGAACGCGCTTCGATAATGCCTGGTCTACTACCTCCTGGTCGCTTCCTTCCCAAGCGTCCATCCTCACGGGGCGCTATCCGCACGTACATGGCGCTGATTGGCCCACCGCCCGGCTGCGCGCCGGGTCCCCAAATCTGCCAACGCTATTTGGCGAACGGGGCTACCTGACCGGAGCGTTTTCCGGAAACTCGGCCTGGATCACTCCCGAGTATCTCGGTACAGGGTTCCAGCGCTTTGAGGTTTATCAGATGGAAGACCTGCTCCGCCGCACCGTTCATGGCCGCAAGATCAACAAGAGGCTGGACGAAATCGGCTACCATTCCTCGGGCCGGGGGAAGCCCGCCTCGGAGATCAACAGGCAGTTGCTGCGGTTCATCGACGACTATCCGAATCGCCCCTACTTTGCTTATGTCTGCTACATGGACGTGAACCGCGCCTTTCACGACCGCAAGCTGAATCACCACGATCCGGAACCGGAAGTAGTCCGCGCCTATGAGCAGGCCGTTGTCAATCTCGATGCCGAGATCGGCCGCCTTTTAAGCCAGATCCGGCAGCGAGAAGGGGGTAGAAAGACTTTGCTCGTCGTCACATCCGATCATGGCGAGTCGTTCGGAGCCGCCATAAAGAATGATTACCAGCCCACCGGGCATGGAACCAGCCTTTACCGGGAGCAACTTCAGGTTCCTCTCATGGTCAGCTACCATAGCCAAGTTTCCGCCGGAGCCGTCGATACCCGCACGGTCAGCATCTATCAAATCCCTGCTACCATCCTCAAGCTGTTGGGGATCGAAGACAAGCGTTTCAAAGATCCATTGGAGCCCGGGAACGGCGAGGTCCACGATTGCGTCGTCAGCACCCTGCGCTATCCGGAAACCGCTCGTGAGGACCGGACTGCGACATGTCCCGGCTGGCGCTATGTTGTGAATCGCGCCAAGGGGAAAGCCCCGGAAAAAATGCTTTTTGACAGGAACGGGGATCCACTGGAAGAGACCAATCGCGCTGGCACGACCGACGCGCAAGCCATCGAATCGGCAATCGAGCGCAAATTGAAGAATCTGCTCTCGGAAAACGAGGCTACCTCAAGGCTGCTGGCGTCCGGCGCCAAGCGGCCTTGATTGTCGTAGGGAAGTTCTGAAATTGGTGCGTTTGACGAATTCCGGCTATTTTTTGGGATAGTTTCTGACAAGCTGTCTCCAGACCCTGCCGGCAGGGTAGTGCAAATGGTAGCACGGCAGCATGCCTTGCCCTTCCATAAGAAGTTTCAGTAATCTCTTGTATTCTTAACTGCTTACAACTTTAGGAAGGGTCTTCACCGCAATAGTGTAATCTGGACCACGGCGGAAGCACGCGGAACCGAAGAATGGAATGGCGCATGCATAATTACATGTTTCGCGGACACAAGCTGTGAATTAAGGAGGATGAAACATATGGATTTTTTCTTGTTTGCCTACATAGGTCCGGATCAGATGATGCCTCTGGCGTCTGCGCTGGCGGCGGCCGCCGGAGCGGCGCTGATTTTCTGGAACAAGCTTGTTCAGTACTTCCGTAATTTCACCAGTTATTTCCGCCGATCCAATCCCTCCTCCGGCTCCAAACAGGTGTCGTCAGAGAAGACATCTTAAGGAATTCTGTCCTCCAAAAAGAGTCGTCGGTTCTTATGAAGAAAGTCATCATTCTGGGGCTGGACGGTTTCGAGCCTTCGATCGTGGAACTCATGATGAACGACGGGCGTCTTCCCAGGTTTGCCGCCTTGCGGGAAGCCGGAGTCTACGGCCGTCTGCAAACCACTTACCCTGCGCAGACACCGGTGGCATGGTCATCCTTCGCAACGGGGGCGAACCCTGGAATGCATGGGATCTTCGATTTTGTCCGGCGTGATCCGGAAACCTATCTGCCCGACCTCGCCCTCAGCCGGTTTGAACCAGCCAAAAACATTTTCTCCCTCCCGCGTGTGGTGAACGCCAGAAAGGGGGAACCATTCTGGAATCACCTCACCAGGGCCGGCATCGAAAGCACGATCCTGCGCTGCCCGTGCAGTTTTCCTCCAGATCCCGTGCGCGGCCGAATGCTGTCCGGCGTGGGAGTCCCGGACCTTCGCGGCGGCCAGGGAACAAGCCTCTATTTACCCAGAACAAGAGGGTCCAGGCCAAAGAGAATGAGCAGGTCGTTCACCTCGAATCCGGCGACGAATTCGCTACGCACGTCATTGGGCCTCGAAACGCCCGCGGCCGTCCCGTCGAGGATATATTGGCCCATTTGCGAGTCCGAGTCGACCGCAAGACCCGGAAACTGATTCTGCACAACGGCGCCGGAGAGTAGATCGAAGTTGGTGAGCGGACCTGGAGCCCTTGGCTACAGGTGAAGTTCAAGTTTTCCTTCCTGCAATCGGTTACCGGAATCGTTCGTTTCTATTGCCGGCAACTGGACCCGTGGCTCGAATTTTACGCGTCGCCGATCAATTTCGACCCGGCCGCGCCCGTGTTCCCTATTTCCTCACCGAGTGACTACGGCAAGGAACTTGCCGGGCAAATCGGTAATTTCTCTTCTCTCGGAATGGCGGAGGACCACGGAGGACTCGAAAACGGCAGACTCGACGAGGCGGCCTACCATGACCAATGCAACCTTGTGCTAGCTGAACGTGAAGCGATGACCTTATTTGAGTTGGACCGCTTCAGCGGAGGCCTCTTCTTCGTGGTCTTTGATACTCCGGACCGGTTCCAGCACATGTTCTGGCGTTTTCGCGACCCGGAACACCCATTTTTTGACGCTACCGCAGCCAAAGATCTCGCCGATGCCGTCGAGCAACATTACCGCCGCTATGACGCGCTGCTTGGACGAGTGATGGAACGCGTTGACGAAGAGACGCTGCTGATCGTCCTGTCGGACCACGGTTTTCATACTTTCCGGCGCGCGGTGGATATCAACACCTGGTTGCTGGGAAACGATTTGCTAAAGACGCGCGGCGATGGCGAACATGCCGAAGTGGATTGGTCACGATCCTTCGCCTATGCCATCGGACTGGGTGGAATTTACCTCAACCGCAAAGGGCGCGAGAGCCAGGGGATCGTCGATGCCGACGGCCAGGCTGAACGCGTTTGCGAGGCAATTAGCGCCGGCCTGAGCGGCTTGCGCGATCCGCTCAGTGGAAAGGTAAGCATCAACAGTGTCGCCCGGAGTGAGCAATTGTACTCTGGGCCATACGCCGCCCAGGCGCCGGATCTGCTGGTCAATTTTGCACCCGGCTTCCGCGTCTCCTGGGAAAGCGCGCTCGGGAAAATGTCCGGCTCGGTCTTTCAGGACAATCTCCGCCGCTGGAGCGGAGATCACATCATGGACCCACGCTGTGTACCCGGCATCCTGCTGCTCAACAAGAATGCGCCGATTGAGGACGCCGACATTCGCGATATCGCTCCAACCGTCCTGAAATACCTGGACCTGAGAGATGAGGAACACATTGAAGGCAAGAGCTTGCTCTGAAGACATTGACGGGATTGAGAGAATAACTGCATGAAAATCTGCGTTCTCGGACTGGATTGCGCTGCGCCCGACATCATTTTCCAGGATGAGCGGCTGGGGAACATCCGCCGCTTGATGAGCATGGGGGTTTACGGGCGGCTTGAAAGCGTTGTTCCTCCCATCACGGTCCCGGCCTGGATGTGCATGGCGACAAGCCAGGATCCTGGATCGCTCGGCGTTTACGGATTCCGCAACCGAAAAGATTTCTCATACAACGGTCTCGGTTTCGTGAACTCGTCAACCATCAAAGAACTCGCCATCTGGGATCAATTCACCCGTGAAGGCCGGGAAGCAGTCCTTATCGGAGTGCCCCCGAACTTTCCTCCGCGCCGAATTCACGGCGTCAGCGTGGGCTGCTTTCTCACGCCGGATCCGGCAACCAGTGACTATACGCATCCCCCCGAGATCAAGGCGAAGATTCACGAGTTGGTTGGTGACTATGCGGTCGATGTGAAAGGATTCCGCACCGATCGCAAAGACTGGCTAAAGCAGGAAGTGTTCGAGATGAGCCGGAAGCAGTGGCAGGTGGTGCGATGGCTGCTTACCGAACGCAAATGGGAGTATTTCCAGTTCGTCGATATTGGTCTCGATCGCATTCACCACGCCTTCTGGCAGTACTTCGACAACCAACACATCAATCACGAGCCCGGCAACCCATACCAGGACGTCATCCCCGAATACTACCGCTGGCTTGACGAGCAGATCGGAAGCGTCCTTGAGATCCTGGACAACGACACCATCCTGCTGCTGGTTTCCGACCACGGCGCTCAGCGACTCGACGGCGGTTTCGCCGTCAACGAGTGGCTGGTCAACCAAGGGCTGCTGGTCCTCGACGAGTACCCCACCGAAGTGACCCCCTTCAACAAACTCAAAGTGAACTGGTCGAAGACAAAGGTGTGGAGCGATGGCGGCTACTACGCGCGGGTGTTTTTTAATATCAAGGGCCGTGAACCGCAGGGCACGATTCCGGCCACCGAGTACGCCGCGTTTCAGGAGGAGATGAAGCGCCGTTTTGAAGAGTTGACCGATGATCGTGGCCGGCCGCTTGAGTCGCTGGTTTTTAAGCCCGGTGAGATATACCTTAACACACGCAATGTGCCACCCGATCTGATTGTGCACTTCGGAGGGCTGTATTGGCGCTCCATCGGCGGGGTCGGTTACGGCAGCGTCCACGTTCAGGAAAATGACAGCGGTCCGGACGCGTGCAACCACGCCCAATACGGGATGTTCCTGCTTTCCAGCGCCAATTGTCCCCTCCAGGGCCAGTACCACGGCGCCAAGCTGCTCGATATCGCACCCACGCTGCTGGACCTGGCGGGAATGGACATTCCCGCTTCCATGCAGGGGCGCTCGCTGGTGGCAGGGAAGGAGAAAAAGCCGCCCGCGGTTACTTTGGAGAAGGACGAGCGGATCATTCACAACCGGCTCGCGGGTTTGGGATATGTCTGAGCCGGTCGTTGAAGCAGATCGAACAGCATCCGGGAGTGCGCCTCATGGGCCGTCACCGGTGCGAGTCGTGTTCTCCACGCCGGCATTGCTTCGGCTGATCGTTGCCGGCGCGATCACCGGTTTTCTGCTCATCGTCTCCGGTGCAATCCTCTACCTGCTCGGCTTTGGCGACGGCACTTCCCGCACGCAGAGCAACCTGGTGCCGTTCTCATTTTTCTCCGGAATTGTCCTCATCCTGGTTAGCGGAGCCGGCGCAATTTGCCATGCTCCGGAAAGGCTCAAAGCACCACCCGCCTGGCTGGGAATAGCCCTGCTCAGTGTGGCGAGCCTGGCCGCAATAGCCGTCTACGCCCGTCAGGAAGGGAAAGTGATCCTGGTCCCGGTGGATCTGGTCATGGGATCGGAAAGTCAGTTTGTCGATCACATCATCCGCTTGCGGGCCGGCCAGCCGCAATATACACCGGGTGATGACGCCAACACGTCGGCTTACACCCCCGGAGCCCCTATACTGACTTACGCTATCGCCCGGGCCGCCGGCTATCCGAGTTCGATCGCTGCTTACCGGCTCATCCAGCAACTGTATCTGATCGTGGCCGCAATTTTCGCCGCAGGCGCGGCTCGAAGCCTGTTGCGGTTTTGCATGCCGGCCAGCCGGCTCGTGGGAGTTTGGCTTCTTTTCTGGGTCCCGTTCTTTTATCTCGCCGCGAACAACCCCATTACCAACGTCTATACACACGTTCTCTACAGCGACGGTCTGGCGCTGACGATGAACGCAATCGCGTTCTGGCTTCTCATTAAGCACTTGACCAGTGAGGATGACCGGTGGCTGATTCCCATGGCGCTATTGCCGGGGATTTCGTTTTTCGTAAAACAAAAAGAGGCGATCTGGGCGGCTTTGTTTGTCCTTTACCTGTTACTGGCTGGAAAGACATCGGTGAGGAAAGTCGTCATCTTTGCGGCCGCCGCGTTCGGCTCGGTGGGGCTTGCCGTGGCTGTTTGTTACCTGCTGTGGGGGGATCCGTTCCTGTTCTGGAGCTTCACCGTATTGGGCGCCCTCCACGTCGGCCTTACCACTATGTTCAAACAGGTGGCCGATAGCGGCTATTTCGTCATGATGGGCATCATAGGCGGGTTTCTACTCTTTCGCGGGGCCCATTTCCGGCGTCTGTTTCCTGCCTGGGTATGCTGGATTGTGCTGTTGCTCGCCGCGATATATACCAGCGGCGTCGCCTATCGTCCCGCCCATCTTGGCCCTGCCTCGCTGATCGCAGCCGTTTGGTTTGCCGTCGCTCTGGCCACGCTCTGGCCGGAAAAACAGGCATCCCCGCAGGAGCCGGCGCACCAGTTGTGGAAGATGGCGGCGATCACCGGTGGCATCGTGCTGCTCATCCTTTCGACGGGTATGCTCCGATTCAATCGCCACCGGCCAGATGCCGGCGCCTCTCAGACCATCGTACCCTCCGGGCTAAAGCGATACACCGCAGAAATTGAAGCTGAGTTTCAGGGTCTTCCCGCCGAGCGGGTCCTGCTCGATAGCGGAAGCTGGGTGTATTTGCGCGCAAATGTGGTGATGAAGGACCGCGAAAGCCCTATCGGAACGCTGTGGGGGACCGAGGAATCCGATTTCGCCGGCACCATCGAAAGAATTCGAAGCAAGGCCTACATTAAGATTCTGGCCCGGAAACTGCCGAAAGGGGATTTCCTGCTCCGCGGCGAAGCTATTCAAAAAGCGCTGCGGGAAAACTACCGGGAAGTGCGCGTGATTCGGGCGACGGAAATACCCCCGGAATGGCTCTACCCACCATTGCTATATGACGTAGCGGTCCTGGTTCCCAACTCGATGTGAGGGTGGAGGCCGGCTGGAGGTGACTTTGGATCCTAGCTTGCTTATCGTGAGCTTTTTGGTGGGGCTGCTGGTCGGTTCGACCAGCATGGGCGGGGCCGCGTTGATGACCCCGATCCTGATCCTGTTCATGAATGTCACCCCGGTGTTCGCTGTCGGCACCGACCTCGTCTACGGCGCTATTACAAAAATAGTGGGAGCTGCCATGCATTGGCGCATGGGAACCGTGGATCTCCGCGTTGTACGCCAACTGGCGGCGGGCAGTCTCCCGGGAGGAATTTTCGGTGTTTTACTCATTACTTTCCTCCACCGGAAGGGATGGGCTGTCGATGTCCACGTCCGCCATGCACTTGGAGCCGTACTGGTGCTAGTGGCGGCGGTTTTATTGGCGCGCAGTTTCGGCCTGCAAATTCCTAACCCGTTCCAGTGCGCCCTTGATCGTCACCGGCCTTGGGGAGTTACATTATGGGGAGCTGTCGTCGGCATCGCCGTGGGGATGACGTCGGTAGGTAGCGGATCTCTGATCACCCCATTCTTATTGATGATCTTCCCCCTGGATCCTGCCCGCGTCGTGGGAACGGACGTTTTTCATGCCGCGGCCCTGGTGACCGTTACGGCCGCCGTATATAGCGGCGCCGGGTTCGTTGATTGGCTCCTGATTCCGATTATGCTGGCCGGATCCATTCCGGGTGTGTTAATCGGGAGTTATGTGGCGCCCCGGTTACCGGAGCGTCCTCTGCGGATCGGGCTTAGCCTGGTATTACTAGCCACGGGACTCAGACTGGCATGAAAAGTGCTTAATTGATTCGGAAAGGATAACAAGTTGTGAATCTTTGTGAGCGACAGACTGCCCTTATCTCGCCCTATGGCGGAAATCTGGTTGAGCTCCGCGTTCCGGTCGAGGAGTTCCATGACCTGATGCGCCGGGCCTCGGAATTACCCGCCGTTCAGTTAACTGCTCGCGAATGCTGCGATCTGGAGTTACTCGCGACCGGCGCTTTCTCCCCGCTTGACCGTTTCATGAATCAGGCCGACTACACCCGCGTGGTGGAGGAAATGCGGCTGAGTGACGGTACGCTGTTCCCCATTCCGATCACACTGGCGGTTCCTTCGATTGACGGTTTTAAGGCCGGACAGGAGATAGCGCTGCGCAGCCCCACCAACCATCTGCTCGGCGTGATGCTGCTGGAGGAGGTCTTCGAGCGCGATTTGAAATGCGAGGCGGTGCAGGTATGCGCTACCGATGACGAAGAGCATCCGTTGTACGTTGAAATGTCGAGGTGGCACAAATACTGCCTCAGCGGCCCGCTGAAGGTGCTGGCGCTTCCAAAACACTTTGATTTTCCCGAGCTGCGCCGCACGCCCGCGCAGGTCCGCGCGCTGCTTGAAGAAATGGAAAACCCCAACGTGGTCGCCTTCCAGACGCGCAATCCGATGCATCGCGCCCATGAAGAAATGACCAAGCGCGCCATAGCATCCAATGATGCAACGCTGCTGATCCACCCCGTCGTGGGCCTGACCAAACCGGGCGACGTAGATCACTATACCCGCGTTCGCACATACAAGATGCTTGTGGAGAAATACTTCGATCACAACCGCTGTCTGCTGAGTCTGCTTCCGCTGGCGATGCGAATGGCGGGACCGCGCGAAGCCATCTGGCACGCGATTATCCGCCGCAACTTCGGCGCTAACCACTTCATCATCGGCCGAGATCACGCCGGCCCCGGAAAGAATTCCCAAGGCAAACCGTTTTACACGCCCTATGAGGCCCGCGATACGCTCGTGCGCTATTGCGACGAAATCGGCGTCCGCCCGCTGCCGTGCGATGAGATGGTGTACGTCCAGGACGATGACTGCTACGAGCAGATCTCCGCAGTTGCTCCCGGCGCGCGCGTCAAGACGCTTTCAGGAACCGAAGTTCGCCAGTCTTATCTGGAGCAATCCATCCCTTTGCCAGGCTGGTTCACTCGGCCGGAAACAGCCACGATTCTCGCGGGAGCGTACCCGCCGCGGTGGAGGCAGGGATTCTGCCTGTGGTTTACCGGGTTGCCTTCTTCCGGCAAGAGCACAGTCGCGGAGACAGTTACGGTGATGATGCTCGAGTACGGCCGTCAGGTGACATTGCTCGACGGCGACGTGGTTCGCACTCATCTTTCCAAAGGTCTCACCTTCTCCCGCGAAGACCGTGACGCAAACATCCTCCGCATCGGTTTTGTGGCTTCGGAAATTTCGCGCCAACATGGCGCCGTGATCTGCGCCGCGGTAAGCCCCTATCGGCATACACGCAACCAGGTCCGTCACATGATGGGCGAGGGTTCCTTCATCGAGATTTTCGTCGACACGCCTATCAGCGTCTGCGAAATGCGCGACGTGAAGAAGTTTTATGCGCGCGCGCAGGCGAGATCAAAGGCTTTACTGGCGTCGACGATCCGTACGAAGCGCCATTGTCCCCTGAAATCACCCTCGAGACAGTCGAGAAGACTCCGGAACAAAACGCCCAGATCATCATAGATTATCTTGCGAACCTGGGATATCTGATGGACGTCGCCCGGCTTCCGGCACAGGCGGTCGACCCCATGTTTCCGGTCGGATTCTCCGGCAACGCCAGCGCGATCCGGCCTCGTGGGTCATCTTAAGATTCGCTCCGGGATCATCCCGTGGAACTGCTAGCAAAAGAAACTACATTGACACGGACGCCGCCTCCGCTCCCAAAGCCAGGGCTGCTTCGGGCGATCCCCATCGCCGTCCTTCTGGCGGCCTTGTGCGCCGCGCTGCTTCACATCGCTCCGTTCTGGCATTCCTGGGCCAAAACGCCACCGGGCTGGCAATTCACTTGGAATATCCATGACTCGCCCGACTTCATCCAGTACCGCGTGTGGATGCGGCTCAGCCCGGATCAAGGCGTCTTTGTATCCGACAATTTCACCTCCGAGGCCAACCGGCCTCACCTGCCGGTGTTGCTGTACTACGTGTTCGGGCACATTTCGCGCGCCACTGACTTTTCCCCTGAAGCTGTTATGGCTTTCGCTGGGTCACTTCTGGCGTTCGCGTTCACGATCCTGTTGTTCGCGGTCGTGCAGCTGTTCCTGGGATCCTCCTATCGCACCTGGTGGGTCTTCCTGTTGCTGTTCGGCGGTGGATTGGGAGCTCACCTCAAGTTCCTGGCCCGGTTCGATCTAGTCCGGCAGAACTTCGTCACAAAGCGTCTCATCGTCGAACCGCTCTTCAACCCGCAGGTGTCCATGGTGTTCGAGGACTACAGGGGCCACTATGTTTTCACCACGCTGTTTGATACGCACCACCTGGCAAATTGGCTGGTGGCTACGCTGGCGGTGCTGTCGCTTTACTTTGCGCTGCGACATTTCACCGTCACGCGTGTGATGCTGGTCGCGTTCCTGTACGCGCTGGCCGCGTTCATGCACATTTACGAGGCGGCCACGCTTTGTATGATCACCGCCGCGGTCGCCCTGTTCTGCTGGCGCAAGAACCTTCTGAGGCGGCGGGACTGGATTAGTTTGGCCGCCGGACCACTGGCCGCCGTAGCCACTCTCGGGGTGCTGTTGTTTATCCAGCGATCCTCAGGATTGCCTTTTCCGCCTTGGCGCGCTCTAGGGATCTACTTATCGATGCTTATACTGGCCTACCCACTGGCGTGGCTTGTAATAGGCTGGGGACTGGTTTCGTATTGGAAGAGTGCAGGTCTGGCGCAATGCTTCCTGCTCGGCTGGGCCACGGGTTGCACGCTGCTGACCTTGTCGGCGCCTTTTTATCCCTATCCCGATCGTGGCACCATGACGCTTCAGATCCCTATTTATGTCATGGCGGGGATGATCTACTTCGCACGCTACACTCGTGTCACAAAGTGGGCGGCGCTGCTGGCAATCGGATTAGCGGCCGCCACGCCCTGCTGGCTAGTGTTACGCTGGGTTTCTTCGGACCCATTCCACCCGAACGCCCCCCACGTGTTCACAAGCCCGGCCCATCGCGAAATCCTGGATTTTCTGTCGTCGCGCGCTTCGGCCACCGACATTCTTGCCGCCGATCCTGAG
>Ga0187893_10012947_pt1 | contig 11724 bp, 8 predicted proteins | sample MA1701074metaG_FD_139574 | JGI IMG/M metagenome (GOLD analysis project Ga0187893, IMG submission 139574) | White microbial mat communities from a basaltic lava cave in the Kipuka Kanohina Cave System on the Island of Hawaii, USA - MA170107-4 metaG ... | reverse complement strand
GGGTCGGGCACGGCCTCGAACCAGTCGCGGGCCGCCCGGTGATGGACGTGAGTAGAGAGGGCGAGCGCGAGCCAGACGTTGCTATCGCACAGATCCACGTCGCGCCCCGGACTCCTCTTCGAGCAGGATGCTCGCCACGCGCTCCGGAGTCATCTCCTGTTGCGGGCGGGCCCTCCTTGCGCCTTCGATGATCGGAAGCGCGACGCGACGGCGCAGCTTCGGCCCGGATCCACGCTGGGAGAGGCCGCGCCTCAGCAGGTCGGCGACCGCGTCCTTGAGCCTGCGGTTCTCCCTGACGGCCCGGATCTTGACCTCCCGCATGAGGTCGTCGGGCAGGTCCAGGGTCGTCTTCATCCTTCCATATTACCAGAATTCTGGCTTTATGGCGATTTCCGCCCTTCCTTCCCGCCCGGGCCTGCGCGGCCTCCCTCCCGCGTCAGCCCCGCACCCGTCGTGAGCCGTCTGGGGCGTTTTTTCCGCCTCCTCCGTCGACGGGGGCCGCTCTCGAGGCCCCGCTTGGACAAGGAGAGAGCTCACATGGGTGCTGAAGGCCTGTCTGTCGACAAGCAGAGGAAGAGCGAGCAGCGGTCCGGGACCCCGCTGCGGGGCCGGGAGAACCTGAGGACTCGGTGGTGGGTTCCGCTTCCGCGGCTCGTCGAGAGCGGCGAGGTGCTCGACACCTTCGTCAACGGGGACCTGTCCGCGGTCACGGTGGAGTTCCATTGCCGCATCGTCGATCCCCCCTGCCCGCTGCGGATCGTGGACCGCTTCAGAGTCAATTCCGGCGGAGATCGTGGAGCAGGAGAACTGCTTCGATCCTAGGGACGTCACGAGCCGGGGCTGGCAGGTCGCTTCAAGCTGCCCGCAAGAAGAAGGACGCTATCACCGCGGCTCTTCGGCAAGCGCTGGGCGAGACTGGTTTCATCCTCAGTGGCGAGGTCGAGGTCGAGATCGAGTGGCTAATGGCCGACGGCGCCGCCGGACTGGCTTGACCGCGCCTGAAGGGGCCGTCAGGCGGCGTGCACCGCGGCGCCGTCGGCACGGCGCCCGCCGGCCCCACGCCGCGCCAAGGCCGCCGGCGTCACCAGCGCACTCGGAGCACCTCGCCGTTCTCGATCATCGCCCGTACGAAGGCGACGATCTTGCGGACCGAAGGCGAGCGCACCTTGACGCCGATCTCCACGTTGTCATGCAGACCGCGACGTGAAAAGTTCGCGCTCGTCACCAGCGCCACCGAGCCGTCGCATACCAGCACCTTTGCATGGAGGGCCGAGAGGTCTGCCGAATCTGGCTCGCGGCTAAAGATGGCCGGTGGCCGTACTTGCCGTGGCCACGCCGCGCGCAACGCGGGGACTACATCGGCCATGCGGTTCCCCACGATCGTGACTCGTACTTGACGCTCCTGCCGCGCTTTCGCCACCTCACGCACGAGCTTGGCGGCACCGCCGGTGAAGACATAGCCGATGACAAGGATCTGCTCGCGTGCCGCTGCCACCATCTCGACCGCGGCGCCGAAGGTCGCCCGGACCGCGACGCCGTGCGCCGCCGGTGCCGTGCACACGATCTCGACCTGTTCTGTTGATTCTTGCTGGAGATCCCGGACACGGGCGAGAGTCGTCAGGCTGGCCATGGCCTCCCGCACAGCGCCCCCTCCTCGTCCACCGAGGGCGGAGGCCAGTAAGCGCGCCAGATGGGTCGCTTCCCCGGTCGACACGGCGAGCTCACTACGGAGGATCGCCGCACCGGGTGACCCACTGCTCTCACCCAGCACGCGTGCGAGTGTCAGCAGCTTCGGCGAATCGAGCCTCCACACCGCGGCGATGAGATGGGCGATCCACTCGTCGGTGGACGTCGGCTCAGGCATCGAAATCGAAATATCCGGTCCGGTCACGGGTGGCGAGGCTCACGACGAGTTGGCGGTCGAGGAGCCGGTTTCCAAACTCGCACGACGTCTCCGACGCCATGGAGCAGGCATGACAGGCCGCCCCGTTGAGCCGTTCCGTGCGGGACGGGTCGTGCTCGCGACACAGCGGATCGCTGGAGCAGATACGCGCCAGCTCAGTCGCCGAGGACAGCAGACCGTCGAACCGGTCCGCAGGGCTAGCCTGCCTCACCAGGCCTCCAAGGCTGCCGTCACTGTCGGGACTGGACGTGTAGATCAGCAGACCGGCCATGCTCTCGTCGGAATAGATCCTCTCGCGGAGCGAAGCCGAGGAGTATCCGGACTCGAGCGCCATCTGTCGCATCAGCAGGTGCGCGAGGGTGTGCAGCAGCACAAGACGGGGCCTCTGCTTCTGTTCCACCTTCAAGCCTCGCCCGTGGCGCCATTTCGCGTACGCAGTGGTGACGACAGCCGAGCGACGGAGCACCGCCTCGTTCGCCTCCCATGCCTTGAGACGCTCTGCATGGAGCTTGATGAAGATCCCTTCCCCGAGGTTCTCGACGGCGGGGAGCCAGACGGGAGGGCGGGCCGACAGCGGCGCGGTAGCGACGCGCAGGTCTTCCTGGTCCATGAACGTCTCCGCCGCCGGGTCCATCTCCGAGGGTTGGATCCGCGTGAAGCCGATGAGCACACGGACTTCGCGCAGTCGTGGCAGGGCGACCAGCCGCGCGAGGAGTCTCGATCCGGTTGCGGACAAGTCCCGTCGTCGTCCTTCGAAGTGCACGGACGGCTCGGTGTCCTCGCCCTCGAGGACTTGGTACTCCTCCGACCGTATCGATGGGCGGCTCTTCTTGAGGCCGTACAGCCGTTCGATGCACTCGTAAACCCGTTCCGGGTCCTCGCCCGGGAATCGGTCCTTGACGATGAGCGCCCAGTGGTCGCGTGGCGGAGGCGTGGGAAACTGACCCCACCAGCTCGCCACCTCGGCCTGCAGCGGATCCGACCACGGTGGGACCGAGAGGGCGCTTCGTACCACCGAGAAGTAGATGTTGGAGGCGCCGCGTTGCAGGGAGTAAAGCCTCTCCCCGCACTGCTCACGCTCATCATCGAGCCACGGGCGCTTCCCCTGACAGGAGCAGTGCGCCGTGCTCATCGCTTCGCTGCCGAGAGCGCCCGAGAGAGTCATCGACCGGCCACAGCTGCACGCGACGCGCAGATCCCCGAGGGCTGCAGACCTCCCCTCCCCGCGCAGAAAGAGGTTGCCGCCCCCACAGTTGGCCCCCCTATGCACCCACCGGTACCAGGGGAAGTCGTCGATATGCCCCTTCGGACAGGCCACCACGATCCGCGCCGGGTACGTCGTCGAATCGCACTTGTCGCAGCGGGGTACTGGCGGGAGCTCGGGGTTCCCACGCGGCCACCGAAACTGGTCGGAGAGCCTGCTGCATCTCGGACAAACCCGCCACCGCGGAAAGCGGACGAACGGCACGTCGCGCTGTCCGAACGAGCCCACGGGCGGCGAGCGGAACTCTTCCACCTTAAGGGCGGCTTGAAGCCGCGGCTCCATGACCTTGCGGTGTGGCTTGTTCGTGTCGAACCAATGTTCGATGCCGGCGATCATGACCGAGTCGTCCGGCAGATCGACCACCGACCCCGGCCCGAAAGTTGTGATGATCTGGCTCGGCCGCAGGTGCTGCCGCCTCATGACGAGCCTCCGGCCTGGCTCGAACCGGGACGACGGAAGTTCTTGAAGTAGAGGCCCGACGTCCTCTCCACGTCCCTCAATGAGGTCAGCGTCCCCCGCGGAAACCCTTTCCCTTCCGCCTCGTCAGCCGCCTGCATCAAACACCCGCGGGGCGCGCCCGGCCCGGCCATTGCCGCAGGCCTGTACTTCAGGTCGGTCCCATACCGCTGCTGCTGCTCGACCCAGCCGTCGATCAGCGAGAGCAGCTCGTCACGCGCATCGTCGACCTCCTCCGGATCGGCCCGTCCGATCCTGCCGAGCAGATGCTCGACGACCTCGGTCACGACAGGACTGCGCCGGTCGAACCTCTGCGGACCGTCATTCCTGGCCAGGTTCGGGCTCATGAGCCGCACCAAGGCGATGAAGACCGCGTGCAGCCCCTTGTCGCGCGCGCGCCCGGAGTACGGGGTCACGCTGCTCGCTTCGACATGGCGGTACATCATCGAGTGGAAGCTCCGGAAACGCTCGTAGTGGGACAGGTCCCGCGGCCTCGACCAGTTGAATAACGTCAAGATCAGTCCGGGCGCCTGGCGGCCGACCCGGCTCGTGGCCTGAATGTACTCCGCGCTCGTTTTCGGTTGACCGGTCACCAGCATGAGACCGAACCGCTGGATGTCCACACCTACTGAAATCATGTTGGTCGAGAGCAGCACGTCGAGCGCGTCCCCGCTCCCAAGGGTCCGCTCCATCTCCCGCAGCCGCTGGCTGATGTCTCTCGCCGGCACGCGGCTCGTGAGCTCGGGTCGGCGCTCCGGTTTTCTTGGCTGGGGCATGCCCTCCTGCCAAGCGAGATAAGCCAAGCGCTGGGACACGTCGTCGTCGATCAGGCGCAGCGCGCCGCCAAGCTCGCGAAGACTGTTGAAGTAGTAGACCGTTGTCCAGTAGGGATCCACGATCTCCGCCGTCCGGGCCATCCGCTCGACCTCCGCGCCGTGCATGAGGCAGGCCAGCGCACGGACGGCCGCAGTTTTCAAGCTCCTGCCCGGGGCGCATATCCCCATATAGAGCCGGCCCGGTCGCGTCTTGTCCTCGGCCGCGAAGAAGCTGTCGCCGGCGATCAGCCCCGGCGCAGGAAACTGCCGGGAATCCCGGTCGAAAAGGCCGCGGATCTGATCCCTGAAGCGTCTGATGGTGGCTGTCGAGGCGACGACCTTGGGCCTATGACCCGCCCTCCCGCACAGAAGGTCGACCGCCGACTCGTAGAGGCCCATGAGCGACCCGAGCGGACCGTTGATCAGGTGGAGCTCGTCCTGGATGATCAGTTCCGGGGGGAGGAAGGGGAGTGTCGAGCAGGGCATGTCGGTCGCCGGCAGGCCCGGTCTTGCCTGATGCCGACCCCCGCACCGGTCGTAGTCCGCGCCTTCCGCGAGGAAACCATGACGCACACACCGACGGTCCACCAGACCGAAGAAAGCTCTCGTGCGGTCATCCCAGGGCAACCGGGCAAACTTGTCCACGGTGCCGACGATCATTGTCGGGCATCGGAGGTAGATGTCCTCGTCGACCACGTACGCCGGGATGCCCGACGTCGCGTCGTCGTCCGCACCGTGGAATTCACAGTCCTTGTTCGGGCAGCGGATCTGGAGATGAAGGAGCTCCTTCCTGGCACGGTAGTCCAGATGCGAGAGCGGCTCACCGCACCAGGGACATGCGCGTAGCTGTACGGGGTTGGCCACCGCCGGTTCGTCCTTCGGATCGAAGGCCTCGAGCACCTGGATCGCTCCAGGTTCACGGCCCGCAGCCGGATCGGCCTTCTGGTCGATCGCGTTTGGCGTGGCGCTCCCGCCGACCCATAGTCCGATGCTGAAAGGCTCCTTTCCCAGCCGTCCGGTGTCCTTGCGACGCAAGCTTTCACAGGCGCAGATCAGGATCGCGGCACGCTGGAATTGCTGGACCGTGAGCAGGCGGAGCGTGTAGCGCATCAGCACGGTCACGCCGCCGTCGCCGGACGCCGTGGACCCAGGCTTCCTCGCATGACGCATACGCCGCAGCGCCATGGCGAACGCCGCCAAACCCAGATACGCCTCCGTCTTCCCGCCTCCGGTCGGAAACCACAGGAGATCGACCAGATCCCGGTCGGCCGAGTCGGCGGCGGCGATCCCGCGCAGGTTGAGAAGTATGAAAGCCACCTGGAAAGGTCGCCAAGACGGCGGGCCGCCGTCGAACGTCCTGCCACGACCCTTCTGGAAGTTGGCCGCCTCGACCGACTTGCGACGCTGGACGACCATCGCCCGGTTCGCAAACCGGAAGGCTTCGCAGACGTCGACGTCGCTTCCCAGCAGCGCAAGGCCCTCCCGCATCCTGTCTGCGGCGGCCTGACATTCACCGAGATGCCCTTCTGCCACGTCTTGGAGATCCGTGGGCAGCAGCCGGACCTCCTCCCGCTTGCGAGCGATCCAATCCTCGTACTGCTCGACCAGAGGGAGCAGGGCCCGCCTCATGGCGGCACCGTCCGCGGTCTTCGCAAGAAACGCCATGTCAAGTCCCGCGAGCCCAGCTCCTCCTCTCGCCTCGGTCGCGGCGAGCTCGTAGCAGGGGAGCAGCTCGCTCATGACGCCATGCGCACGGTCAGGGGGACACCCCGCGACGTCGCAAGCCGTCGAGCACCCGTGTCCGACGGCGAATTCCGGCTTGTCTCGATAGAGGAGCCGGTAGGACCTCAAATCAGGGTCGTACTCCTCCCGACCGCCCTGGTTTGCGCGGTTGACAAACGGGCGATCCGATGCGCCGACGCCTCGTACCCGGATGCATGGCTGAAAAAGACAGAGCGCCGGATCGTCCGGACCCTCAGCCGCACGGTTCACGTTCCGTAGGAAGACCGTCATGCTGACCTCAGCGCCGGAGGCGCCGGAGCCCCACTCGCCACGGCCTCCGCCGGTCATGACGTGCCGGCCCGCCGCAGCCGGGGAGACCTTGATCCGTACCTTCTCGCTCACCTGGGTGCGTTGCCACGCGAGCCGTGGCTTCGGAGCCCTGCCTGACGTGACCTTCGGTTGCCCGTCACGCGGAAGCTCCGCGGGCCGGTAGAGGCCGTATTCGAATGCGACCTCGATCTCCTCTGTCCCTGCTTCCACGGCGAACGACAACCCGATCGAGCTCGGCTTGGGGCCACCAGACACCGACACCGCTCCTTCTGGCCCGGCGTCCTCCTCGTCATCGCCCACGTCCGTCGAGAAATCGTCCTCCTCGGGCTCCACCGTCGAGTTCGATGGATACAGGATCCCCATGAGATAGCGCGTCAGCGGCGTGTCACCTTCGCGTGTTTCCTTGTCCTGGACCAGACGCTCTTCCGGCGCGGACGGACCGACCAGGTCAAGCCGGAGACGCTGCACGAGTCCAGTACGTACCTCCGTCTGTTGCTCACCAAGAGTCATGCCGGCTCCTGCTAGATGCGGATGACCATCCCGACCTGGTCGGCCGGGACGGACGTCGTTTCGGAGGACACGCCCACCACCCTGAGCAGGCTGACTGCGTCCTGCAGTTCGGCGAGGCCCACGCCCAGCTCCTCGAGCAGACGCCCTTCCTCCGCCGACAGCTCTTGGTGTCCCGCGGCCACACGCTGGATAAGCCGGGTGATCTCGCGACCGAAAACCCTGTGGTCACTGCGTACACCACGCAGAGCCTGGGCGACCTCGCGCCAGTTTGCCGTAAGCCACTGCGAGCCTACAGCCTCACCGACGCGCCATATGTCCTCGGGATCCGACGGACCGAGCGCCTCGCCCCTCGCCCACAGGCCCACGGTCTGTGGGCTTGTCACCGTCGACCCCTTCCTCTTGATCGCGTCGCACACCTCTACGTAGGTCATGCCCCGTCGGCTACGTCCCCCTTCCATCTCCACGCGCCACCGCACGATCAGGCGGGTCCTCTCTTCCCCGGCCTCCACCTCGCGTTTGGCGTCGAGGGTTTTGCGGGCGATGAGATCCCTTGCCGCGGCGTTCACGATGAGCAGCCGCACCCCTGGCCCAAGCTGCTCCGGCCCGCCCTCGTCCAAGTCGTCGTCGCGTTGCACAAAGGGCACCCGGCTGCCGGCTTCTATGAAGAGAGCCTTGTCCCCTTCGAGTCTCACGAGAAACGCCTGCACGGCCTCGGCTGGGACGCTTCCCTCTCGTTCGGGCCGCTCCAGCCACACCACACCTTCGTCCATGCCGCCCGAAGTCGCCAGAAAGAGATCCCTGACCCGTTGGAACTCCTCCGTGCTCATGGGTCCGGGCGGTCGCTCGCCGCCGGGAAGGCCCTCTGAAGGCGCCAGCCGGTCCAGCTGCTCGAGGATAGGGCGCAGGATGCGCTCTAGATGTGCGCACCCCGGATGCCGACGCGCAGTGCCCCGGAAGCTCTCCCCCACAAACCGGAGCTCGTTGCCCCACAGCACAAGCGTGACCCGCCGCGGCCCGGCCCGCGCCAGGGCCGGGAAGACGGCGTTCGGATCGAACGGCTGGTGAAGGACACAATCCTCGTCCAGTCGCAGCCTTGCGATCTCCGCCGTCGAGATCACCCGCATCGATCCGCCCGGGAGATCCGGCCGGACGGGCTGAAGCCTGAAGACCCAGCCAAGCGCGTCGGCCAAAACCTGGCTGTCGACGACGACGCACGCCTTCCGGCCCCGCTCGATGATCTGCGATATCGAGGCCGATACGGCGGCCCGCTTGGGAGTGTCCGAGGTCAATAGCTCCGCCAGGACCCGCAGGGTCGCCAGGACCTCGGACATAACGTACTCGGCCCACTCACCTTGCGTCGCGACCTCCGGCATCCGCGATTCGAGGTTCCGGATCGGCTCGCTCACGGAGCATTCGTAGCGCAGTTCCGGAGGAAGCTCCGAATGCACCAGCGCCTGTTCGAAGAGTTCCACGCCCGTGGGGATCGAGAGCAGGAGCTTACGGAGGCGAAGCGCCGTGCGGAAGGCATGGTGCATCACCCGCGAGCCCTGGCGTCGCACGTCATCCAAGGCATGAAGGGCGTCGTCCAGACGTCGAAACGCCTGTCGCAGGGCGTCGGTCTCTAGAGGTTCCACGAGAAGGATCTCTGAAGCCGCACAGAAGTCTTCGAACGTCGAGTCCGGCATGATGACGGCTTGCTCGTCGTTCTCGACGACCATCCGGGCGAAGATCGATTCATGGAAAACGGCGCGGGGCACGACGGGATCCGGCGGAGGGAGGTCGCCCTCGTCCTGTTCGAAGATCTCGAGCAGCGGCAGGTACCTTCGCCGGATCTCCCGCAGCTCGGCCGCGCCCATCGGCCGGCACACGATCACAGCCGCCTTGTCCGAAACGACACGGCCGAGGTACTGCTGGCTCGCCACCGCCCTCGGCTCGGCGTCCGGCTTCCAAAGCTGGAACGCCGGGAAGAAGTTGTGGAGGCGCGTGCGGGTCTCATCATGGGGTATCTCGCTGTCCCAGTACTCTTCACCGACGAGTCGCTTGCGACGCTCGTACAGACGGCGTCTCCTGCACGCCGGGATGTGACGGATCTGGTCGGCAGGGATGTGTATCCGTAGATACGCCTCCGCGAACCTGGACGGGCGGGAGGTCACCACGACTATCGGTCGCCTCTCGGGAACCGGGCCGTGCGACTCGTCGAGGCCCGTCGTCCAGGCCTGGAGCACGAGGAGCGCCACGAGGTAGCCGAGATGATCGGGCTCCGAGTGGATCAGGTGGATGGGGCGAGCCGTGTCCCAATCGATCGGCCGGGGAATGTCCGCCCGCCCATCCAGCCGGAACAGGCCGAAAAAGGGGCTGCCGGACGCAGGCGACCCGGGAAAGAGCCTGATCTTCATCCTCCCCGCTGGAGCGACGTCAATCGACTTTCACGCTCGCCGCCTCCGCCGTAGGCCTTTCCCGTAGGCAGAGATCCTGGAAGCCTCTCCATCAGAGGAGGCACGTGCGACGAGCATCGACGTCACACGGTTGATCGCCCCAGGCAAGTCCCGTTCGAGCTGGTGCTCCCATATCCTCACCACCGCCCAGCCGCGCCTGCGCAGGGCCCGATGGTTCTTGGAGTCCCGGGCCCGGTTGCCGCCGATCTTCTTCCGCCAGAACGGCCGGAGCTTCTTGCTCCAGGCCGGGAATCTCCATCCGTGCCAGAAGTCTCCGTCGATGAAGATCGCAAGCCGTGAGTGCTCGATGACCACGTCGGGGGTGCAGCGTGAGAGCAGCCGCACGTGTCGCCGGAAGACCACGCCCGACCGTCGTAGCGCCCTGAAGAAGCCAAGCTCGAGCCCCGTGTTGCGTCCGCGGATCCGCGACATGAGGGCACTTCGCTTCTCGGGCGACATCACGTCGGTCAAACAGCCCTCCGCTTGACCAGCACCAGCCCCTCCGCATCCACCGACACTTGGCCGGCAAGCAGTCCCGCGATCTGTCGGCCCAAGGCGAAGCCAAGCAGCGGCGGCACGGCATTGCCGATCTGGCGGAAAGCGTCACCGATGTTGCCTGCGAAGACGTAGCCGTCGGGGAAGCTCTGAAGCCTCGCGGCCTCCCTCACAGTGATCATCCGCGCTTGGCGCGAGTCGTAGTGGATGTGCGAGTACGTGTCCTTGGCCAAGTGCGCCGTGACCGTCCACGCGGGTTGGTCCTTCACAAGCTTCCGCCATTTTTCCGGGAAGACGTCCTGTCGGTATGGCGGGACGAAGGAAGCCCTCCGGGGTCGGCTGCCACGCCTGCCCGCAGACTCCCACCGGAAAAGTGCCGACCGGTAACGTCGCTCGGCGATGACGACCGCCTGCGGATAGCGGTCACCCGGAGACATGGCCGCGAAGGTGGCGTAGTCCCGCGGCGTCGCCTTGCAGACGTGATCCGTAACCTCGGTCGACTCGAAACCCGACCACCCGCGCATCAGCTTGGCGTAAGCCCCTGGAGCGCCGCGGCGATACGACATACTCCGCGAGGGCCGTCTGGCCTTATACCTGGCCCGAAGGTGATCGAGAAAGGGCGGAAGGTCGCCTAACGCCTCGCCCACGGTGACCGCATGGGCATCGGTACCGTCCGGCAGCAGCATCCCCTGGAACAACTCCGGATGCTCGAAGAGGTCCGCCTTCCAGGGGTGGGCCGCGACGTGTCCGCGACTGAGGGAAACCATCCTCTCGCCAGCCTCGAATCCTGGCTCAAGGCCAAGCTCTTTCCGGAGGCCCAGGATGAAAAGACGTTCCCTCGTCTGAGGCACACCAAAAGCCGCCGCGTTCAGTAGCGCGCAGCGCACGCGATAGCCATGGTCTTCGCCAGCAAGGCAGAGCGATTCCGCGACGTTCCTGCCACCGTGATGAAGCATGCCCGGGACGTTCTCGATCAGGAACGCGCGCGGCGAGAGCTCACGGACAGCGCGGAAGAAGTCGCGCCACAGTCGGTTCCGCCGGTCGTCGAGAAAGCCGCCAGCGCGCAGGTGGTTCAGCTTCCCCCGACCCACCCGCGAGAACGCCTGACAGGGCGGGCCTCCGGCGATCAGATCGATGGTGTCATGGCCAAGCGAGCGTAACCGGTCGCGCCACGACTGGAAGTCCACTTGTCTGATGTCCCCATCTTCCGGACCGAGGGCAAGCAGGTCCGGATCGGGAAACTTGGTGCCGAGGTTCCTCTTGAACGTTTCGGCCGCTTTCGCATCCGCCTCGACGGCACCGACGCAGCGAAACCCGGCGCGGGAAAGGCCGAGCGTCATGCCTCCGGCGCCCGCGAACAACGACACGCAGACCGGACGACGTCGGCCCACCATCAGCGCAGTGTCACCGAAGCCGAACGACGTTCGTCGCACCCGCGCGCAGTATAGCGAGCTTCTGCCGAACCGGCGGCTTGGCGCGGCGTGGGGCCGGCGGGCGCCGTGCCGACGGCGCCGCGGTGCACGCCGCCTGACGGCCCCTTCAGGCGCGGTCAAGCCAGTCCGGCGGCGCCGTCGGCCATGGCCGGCCCCGCCAGCTCAGCCATGGGCGCGGAGGAGCGGATAACGCACCTTATATATGAGGAGCGCTCAAAGGAAGCTGGCGCGCTCGAATGAGCGCGCCCACCTTAATCGCGACGAGCTTGAAGCTGCGCCCGGCGCGGCGCTTGCCTACCGCAGGGTGCGGGCGGCTGGCGCGGCCGCCCGCACCAGGAGGCTCGTCCACTGCAAGCGCCGC
>Ga0187893_10012946_pt1 | contig 11724 bp, 10 predicted proteins | sample MA1701074metaG_FD_139574 | JGI IMG/M metagenome (GOLD analysis project Ga0187893, IMG submission 139574) | White microbial mat communities from a basaltic lava cave in the Kipuka Kanohina Cave System on the Island of Hawaii, USA - MA170107-4 metaG ... | reverse complement strand
CGACTGGATCGGCGCGCCGAGCGTGGAGGTGGACGCGATCCGGGCGCGCCACGATGCGGTGGAGGAGCTGGCCGGCGCCGACGCGGCGCGCGAGGCGCTCCGCCGCGAGCTCGAGGGCGTCTTCGACCTCGAGCGCATCGTCGCCCGCCTCGCCGCCCGGCGCGCCGGACCGCGCGACCTCGCGCAGCTGCGCGACACCCTGCGCCGCCTCCCGCGGCTGCGCGCGGCGGTCGAGGGGCTGGCGAGCGCCCCGGTCGCCGCGGCGCGCGGGCGGCTGCACGCCCCGCCGGAGCTGCTCGACCTGCTCGAGCGCGCCATCGAGGAGGCGCCGCCCCTCGCCACGCGGGAGGGGGGATTCATCCGCGCCGGCTGGAGCGCCGAGCTCGACGGCCTGCGGCGGCTGCGCTTCGACGTGCAGTCGATCCTCGCCGACCTGCAGCGCCGCGAGATCGAGCGCAGCGGGATCGCCTCGCTCAAGGTCGGCTTCAACTCGGTCTTCGGCTACTACCTCGAGATCACCCACGCGCAGCGCGACCGCGTCCCGGCCGACTACGTGCGCCGCCAGACGCTCAAGAACGCCGAGCGCTACGTCACGCCCGAGCTCAAGGAGCTCGAGTCGCGCATCGTCTCCGCCGAGGAGCGCTCGCTGCGCCTCGAGCTCGAGCTGTTCGAGCAGGCGCGCGCGCGGGCGGCCGAGGCGACGGGCGGGCTGCAGGAGCTCGCCGCCGCGCTGGCGGAGCTCGACGTGCTGCAGTCGCTGGCCGAGGCGGCGCGCGAGCACGGCTGGCGGCGGCCCCGGATCGAGCTCTCGCGGCGCCTCCGCATCGAGGAGGGCCGCCACCCCGTGCTCGCCGCCACCATGGCTCCCGGGACGTTCGTCCCCAACGACACGCGGCTCGGACCCCCCGATCCCGACGGGCGCGGCGACGGGCCGTGCTTCGCGCTCATCACCGGCCCCAACATGGCCGGCAAGTCGACCTACCTGCGCCAGAACGCGCTGCTCGTGCTGCTGGCCCAGGTCGGCAGCTTCGTGCCGGCGCGCCAGGCGACGATCGGCGTGGTGGACCGCATCTTCACCCGCGTCGGCGCGAGCGACGACCTCTCGCGCGGCGCGTCGACCTTCATGGTGGAGATGGCGGAGACCGCCAGCGTCCTCCACCACGCCACCGATCGCAGCCTGGTGATCCTCGACGAGGTGGGCCGGGGCACCGGCACCTTCGACGGCATGTCGCTCGCGCGCGCGCTGGCCGAGCACCTCGCCGTCAAGACGCGCTGCCGAACGCTGTTCGCGACCCATTACCACGCGCTCACGCAGCTCGCCGAGGAGCTGCCGGCCGTCGTGAACCTCTCGGTGGCGGTGCGCGAGTGGGGCGACGAGATCCTCTTCCTGCACCGCATCGTCGCCGGGGGCACCGACCGGAGCTACGGCCTCCACGTGGCGCGGCTCGCCGGGATCCCCGCCGAGGTGGTCGAGCGCGCCCGCCAGATCCTGGGCGAACTCGAGCGGCTCACGCCCGAGGTCGAGCGGCGCACCCAGCTCGGCGCGCCGGAGGGCGGCGAGGGGGTGGCGCGGCCGCCGCAGCGCGCCGACGACCGCGCGTCGCGGGAGCTGCGGCGGCTCGACGTCGAGCGGCTCACGCCGCTCCAGGCGCTCACGAAGCTCGCCGAGCTCAAGCAGCTCGCGCTCGGCGAGGCGCCGCCGCCCCGGGCGAAGCCGAAGGGGGACGACGGCGCTCCGAGTCTCTTCGGCCGCGGCGCCGGCGCCGCCGGGTGACGCCGCCGCCTCGCGCGCCGCCGCTCGCCTACGGGTCGGAGCAGTCGCGCGTGTAGCCGCAGTTGGGACAGATGACCTTGCAGTGGCGCTCGACGAAGAGCGTGAAGCCGCACAGCTCGCAGCGCGACTCGTCCGGCGCGAAGCGGCGCCCCGGCGCGCCGGCGGCGGGCTCCGGCACCGAGGGGATCGGGTCGGACGGCGGCGGGCCGGATGGCGGCGGCGGGCGCTGCATCGCGCTCTCCCGGCTCAAACCCTCGGCGGATCGAGGTGGCCGCGGTCGGAGTCGCCCATCGTCATGCCTCCGGGGAAGTAGTCCCGCCAGCGGCGCGTGACCTGCTCGCGCGTCGCCGGGTCGCAGAAGAGCTCGTCGGTGAGGTGCGCCTTGCGGCGCGCGTCGAGGACGACGGGCGGGCGGCGGACGAGCTGCCGGTCGAGGAGCTCGCTGCCGCCGAACCAGAGGTCGCGCGCCGGGTCGAACCGGGTGAAGGTGGTCCAGAGGAAGTTGGCGCTGCTCGCGACCGCGCGCGCTAGGTCGTCGGTGAGGACCACGAGCGGCCACGGCGCGAGCGCCGGGTCGCGCGCGAGCCGCTCGGCGGCGGCCGGCTCGCGCGCGTGCGCGGGGCCCTCGACCACGAGGCAGCCGCCGCAGAAGACCTCGGCGCGCGGGAAGCCGGCAGGGAGCGCGCCGCGGAACCCGCGCGGGAGCGTGCGCACCGGCTCGCCGAGGCCGAGCCAGACGCCCTTGCTCCCTTCGTTCAGGCGCGCTCCCGCGTAGTCGAGCGTGTCCATGGCGAGGTTGGGCAGCACGAAGAGGTCGGTCTCGACGCGGGTGCGCTCGAGCACGTGCTCGAGCACCCGGGGGAAGTCCTTGAGGTCGACGGCGCGATCGGTGAGCAGGAGGAACTTGGTGAGCGAGAGCTGCCCCTCGCCCAGGATGCGGAACGCGCTCACCATCGCCTCGCGCTTGTAGCGATCGCGCACCACCGCCGCCGCCAGCGAGTGGTAGCCGGTCTCGCCGTACGACCAGAGGGAGACCACCGTCGGCATCGCGAACGGGAAGAGCGGCGCCAGGAGCTCCTGCACGAAGTCGCCGAGGAAGAAGTCCTCCTGGCGCGGCTTGCCCACCACGGTCGCCGGGAGGATGGCGTCGCGCCGCCGCAGCACCGCGTCGCAGCGGAAGACCGGGAAGTCGTGCCGGAGCGAGTAGCAGCCGTAGTGGTCGCCGAAGGGCCCCTCCGGGCGGCGCTCGCGCGCGGCCACGCGGCCCACCAGGCAGAGCTCGGCGTCGGCGAGCAGCGCGTGCGGGGAGAGCGGGTGGCGCGTGGTTGGCAGGCGCCGCCCGAGCAGCAGCGACGCGAGCAGCAGCTCCGGCACGTTCTCCGGAAGGGGGGCGAGCGCCGCGGCGAGCGCCGCCGGAGGCCCTCCGAGGAAGACGCTCACCGGAAGGTCGAGCCCGCGCTGCTCGGCGGCGTGGAAGTGGAAGCCGCCCCCCTTCTGGATCTGCCAGTGCATCGCGGTGGCGGCGTCGTCGAAGCGCTGCATGCGGTAGATCGCGAGGTTCCCCGGCCCTCCCGGCCGCCCCTCCGGGTCGAGCGGCTCGGTGTAGACCAGCGGGAGCGTGAGGAACGAGCCGCCGTCCTCGCTCCACGACTTCGTGAACGGCAGCGCGGTCAGCCGCGGCGGCCGCTCGACCACCTCGACGACCGGCGCGCGGGCGACGGTGCGCGCGCCCACTCGGGCGAGGCGCGCGAGCAGCCCGCGCGCGCGCCACAGCTTCCCGAGCGTGGGCGGCGGCAGCTCGCGCAGGAAGCGTGCGACCTCCTCGACCAGCTCGGCCGGCCGCCCGAACGCAGCCTCGACGCGCCGTTTCGCCCCGAACAGGTTGGTGGCGAGCCGCAGCGAGCTGCCCTTCACGCGCGTGAAGAGGAGCGCCGGGCCGTCGGCGGCGATCACGCGCCGGTGGATCTCGGCCACTTCGAGCTCGGCGTCGACCTCGGCGTTCACCTCGACCAGGTCGCCGCGCCGCGCGAGCTCGGCCAGGAACCGGCGCAGGTCGGGCGCCACCGGCTCACTCCTGGCGCAGCGCGTCGATCGGGTCGAGACGCGCGGCGCGCAGCGAGGCGAGGAAGGCGAACAGCAGCGTGACCGCGAAGGTGCCGAGCAGCGCCACCCCGATGACGGTCGGCTCGAACTCGACCGGGATGCGGTCGAACAGGTAGACGTCGGCGTCCCACAGCCGCCGGCCGAGCCAGCCCGACAGCGCGTCGTGCACCGCGTTGATGTTCCGCGCCAGCAGGAAGCCGGCGACGAGCCCGAGCGCGGCGCCGATCCCGGTCACCAGCGTGCCGAGCGCCGTGAAGATCGAGGCGATCCCGAACGCCGAGCCCCCCATCGACGCCAGCGTCCCGACGTCGCGGATCTTCTCGGTCACCAGCAGGTGGAGCGAGACCAGCAGGTTGAAGCCGGCCACGATCACCAGGGAGAAGAGGATGAACTGCAGGACGTGGCGCTGGTTCTCGATCGCGAGCATCGTGTTGCGCTCGAGGTCCTCCCACAGGAGGACCGGCTGCCGGAACAGCCGGTCGAGCCCGTACGGTCCCAGGCGCGCGAGGATCGCCTCGCGCAGCGCGCCCAGGTCGGCGCCCGGGACGGCCTTCACCGCGATCTCGGTGGAGGCCGAGGCGGTCGCGGCCAGCCGCTGCAGATCGGCGCGCGGCACGTAGGCGCGCTGCAGGTCCTCGATGAAGGAGCGGGTGACGAAGGTGCCGGTCACCTGGAAGCGCGCCGAACGCGGGTGGACCCCGCCCGCGTGCGCCGCCTCGGGGTCGACGTCGCCCAGGGTGAGCAGCTCGAAGGTGTCGCCGCGCGAGAGGGCGAGTGCCGACGCGCAGCGGTCGCCGAGGACGATCGGGATCACCGGCCCGGTCGCGCGCGGCAGGCCGGCGAGGTCGAACGGGCGGGCGACGTCGGGGACGCGCCGCTCGTCCGGCGCCTGCGCCAGGAAGTGCTGGAAGTCGGAAACCGACGCCTCGTCCTCGGGAACGACGCCGACCACCTCGAGCAGCGACTGGCGCGAGATCGCGCCGATGGCCACCACCTCGGGCAGCCGCATCCCGCGCGGCAGGATGCAGGGGCGCCGCAGCCGCGGCGCCGCGCCCGCGACCCCCTCGACGCCGCGCAGCGCGCGCAGGATCGCGTCGGTGGGCATGCCGCCGTCCGTGCGGTCGCGCGGCGGCAGCTGGGTGAGCACGACGAGGTCGGAGGTGCTGCCGCGATGCACGCGCCGGATCTCGCGCAGCACGCCGTTGAAGATCGAGTCGACCACCAGGATCGACGCGACGCCGAGCAGCACGCCGATCACCGACACCCACAGGATGGGCAGGCTCTTGAGCCAGCGCCAGGCGAGCACCCAACGGTACATGAGGTCGGATCCCGGGGCGCGCCGGCGTCAGCGGCGGCGGATCGGACTCAGCGGCGCGCCTCCAGCGGCGGGACGTCCCGCTCCGCCGCGCCGCAGTAGATCTGCCGCGGCCGCGCGATCTTCGTCTCGGGATCGCGCATCATCTCCTCCCACTGCGCCAGCCAGCCCGCGGTGCGCGGAATCGCGAAGAGCACGGGGAACATCTCGGTCGGGAAGCCCATCGCCTGGTAGATGAGGCCGGAGTAGAAGTCGACGTTGGGATAGAGCTTGCGGTCGACGAAGTAGGAATCCTGCAGCGCGATGCGCTCGAGCTCGAGCGCGATGTCGAGGAGCGGGTTCTTCCCGGTCACCTCGAAGACCTTGTAGGCGCACTCCTTGATGATGCGCGCGCGCGGGTCGTAGTTCTTGTAGACGCGGTGGCCGAAACCCATCAGGCGGCGCTCGCCCGCCTTCACCGACTTGATGAACTCGGGCACGCGCGCGGTCGAGCCGATCTCGGCCAGCATGCGCAGGACCGCCTCGTTGGCGCCGCCGTGCAGCGGGCCGAAGAGCGCCGCCGTCGCGGCGGCCACGCCCGAGAAGGGGTCGACCTGCGAGCTGGTGACGCTGCGCATCGCGTTGGTCGAGCAGTTCTGCTCGTGGTCGGCGTGCAGGATGAACAGCACCTCGAGCGTCTTCTCGAGCACGGGGTGGGCGTGCCAGTCGCCGCCCACGTCGAACAGCATGCGCAGGAAGTTGCCGGTGTAGGAGAAGCGGTTGTCGGGGTAGGTGACGCGCTGGCCGAGGCTGTGGCGGTAGCCGAAGGCCGCGATCGTGGGCATCTTCCCCAGCAGCCGCACCGTCTGCAGCCGGCGCGACTGCGCGTTCTTCACCTCCGACGCGTCCTTGTAGAAGGTCGAGAGTCCGGCGACGACGCTGATCAGGATGCCCATCGGGTGGGCGTCGTAGCGGAACGCGTCGATGATCTGCTTCATGTTCTCGTGGATGAGCGTGTGCAGCCGGATCTCCTGCTCCCACCCCGCGAGCTGGGTGCGGGTCGGAAGCTCGCCGAAGATCAGGAGCCACGCCACCTCGAGGAACGTGCACTTCTCGGCCAGCTGCTCGATCGGGTAGCCGCGGTAGCGCAGGATCCCGGCGTCGCCGTCGAGGTAGGTGACGGCGGAGCGGCACGACGCGGTGTTCATGAACGCCGGGTCGTAGGTCATCAGCCCGAAGTCGTCGTCGCTCACCTTGATCTTGCGCAGGTCGAGCGCACGCACGGCGCCGTCGACCACCGGCAGCTCGTAGGTCTTCCCGGTGCGGTGATCGGTGATCGTGAGCTGGTCCATGGACGCGCGCGGCCTGGCCTGGCTCTCCTGCGTGCGAGTGTCGGCCATCGGGAACCGCTCCTGGGGCGGGTGCGTGCGAATCGGCGAGGGGCGGCCAGGATAGCGCCGGCGCGTCGGAACGCGCCGCCGGGCTACGATTCCCGCGCATGCCGCCGCGGCCGAACCTCACCCTGCTCGTTCCGCTTTGCGACGAGGAGGCGGTCATCCCCGAGCTCCTCCGCCGGCTCGCCGCCGCCGCCGACCGCCTCGACGCCGAAGTCGACTTCCTGCTGGTGGACGACGGCTCGCGCGACCGGACCGGCGAGCTCCTGCGCGAGGCCGCCGGACGTGAGCCGAGGCTCGCCGTCCTGCGGCTGTCACGGAACTTCGGCCAGCAGATGGCGCTGGCGGCCGGGCTCTCGGAGTCGCGCGGCGACGCCGTCGCCATCCTCGACGCCGACCTCCAGGATCCGCCCGAGCTCCTGGGCGAGATGGTCGCCCGCTGGCGCGAGGGGTACGCCGTCGTCTACGGCGTTCGCCGCAACCGCAGGGAGTCGTGGCCGAGGCGCCTCGCCTTCGCCGCCTACTACCGTCTGCTGCGGCGCGTCGCCGCGATCGACGTGCCGGTGGACGCCGGCGACTTCTGCCTGCTCGACCGGCGGGTCGTCGACCTGCTCAACCGCCTGCCGGAGCGCTCCCGCTTCCTGCGCGGGCTGCGCGCGTGGGCCGGCTTCCGCCAGATCGGCATCCCCTACGACCGGCCGGCCCGCGCCGCGGGCGCGCCGAAGTACTCGTGGCGGCGGCTGCTCGAACTCGGCCTCGACGGCCTCTTCTCGTTCAGCCACGTCCCACTGCGCCTGGTGAGCCTGCTCGGGATCGCGCTGTCGGTGTGCGCGCTGCTGGGCGTCCTCTTCTACCTCGTCTGGTGGAGCGCCGAGTTCCGCATCGCCGGGCGGCGTCCGGCCGACGTGGCCGGCTTCATGACGCTCGCGACGCTGCTCCTCTTCTTCGCGGGGATCCAGCTCCTCTCGCTCGGCCTGCTCGGCGAGTACGTCGGGCGGATCTACGTGGAGGTGAAGCAGCGTCCCGGGTGGGTGGTGGCGGAGCGGTTCGGCCGCGCCATCAGCCGGTGAACCAGCGGAACAGGTGCGGGACGTAGTGGCTCCCGAACCACCACGCGATGGCGGCGCCGGCGACGGAGCCGATCCCGTAGAGCGCGAGCTCGCCCGTCTCCTCGCCGAACGCGGGCCGCTGCCGCTCCATCGGGAAGACGTCGGTGCGGTAGATGCCGGCCGGGCCGTTGCCGACGACGACGTGGACCGGCGTCGCCACCAGGTCGAGGGCGTGCAGCGCGCACAGCCCCGCCTCGACGAAGCAGCAGCCGACGAAGTCGAGCGGCAGCCAGAACCGCGAGCGGCCGTCCTCGCCGCCGCCGGCGGCCCACGCTTCGCGCGCGGCCATCACCGGCACCTGCACCGGCGCCGTGAGCGAGACGAAGCCGTCCTCGAGCGCGCGCCGGCCCGCCTGCGCCGCTCCCGGGAACGCCGTGCAGCCGGCCGCCAGCGTCGCGACGGCGAGGGCCGCCGCCCGCGTCACGAGCGGCTCACTTCGCCGCGAGCTTGGTGGGGTCGCGCCGCACGAACGTCAGGAAATCGGCGCGCCAGAGGTCCTGCGCGGCGAGCGCCGGATCGAGCGAGATCCTGGCCTTCTGCAGCTTGATGCGGCGCGATTGCGTCTCGCAGTTGAAGATGAAGCTCATGATCTGCGCGCGCGTCTTCGGGTGGTCCTTGCGGAAGTCGATCTGGAACCGCTGATCGACGTAGCCGCCCTTGCGGTTGGGTTCGGGATCGCCCGGCTTGAGCGTGTAGTCCTCGTTGGCGCGGATGTCGCTGCGGGCCGCCTGCGTCTGGAAGAAGGTGAAGATGCCGGAGGTGTCGGTCTGGTCGGGCGTGCGGTCGCTGCGCTTCTCCTCCTCGAGCGTCTTGATGTCCTTGGCGACCCTGCCGACCTCCTTGCAGGCGCGCTCGATGGCGGCGATGTCGCGGGTGGTCGACTGCACCTTCCGGCCCAGCACCACGTAGCCGATCGCGAGCCCGAGCGTGAGCACCCCGCCCAGCCAGAGGGTGAGCTTCACGAAGTCGAACTCCTTCATTTCCGAACCTCCTTCGCCGCCCGCCGGGGGTCGAACTCGGGCTTGAGGTCGATCTCGAGGTTGGTCACCTCGAGGCGGCCGTCCTTGTACGGCGCCGTGGTCGGGGTCTGCGCTTCCTTCACCGCGGGCGAGCTCTTGAGCGCGTGCATGAGGGCGTCCACCTCGGCCGGTCCGTTCAGGAAGAGGCGGAGCTTGAGGAGCGGCTTCTGCCCGCCGTCGCGGCCGACGTCGAGGTCGATCGAGCTGATCTCGATGCGGCCGATCTTCGCGAGGTTGCGTTCGATCGCGCCCACCACGGCGTTCATGTAGTCGAGGCCGGAGTGGAGGCGCGGAATCGTGCCCGATCGCCCCAGCTCGGAGGAGAGGTCCCGGAAGCGCTGCTCGAGCTCGCTCTTGGCCTTGAGCACGCCCTCGAGCGGCGTCATCTCCCGGCTGTTGACCTTGAGCTCGAGGGCGCGCGTCTCGGCGTGCTGCGCGTACTCGCCGAGCACGGCGCTGGCCGCATGGAAGAGCTCGCGCTGCTTCACCTTGTACTGCTTGGCGCGCTCGATGCAGAGCAGCGCGACGCAGACCAGCGCCACGATCGAGAGCGAGGAGAGCGCGACCTTGAGCTGGTCGAACCGGCGGGCGTAGCGCACCTCCTCCTGGCGGAAGTCGACGCGGCTACCCCCCTCGACTCCCAGCATGCGCAGCGCGACGCCGAGCGCTGCGGCGCCCTCGGCGTTGGCGAGCTCGAGAGCCTCGGCGTCGAGGTCGTGCGGGATGCGGTCGTAGGGCCGCGCCACCTCGACCGGGAGCTCGAGCGCCGCCTGGAGCTGCTCGACGAAGGCCGGGTCGCGCGCGGCACCGCCGAGCACCAGGACGCGGCTCACCGATTCGCCGGCCGGCCCGAGCCGGAATCGCGTGCGCTGCACCTCGCGCCGGAGCCGCGTGAAGTAGTCGCCCCCGCGACGCCCCGGGCGCCCTTCGCTGGAGCCGGGAGCGAGGTCGTCCACGACCACCATCGTCTCGTCGCCGTCCGGCCGGCCCGTCTCGCCGGCGCGGCCGGACGCGTCGTCGCCGTCGGCCGCCGGTGCGGCCGCGACGGGGGCCTCGTGCGCCGTCCCGGCGGTCCCGAGCCGGATCGCGCGCGCCGCCAGCAGCGTGCTCCCCTGCGCCACCAGCAGGTTGGTGAGATCGGGGTCGCACTCCAGCACGAGGACGACGTCGCCGCGCACGGCCTCCTTCGGCGCGTCGGCGGCGGGGGGCGGCGGCGGCGCCAGCCAGCCGGTCGCCGTGAGCGCGGTGAAGAGCGCCGTGAGGTGGAGATCGGCGAAGTGCGGATCGACCGTGATCGAGTTGAGATCGCGCAGCGTGGCGCGGATCGACTCCTTGGGGCAGGCGACGGCGAGCAGGCGCGAGCCGCCGCGCCCGTCGGAGTCGAGCAACTGGTAGCACACCACCACCGAGTCGATCTCGACCAGCTGCAGGTGGCTCTCTGCCTCGAACTTGATCACCTTGTCGATCTGGGCCGGGCTGGTGAACGGAAGCTCGAGGTCGCGGAAGGTGCAGTCGGAGGCGGTGAGCGCGACGGCCGCCGGGTCGCGCACGAGCTTGCGGCGGCCGGCGATGTCGCGCAGCGCCTCCCCCCACGAGATCGAGCGCGGCGGTTCGCCCTCGGCCGGCGGCGGCGGGGGCGCCACGTCGGCGACCTCGAACGACTTGACGCGCGGCGCCCCGGCGCTGCCGTCGACCTCGACGGCGCGCACGCGCACCCGGCTGAGATCGATGGCGAGCTGGCTCGGCATGGCGCGCCGATGATAGTTCGGGCGCGCGCTACTTCGAGCGCGGGACGAGGGCGAGGTCCCGGTAGCGGCGCGCCTGCTCGGGCGTGAGGAGCTGCGCGACCCGGGCGTCGGCCGCCGCGGCAGCCTGGTCGGCGCGGTCGAGGAAGCCGCGCTCCTCGGCCAGGATCTGCGCGCGCCACTCGTCCCGGATCCGCGCCAGTTCCGCCGCCTGGGCCTCGCTCAGGTCGAGCCCCTGCATCCGGGCGATCGCCTGGTCGGCGAGATCCCCGAGCGAGGGCGCGCGGCCGCCGATCCGCTGCGCGAGCAGAGTGATCGCGCACCCCGCCGCCATCCAGAGGATCGCATTGGCGAGGAGCCAGCGCAGCGGACGCGGCTCCATCACCGGCTCCGCGACCCGGCGGGCGCGAACGGCGCCAGCAGGAGCTCGAAGAAGGGCGGTGCGGCCGCTCGCCCCTTGTGCCAGCGCTCGAGGACGCGCACGAGCGCCGGGTCGGCGGCCTCGAGGGTGGGAGCGTCGCCGGCCACCGCCTGCGTCGGTCCCTGCGCGACGTGGACGCTGCCCACGACCACGAGCAGCGCGGCCGCCACCGCCGCGCTCGCGCGCAGCATGCGGACGACCGCGCCTCCGCGCCGGGATGCCGGCTCGCCGGCGTCCGCCGTCGCGGAAGCGGCGTCCTCCGCCTCGCCGGCGCGTGCGATGCGGGCGAGGATCCGGTCGGGGAGGCCGATGGGCGGTCGCGCGCGCGCGTCGACGGCGAGCGCGCGGTGCGCCGACCGGAGCTGCGCCGCGACGGACGCGCAGCGCGGGCAGCCGTCGAGGTGGTCGGCCAGGAGGATCCGCTCGCGCTCGGGAAGCTCCGAGTCGAGCTCGCGGCTCACCCACGCGAGCACGTCCTCGTGCACGCCGGCGGGGATCTGGATCGGGTCGTTCATCGGGTGCTCCTCGCGGCCGCTTCGCCGCGTCGGGGATCGGGATCACGCTTCCTCGGGCAGGAGATCCATCGCCACCTCCTCGCCCAGCTTCGCCACCAGCCAGTCGCGCAGGCGCATCCGCGCCCGGAACAGCCGCGACTCGACCGTCCCCTTGGGGACCTTCAGGACCTCGGCGAGCTGGTCGTAGCTCAGTTCGCCGTACTCGCGCAGGATCAGGATGGTCCGGAACGGCTCGGGCAGCTGGTCGACTCCGGCGCGCACCAGCTCGATCGCCTCACGCCGTTCGGGCTCCGCGGCCGGAGGCGGCTCGTGGCCGCGGAGCGTGGTCGCGACGCGGGTGCGCTCGTCGT
>Ga0187893_10012945_pt1 | contig 11724 bp, 10 predicted proteins | sample MA1701074metaG_FD_139574 | JGI IMG/M metagenome (GOLD analysis project Ga0187893, IMG submission 139574) | White microbial mat communities from a basaltic lava cave in the Kipuka Kanohina Cave System on the Island of Hawaii, USA - MA170107-4 metaG ... | reverse complement strand
TTGTCTGTTTCAACATCTGTCCGGTCGCCAACTCGCCTGTTCCGGGTGTTTCGAGTCTCGCGAGAAGCACTTTTGGCTATCTCAATCCCGATACGATCATTCCTGCCTTCTATCCTCAGCCCTCCAGGTCAGTCCTCATCTCCGACATCACGTCGGTGTACATGCCAGTTACCCTCTTACAGCCATCACCGGTGTCGCTCTTGTCCGCAAGCCCCTCGGTGCAATCGATGGGACCAAGGGCTAAGGCCGGAGCGCGCTGTGAGCAGAGAGCGGCCGCGTCGTTCGATGCTCACTGCACAGTGCGGTAGGCCCGAACGTCAGCTGAACCGCGATACCTGCTCCTGAAGCATCTTCGCAACCATCGAGAGATCAAACGGCCAGGCATAGCAGAGCACCACACCCTGATGTCGTTTCTGGAGTTGATCGAGGATTTCCGGAATCTCAATCTCCGAGTGAGAACCACCCGGCGTGAACATCGTCGTGGTCACGGTAATGTGGGTCGCGCCCTTCTTGATCAACTCCTCCACCGATTCTTCCAAGGTAGGCGTACAAAACTCGTTGTAAGCCAAAGCAAAGAGCACCTCCCCCAGGTTGGCTCGCAACTGAGCAGCCACTGCCTCAAGTCCTGATTGATAGGGGTCCGTCTCCGGCGTCCTTGGCCATTGGCGGACCTTTCGATCCAGCTCAAGTTCTTCCGGCGATGGAGGTATCATCGCGGCACGCCGCTGAGCCTCCAACCGTTTTAGTTTTGTGACCAATTCCTGCGGGCAACCTTTGGGAATGCCCCCGTGTCCCACAAGAATCACTCCCCGTACAACAGTCGCCATCAGCGCACTCCTTTCCTCAGACATGCAGATTTACACATGATTGCGTAACATGACTTCTATTGGATGCGGATTGAGATAGACCTGATCCCGAATGTAGCTCACGTCAAAGATCTGGACGTAGTGCTTGATCAGTGTCAGAGGGACAATTAAAGGCGTGAGCCCGTGATGATAATCGCCGATCACGCCCAACAGCTCGGCTTTCTCGTGAGCGCCGAGCCGCTCCTTGAAATACCCCAGGATGTGCTGGAGCACGTTCACGTGCTTGCGCACAGTCGCCTTCACGGCCAACGCTTTCATGAACAGTTCTCCATACCGGTGGGCGAGTTCCTTGGGACGGTGCTGATGAGCCTGACCGATCAGCCGCCTCAGCACCTCGCATTGCTGCGGGTGATGGGCCAATAGCAAATATTTGTGGATCGTATGGAACTGCACCAGGGCCTGCCTCGTGACTCCCCTCTGAACAAGATCCTGCCAGCGGCGGTAACAGAAGACCCTCTCGATAAAATTCTCCCTGAGCGCAAGATCGCTAAGCCGCTCCTCATCCTCGACCGGAATCAGAGGGAACTGCTCGATAAAGGCCCGCGCAAACAGTCCGACACCGTTCCGGCTGGCCTTCCCATGCTCATTGTAAATACGAACTCGCTCGATTCCGCAGCTCGGTGAACCCTTCTTAAAGACGTACCCGGATAAATCCAAATTCTTAAGTTCCTCGAGACGATTCGTGGTCATCGTCTCCAGTGCGCGTGTGTGATCCATCCCACTCTTGATCGTCACGAGTCGGGGATCCTGAGGATCGCCGACCAGCCGCATCGCTTCCCGAGGCGTGCCGAGACCAGCTTCTACCTCTGGACAGACGGGGGCCCACTCCACATAGCGGCCCAACACCTCAGTCAGAAAGTTGTCCCGTTTATGTCCCCCATCGAAGCGGACTTCTTCACCCAGGAGACAACGGCTAATGCCAAGACGGAGCGGCAAGGTCGTCATCTCGTCCCCTGTTGTTTGTCGAGGGCTTAATATACCTCGCGGGCTTGCCGATGATCCACGATGGGCGAAAGCTGAACGTTCAACCTCGCGTTCGCGTCAACGCCATGCGTCTGGGATGCCAGTCCACCACGTGTACGGGTTCGCCATACACCATTGAGCCTGTTGCTGCCACAACCGATCGATCTCACTCTTATTTAGCAGGCCGCTGAAAAGCTATTGTGGCACGGTGGAAATTCAATGGTCGGCATATCTAGGACAACAGGAGAACCTCGCGCAGGATGCTCAAAAAGGCCAGACTTCTCACCCACCCAACCCCGTCGCGCCGAGACGCGCCTCTTCCCAAACAAGGCCGCAGCGAGCGAAGAGGCGAAGGCGTACGCTCCGGTACGTTGAGCTTCTGAGCGAAGCGAGAACGCAGCTGGCGGACTTTTTCAGCATCCTGTAGACGGGTGACTATCGCGCCGGCCCACCATGTGATCCCATCTCGCCTTTATAAAGTTTTTCGCCGGCGATACGCGTGATTACAATCTCGCGTACGATCCCGTCTCCCTTCACGCCCAGCTTCACCGCTGTGCCCGCTTCCCCGCGCACCATCTTCACCACCTGCTCATAGGTCTTACCGGTGACTGCCGCACCGTTCACCGTCACCACTTCATCTCCGTACTTGAGGCCTGCTTGCTGTGCAGGACCTTCCGGATGCACATGGGCCACGTACAACGAAGCCGGATCGCCGATACGTTCCGCTCCGACATGCAACGACACGCCAATCACGCCATTCGGCAGATCTGCATCGTCCCCGTACGGTCGCTGGGCCTGACTCCCTGGCTTGTCCTGCTCCTCAGCTGCCAGCACCTGACTCGTGCCGCCTGACAGAGCACACAAAACGGTCAGAAAGAGAAACGCGGCCATGTTGTTTCTTTTCGTGTTCATATGACTCCCTCCTTGTGAATTAGAGTCTTTATGCAGGCCATAGACAAGAGGAGAACCTTCCCCACCAGGATGGCGCTGGCGAGCGCGTGCAGATACTCAATCAGCGGGGCCATGCTACACCTTCCTTTATCCCTTCGCCACGATCGCCCGCAAGGCCGGTTCCAGCGTCGGATAGTGAAAGACGTATCCCCCGGAAAGCGCCTTCGCCGGATTGACCCGTTGGCCTGTGGTCATGAGCGTGGCCAGTTCACCCAGTGCCACGTGCAACGCGAAGCCTGGTACGGGAAGCCAGGACGGCCGGTGGAGGACTCGTCCAAGCACCTCGCAGAACCGGTTCATCGTCACAGCCTCGGGAGCCACAACATTGACGGGACCAGAGACGCTTGGCGTCGCGAGCAGCCACTGGATCAGACCGATGTGATCACGCCGGTGGATCCACGACACCCACTGAGTTCCCGGCATGATCGGACCGCCCGCGAAGAGCCGGAACGGCAACAGCATCTTCGGCAAGGCACCGCCATCTTGTTCGAGCACCATTCCGGTCCGCAACATGACGACTCGCACACCGAACTCCGCAGCCCGAAGCGCCTCTGCTTCCCACGCAAGACAGAGATCGGCCAGAAAGCCTTGCCCGCGTGCGGCTCCCTCATCCAGCAGACGATCATCATTGGCCCCGTAGTAGCCGATACCGGAGGCACTAATCAGCGTGCGCGGTTTCAAGGACCGGCGGGACATGGCTTCTACCAGCAGACGAGTAGTGAGGACGCGGCTATCGCTGAGAAGTCGCTTGCGGGCATCGGTCCAGCGTTCATCAGCAATAGGCGCACCAGCGAGATTGATGACGGCATCGGCACCTTCGAGACAATGCTCCCAGGCTCCCGCCTCTCGGCCATTCCACTCGACGGCCGTGACGGTTGAGCCACAAGATCGTTGCGCCTCTTCCCTTCTTCTCGTGAGGAGCGTGACCCGATGCCCCTCCTGACAGAGCGAGGTACATAAGGGCCGACCGATGAACCCCGTTCCACCGCTGACCACGATTCTCATGGAATTCCTGCTCTCCGGTGGAGCCGAATAGACCAATTCTCTTGCGCATACCCGCTCCTTCGCAAGGTATGGATTCTACTCTTGAAGAGTTCTAGGGAGCAAAAGGGGAAGGAAGGAATAGTACCGAAGGCAGGATTGTATCAGAGGGGTGCTCAAGTCATTTATGGACGCGTTAATCCCCTCTCGCATTCTGGAGCTTCGTTTCAAGACTCTTCGACGCCCTTTGTCTCTCTTTGTCGGATTCCCTACGGCTTTGCTGGCCTCCCTAGCACCTGAAACATTGCTGGGACAAAGTGGTGGGCCTGTTCAGGAAACCCAACGCCTAGCTAGGCATGCATCGAATCTACGGCCCGTTGATTATTATTTAGGACAGTCCCAAGATTTTTTATGCACGATCAAGAACAACGGCAGCCGATTCTCTGCCACCGAGCTGCTTTTACTGGTCTGACTCTCGATTGCTGACGGCTGCGGGGGGAATGGACTTTGCCTGCACAATATGATTGAAATGACGTAGCAAGATGCCGGGAGAAAAAGACGGCGCGGCAAATTCGCCTGGCCAGACTCGGGCGTGGTAGGCACGACAGACCAGCAGTTTCGTGCCATCGTGTTTGTGTGCATATGTCCACGCCGCTTCTTCGCACAGCAGAGCATAGGTGAGGACATCCGACATGATGCGCAGGAATTCGTCCGCGACAAGCTCGGCCTTTTGCGGTTCTGCCCGCAGTTTCTTAAATGAATCCTCCATCGTGCCGGCCAGGGCCGACAAATTGATTGTTTCGCCATTCATCGCTGCGGGTAATGCATCGCGGACCGATGCAATTTTTTCAAGGAACAGCCTGTCGCCTGGTTCGGCGCCGGCGATCATGCGCATCAGCTCAAGCGCCTGGATCTGTTCCGGCCCTTCCCAGACCGGCAGAACCATGGCGTCGCGAAACTGGCGGGCGGTGGCGTAATCTTCGGTATAGCCATTGCCGCCGACAAGTTCCAACGCCTTCTGCGCGCACCACACGGCCTGTTCTGCCGTGCGGAATTTGGCCAGCGCAGTAACGATCCGCATCCACGGTTCTTTCCCGGAATCCTTTGCTGCCTCGTCAAAGCTGTACGCCGCTTCGAACGCCAGCGCCGATCCCGCCATCCACTGCACGGCGATATCCAGTATGCGTTTTTGCACCATCGGGCGCTCGATCAGATTTTTGCCAAATGTTTCGCGGTTGCCTGCCCAGCACAGGGACTCCATATAAGCACGGCGCATCACGCCTACAGCTCCCATGGCGTTATGAGCCCGTGAGCAACCCAGCGCCGTCATCATCGCCTTCAGACCCTGCCCAGCAGGAACGATTTCATAAGCCAGCGCACCCTGCAGGTCGACTTCAACGGTAGGCAGGCCACGGGTTCCCAGCTTGCGCTTCAGGTGTGTGATATTGAGGTTATTGCCGACAGCCCAGTCGCCGTCGATATGGCTGGGTACAAGGTACAGCCCCAGCCCTTTGCCGCCCTCCGGCGCTCCGACAGCACGCGCCGTCTTGATGCCCATGAATTTTTTAAAGCCGAACGCGCTGGTGAACCAGTTGTGACCCTGCAGGCGATAGCTTCCATCGTCCTGCTTCAAGGCTGTTGTCACCGTGCCGCCGATATCGCTGCCGCTGTGGCGTTCCGTGGCCCATGTGCCGCAAATGGCAGTCTTGCCGTCCGTGCGCAGGATTTCCGGCAGGTATTTGTCTTTCAAGCCCTGCGGCGCTAGCCGGTCAAGAACATAGGCGGTTGGATGCGTCATGGCAAAGGGACAGCCGGTGGCGATGTCGGATTGCGCAACCATATACATTGCGACGAAAGGTAGGATATGCGACTCGGGAGCAGACTTGTCAAAACACGCAGCCACGATGCCACTTTTGTATAGTTCTTGCTGGCATTCCTCATATTCCGGATTCAGGCGGATTTCATTACGCCGCCCGGTGGGGGCGGTCCTATCATCGGGCAAATCTTTTAGCGCAGGCGGGAAATCCTGGTCACTCTGTTCGGCCTGGCGGTCCAACCTGTCCCCGGCGAAGGCCCCGATCCGGCCCAGCACTGCGCCCTGGCGTTGCAAAAGCCCCGGTGCCGCTCGCTCAAGGAACAGGTGCAGGTTGGTGTCTGTATCGAAAAAATTAAGGCCCCGCACACTTTGGGGGAAAGTAGGTTCCTGTTGTGTACTGCCGCTTTCGCTCATGGCTTATGTTTTATCGAGAGTCTGACTCTTAAATCAATCGCTATCTGTTGTGCGCCGTGATACTACATCATCACGAACAATCTGGCATTTCTGAGACATTGTAGTGTTATCCTGGATAGGAGGGGAAAGAATCTCCCATGCTGTCTTTCCGGAAGCAAGCCCATCCAATTCCCCACTTATCGTGCCGTAGCACAGTGAAGGCGGCAGGACGTGGCAGGGGAAACGGGCTATCCGGTATCCATGTCGCCGGCTGCGCGCCGTTCAAATAATTTTCGATCACATGAGAACGCCACGCGTAGCCTCCTCCAACCAGTTTTGTTGTAGCGGCTTCTTCAGTGGATAGACTGGAAAACGGGGAATAACCTGTGAGCAGGCCTGCAATATATTCGCCAAGATTGTGCCTGACGAGCACAACAAAGAGAACCTCGACATAGGTAATAAGGATAGGAACTACTGACCAGCGATGCGGTCAGGAAAGTTCGATATCACCCCATCGACGTCAAGGGAGAGTACGTGCTGGATATCGCGGGGAGTGTTTGCCGTGTAGACGAATACGAGCAAGTCCGCACGGTGGAATGAATCCACGAGCGCGCGCGTGGCCTTGTCGTGGCGAAGACCGACGTAGGAAGATCCGTACTGAATTGCTCGGGCGACGGAGGCACGGGAAAGGCCGCCGAAGATCACCATGAGAGAGGCCTCTGGATCGGCTGCCCGAACATGTGTCAGTTCTTTGTGCAAAAAAGAAGCGTAGATAACAGGGCCTTTGAACCCAGCCTCGCGCACCGATTCGACCGTCTGCTGTGCCACCCCTTCGGCCTTTAGTTCCAACATCAGCCCTGCTTTTCCTGCAGCTATCTTGAGCACTTCCTCAAGCGTTGGAATGTGTTCGCCTTTCCCTGCGTTGAGTTTCGCTATGTCCCGTAGGAACAAGCGATCGACCCGTCCCTTCCCATCGGTCGTTCGATTCACTGTCGCATCATGGAGGACCACGAGCACGCCGTCCGCCGTGCGACGCACGTCAATCTCCACGAAATCGACTCCGAGGGCGATCCCTTTCTGAATCGCGGCCAATGTATTTTCCGGGGCATGGCCCGCAGCCCCACGATGGCCGATTCTCAATGTCTGCCGCATGAAGTTTCCTTGAACAAAAACAGAAGAGGTATACGAATATTTGGCTAATTGATCGGCGGCGCAAATCGAAGATTGTGGGCATCCAGATTTTCGATATATTCCTGCATACGTTTTCGCTCATGGTACTTCACAAATTCGATCACTTTGCTGTCAATCTCCAGCAACCCGAGTCCGGGGGGGGTCTCGTCTGGGCGGATGATAAATATGTTCACGCCCCGCTCCTTGGCTTTTGCCTGTGCTTCCTTGATGCGATGGTGGAGGTACCGCTCGTTCAACCGTAAGCGGAAGTTTAACTCCACAAGATCTCGCAGGGGATGCGGCTCAACACAAACGCTCTTTCTCGGAACATTGAGGAACATGAACACCGTATCGCATCCAAAGCTGAAGGCTTCCTCGACCGGAAGGGGGTTTGCGAGATCGGCATCAAGGTACCGATAGCCGTCCAGTTCAACCATCTCAAACAAAGGGTACAGGGCCATGGATGCGCGGATGCGTGAAAAGAAGAGGTCGTGTTTGGCCTTCCGACTTCGTGCGTCATCGCTCCCGTCCATCGCAAGATCTGAATCTTTATTGGAAAAGACCACGGTGGCTCCGTCTTCGTACCGTTCAGCGAGGATGTGCCAGACGATGGAGCTCGCCAGCACCTTCCGCAGATCAATCTGCTCGCCCAGTCTGGTCAAGAGCGGGAACGGATCAAGGAAGGCTTTCATCCTCCTGAATTCAAAATACTTATCCATCTCGTCGAAAGCTTCCTGGATTTCAGGCGCCTGCATGAGCCGCCGAAATGACTTGTGTTGGGATGCAAAGGTATCCATGAGGCGAAAGACGAAGCTCACGGTGCGGACTGCTACGCGAAACGGCATGCGCAGACCAAAGGATGTGACTAGAGGCAGGAACTTGCTGGCCCTTCTGAAATCATGGAGAATCGACCCGCTTGGCCCCCAGCCTTGAGTTGCCTGCGGAACAACCCCTAAGAGACGTGCCAATTTCTCTCGAAGGAACGGGTGGACCTCATAAACTGCTTCAGGGGAGGTGATATAGTCTTCCCAGATGCGGATAGTTTTCTCGGCCCCGACTACACCGGGGTTCTCGACAAACCCGAGAGCATTGCAGGTTCCAGCGGAGGAACTGATGATGTGGGTCGGAATCAAGCCGGCATTCACCAATTCTGCGGCCGCAACCGCCTGGGTGAGGGCCTTACAGCCACCCCCACAAAAGACAAACATGATGTTCCCGTACTTATTCGATTGATGATCAGACATGCGAATTCTCCAGCCTTGAGTACCCAGAACGCCTGTGTGGTGCGGACCCTGCTCTGCTGGGTTGCCAAAGCCGTGGATGTGCTATGCCAGCCGGAGCACTGCGTGCTTGACCTGCGCCAGAATGCGAGGGACCAGGCCCGATGAACAGGTATGATGTCTGCATCGTGGGAGCAGGGGTCGTAGGGTGCTCCATCGCCAGAGAGTTGATGCATCGTCGCTGGGACAGGCCCCTCCGCGTCGTTGTTCTCGAGCAACACGAGCGCGTGGCAGAGGAGACCAGCGGGCGCAACAGCGGAGTGCTCCATAGCGGAATCCACGAACATCCCAGTTCGCTGAAGGGACAGCTCGCTCGAGAGGGGAGTGCGCTGGCGGTCGCGTACGCATTAGAGCATGGCATCCCGTTGCTCAGAACGGGAATGGTCATCGCCATATCGTGGGAGGATATCCGTCGAGGCCTTTGGCGTGAGATATCCATGCTGCGGCGGCTGTTGGTCAACGCCTGGAAGACGAATACACGGGTCTCGTTCGTCACGCCGTCGGGGTTGCGTGCGTGGGAGCCGAATCTCCACGCCTGCTGCGGGATCATCATTCCAAGCGTCTCAGTCATTGACTCTCTGGCCTTTGTGCAATCTCTCAGGACCGACTCGGAAGCGACCGGTGCCGAATTTTCATTCAACAACCGGGTGATTGGCATCGATGAAGATGCCGCTGAATACATCATCACCACTGATCTTCATAGAATCCGCGCCGCGTGCCTGATCAATGCCGCGGGGCTCTACGCCGATGATATCGCTACCCTCGCCTTACGCTATAAAAAGTATAACATCTGCCCGGTGCGAGGTGAGTACTACGAACTGGTCACCCCGGAAAAGAAAAGTCTCATCGGACGCCTGGTGTATCCTGCTTTACCTCCTCAAGCGACCGGCAAGGGGATTCATTTCAGCCCCCGTCCGAACGGACGGTTGTTCGTGGGACCGAATGAGGTGGCAATCCAAGACAAGCAGGACTACTCGTCGCACAAGACCCCCCCCAGTGTGTTCGTCAAGGCCTTGCAGAAATTCATCCCGACCATCGAAGAAGGTGATCTGGAGTGGGCCTACTCCGGAATCCGTCCCTGTGTTATGCCCGGCAACGGGCGCAAGAGTGATTTCATTGTCGCCGTGGACAGCGAGAGCCCCCCACTCATCAATCTTGTAGGAATTGAGTCGCCGGGGCTATCCGCGGCCTTGGCGCTCGCCAGACACGTTGCCGAGTTGCTCTGTATGCAGCAGCGGTTCAACCCGTCCAGAGGTCGATCTCCCTCATCTCACGACGGCTGAAGGTGTTGAGCGGTGCAGCCGCTCCGCTTCTTCCTTGCGCAAGACCCGATAGAGTGTCTTGCCAAGAAGCGTTCGTGGCAGCTCGCTGCGAAATTCGATGTGCCTTGGAACTTTATATGGAGCCAAGTATCGCCGGCAGTGTTTCACGAGGTCGTGTTCAGATATTTCATTTGTGGTTGGAACGACAATCGCCTTGACCGATTCACTCCCGTCCTCCGACATCACGCCAATGACCGCAGCTTCTCGTACCTCCGGGTGGAGCAGTAGCACTTTTTCGATTTCGGAGGGATAGACATTGAAGCCTGAAGTGGAAAGGATCATGTCCTTCTTCCGATCTACGATGTAGAAGAAGCCGTCTTCGTCCATACGTGCCATATCGCCGGTTGCGAGCCACCCTTCTGGTTTCATCACCTTCGCTGTTTCCACAGGATTGTTCCAGTATCCCTGCATCACTTGCGGACCTCGCACCCAAAGTTCGCCGACTCCTCCAAGCGGGACCTCCTGGCCCGCATCATCGACGATTTTTGCCTCGGTGTTCGCAATCGGTAATCCAATGGAATGCTTCACCGAAAGACCACGGGCAATGTTGCAGTGTGTCACCGGAGAACACTCGGAAAGTCCGTATCCCTCTATGATAAGCTGACTGGTTCGTTCCTTGAATTTCTTGAGGAGCTCGTACGAGAGCGCGGCCCCACCGCAAAGGCAGAACCTTGTCGCCTTGAGGTCCTTCTCATTACAATGTTCCAAGAGTTTCTGTACGAGCACAGGGACCAATGAAACCACGGTCGGTTGTTTCTTGCGTATGACCGAGAGAAGCATTTGAATATTGCGGGGATCGGGCACGAGTACCATACATCCACCGACTGCCAGGCAGATATTCTGTGTGACCGTCATCCCGAACACATGAAAAAGCGGAAGCGCTGCTAGAAAACTCTCTGTCCGTTCGGTAGGAGAAAACCAGCTGACTAGTTGCCGAATATTGGCCATCAGATTGCGATGACGCAGCTCTGCGCCTTTTGATACCCCGGTGGTTCCTCCTGTGTACTGGAGGACCGCGATATCGTCAGGTGTCATGATCGGAAGAAGCCCCTCCGGCACAACGGGGGTCACACCGTCCAGTACATCGTGGAAAAACAGCATCGTGTCGCTGCGCGGAATCTCGATCGGCGGTCGGCCGTTTCGACGTTGATAGATATACTTCACGATCGTCGTCATGAAATCGGTGATCCGCGTGACGATGATCGTCTCCAGATCGAGATGCTGGATCTTCTGATACATCATGTCGAGGACCACGATCGCTCGCGCCCCCGCGTCTCGAAGCTGGTGAGACAATTCGTATTCCGTGTAGGTCGGGTTGCAGGGCACGACGATCCCCCCGGCCCGCAAAATGCCGAAATAGGCGATCACTGCCTGGGGAGAATTCGGGAGACAGAGGGCCACGCGATCGCCTTTGCGAATTCCCAACCCCGCGAGGCCACAGGCGAATCGTTCAACAAGGGTGTAGCATTCCCGGTAAGAAATGGTCTTGCCGAAGAAATAGAGAGCCGGCCGGCGTGAATACCGCTGTGCGCTCCGGGAGAACATCTCCAAGAGCGTCTCGGGGGAGAGAGAAAGCTCGTGAGGAACTCCCTCGGGATAATGTACGAACCACGCATGTTCAGGCATGAGGCGCTCCGTATAGGTTGCTCAAGAAATTCACGGCACTACCACCCTCCGTTCGAGAGAGCCGGACAGGGCTCGAAGCGTTTGCCGTACTTGATCACCATCGACTCCAGTTCCTGGGCTACGTGTCCTTGCGTCATGGTTTCCCGAGCCCAGGTGAGAAGACCGCCACGGAACGCGGGAAACCCGATCCCATACGTCAGTGCAAAATCAACCTGCCAGGGATGCTCCACGATCTTGTCGTGCAGACAGCGTACCGCTTCGTCGATCATTGGAAAAAACAGGCGTTGGTGAAGGATGTCGTCGGAGATGGGGCCGGCCTCTGAGGGATTGGCGCGACGATAGTTGGCGACTGCGTC
>Ga0187893_10012944_pt1 | contig 11725 bp, 10 predicted proteins | sample MA1701074metaG_FD_139574 | JGI IMG/M metagenome (GOLD analysis project Ga0187893, IMG submission 139574) | White microbial mat communities from a basaltic lava cave in the Kipuka Kanohina Cave System on the Island of Hawaii, USA - MA170107-4 metaG ... | reverse complement strand
TCTGTGCCACTTAGAGCCCGCCACCACAGACTAAAGTCTGTGCCACTTAGAGCCCGCCACCACAGACTAAAGTCTGTGCCACTTAGAGCCCGCCACCACAGACTAAAGTCTGTGCCACTTAGACCCCCATGATGTTGTAGCCGCAGTCCACGTAGATTACTTCGCCGGTGATTCCTGAAGAGAGTTGGCTGCACAGGAAGAGCGCGGTGTTGCCAACTTCGCGCGCTTCGACATTGCGGCGCAACGGAGCGCGCTCGGCATGGTGCTTCATCATGGTGGTAAAGTCCGCGACGCCGCGGGCAGAAAGAGTTTGAATCGGGCCGGCGCTGATGGCGTTTACGCGGATGTTGCGCGGCCCGAGATCGTGAGCGAGATAACGCGTGCTGGCTTCCAGCGCCGCCTTGGCAATCCCCATCACGTTGTAACCCGCTACGACCTTCTCGGCTCCGTAGTAGGTCATCGAAACAATGCTGCCGCCGTCAGTCATCAACGGGGTCGCGGCGCGAGCAAGTTGAGCCAGTGAATAGGAACTGATTTCGAGCGCCGTCAGAAACGCATCGCGGCTGGTATCCAGATAAGATCCGTCGAGCGCCTCTCGCGGGGCATAGGCAATGCTGTGAATCAGGAAGTCCAGCCGGCCAAACTCTGCGCCGACGCGTTTGAATGCATCGTCAACCTCTTCCTGTTTAGTAACGTCGCACTGAAGCAGCAGCGACTCAGGCATCGACGCTCGGGTCAAACTTTCGACATTTTCCTTTAATCGCTCGCCTTGATAAGCAAAAGCCAGCCGCGCGCCAGCTTCGTGGAGGGAAAGGGCAGTGGCCCAGGCAATTGAACGTTTATTGGCAACCCCGAAGATGATTCCGAATTTGTCTTGTAGCATTCAGGTTGATTCCCGGTTTCTTAACGTACGGGAGCAAAAACGAAGATCATTCGGAACGCTCCGTAGTCTTTTACCCAATTACAAATCCACCTTGTGGTAAATATTTTTCAGAGGTAGTTTGCAGTTGATAGAACTAAGTTTCAAAATAGAGTCAAAGCCGGTGAGCTCTGAGAAAATCCAGGTCCCATCAGCCTGTTTGTCGAAGTGTTCTACTCTGTAAGAGTCCTGGGCAACCAGGATATATTCTCTCAGCGTTTCAATTCTTCTATAGCTTTCAAATTTTGAGCCGCGGTTATATCGATCGGTTGAAGGCGAGAGCACTGCTACTATAACAATTGGATTCAGAAGATTATCGCGGTGTTCGTCCTCAAGGAGAGGGGGGCCGCAAACCACCGTGACATCAGGATAGGAATAATAAGGGATGTCCGGAACCTTCATCCGCAAGTCGCCTGGATAGACTTGGCAATCTCCACTCTCAATCTGACGATAAAGTGTGGCCAGTACATTCCCGGCAATCAAATTGTGCCTAACCGAGGCGCCTGCCAGAGCAAACACCTCGCCGGCGTAAAACTCGCTCTTGTATTCTGCCTTCCGTTCAAGGCCTAAGTAGTCTTCCGAGGAAATCAGAGTCTTATGTCTCGTTGACATTCTATTCTTTCTCAAAGTTACGCCGCAGCAGTTTGTGGCTCGCCGGTAATCAACTCCTTGTATTGACCGCTATCAACCCATTTAAGGATCTCGGAGACGCGCCAGACAGGAAACGGATGACTCAAACCGGCGGTAATCACGTCTGCCCAGAAACGATCCAGAGCTTTCGCATCGTAGTTCTTCTCAAAGTCACGCGCCTGTGCAAGGAATAGTTCGTAATCCACCTTGGAAGCAAACGTGCCGCCGGCAAGCTTCATCATCGTCCGCCCGATCACGTCTGCGTCCTGCGTTACCAGCAGCGCTGAACGATCGCAGGAAAGCTCAGCGCGCCGCGCCCAAGCAAGCAGCGCCGTGCGCATGGTTAAGGTAAGGATCTCCTTGACAATTGCAGTTAGTGGCGACGCTAGCACCGCTGTTTTGGCGAGATACTCAATCAGCCTCGCCGCCGTTAAATAAAGGACGTGCTCCGCATGAATATGTCCAACTTCATGCGCCACCACGGCCAAAACCTCTTCGTCTGTCAGCCGTTCGATCAGTTGTGAATAAAGGACTATGACCGGGCGTTCCACTCCTCCAGTGAAAGCGTTGGCGACGGGATTCTGTTGCACGAAGAGATCCGGCATGTCTACGCCGAGCGTAGTGCAGGCAATCTGAAGTTTCGCGTAAAGGTCAGGGCACTGTTGCGGCGTGACCTTGACCGCGCTCGCGGTGAAGATGACTCTGATGGCGGATTCGCCGGTAACGATTAGAAGTTTCTTGAGTGCGGAGTCGATCCCAGGGATGGCTTTAAGGGCCGCAAGCGCTCGCCGGTCCGCCGGGTGGATGTATTGATCCTTGTCGAGCGTAGCAAACTTTTTGTGTGGCTCGTCGGAGAGTCTCAAGCGGCATCGACCGCAGCGAACTTCTCCATTAGTTGGGCGAATCTGGTTTCGTTGACCGCAATAGCGGCAGCGAACGAACTCCCTGGGGTCAAGCGGCAAATCTGTCTCAGCCATAATCTATCCGAATCCTTTTAATTTCCTCGAATTGTTCCGAAGTATCATCGATCGACCTGTATCAGAGCAAGTCTTGTCAAATTTTTCCAGGACCCCACGATCCACTAAACCACACAAACCAACACGAACTGTTTAGTGCTACCTTCGTGGGATTTCGCGGATCGTATCTTTGGTTGCGGCCTTCGACCGCGCGGTGTCTCCTGGTGACTTTCTTCGAACATTTTTATAACTAACTCCGGTCAGTGTTTAAAGTGCCGAATGCCGGTGAAGACCATCGCCAGTCCATGGTCGTCGGCGGCGGCAATCACCTCGGCGTCCCGCATCGAGCCTCCTGGTTGGATGACCGCTGTTATTCCATGCTTTGCCGCTTCGTCTATTCCGTCGCGAAAAGGAAAGAACGCATCCGAGGCCAGCACTGAGCCTCTCAGCGGCAATTGAGCTCGCATCGCGCCAATCTTTACTGAGTCAACTCGAGACATCTGTCCGGCGCCAACTCCAACTGTCTGTCCTGCGCGGGCGTAGACAATCGCGTTTGATTTGGTGTGCTTGCAAACAGTCCAGGCAAACACGAGCGCTCGAATCTCCTCTTCAGTTGGTTGTCTTTGGCTCACGACCCTCAGCTCGTGACGGCCCAGCTTGTGCGTGTCGCGGGTCTGGACCAGCAGGCCGCCGGAGATTTGTTTGTATTCAAGTGACTCATCTGCTTTCCAGCCAGTAGTCCGCAGCACGCGCAAATTCTTCTTTGAGCGTAAAATTTCAAGCGCGGCTTTCTCGAAATTGGGCGCAATTACAACCTCAGTAAAAATCTCAGTTAACGCGCCGGCGGCGTCCTCATCAACTATTCGATTGAAAGCGACAATACCTCCGAAAGCTGAAACGGGATCGGTGGCGAGCGCCTTGCGATAAGCCTCGTCTGTCGTTACACCAAGACCAACCCCCGCAGGATTTGTATGTTTGATAATTGCACAGGCGGTTTCCTCAAAATCGCAAACCAATTGCCAGGCGGCATCGGCATCAACGTAGTTGTTGTAAGACATCTCTTTGCCGCCAAGTAGTTCGGCACGAGCGACGCCTCCTGACTCTTCCCCAATGTAAAGCGCGGCCTGCTGATGAGGATTTTCTCCGTATCGTAAATCGAGTTGCTTCTTGCATGTCAAGAATACGTTCTGCGGCAGCTCCTGAAATTGATCTCGTTCATCAGCGGTTGCCAAAGCTAAATCAAGATACGAGACAATGGCGCGGTCGTATTTGGCGGTATGAAGGAATGCGAGCCGCGCGAGGCCTGAGCGAGTCTCTAGCGAAAGCGCTCCCTCATTGGCATTCAACTCATCTTGAACCATTCGGTAGTGAGCCGGTGTCACAATTACCGCGACGTCGTGGAAGTTTTTGGCCGCCGATCGAATCATTGCCGGGCCGCCAATATCGATTTGTTCGATAGCTTCTGCGATCGTCACATTATCGCGCCTGATGGTCTCTTCAAATGGATAGAGATTGATCACGACCAGATCGATGGGTTCGATTCCATGTTCGCCCATCGCGGCTTGATGTTCCGGGTTGTCACGCACCCCCAGCAATGCGCCATGGATTTTGGGGTGCAAAGTCTTTACGCGGCCGTCCATCATTTCCGGGAAGCCGGTGAGTTCCGCAACATCACGCACGTCAATGCCGGCTTCGCGTAAAACCCGTGCGGTGCCGCCAGTGCTAATGATCTCGACGCCGAATTGGCGCAGTTCGAGTGCGAAATCGACAATGCCCTTCTTGTCTGAAACGCTGATCAGAGCGCGGCGTATTTTTCGCAACCCAAGGAGATTGTTATTGGTCATCTTGCGCTGAGAATATAGACGAACGGATTGTCTAATTAAAGAAACACCAATCAAATAGTAGCGTCTCGATTTGTATTAGTGCTCTTGTTTGTTCCGCACGATCCCACGAAATGACACGAACTTGCACGAAGAAGATTAGTGTTGTTTTGTGTGATTTAGTGGATCGTTTTCTTGAATGCCCTCCCAAAGCCACACACTATAGGCTGCGCCCCCTAAAGCCTACAGACTAAATTCTGTACCCATGACCAGGGGTCTACTTTGGCAGACTGGACGCGCCAGGAGGCAGATGGACAAAGAAATCATGTGACCGGGAGTAGCCAAACCTGCCCACCGAGTACTCAATATCTCGCGGCGCCAAGCTGAGTGAGAAACGATGCCGGCGCCCATCGCGAGCCGTTTCGCTAATATAAAAACCGAGCAAGTATTGGCTTCTTAAATCTTCTTCGATTGCTTGAAACACAGGCGCCAGATCTTTTTTACGACTTGGCTCAAGCGGCGAAACGGCGCCTACCAAAAAATATTTGCCTCCCGTCTTTTCGGCCAAATCACGAAACCCTTTTGCCGGGGAACGAACGGCCAGACGTCCGTCACGCGGTTCAAACAATGGCAGATGAATAACATAAAAAGAAACTCGCTGCTCGAGTGCAGTATCAATCACCCTGTTCGCTTTGTTCCGGCTGGCATTATCGAGGCCGTCGCTAATCAAAATCACAATGTGACGCTGCGAGCGCACCCGTGGAAGGTGGTCAAACATTTTCACCGACGCTGCCGCGGCATCGAATATTGCCGTTCGCCGATCTCGTCCGACCGGAAAGGCAAATGCTTCACGGGCCGCGGCCGCATCCCGGTCAAACGGCACAACAACCGATGGCGTCTCGGCGAAACGGAGCACGCCAATGCTCGACTTGTCACTGAACCTCTGGAAAAGGGCAAGGGCGGCATCGCGCTGCTCGGAAATTATTTCCCTCAAGCTGCCCGATTCGTCGAGAGCAAAAACCAGCGCGACACGATCGACTCCGTGCGAGAAATAGAGACCGGTGGTTACCTGGTCCTTATCTTTTAATGCGAGGTCCTTTTCGGTGAGGCCCGGCACCGCCTGACCGCGCTTGTCTCTTATTCTGACCGGGAAAAGTAACAAATCCGTGCTGACGCGCAAGACATCGTCTTCTTCAGCAGGAGTCTGTTCATTAGCAGTTTGTCCCTGAAGTTTAGCCGGCGCTAGAAGAGTGGTGGCAACCAGTATGAAGATCAGGATTACGGCAAACCTCAACGGCCAAATAACACAGTCTGCGCTCGAAGTTGGCAAATTCCGTTTATGGATCTTGGTGGGTGGGAGCATGCCGCCAGCTCGAGCTATATGAAAAAGCGCCCGAAAAGCAGAATGCTCAGGATTATTAGGACCGTTATGACGATGATTTTGACGAGGGTCATGGTTAATTCCTCAAGGCCCAAAAGACCCAGGACAAGGACGAAGAAATTACTAAAGGCCGCATTCTACGAGCCTCGTGCGTTGAGTGTCAACGAAGTAATAGTTAGGTCAAGCAGTTCAGAGTTCAAGCTTCAGCTTGTGTATGGGTCGAGAGCAGCAACCGGAAGGTTGAACTCTGAACTACTTGAACTCTAACTACTCGAACCCTTCACACATCAAAAGAACCGCAGCGTGTAGGTCACTCTCAACCCTCGTCCCATCTCTGGAGCGAATGCCTTAATGAAAGAGAGGTGATTTCGATAAAGCCGATCTCCTAAATTAAAGGCGTTGAACGAGATTATGTGTGCCGCATGACCACGAGCCATAAGGTACGATCCGGAAATTCCAAACACCGTGTAACCCGCAGTGCGGGTTTCAGTCGGAAAGAGACGATTCTGATCTTTCGCCATCACCAGCTCGGGATTTAGCAGCAGTCCTTTGTAACGCAGCTCGAGTCCAACTCGACCTCGAAACGGAGGAATGCGCGGCAAAGGAGTATCACTGTCAGTTAATTCAGCGTTGACATAATCCGCGCCGAAATTGAGCCAAATATTCGGATGCAAAGCTACATCAAAATTAGCCTCAGTCCCGGCGTACCGGCTGTTTCCCTGCGTGTATTCAGCCACAATCAAGCCATCCTCGATGTCCCCAGTCGGCGCGAGAAATACGAAATTGTTTATGTGGTAAAAGAAACCGTTCGCCTCGACTCGCAGGCGTTTGGAAGAATGACGCACGCCAAAATCCAGACCGTTACCAAGCTCGCGGGTGAGATTAGGGTTCCCAATTTCGAACGCGAGATTACCCGGGTGGGGCCCTTCGTTATACAGCTCTTCCAGTGCGGGAGCCCGATAAGAATGCGTGTAGTTGGCCACCACAGCGCCTCCATCCCAAGTGCCGACCCGAACTCCGACGGCTCCGGAAAAGCCGGTGAAGTTCCGATTCGGCAGCAGACCTCGATCGGGTGTTGCTTCCGGTTTATAGCGATTGGTTTCCAACCTTCCACCGAACTGGAGTGATACCCGCTCAAAGTCCAGAGTCTCAAGCGCAAATACGGCGAAAGCGTTCTGTTTAGTAGGAGGGGCGAGCGCCTCCTCTCCCGATGCTTCGAAATCGCGATGCAGTCCCCAAAATCCGAAGCGCCCGGATAGTCTTCCGGTCTTTCTCTGGTCAAAAATACCTTGGTAAAGAAAAGTTTGGTTCTTGAACGAGGTACCTATTTCGCCGGTTAAAGATTCAATTTCGGCGTGCGTGTAGTCGTTGTATTGAACCGAGAACGTGCCGGCGTTAATAAACGATCGGTTCTCTCGAAAGCCGCCGCGAAATTCGAAGCTGTGCCGGCGAGGATTCAGCTCAACGATCTCAGGATCCTCCTCTGCCGGATCGAAAGGAATGCCATAGCGGCGTTTATCAAAGGTGTAATTAAAGCTGAAAAATCCCTTGGTTGGGTAGTATCCAAATCCGGCGGCAACATTGCCTTCACGCGAAAACGAGTTCTCGACGTCGCCTATGGGCGTGGTGTAATCGCCGGAGCGTTGGCCGCCACCATTGCTCCAGAACAACCATCTGTTGGTCCCCAATTCGATGCCGGCGCTTCCCCCGGCCTGACCGCCGTTCGTGCTTCCGACACCAGTAACATAGCCGTTGACGCCTTTATGAGCGGAATCGTGGCCGGTAACCGCGTTCACTACGCCCCCGATTGCGTTGGTGCCGTATAAGAGAGTAGCGGGACCTTTGACAACTTCAATCCGCTCAACGGTAAGGACGTTGAGCGGCTCGGCGTGGTCGCCGGACTCAAAGCCGAGTCCGCCAATCCGATTTCCATCCTGAAGTACCAGCACCCGATCACCGTCAAAGCCTCTAATCACCGGCCGCGCGGTACCTGGACCAAAACTGCGTTTCGATACACCAAGCTCGCCGTCAAGCGCTTCACCCAGCGAAACAGAGTTCTTCTTGGCCAAATCCACAGACCCGATCACAGCTACCGATTGGATTGAGTTCGATAGGGCCTGTTCGGCGCCGGTGGCGGTGACAGTAACTTCCTCACGAAGACCGCTTAATTGGATCTTGAAATCGAGGATAGCTGTCGCTCCGGCCGGCACATCAATTCTTTGTACCACATCCGGCACGCGGTCCAAATGGGCCAAAACATCGTATCTGCCTGGCGGCAGGTTCGGGAATTCGTAATTGCCTTCTTCATTGGTTCCGACTGTGCGCTTTAGTTGTAGAATTGTCACCAGGACATTGTGGATGGGTTCGCCGCTGTCGCCGAGCGTGACGGTGCCGCGGAGAGTTGCATTGGGTTGCCCGAGCGTTTGCAGGTTAAAGAGCAATATCAGAGCAATCACAGCCGGGAAACGAAACCCGTGTAGCGTTTCATAAAAAGCTTGAATCATCTATTTATACCTCCGAAAGAATTCAACGATTGAATGCCGGCTGCCCAGCGCAATGGGTCGCCAGTCTCTGGCTGTAGCCATTGGCCGGTTTCACGAGCTCACACTCGCGAAAGCAGCATTGAATAAACTCTTAGGAGGTAAAGGGAGGAGCGCGGCCTTTTTGGGGCGTGCTGGTTTGTGATTTTAGTGCGATTGGCTCAGGCTGTAATAGCTCTAAGCGAACTCGATGTAGCGGGCTACTGACCCTTACCGTTATGTACGCAGTTGCCGAATGCTGGTGAAACTGACAGAGGGCGCAATCGTTGCATCCCAGTTGTCCGCCTCCCAGAGTGGAGGATTTGCCTGGCGTCGAGATCGAGGCGGACAGTTTGGATTCATTTGAATCGGAAATTCGCCCGTGCGGGTGGGCTGCGGCGACGGTAGTTCCGGAGAGAACAAAAACGAGCAACAGGAAAGAGAGTGCTCGCGAAAACGAGTCCTGCCGACCAAAACCTGGTATTCGTTTTCTGGTCATTTTACTATCGCCGCTTGTTGGGGAGATTCGATGGGCAATGGTAAACGGGGGAAAGCAGCGTGTCAAACTAAGTTATCGAGGTTTCTTAACGATTTATTCGTTCTGATCCGTGTTATCCGCATTAATCTGCGGCTGGTCGTTGGTTTCATAGTTTCTTCCGTTGGGCTATCGACTCACACTTATAATTTGCACCCCCAACCTGAAACGCATTCGTCGAGAGGACGGGGAAGGTGAATGAGGTTATAATCGCAACCGGATCATGAGCCCGCTCTCATGCCGGCTTCGTGAAAACTTGTAAATGCGCAGGCGACTTTCAAACATTTTACTGATCGGCACGCTTTTGTCTGTGGCTGCAGGATGCAGCACCCTGGCGAAGAGAAGCGATTCTGGAGTGATCGTAGCCAAGCGAGCTCAGATTCGAAGTTCAACAGCGGTAGTGGCAGCCGATCTACTGGAGGTCAATCGCGGTGACGCAGTTGACATCCTGGACTCGGTTGACGTGCAGGATCCCAATGACAGCACCAGGAGAGAGCGTTGGTTACGCGTCCAGGCGCGCGACGAGAAGAACACCGAAGGCTGGATTGAGGCTCGCAATGTCATGCCTGATAACGTCCTGGAGGCTTCCCGCGAACTCGCCAAGGAAGACGAGGGGATCGCTGCTCAGGCCACTGGTCAGTTGCGCGCCAGCTCGAATCTGCGTCTCACTCCTGATCGGGCCGACAACGAAAACATCATGATGCGGCTTGATAGCGGATCGAGTTTTGACATTGTGAGCTGGAAGCGAGTTCCCAAGCCGAAAGCTTCTGAAACGATCGAGAGCGACGTCGCTCCCAAGGCGGGCAGCGCGCCGACAACAAGCCGAGGAGCAGCACAGCTTCAGGAGGAGAACGCGCCGGAAGAGGCTAACGAGCTCTGGTACAAAGTCCGCTTGTCGCCATCGATTTCTCCCGCGCCGGCCGGGTGGATTTACGGCAAGCAAGTCGAGTTGACCGTGCCAAGCGACATAATTTTCTATCGGACAGGCAGGGAATTCGTGGCTTGGCAAAGGCTGGACGGTAGTCAGAACGAAGGCGATTCTCTGAGAGATAAGAATGCCGGCAGGGAATCCAGGCCCGGGAGTTGGGTAATTCTTGAGAAGAGCAGTTCGAATCAGCCGCGCCGGCTTGACGAGCCTGATTTCGATCGCATTTACGTGGTCGGATACGACAAGCGTAATCAGGAACATTACACAGCCTACCGTAGCCCTGATGTGAAGGGTTTCCTCCCACTGAGAATAGAAGGCCGGGGCGAAAACAAAACGTTTACGGTGCGCGTCGAAGATGGCGGGCAACTCCGCGAAACTCAATACAGTTCGTATAAGGACGGAAGAGGAATTCTTAGAGTGGCCCCACCCGGAACGACAGCAGATGACCGGCGTCGCAGGTAGTTTGCGTTGAATCGACCAGCAATCATAGCAGTCGGAGGTTTCACGTCTGACGTGGGAAAGACCACGTTGATGTGCGAACTGCTGCGAAGCTTGCCGGGATGGGAGGCAATCAAAACAACCCGCGGTCACTATCGCTCGTGCGGGAAGGATCCGCACACCTGCTGTGTCAGTCATTTATTGGCCGATGAACCGGTGATACTTTCCGGGCGCGAACGAACTTATGCTTCAGGAAAGGATACCGGACGCTACTGGGATGCGGGCGCAAAGAACGTACATTGGATGATCGCTACCGACGGGCAGGTCGAAAGTGGAATAAAGTTAGCGCTCGACCGCGTGCGATCAGAGGGAGTGCTTGTCGAAGGCAACAGTTTCACCAGTTTCATCGACGCGGACTATTTCATCATGGTCGTTCGGGGGAATGATTCAAGAATCAAGGGTTCGGCCAGGCGAGCGCTAGCCCGAGTGTCGGCTTTCTATCTGTCAGATGAAACTGATCCTGTTGTATTGAAAGATTGGTCACAGCGGGTTGGAGCAGGAAATTTGATGATTGACCGTCCTATTTATAACTTAAAGAGTCTTCCCCGATTAATCTCTGACGCGCGCAGATCTGTTTCTCCAGGCTGTTCGCTCAGCGCTGGAAGGCTTGGTTGAATGAAAATCATTAGGCAACCGACGGTCGAAAGTCGCATCTAACCCTCCCCTTTGAGAGGGCCCTCCCCTTTGAGAGGGCCTTAGGCGGGAATTCACGAGTGAAACGCCATGGCTTTCGGAAAGGGCTTGACAGGTCATTGAATCTCCTTATAATGCCCATTCCCTCGGAGACGGGAATTGACATTCAGAGAGCAGGCGAGGCGCCGGAAAGTGTGTGCCGCTTTTTCTCCGATGACCCACCCGGAGAATGGCGGCTCTTTGTACGCTAAAAATAACATTCCACGAATGTTGAACGCGCCTTGACAGACCCGACTTCATACGTTAGAGTCTCCGTTTGCCTGAGGCGGTAGTATCCCCTCTGTAAGGCAATCCAAAGACAATTTGGAATCGATGTTTGAAAACTAGATAGAGCGTGTCCATATCAATGATCCTTGAGAGTCAAAGCAAGAGCGATAAAGCTCCTGCTCAAAACTCTGAATAAGAGTCATTATCGGATACAACCAGTACTGATAATGTTGCTAGAGAACAAATTCTTAACGAGAGTTTGATCCTGGCTCAGAATCAACGCTGGCGGCGTGCCTCAGACATGCAAGTCGAACGCGAAAGTCCCCTTCGGGGGACAAGTAGAGTGGCGCACGGGTGAGTAACACGTAGGTAATCTACCTTCGGGTGGGGAATAACAACCGGAAACGGTTGCTAATACCGCATAATGCAGCGGCACCTAATGGTGACAGTTGTTAAAGCGGGGGATCGCAAGACCTCGCGCCTGAAGAGGAGCCTGCGGCGGATTAGCTAGTTGGCAGGGTAACGGCCTACCAAGGCGACGATCCGTAGCCGGCCTGAGAGGGCGGTCGGCCACACTGACACTGACATACGGGTCAGACTCCTACGGGAGGCAGCAGTCGGGAATTTTGGGCAATGGGC
>Ga0187893_10012943_pt1 | contig 11726 bp, 9 predicted proteins | sample MA1701074metaG_FD_139574 | JGI IMG/M metagenome (GOLD analysis project Ga0187893, IMG submission 139574) | White microbial mat communities from a basaltic lava cave in the Kipuka Kanohina Cave System on the Island of Hawaii, USA - MA170107-4 metaG ... | reverse complement strand
CCAGCGCCAAGAAAAGAGGGTAGGTCTTCACTCTGCGGTTTTCCGAAACTCCGCGATGCAGGCACAAGGCTTACGGCTTGCGCTTTCCGAAAAACCTGCTCCAACTGCGAAAGTCAGGCTAGAACCCATCTGGGCCTCGTCCGACCGCTGTGCGTAGATAGAACTCCACGATGCAGTGGAATCAATAGCTTGGGCTTCCCTGCGATTGCCGCGGCCAGTATTGATCCTTGTACCGACTCTTCTGGACGACCCTCCGCCGCTTTTGCTCCCATTGGGCCGACGTCCTAGGTATCGTCAGCCCGAGACTGTCATCAGCTGGCACCTTGCCGGTCTCCGTCTTCACTGGCGTCGGCCCGCCGGGCGGCCGGCCGAAGATCTACGAAGAGATCCGGGCGCTGATCCGCGATTGGCGGAAGCGAACGCGGATTGGGGAGCCCCCGAGATCCAGGTGAGCTTTGTAAGCTCGGGTTCTTTTGTCTCCGAAGCGGAGTGTGGCTTGGTATTGGCGAAGGATTTGGCGTTGTGGCGACGCGGGTAAGGGTTGGCTTTGCATTTCTCCAGAATCACCGCGAGGTGATCGTCGGCTTCGACTTATTCACAGTGCCGACGGTGACTTCCCAGTTGCTTTACCGCTTCTTTGTCATCGAACCGGGGACCAAGGCAGCCCCATATCGCTACGTGATCCTGGATCGAGACTCGAAATTCTACGGATGAGGTCATCAGGTTTCTGAAGGCGACGGGTCTTACACCCGGGCGGATGAGCATCCAGGCACCTTGGCAGAATGGCATTGCGGAGCGCTGGGTGCAAAGGCGCTGGCGCGAGATCCTTGACCATACGCGCTGATCGAACAAAACCTTCGCCGCCCGGTCGAGCCGAAACCGTCGCCGGACGCAGTCGTGATTCCCACGCATCGCCACCCAAGATTCCGTGTACAAACCATGTACATGGGGCCCTGTTTTCATATGATTTCTGAGATGTTGAGCTTGCAAAATCGATAACTTGCTGATCTTACAAAGGGTCGTTTAATCGTTGGTTCGAATCCGTGCTGGGAACCAGTCCCATTGCCGTCACTCTTCCTCCTCGATGATGATAGACTCTTACCTACAAGTAGGCTTCGAGTGACCGTTGATAGTCTCAAGTGGCAAGTTGCGCTCGAGCTGCGTACCTACTGGATCATTGCCGCCGCTGCTGCTGGAACCATGCAAGGGGCGGAGGCATCCTCATCGAATGTACCGGCGACGTTCCGGCAATATTGCTTCACCTGCCACGCCAAGGCGACGTCGATGGCGGGAATCCACCTTGACCGGCTGACCTCTCAGCTGTCGATGGGAGATCACTTCCAGCAATGGGAGAAGGTCGCCGCGGCGCTAGAGCAGAAGCGGATGCCGCCCGAGAAAATGCCCCAGCCGAGCGACGCGGAGCGGCGGCGAGCCGTTATGTGGATCCGGGCAAAACTGAACGAATTCGCGCAAAAGCACGCCGGCGATCCCGGGCAGGTCACCCTTCGACGATTGACCAGCGGCGAGTACGCCTACACGATTCGCGACCTGACCGGGCTCGACGTGAAGGTGGACCGCGACTTCGTGAGCGATTCGGTGGGCGGCGAGGGTTTCACGAACTTCGGCGACGTGCAGTTCATGGGAGACGCAAACCTGGAACGTTATCTGCACACCGCCAAGAAGATTGCCGACCATGCCGTAATCGGGTCTGGTCCGATTGAATTCTTCGCGGATCCGGGCAAGAGCGGCTTCGAGCTATCGGCGATCGCCCGAATCCAGGAGATCTACCGCGCTCACGGCTTCCGTGCCGCCTCGGGCGAAGGCGGAAAACCGTACGGCCTGGAGCGCTACGCCAAGGCTTTCTACGCGTCCTGGCGCTACCTTCACCGCGAAGCCTTGGGCGAGGGTGGCGCAACTCTAGAGAGCCTTGCGGCCCGCGAGGGACTCAGCGCCCGGTTCATCCGGCACATCTGGTCGGTGCTCAGCAAACCATCGCCGAGCTATCCAACCTCCGAAGTCGTGTCCCGCTGGCGGAAGCTGCCGGCTCCCGCTAGACTCGAGCGCGAGCGCACTGCGGCTTCCGTGAGAACCGGATGCGACGAGATCCAGCGCTATCTGATTAACTGGCCGCGCTGGCTGTTCGCGGCAGGCGCAGCCGCCGAGGGCGGCCAAGGCGACGAGCGAGCTCTGGTTTTGACGGACGCCTCCGTACAGACAAACTCCCGTCATCGTTTCCGATTGTTCATGAGAGGCGCCAGGCAGAAGAAAACGACCATTTATCTCTCTGCTCTTTCCGCCAATCCCGATTCGAAGGATAAGCCGGTGATTCTCTGGCGCAACGCCACCGTTCGATCCCGAAAGGCCGACAGAAGCGCTGGGCCTCAGCAGCCTCTGACGAGGTTGCTGGACGAGGAATCGCTCAAAAAACTCTCCTTCGGCAAGCGTCCCGATGGCGCCCCGGCCGACCCGATGGACTTCGCAACCTCCGGTGATACGGAACTATCCTTCAGTATCGTGACTCCCGAGGGCGCCGCCGGTCTGGAACTGCAGGTCGACGGCGAGCTGGGTTCGGGGCAATCCGCGGACGCGGTGGTCCGCTGCGTGATTTCCGACCGCGAAGATCTCTCGAGGGGAAGACCGGCCTGGGCACTGCTTGGGCACCCGGACAGCGCCAGCTTCCAGTCGTGGAAGGCGAGTGTGCTGGAATTCGCGGCAAACATGCCGCAGACTTCGCACGGCGAGCCAACGCCCTCCGACAGAGACCCGATTCCTCCTCCCTACGACACGTCCTACAATCAACCCGAGCGCGACTCCTATCACACCAAGGTGAAGTATTACCGTACCGATCGATTTCTGATGGAGAAGATGCTTGACGATGCCACGCGAGCGAGGCTCGATCACGCTTGGGCCGACCTGCTGGCATCCTTTGAATACCACGACGCCATCCTGCATTTCATCGAAGAAAAGTACCGGCTGGACCTCAAGAAAAAGGGGATCGCCGATCTCAGCGAGGCTGAGATCGAAGCGCAGCCGGCCGAGCCGCGGCAGTATGTGAAGGCACTGCGAGTGGAGTATGACGCCGTGCGCAAGGCGCAGATGGCCGCCCAACCGGGTCACGTCGAAAACTGCCTTCAATTTGCCGGCAAAGCCTGGCGGCGGCCACTCGCCGACGCTGAGAAAGACAGCCTCCGGTCGTTCTACGTCAAGGCGAGAGAAGGCGCGAAACTCGATCACCCGAAGGCCGTCCGGTCGCTGCTGGCGCGAATCCTGGTGGCGCCCGCGTTCCTGTACCGGCTGGAGCAGTCAGGACAATTGTCCGGTTCCAACCCGCTGACGGACTGGGAGCTGGCCAGCCGTCTCAGTTACTTCCTGTGGTCTTCCACACCCGATGAAGAACTGCGGCGAGCAGCAGCGGCGGCGGAACTACGCAACCCGCGGCAGCTCGAGCATCAGGTGAAGCGGATGCTGGCGGATTCCAAGGCGCGGCGGCTATCCACGGAGTTCTTTGGCCAATGGCTGGGCTTCTATCGCTTTGATCAATACGGCGGCATCGATACCGGCCGGTTTCCCGAGTTCACCGATGAGCTGAAGTCCGCGATGTATGACGAAGCGATCTCGTTCTTCGAACACATCATCCGCAAGGATCGGTCCATTCGCGAGATCGTGTTTGCCGATTACACGTTTCTAAACCCTGCGCTGGCGAAACACTACGGTGTGCAGCAAGCGATCCCCTCTAAGGGTCCGGCCGAACTGGTGAAAGACGCCAACCGGCTTAAGCGCGGTGGCCTCCTCCGGTTGGGCGCTGTGCTTACCACAACGTCGGCGCCTCTGCGCACGAGTCCGGTCAAGCGAGGGGATTGGGTTCTTCGCCGTCTCCTTGGAACAGCGACGCCGCCTCCGCCTGCGGACGCAGGATCTATTCCCGCGGACGAAAAGCTCTTCGGCGGACTATCGTTGAAGGAAAAATTGGCCGCCCACCAGCGCGATGCCACGTGCGCCAGTTGTCACTCCAGAATCGACCCGCTCGGTTTTCCATTGGAGCGCTACGACGCGATTGGCCGTTGGAGGGACCAGTATCCGGATGGAAAGCCGATTCATGACTCGAGCGTCATGGCCGATCAGACGGAAATCTCGGGCGTTGATGGACTCATCCAATATCTGAAGGGGCAGGAGGATCAGGTTGTGCGTACGCTCTCCAAGAAGCTGCTCGGATATGCCCTCGGACGGACGGTCGCGTTGTCAGACCAGCGGTTGATCGATCGTATGGTTCAGGCGGGAGGCGAGGCGAGCTTTTCGAGGTTGGTGGTTGAGATCGTATCCAGCCGGCAGTTTCGCTATCGCCGAGCACTAGAAGAAACACGAGGAAAAGAAGGCGGACCATGATGAGAATCGAGCCAAACTCGGCTCAACAACGAAGATCGCGCCGTCACTTCCTACGAGGCGCCGGCGTCGCACTGGCGCTGCCGTGGATGGAGTCGCTGCCTTTGCGAGGCGCGGAAGGTACGAAACCGGCGCCCAAGGCCGGTCCGAACAAGCCGCCCGTGCGGTTCGCCTGCCTCTACTTCTCCAATGGCGTTGAACCGATCCACTGGTGGGCGAAAGGTAGTGGCGCTTCCATGGAACTCGGCGCCTGTCTGGAGCCGATGGCGCCGTTCCGGGAGGACATCATCTTCCTTCGAGGGCTCTACAACCAGCGGGCGGTGGCCTCGACGAGTCCTCACCTGGGCCGGATGCCGAACCTGTTGTCGGGAGCGAACGTCAGCCTGGATCCAAGCGACATACGCGTGGGGACGACCTTTGACCAAGTGCTTTCCCGGGAGATCGGGAGCCAGACCGCGATACCGAGCCTGGCACTGGGCATCGAGCCGAACGAGCTCAGGCTCGAGGACGGCGTGTCGATGATCTATGGCTCAGCCATTTCCTGGGCATCCGCTACCAAGCCTGCCACCAAGGAAATCTATCCGGCACGCACCTTCGATCTGTTGGTCGGTGACGGCACGGGCCGGCAGCTTGACCGCAGCATTCTCGATGCGGTGCTCGAGGAAACGCAGGAGATCCAGCCACGAATCAGCCGTGGCGATCGCGTGAAGCTCGAAGAATACCTCGAGTCGATCCGCGACATCGAAAAACGGATTGATCGCGCTTCCAAGGAGCAGCGACTGGAAGGCTGGAAGCCAACTCTGACAAAGCCGAACATGCCGAGACCGGCCGACGATTTGCCACAAGATGTTCCGGCGCACATGAAGCTGATGCTGGATCTTATCGTACTGGCGTTCCAGATGGACAAGACGCGCATCGTCACCTGCATGCTGAACAACGATCTTTCGCAGATGAACTTCAAGTTCCTGGAGGGCGTGAAGGGCGCATTGCATCTCGACCTGACGCATAACGGCAAAGCTCCGGCAGCGGAGGCAATGTACCTGAAGACCAACCAGTTCCACGTGCAGCAGTTCGCCTATCTGTTGAAGCGCTTTAAGGAAATCGACGAGGGCGGTCAATCTCTTCTGGATAGCTCGATGCTGATGTTCTGCTCCAACCTGTTCGACGGCGATGCCCACAGCGCCGACCAGATGCCGATCCTCCTCGCAGGCCGCGCCAACGGCTCGCTGCAAACGGGCGGCCGCATTTTGGACTGCCTCGACAACGGCGACGACAACCGCCGCGCGTGCAGCCTCTATTTGTCGCTGATGGACCGGATGGGCGTGCACCTGGATCGTTTCGGTGATACCGGCAAGCGATTAGTGAACCTGTGAGCACCGCATGAGTCTGCAAGTCCGCCCGGACGGCGCCCTTGATCTGGTCGCGTTAGGCGCCGTCGTCCACCGCCTCGACCCCGGCATCATCCCATTCCGCAAAGCCGTCGAGGCCCACATTCACGTGAGCGGGGGCGAGTTTAATGTTGCCGCCAATCTCGCCGACTGCTTCGGGCTTCAGACGGGCATCGCCACAGCCATGGTGGACTATCCCATTGGCGACCTCGTGGCTGAGCGGGTCAAGGCCATGGGTGTGAGACCCTTCTACAAGCGTTTCCATCACGACGGAGTCACCGGACCGAACATCGCTACCGTTTATAGCGACCGCGGCCTGGGTGTGCGGGCGCCAGTCGTCTTCTACAACCGCTCCAATGAAGCCGCCGCGCGTCTCAAGCCGGGCGATTTCGATTGGAAATCCATCTTCGCTTCAGGCGTGCGCTGGTTCCATAGCGGCGGCATCTTCGCGGCGCTTTCGGCGACCACCTCGGAAGTGATTATCGAAGGCATGCAGGCGGCGAAGGCTTCCGGCGCGATCGTTTCATTCGACCTCAATTTCCGCGAGAAGCTGTGGAAGGTCTTCGGCGGCGCCGATCGCGCTGTCGAAGTAGTCCGGCGGATCGTCGAAAACGTGGACGTGCTGGTTGGCAACGAGGAAGACTTGCAGAAGGGCCTGGGCATTCCGGGACCTGAGGTCGCCGCCAAATCGAAACTCGATCCGAGTACGTTTGTCGATATGATCGAGCGGGTGGTGAAGCAGCATCCAAATGTCAAGGCGGTCGCGACCACGCTCCGCGAAGTCCACACGACGAACCGGCACGGGTGGGGCGCCGTGGCTTGGTTGGATGGCAAGACGCTCGTGTCGCCGACGTGCGAACTCGATGTGCTGGATCGAGTTGGAGGAGGCGACGGCTTCGCCGCGGGTTTCTTCTATGGGCTATTGACCGGAGAAACACCGCAGGACGCGGTGGCTCTCGGATGGGCTCACGGAGCGCTGCTTACGACCTTCCCCGGGGACACGACGATGGCGTCGGTGGAGCAGGTCCGTGCGTTTGCCAAAGGCGGCTCAGCGCGTATACAACGTTGACGCGTTTGCTCGTATAGCCTCTTAATTCCTGCCCCTGACCGCAAAATCGTACAGGGTGGTAGACGTTCGTATCCACATGTGCCCGCCGGCGATGGCGGGAGTGGCGAATACCTCCTCGCCGAACTCCCCGGCGGCAGCCAGACCCCAATCGGCGCCCGCCTCCAACACCGAAACCGATCCGCTCCGGCTAATCATATAGATCTTGCCGTCCCCCGCCACCGGCGAAGCATAATACTCATCCAGGGCGTGAGGCAGACGCCCCTGTTTGAGAAGTTTCCCCGTGGCTGGATCGAGCGTCTGCACGATTCCGCCGTTGCGTACGAGGTAAAGTACACCGCGGTACAACAGAATCCCGGGCACGTCGGGAAGCGACTTCTGGTATCGCCACAGGACATGCGTCTCGGTCACATCTCCGTTACCGCTCAGCTTGATGGCCATCGCCGAATTGGAGGACGTGCGCCGCATGCTGTAGTACTGCCAGTCTTTCGCGTTGAGTAGTTGGTCTTTGTCCAAGTCCTGCATATCCCAGTTGCCCGGAAGCCAGTTCTTCGGGACCTCCTCTTTGGACAGCTTTCCATCGCCGTCCTTGTCATGCCGCCGGATCATTTCCACAAAGGATGGCAGCTCGATTCGTTCGCTCGGCTCGCCGCCAGGGGCCCACCCGTTGAAATAGAGGGTGTCTCCACCGATTACTGGAACGGATTTGACCTGGTAGGTCAACCCACGAACTTTCCACACCAGATCGCCCGTGGCTACGTCGTAGCTGGTCATCTGGTAGGAACCGGGAACGATGAGCTCCGTTCGACCCGTCTTCGTGCGGTAGACGATAGGTGTTGAAAAACTGTGCACCATCTCGGGCCGATCGGCCTTCCAAACAGGTTTGCCAGTCAGCTGATCCACCGCGAGCAGGAAGGCGTCCTGGTCCTGATCGCAGATCATGAGAACCTTGCCATCGGCCAGGACCGGCGAGGCGCCCATGCCGTGGAAATTGGTAAAGGGACCGAGCGGAAGCTTCCAGCGTTCCTGGCCGTCACGCGTGTAGGAAACCAGGCCGAAGCCCGCAAAGAAGACATACACGTTGGAACCGTCGCTCACGGTGCTGGGTGAGGCTGGGTCATTCAGCTTGTTTCGCTTCTCGTCGCGGTGACCTGGCGCCTCGCGCCTCCACAACAGCCGCCCGGTCTTGCGGTCGAGCGCGAACGTAAGAAGCTTGCCGTGCTCGTGGCCGGTGAGAAAGATCCTATCCTCCGTCACAACGGGAGACGACTTTCCCATGGGAACGGACGTTTTCCAGATCACATTCTTATCTGCGCCGATCTCCCTCGGAAGAGGTCCCTCCTCGGCGACTCCGGAGCCGTTCGGTCCGCGAAATCTAGTCCAATCCGAGGCGTCTACCGGCTGCGCTAGCAGCAGGACCGCCAATAATATGAATGCAGACATCAACAAAGCAGCATACCGCATGAAGAAGCCGCGGAAGCACCTCGATAGTATTGCCTTGCCTGGGTGTGGCGTCTGCTACACTGACCCCCCATGAGCCTATCGCGTCGCAGCCTCCTTCTGGCCTCCGTGACCGCCCCGGCGGCTGCCGCCAAGCCGCCGGTGATCGACACCCACATGCATGTCTGGTCGATGGACACGGCCCGATACACATTCAAGCCGCCCGAGCCGAACTACCGTCTACCGAGGCAAGATGGCAGCGTCGAGATCTATCTCGAAGAAATGAAGAAGGGAGGGGTGGATTTGACCGTCCTAGTCCAGGAACGGGCCAGCGGTTGGAACAACAGCTACATCTCCGACTGCGTCCGCCGCTTCCCGAAGCTGTTCGTCGGTCACGGACTGATTGACCCGCACGACCCCAACAACGCGGCCGTCCTCGAGCGCGAGGTCAAGCAGAACGGCCTCTCCGGGATGCGGCTCAGCCCCATCTACCACCCGCCGAACCGGTATCCCAATGACCAGTGGCTGAATGCCCCCTATAACTACGCGCTTTGGAAGAAGGCTGAGGAGATCGGCGCCGTCTTCAACGTTTTTATTGCTCCCGCACAACTACCGCAGCTCGAGGACATGGTGCGCCGTTATTCTAAGGTGAAAGTCGTGGTCGACCACCTGGGCCGTCCTGACATTCTGCCCACCGCCCCCTGGGTCGAGAACGACCACCTCTTGAAGCTCGCCCGCTATCCCAACGTCTGGGTCAAGTTCACCGAGCTCTACACCGCTTCGAAAACGAAGCAATACCCGTATAAGGACGTGCACCCGTTCGGGCGCATGGTTTACGACAAGTTCGGTCCGCGGCGGCTTCTGTTCGGCACAGGAATGGTCGGCGTCACCCGGCGCATTCCTCTGGCCGATGAGTTGCGTCTGATTCGCGAAGACATCCCATTCTTCGCCGACCGCGACAAAGAGTGGATCTTGGGCCGCAACGCGGCGAAGATCTGGAAATGGAGGCGCCGTACTCTTCATCCGACATCGGCCTAGACACACCTCACGATTCGCTGGGGAGAAAGGACGGCCTCTCGACGCCAGATAGCAAGCGAAAGATCCGCCGTGTTTGCTCCAGGAACGTGGGCAGGTTATGAATCGCCACGTCGTCGCCGGGCCTGTAGACGGCCACCCAGCCGTGGCCGCTCTCCACGCACCACCAGCGCTGGTCCTGCTGAAAGTAGTCCAAGAGGGGTGGCTGAAACAGCGCGCGAATCGCGGTTTCATCTTCACCGCGCATTCGATAGGCTGCGGAAAACTTTGGATGGCTCGCGAACGAGATGTCGTCCCGCCACGCGGCCGCGACCAAACCCCAGAGCGTTTGCGGCCTCAAGACGAAGCTAGGAATCGGCCGCTCCTTCGGTGACCGGAAGCAGGCTACGGTTTGGTACCGGATTTCAGTCTCCGGGTCCCGGGAGTTGTAATGCCTGCAGAGAATCACATCGGCTTCGAGGAGGCGGCCCTGCATGACCTCATCGACGGACGAGTAAAATCGCTCGAAAAAGACCGGCAAGGCCAGGAACGCCGTGTCGGCCAGCCCAGCGGTCGTCGGAAAGAAGGAGAATCCCATTTGAACAGCTACACGCTGCACTTTGACCAGCCGCTTCCGAGCTGCCAGCTGAAGTAAGAATCCTACAGGACCTAAGACCACAAGTGCGAAGCCGATGCCAAGAAAGAGGAAGCGAACGACGCCAAGCCCGGTAATGTATTGCTCCAACGAAGCGCCGGCAGGAGGCGGGTAGAAGTAGACAATTCCAACGACGAGAGCAAGCCCGGCCGCAAGGTAACCGAACAGCATTTGTGCTGCCTTAGCAGTTGACATAGGAATCATTGGACGCCTCCTAGGAAGCTTAACTCGCGGTCAACCTCGCCAGTGGGTTTGTCGCTTTGCGGCGCGCAGGGAGAGCGTTGGACATCTCCGGACTCTGGCCAACCGTGGCTGTTGGTGATCGGTGCAGATATTTTCAACTCTAAAGGTAGAGCGATCTGCCAAAGTCCCTATGCCCAGTTCGTCGAGAAAGGGGAGGCCTCTGGCCCCCCGAAGATTGGGGACGACGCTCAAGAAATCCAAGTCATCGGTCGTACGGGGAACTCCGTAAAGCTGCGTTACGACGAAGGCGCCGCACAAATGCAGTTCAACACATTCACAGAGTTGCGCGTCAACATCTGCGAAAAGGACTGCCAAGGCTCGGGCAGCTCAATGTGGCGCATACGGCAGTTGATCTCCGCTAAGGCTGGTCAGCAGATTCCAATGGGCAGCCTCTTCGGGCCGATTCGCTCTTAGCCAAATCCTCTCTCGTTCCGGCATCGAATCCCGGCAGAGTGTGCCTTCACCCGCGAGACGTGCTTTTTCGAGATCGTCCTTCCAAGCCGTTGATACCTCGTGCTTGTTGGGAGACGTACGTGACACTTGATTCGCGAGATGGACTAGATAGCCCAGACGGTTTTGGGCATTGCTCAATTTGACGTGGGTCCGAAGCCATTCCCAATCTAGGTCGGTGTAAGTACTCAAGACCCACGGTACAGCTTCCACAAGTCGTGTATCCAGATCTGGCTTGAGCGACATCCATCTCCACTTCAATGAGCCCGGACGCACGGAGTGGGGAAGGCGCGGGCGCCGGGAGCCGAGCGCTCGCGGCAGGGGGCGGGACGTTGTTCTTCGACATGCCGTTGAACTCGATCCCTTGTACAGTGAATGTCCATGAGTTCGACCGCAAACGCGCGGCGCTCGAAGGGGCCTCCGTCACTGACTTCGCGTTGTGGGGCGGTCTCGTCCCAGGCAATCTCCCCGAGATGGCGCACCTCGCGGCGCGTGGTGTCATTGGATTCAAGGCATTCCTGTGCGATTCGGGTCTGCCCGAATTCCCGCGGGCGGATGATCTGACGTTGTTTGAGGGTATGTGCGAGGCCGCTCGGCTTGGATTGCCTGTAGCCGTGCACGCTGAAAATCAGGAGTTGACACAAGCACTAAGGCGCCGGATGGTTGAGGAGGGGCGTCACGGTATTCGCGACTTTCTCACTTCACGCCCTGTGGCCGCTGAGCTCGAAGCGATCCAGCGCGCCACGTTATTCGCTCGTGAAGCCGGGGCGAAGCTTCATATCGTCCACGTCAGCTCCGGCCGAGGCGCTGTGTTGGCAGCCGAGGCACGGGCCTCCGGCGTCGACGTTTCCATTGAAACCTGTCCGCATTATTTGTTCTTCAGTGAAGAAGATCTGGAAGGTTTGGGAGCCGTCGCCAAGTGCGCGCCGTCGCTCCGCAGCGCCCGTGAACAAGATTTACTGTGGGCCGAACTGTTGCGCGGTACGATCGACATCGTGGCTTCCGATCACTCGCCCGCGCCTCCCGAAATGAAGGGTGGGGGCGACTTTTTCCGCGTTTGGGGGGGTATCGCAGGTATCCAGTCGACGCT
>Ga0187893_10012942_pt1 | contig 11728 bp, 7 predicted proteins | sample MA1701074metaG_FD_139574 | JGI IMG/M metagenome (GOLD analysis project Ga0187893, IMG submission 139574) | White microbial mat communities from a basaltic lava cave in the Kipuka Kanohina Cave System on the Island of Hawaii, USA - MA170107-4 metaG ... | reverse complement strand
CGAGCACCAGCACCGGCGTGCCGAAGGGATTTCCGCAGATCGTGCTCGACCGGGTGCTGGAAGGGCTGAGGGTTTCCGCCGATCGACTTGCAGCGATGCCGGCAACGTAGGTCTCCGATGCGTTTGCGTGGCGTTGACACGTTCATCGCCGACTGCCGCGCAATCGAACGCCAGGTCGAGTAGCTGGGAAGCGCGGCCTCAGGCGAGGTGGACGAGGGGCGCCTCGACTTGCCTCTGGCGGAGAGAGTGGGATTCGAACCCACGATAGGTTATTCACCTATACACGCGTTCCAGGCGTGCGCCTTCAACCGCTCGGCCATCTCTCCCGCGCAATGCGGCGCGAAGTATAAGTACGCCCTATTCGAGACCGTTCGTCCGTCCGCGCAATTCGCCGGCGAGCAATCCAAGCTGCGTCGCGTTCTGCAGCAGCTGGATGTTGTTGGCCGCGCCGAGCTTGCTTCTGATCGACGACTGATAGTTCGCCACTGTTTTCTCGCTCAGCGAAAGTTGCGCGCCGATGCGATCGAGCGTCTCGCCGCGCGCGAGCAGTTGCAGGATTTCGAACTCCCGCTGCGACAGTGTGCCGCCGCTGACCGCGGCCGCCGCCTGTTCGCGCAGCGCGAGAGTCTGCGCAATATCGCGACTCAGATAGCGCTCGCCGCGCGCTACCGCGTACACAGCGCTCACCAGTACGTCGGGCGCGCTGCGCTTGGTCAGATAGCCGCGCGCGCCGGCCTCGAGCGCGCGCGCCGGGAAAATCGCGTCCTCGTACATGCTGAACATCAGCACGCGCGCATTGGGCTGGCGCCTGAGCATGCGGCGCATCGCCTCGATGCCGCTCGCACCCGGCAGCGCGATATCCATCACCACCACATCGGGCGCCAGCTTGCAGAACGCCGCATACGCCGACGACGCGTCCGACGCTTCGCCGACGACGCGAATCGCCGGGTCGCGTGCGAGCAGATGACAGTAGCCGGCGCGGACAACCGCATGGTCGTCGACCAGCAGCACGCCGATGCCGGGTTCGCTTGCTGTGCTCATCGCGGCGTCAGGATACCGTCGCGCCGTCCCGCAACGGGATCGCGGCGAACACACGAAATCCGCGCCCCGGCATGCTGGCCACGTTCAACGTGCCTCCGAGTGCGTCCACGCGTTCGCGCATCCCCACCAGCCCGAGCCCTGCGCCCGGCCGGGTCAAATCGCAGCCCGCGCCATCGTCGGTCACCGCAACGGAAATCTGATCGCCACGCTCAAGCGAAGCGGAGCGATTCACATCGATCTCGATCTGCGACGCACCCGCGTGCTTGGCGCAGTTCGTCAATCCTTCCTGGATGAGGCGGTAGACCGTCAGCTTGGCGGCTTCACTCAGCGCATCGATATCGCCGTCAACGGCAAGCCGAAGGCGACTTGACGGCAAACGCGCGCGCCAGGAATCGACACAGTGCTCGAGCGCGGCTGCAAGGCCGAGCTCATCGAGGCCAACGGGTCGCAGGCGGCGAATCAGATCGCCGATGGCGGCGTGCACGTGATCCGCGTTTTCCGCGATTGCGCCGGCCGCGTTCGACCGCGATTCGGGCCGGGCGCGCGGATCATCGCGCAGCGACACGGCATCGATCCTGATCGCATTCAAGTACTGGCCCAGTTCGTCGTGCAGCTCGCGGGCGAGCGCCTTGCGTTCGCCCTCCTGCAACAGCACGTAGCGCTGCGCCAGTCGCCGCTGTTCAGCGAGCGCCGCGGCGAGTCTGTGCTCGGTGTCGGCGCGTTGCGCCACTTCGCGGCGCGCCTCGCCCAAGCGCCGCGCGGCAAACCAGGCCATTCCGATGGCGAACGCGACCAGCACCGTCGACAACTCGTCAACCTCAAAGCGCTCCCAGCGGCGCGTCCAGTCGAACACGCGTTCGCTGAGCTCGAAGTACACAGCAAGGAGTCCCGCTATTGCGGCGAGCGCAACCACGACCCACAGGTCGCGCCACGACTTATCTCTGCTGTCGTTCACGTTGGTCTATCCGCGCCGAACCGACGCGAACATTACGCGCGGCCTTCGCGCCGGCGCGCGACCTGCATTGCGCGAATCGTGCGCCGGGAAATTCTCCTGAACGCGGCAGGAAGAAATCCCTAGGTTGCGTGTGATACGCATGCGAGCGTGCGCCTCCGTTCCGGTTCCGTCCGGGGAACGGGAGGAGGGGCTTTGGCAAGCACAGGTCGCATCACATCTGCCGGCGCGGCGACGTTGCTGCTGGCCGCTTCGAATATTGCGCGGGCGCAGGTTCCGGCGCTGGAACCGAAGGAACTGCCTGCGGTGACGATCATCGGCACCACGCCGCTGCAAGGCCTGGGAACGCCGCGCGATCAGGTCCCCGCTAATGTTCAATCGACAAGCGACGCCGATATCCGTCGCCAGCAGTCGCTGAACCTGGCCGATCACCTGAACCGCAACGTGGGCAGCGTGTTCATCAACGAAGCGCAGAGCAATCCGTTTCAGCCCGACGTGACATTTCGCGGCTTTGCCGCGTCGCCATTGCTGGGCAACGCGATCGGCGTTTCCGTGTTCGTCGACGGCGTTCGGGTCAACGAGTCGTTCGGCGACACGGTCTTCTGGGACCTGATCCCAACGTTCGCGATCTCGACGGCCGATCTGATTCCGGGATCGAACCCGGTGTTCGGTTTGAACACGCTTGGCGCGGCGCTGTCGGTGCGCACGAAGTCAGGCCGATCAGCGCCGGGCGTTGACGCTGAGATCGGCGCCGGATCGTTCGGACGCCGCTCGGCGCAGGCAACGATCGGTGGCGCGAGCGGTAGCCTCGACGGATTCGCCGGTGCGCAGATCTACGAGGAAAACGGCTGGCGCGACCGATCGCCGTCGCGCGTCAGGCAACTATTCGGAAAGGGCGGTTGGCGCGCAAGTGGTACCGCTGTCGACATCTCGTACACGCACGCCAGCAACACGCTAATCGGCAATGGCCTTGTTCCGGAGTCGATCCTGCAGCGGCGGCGCGAGGCCGTTTACACCTATCCCGATGAGACCAAACCGGAGCTGAATTTCGTCAATGCCACGTTGCGCCACGAGTTGAGTGCCAACGCGGTCATCAGCGGCAACGCGTATCACCGCCTGTTGAAAATCAACACGTTCAATGGCGATGCCGAGTTCGAAGACGGCGGCACGCCGCTTGATCTGACCGATGACGAGTACGAAGCCGAAAACCGCGTTACGCGCACCACGCAGCGAACCACGGGCGCGGCGATCCAGTTCGCGCTGGCCGGCACGCTCGGCAAGCGGAAAAATCAACTGACCGTTGGACTCGGCCAGGATCGCGGCCGCGCGGATTTCTCGCAGCTCGAACAGCCCGCCAACTTCACCCCGGATCGCGGCACCACGCCCGACGGTGACTTTGCGCTCCGCACGCGCGTGCTCGGCAAGAACGTTTACGACGGCATCTACCTGACCGACACGCTCGCACTCAGCGAGCGGCTGCATCTGACGTTTGCCGGCCGCTACAACCGCGCCAAAGTGGAGATCAGCGATCTGACGGGTTTGGAGCCTGCGCTCAACGGTAGCCATCGCTTCAGCCGTTTCAATCCGGCGATCGGTGCAACCTGGGCGGTAGTACCGCGGCTGACGCTGTTCGGCGGCTACAACGAAGGGTTTCGCGTTCCTACGCCGGTCGAATTGACTTGCGCCGACCCCAGCGCGCCGTGTTCGCTGCCGGTTGCGTTCATCGCCGATCCGCCGCTGAAGCCGGTCGTTGCGAAATCATTTGAAGTCGGCGTGCGCGGCCGGGTCGCGCACTCGCTCGCGTGGAATGTCACGGGCTATCGCAGCGATCTAAACGACGACATCCTGTTCACGTCAGTCGGCGCCGGACTCGGATTCTTCGCCAACGTTCCGAAGACGCGCCGGCAGGGTATTGAGCTGGGCCTCGCCGCAAAGTCATCGGGGTTCGACTGGTCGGCCAACTACGCGTACGTCGATGCGACCTTCGCGTCGTCGGTGCAACTGTTCAATCCGCTCGCGATCGATGCCGATCCGGCGCAGCCGGCCACGATCGCCGTATCGGCGGGCGATCGCTTGCCGGCGATTCCGGCGCATCGGCTGAAGCTTGGTGGCGACTATCGACCGGCGGAGGCGCTCTCGTTGGGCGGTTCGGTGTTGTATGCGTCAAGTCAATATCTGCGCGGCGATGAATCGAACCGTCTTGCGCAACTGCCGGGCTACACGATCGTCAATCTGCGCGGCGAGTATCGATTCGCGAAAGGCTGGCGCCTGCTCGCAAAGATCGACAACGTATTCGACAGGAAGTATTCATCGATCGGCGCGTTGAACCGCAACGGATTCGATGCCGCGAGCCAGCCGCTGGGAGGCGTGGGGCCGGGACCGGTCGAACGGTTTGTTTCTCCCGGTGCGCCGCGCGGTTTCTGGGTCGGGATCGCGTATCGGTTAGGCAGTGATTAGACCGACGGAAATGTGATCACATGATCGGCATCCAGCCGGATGCCGATGCTTTCGCCGATCGCGTGATCATGATGGCTTGGCACCAGCGCCAGAACTTCGCGGCCGCTTTTAAGCCGCAGTGTGTAGACAAAGTCACCGCCGCGAAACACCTTGCGCACGACCTGCGCGGTGAGTTCACTGGCATCGTCGTGCACCACGTCGTCGGGCCGCAACAGCACGTCAACGCTCGCTTCACCATTGCCGGGTTCCCGCCTCGCGCCGCGTAGTTCGCCGAGTTCGATCGCGATTCGATCATCGTCCAGCACCCGCGCCGGCAGAAAGACGCCGTGGCCGATGAAGTCGGCCACATAGCGCGTCGCGGGGCGGTGATACAGCTCGTACGGCCGGTCCCACTGTTCCAGCCGGCCGTCGCGCATCACGCCGATGCGATCCGCGATCGCAAACGCCTCCTGCTGATCGTGCGTGACCAGCAGCGCGCTGGTCGTGCTGTCGTTGAGTATCTGCCGCACCTCTGCGCCGAGCCGCGCGCGCAGGTCGACGTCGAGGTTCGAAAACGGTTCGTCCATCAGCAGGAGCTTCGGCGCCGGCGCCAGCGCGCGCGCCAATGCCACGCGCTGTTGCTGTCCGCCCGACAGCTCGTGCGGATAGTCGCGTGCGTGGCGCGACAGGCCAACCAGCGCGAGCATCGTTGCGACGCGCGCGGCGCGCTCGCCCGCATCGAGGCGCCGCAGACCGAAGCCGATGTTGTCGGCCACGCGCAAGTGTGGAAACAGCGCGTAGTCCTGAAAGACAAGACCGATGCCGCGCTTCTCGGGAGGAATCAGGACTCCAGGCGCGGCAACGGTCGCGTTGTCGATGCGAATCGTGCCCATCGACACCGGCAGGAAGCCGGCAATCGCGCGCAACAGGGTTGTCTTGCCGCAGCCCGATTCGCCGACTACACAGCCGATGTCGCCGCGCGCGAGCGCGAACGTCAGTTCATCGAGTACGAGGGCGCCGTTGCTTCCGTAGCTAACCCGCAGTCGTTCAACGTCGAGTATGGGTGCGTTCATTCAGACGGCTGTTTTCCTGAATAATAGTATTTCTCATTTAGCTTGCCTCACTTCGATACGTGCCCAGCGGTCGACTCTCAGCCATCGCGTTGTCGCTTTTTTGCGCCGCGCTGGTTGCGGTTCCAGTGGCGGGCATCTTCAGCAGTTTTCTTGCCGCCGACTCGGTTGGGACACTTGCCCACCTGAGCGCAACGGTATTGCCGCGCGCGGCACTCGAAACGGTGGTTCTGTGCGGGTTGGTCACGATCGGCGTCGCGATACTCGGCACGACGTCAGCGTGGCTCGTCGCCGCCCTCGAATTTCCCGGGCGGCGTTTTTTCGAGTGGGCGATGTTGCTGCCGCTCGCAATGCCGGCCTACATCGTTGCCTACGCGTACACGGATTTCCTGCAGTTCGCGGGTCCGCTGCAAAGCGCGCTGCGCGCTGCGTTCGACTGGCAGCGCGGCGACTACTGGTTTCCCGACGTGCGTTCGATCCCGGGCGCAGCGTTCATTTTCGTATTCGTGCTGTATCCGTACGTTTATCTGCTGGCGCGCGCCGCGTTTCTGGCGCGCACCGCGGCGATGGTCGACGCCGCGCGCTCTCTCGGCCTCGGGCCGCTGGCGACCTGGCTGCGAGTCAACCTTCCGCTGGCGCGTCCGGCGGTGGCGGCGGGTACGCTGCTCGCTCTGATGGAAACGATTGCCGACTATGGCGCGGCGTCGTACTTCGGACTGCAGACCTTCACGACCTCGATCTATCGCGCGTGGTTTGCGCTGGGCGATCGGATCGCGGCGAGCCAGCTCGCCGGCGCGATGTTGATCGTTGTGCTGGCCGCGATGGCGCTCGAGCTGCGCGCGCGCGGGCGTGCGCGCTTTTTCTCGGCGCCCAACAGCGCGCGTCCGGTGCCCCGCGTGCGGCTCACCGGCTGGCGCCGTCCGCTTGCGGTGGCGGGCTGCTGCGTGCCGATCGTTCTCGGTTTTGCCGGACCGGCGGCGTTGCTCGTCATGATGACGTTGCCGTCGCTTGCGGGTGCCGATGGGTCGCGGTTCTTTACGTGGGTCGGCAACAGCATCACCGTTGCGGCGCTTGCGTCGGCGGTCACGCTGGCGATCGTGCTGCTGCTCGCCTATGCAGTGCGCCTGTTTCCTCACGGCGCGGCCGGACGAGCGGTGCGCGGTGCGGCACGTTTGATGAGTCTCGGTTACGCGGTTCCCGGTGCGGTGATCGCGGTGGGCATCCTGCTGCCGCTCGCCACCTTCGACAACGCGTTAGATGCTGCACTGAAAGCGTCGTTCGGCATCGGCACGGGTTTGTTGTTGACCGGCACACTCGCCGCGCTGGCCTATGCCTATCTGGTGCGCTACTTCGCGGTGGCGTGGCAGCCGGTCGACGCGGGGCTGGCACGCATTACGCCGGCGATGGACGCGAGCGCGCGTTCGCTGGGATCTGCGCCGGGTGAAGTATTCCGCCGCGTGCACCTGCCGCTGCTTGCGCCCTCCGTGTTCGCCGCTGCGTTGCTCGTGTTCGTCGATGTAATGAAAGAGTTGCCGGCCACACTGGTGCTGCGTCCGTTTAACTTCGACACGCTGGCGGTGATCGCGTACCAGTTTGCCGCCGATGAAAGGCTGGCTGAGGCCGCGCTTCCATCGCTGGCGATCGTGGCAGTGGGAGTTGTGCCGGTGTTGCTGCTGTCGCGCGCGATCGCGCGTGCGACCGGGCCGGGTGCGGTGACGACATAGCGCGGACGCGCGGCCCACTTCGAATAACTGCGTTCGTTCCATATCGACGCCGGCGCCTGCCGAAGGCCCGCAAGCATCTCGCGGAACCGCGGGACTGGACAGTTGAGCCGAAACAAAAAGGGCGCGCTTTCCGCCTTTTTCCTGCTGACCTTCACTGAGCAGCGCTCCTTAGCATCTTTTGTCGCCGACGCGGTGATTGCCGCTCCGTTTGTGTCTACGTGCGCACCTTGCGCATCCGAGGAACAGTAGCGATTCGCTCCGTGACGTTCCCACTCAGTTTCCTCATCGGGCCGGCCGACGGCACCGAGTTGGCTTCATCGCATGAGCCATGGCTGGTGATCCTGTCGTACGTGGTCGCCAGTCTGGCGGCGTTCACCGCGGTCGATTTCACGCAGAGGCTGCGCGAGAGCCGCGCCGAAGGACGCACCACCGGAGGCTGGCTGCTCGGCGGCGCCTTCGCCATGGGCGCCGGTATCTGGTGCATGCACTTCGTCGCCATGCTGGCGTACCGGCTGCCGATCGCCGTCCGCTACGACCTTCCGACAACACTGCTGTCTCTGTTTTTTGCAGTCGCGATCTCGGGCTTTGCGATTGCAATGGCGAGCCGGCAGACAGCGACGTTTATGCGGCTGTTGATGGCCGGGACGGTTCTTGGCGCGGGCATCGGCTTGATGCACTACACGGGCATGGCGGCCATGAGACTGGATGCGCTGATCGCGTACCGCCCGGTTCCGTTCGCCGTATCGATCGTCAACGCCGTCGTCTGTTCCATGGTCGCGCTCTGGCTGGTGTCGTATCTCGGCCATTCCAAGCGCCGTTTCCGATTGAAGTTGGCGAGCGCGCTCGTCATGGGCGCGGCGATCTGCTCGATGCACTACACCGGCATGTACGCGACGGTGTGCGTGGCAAAGTCACCGGCAGCAACCGGCCCGGCAGCCGGATTGGCGGCAATGGACCCGTTTTTCCTGGCCCCGATGATCGCCGGGCTGACGCTGGCGATCATCGGCACTGCACTTTCCGTGTCGTTCTGGAGCCTGCGCAGCCGCCTGCAGCAGCACGACCTGCTGGTCGAGGAAATCGCGCGGCGCAAGCTCGTCGAGCGTGAACTGGTGAGCGCCCAGGAGGCGCTCGAAACAGCGCATCGCAAGCTGCACAAAACCGAGGAGCGGCTGCGGCTGGCGGTAAGCAGCGCGCGCATCGGCCTGTGGGATTGGGACGTCGCGGGCAGGACGATCTACCTCAATGCACAGTGGGCGGAATGGCTCGGGCTCGAAGCGCGCGAACATGAAGTGACGCAACGGTTCCTTGCCGACCTGGTGCATCCCGACGACAGCGACCGCATCCGCACCCTGATTGCCGAAGCGCTCAACGGCCCCAGCGGCCGCAATGCGGCCGTATACCGCATGCGTACCGTCGGCGACGAGTGGAAGTGGGTGAGCAGCGAAGGGGCGGTTGTCGAGCGCGCGGCCGACGGCAGCGCGCTACGAATGATCGGCGCTTATGTGGACGTCACGGAGCTAAAGCGCAAGGAGGAGGAGCTGCTGGCTGCCAAAGCGGCCGCAGAGGCGGCCAGCGCGGTGAAGTCGCAGTTCCTCGCCACCATGAGTCACGAGATCCGCACGCCGATGAACGGCGTGCTCGGCATGACCGAGCTGCTGCTCGACACGTCGCTCGACGCGCGACAGCGCCGCTTGGCCGATGGGGTGCATACATCGGCTGCCAACCTGCTGCGCATCACTAACGACATACTCGACTTTTCGCGGGTGGAATCCGGCAAGGTCACGCTCGAAACGGTCGAGTTCTCGCCGGCGCAGCTGGTCGACGATGTGATCGAACTGGTGTCGGTACAAGCGGCTGCCAAACGGTTGAAGCTGGTTCGCCGAGCGGCGGCCGACGTTCCGGTCGCGGCCGTCGGCGACGCCGGCCGCCTGCGCCAGGTCCTGATCAATCTGGTGGGCAACGCAGTGAAATTCACTGAGCGCGGCAACGTCGCCGTCAGCCTGGCGCTACTGGAGCGGCCGGCGTTTGACGATCACACATCCGCTTGTCGCTTGCGCTTCGAAATCCGCGACACAGGTCCAGGCATCGCGCCGGAAGCGCTGCCACGCGTTTTTGAACCTTTCTGGCAAGCCGACGGCAGCGCCTCACGCAAGTACGGCGGGACCGGCCTCGGCCTGTCGATCGTCAAACAGCTTGTCGGACTTATGGACGGCGAAGTCGGCGTACAAAGCACGCCGGGCGTCGGTAGCTGGTTCTGGTTCACCGTGCGGCTTTCCATCCCGGACGGCACATCAGCGGCGTCGGCTGTGCGTCATTTGCCGTTCCAGCCGGTGCCGGCCGAGCCGCCAACCGCTGTGCGCAAGGCAGACATGCGCGTCCTGGTGGTCGAAGACGATCCGATCAACCAGATCATCGCCTGCGAATTCTTGCGCGTTCTCGACTGCGACGCATCGGTTGCGAACGATGGCCGGCAGGCGGTCGACATGGCGGCCATGTACGAGTTCGATTTCATACTGATGGATTGTCAGATGCCCGAAATGGATGGCTATGCCGCTACCCGCGCAATCCGCAAGCGTCTGGCCGCCGGCAACCGGCACGTGCCGATCATCGGCGTGACTGCCAATGCGATGAACGGCGATCGCGAAGCCTGTCTGAGCGCCGGCATGGATGACTATCTACCGAAGCCCTTCAAGTTGGCAGAGTTGCGCGAAGTCATCGCACGCTGGTCGACGCCGAGAGTGATCGGCGACGAACTGCCGTCGTCGGCGTGCCGCGTGGGCTGACTGCGACGTCGATGCCGGGCAACGATCGCGCCCGTCGAAGGAACCGCTGAAGCCGGTTTCCCGGCGCACCGCCGTGCGATGGACGTCGCGGGTTTTGCGCGGCTCCCGCGCTTTTCGCAGCCTCTGCCCGGCAATCTTGCGCTTAACTCCTCGGGCGCAGTGGCGACCTGAGCTACCCTCCCGCGCATGAAGATGAACCGACCCGAGGCCGAAATCCGCGCGGCACGGCAGTCGTTTTATCGCGAGATCGACCGGCTTGCGCTGGCGCCGCTCTGGGAAGTGCTGCACGCGCTGGTGCCACCTCAGCCTGCAACACCGTGCGTACCGGCCATCTGGCGCTTTGCAGAGGTCGAGCCGCATCTGATGCGCGCGAGTGAACTTATCGGCGCGAATGAGGCCGTGCGGCGGGTGCTGGTTCTGGAGAACCCCGCGCTGCGCGGGCAATCGTGTGTGACGCAAAGTCTGTATGCCGGCTTGCAACTGATCCTGCCGGGAGAGATCGCGCCGAGCCATCGTCACACGCAGTCCGCCTTGCGTTTCGTCGTGAAGGGACGCGGCGCGTGGACTGCCGTGGACGGCGAGCGGGCCACGATGCAGCCCGGCGATTTCATCATCACGCCAAGCTGGACCTGGCACGACCACGGCGCGGAACGCGACGGCGAACCGGTGATCTGGCTCGACGGACTCGACATCCCGATGCTGCGCTTCTTCGATGCGGGCTTCGCCGAAGACGGCGCGCAGGACACACAGCCGATTTCCCGCACCGAGGGCACGAGCCTCGCGCGCTACGGCGCCAACATGGCGCCAGTGACAACGCGAACGCCGTTCGGTGCGACTTCGCCGGTCTTCAGCTATCCGTACGAGCGCACGCTCGCCGCGCTCGAAAAGCTCGCGCGCGATGCGCCGCTTGATGACTGGGATGGCGCCAAGTTGCGCTACGTCAATCCGGCGACCGGTGGCAGCCCGATGCCGACGATGGCAACGTTCATGCAACTGCTGCCGGCGGGATTTAGCGGGCGGCCGTATCGCGGCACCGACGGCGCGGTGTATTCCGTCGTAGAGGGCACCGGCGCGGTTTCGATCGGGCGCGGCGACGCGCTCCACGCGTTCGAGTTTGCGCCGCGCGATCACTTTGTCGTGCCGTCATGGTGGACCGTGCGCCTGAGTGCGCGCGACCGGTGTGTGCTGTTTTCCTTCTCCGATCGTCCGGTACAGCAGGCGCTCGGAATTCTGCGCGAGGAGCGCCTTTGAGCTACGTCTTTGCCGCGCCCGCACAGGCGGTTGTGCCGGTGGCCGGCAGCGCCGATCTCTTTCCGGTGCACCGGATCTACTGCGTCGGCCGCAACTACGAAGAGCATGCGAAGGAGATGGGTTTCTCCGGGCGCGAGCCGCCGTTTTTTTTCTGCAAGCCGGCCGATGCCGTGTTGCCGGTGGTGGAGGGCGCCGTCGGCGCGCTGGCCTATCCGCGTGCAACTCAGAACTTGCATCACGAGATGGAACTCGTTGTTGCCATCGGCAGGAAAGGGATCTTCGGCTACGCGGTCGGACTCGATATAACACGGCGCGATCTTCAGAGCGAGATGAAGAAGCAGGGCCGGCCGTGGGAAGTTGGCAAGAGCTTCGACGGCTCGGCGCCGATCGGTCCAATAAAGCCGGTAGCCATGACGGGACTCGTCACCGCCGGCCGCATCTGGCTCAATGTCAATGGTGAAGCGCGTCAGG
>Ga0187893_10012940_pt1 | contig 11728 bp, 11 predicted proteins | sample MA1701074metaG_FD_139574 | JGI IMG/M metagenome (GOLD analysis project Ga0187893, IMG submission 139574) | White microbial mat communities from a basaltic lava cave in the Kipuka Kanohina Cave System on the Island of Hawaii, USA - MA170107-4 metaG ... | reverse complement strand
GCAGCTCCGCGCGCAGCTCGCGGCTCTGCTTCACCATGCGGGCCTGCGTGTCGCGCATCTGCTCGAGGATGCGCACGGTGGGCGCATCGAGCAGCGAGTCGGTCTGGCCGAGGTAGGCCTGGTAGCGGCCGGCGAGGCCGGGGAGCAGGGCGTCGTAGAAGCCGGCCAGGCGCCGCGCGGTGTCGGTCTCCTTGCGGATCTCGCCGAGGAGGCGCAGGTAGGCCTCGACCGGCTTCAGGCTGTGCTGCAGCGGCAGGCGCAGCTCCTGCGTGCGCCTGCCGAGGGCGTCGGCCTGTTGGGCGACTTCCCAGATGTGCTCGCCGAAGAGGAGCTTCACCTCCATCTCCGGGGAGCTCGGGGTCCACTGCGCGAGCATCTCCATCAGCTCGACGTGGACGTGGCGGAAGGTCGCGACCGCCTCGCCTCGCTCCTTTACGCTCAGGCTCATGCGGCGCCGCTCGCCGCGCGGCTAGGGAACGATGGCGCCGAAGCCGTCGCGGCGCAGCAGGTCGGCGATTTCCTGCTCGGTGAACTCGGCGAGGCGGCGGTCGTCGACGTTGGTGGGGCTTGCGTGAATCGTCGCGGCGATGCTCGTTCCCACGAAGTTCGTCTCGCCGGGCGCGGGGCCGAACGCGGCGATGACCCTTCTCATAAAATCGAGACCCTTCAAAACGCTCAGCAAGGTGCCCGGTTCTTCCTTCGCCAGCCGTTTCAGCCATCGATTGGCGAAGCGCACGTGCTGAACTTCATCGGACAGAATCCCCTCAAGCAGATCGGCGGTGACCTCGTCGCCCGCGTCGCGCCACATTTGCGAATGGCCCTTGAGCACGTCCATCTCGCCGCCCTCGATGGTGCGGTTCTGGATCGCGAGCCGCGCGGGAAGCGAGTCCTGCATGCAGGTCATGTTCCATTCGAAATGCATCACGGGGAACTCACCCTTGCGACCGCCCAACTCCTTCAAGCGACGGTATAGCAGCGCGGCGTGGCGGCTTTCGTCCCAGCATTGCCGGGCCAGCTCCATGCGAAGCTCCCACGCCGCATCGGGAAAGTCGACCAGGCATTGCGCAGCGATCTCGATGCTTTGCATCTCGTTGTGCATGTGCCCGTGCAGGCGGTTGCGCCGCATGCGCGCGGTCATGTCCTTTCCCTGATCGTAAGCGGGATCAGAGGTAAGGGAGAGCTGCGAAGCTTCGTCGACTACGGTAAAGCACGCTTCGCGCGCCGGGCCTTTGCGAACCCTGACGCCACGAATCACAATGGTTTCCGCGGCGTTCATCGCCGCCATGACTGGCTCGCAGACGGAACTATCGGGTCGCGCTGCAGCCGCTTGAACTCTGCGCGCGCCGGGCGTATCAGCAGCTAGGCGTCCACCAGCAACCGGCGGCGCTAATCTCCGTTCCCGCGATCTGGAAAGCCTGCAGGACCTCTTCCTGAGTCAGGACCTTGAGCGATGGCCGCTCGTAGGCCGGCTTGCTGGCGTTCTCCGTTGCGCTCACCGCCTTCGGAATCGACATGTCCGTCATCACAGCCTCCCTGTCGGGGTTTCAAATTGCTTCAGAGTCTAACGGTAACACGATACCTACCGAAATCATTTCCTCGATGATCGCCTGCACGTCGCGCAGCGCCTCCGACGGGGTGACCCCTTCGAACCTCTCCGCCAAGAGCTCCGCAAGCTGCTCCGCGGAGGTTGGCCACTCCAAGGATGACCAGATCAGGTTCGAAGTTTGGTTTAGGGCGCAGAACTTGCGCGACTTGGGCTCCAGCACCACCACACCCCGATCCAGCGGAGCGGTTTCCGCCGCCGAGTTCCGTTGATAGCGTATCGGCATTCTTGCGGCCATTTTGGCGGGGAGTGGCGGATAGATCAAGAACCTAGGAGGATTGTGCAGAGCAGCATAGGACAGGGTCCCCCGGGGGGCTTAACGCCGCATGTGCAATACTCGACTCATGACTACGCATCGGGCGAAGAAAGTCTTGCTCTGCGTCTGCGGGGGCTATCTCGCGCAGTCGACCCCGGCATTCATCGTTTCGCTGCTGAGGCATTTCGCGGACGACGTCCAGGTGGTCCTGTCGCCGACGGCGCAGAGGCTGGTGGCCCGCGATGCGGTCGAAGTGGCCTCGCGAAACCCGGTATTTGTCGACATGTTTGATCGCCAAGTCGGAGTGTACGTCCCGCACATCGAGCTGACCCGCGGCACAGACCTCATCCTGGTGTATCCCGCCACCATCAACCTGATCGGCAAGCTCGCGCACGGGATCGCCGACGGGCTCATCCCGGCATTGCTGCTCGCGAGCGAAACGCCGACCGTGATCGTACCGGTCGCCAACGCGAGCATGATCGCGCATCCTGCGACGAAGCGAAACCTCGAGATCCTTCGCGGCGACGGCTACATCGTCGTCGATCCCCCGGAAACTGCGGAAATCGCATGGCGAGACGAGATCGACGACCGTGTCAGCCCCTTTCCGTACCCGGGGCTGCTCATGTGCCTCTCCGCCGTGATAGCAGGAACTCTTCCGGCGATGCCGAAGCGTCCGGCATCCGCCGGGGCGTGACCGGCGGTGATCGCCGAGCTCAGGAGAATCGTCGGGTCGGGCTTACGACGCGCTGACTTCCTTTTGCAACCTCATTTCCGCCTCGCCCAGGAGCTGTTCGTCGAGGACCATGGCGCCGGCGCACGCGTTCGATCGGTGCAGGAGTGGAGCAACATCCGGCGGGCCGAAGCGGGCCCCACAGGCGAAAGCGGGCACCGCTACGCCTCCGACAAGGATTACCGCCGCTACCTGACCTCGATCCGTGAGAGCAAGATCCTTTCTGTCTGCTCCCTGGTCGACGCGTTCGATTTCGGCCGCTACGCACGGATCTTGGAGCTGGGTTGCGGTGACATGCCTCAGGCGTCGGTGATCTGCGCTCGATACCCCGGCATCCTGTACACGGCCACCGATTTCGATCCGTTCGTGATCGATAGCTGCGCCCGGGTACCGATGTTGAACGGGATCCGCAAGCACGTGCTTGACGTCACCCGATCCGATCTGCGCGAAGTAGGAGAGCACGACCTGGTGATGAGCTGGTCGCTCGAGTTTGAACTGGACGACACGCAGCTGGTGAACCTTTTCGCCGCGTGCCGCAGACTCACCGTCCCCTATCTCCTGTGCAGCCATACGACGATCGGTCCGCTGGGCTACCTCTCCTGGGCGCGCTCGCCAGCGGCGCGGAAGAGGGCCGCGCGGATGGACGGCGTCCGCCCGCTGGGCTGGCTGCGGTCGGTCGGCGAGATCGCGCGCTTGGCCGGGGAGGCCGGAATGACCTTGCGCTCGAACTCGTACCACGTGAACCACGCGGCTCTCTTCTTCGCTCCTGACGGACATTGACCTGAAGTTCCTCGAGGTCGAGCGGTTGGTCGAGCGCGCCGCCCGCGAACGCGGTATTCGCTCGATAAGGGATTGCAGCATCAAGCCGCGGCCGGATCGGCGCGTGTACCGGCTCGGAGAAGAATACGTCGCGAAACTGTATGCGCCCGAGGCTGCGGATCTGCACCGGCGCGAGCGCACGTTCCTCGAGCTGAACGCCGGATCGGGGCGGTGCCCCGATCTCGTCGACTGCGGGTTCGATGCGCAGATCGGGGGCTACGTGATCATCACTGGCCTGCCAGGCCAGGCCCTCGCGCAGCTCTCGGAGGGTGTGCCGGAGACGGAATACCTAGAGATCGTGGAGGATCTGGGGACCTGCATCGCGACGATTCACGGGGTTCCGGCGACGAAGCTGAGTCACCTGCCATCCAGTGGACTGGGGACTGAACGCAGGCGACATTTCAGCGCGATGCCAGGGATCGCCGATCGGCTGCGAGCAGAGAACCTCCTGCCGGGGGAAGCGATCGGGCAGTTGAAGGAGGCGGTGAAGAGGGCGCAGGAGGCCGCTTTTGCAAGCCCGCGCATACTCCTGCACGGCGACGTGCACAGTGGCAACATCCTTGTGACGCACGCCCGCGGCCGCTGGAGATGCACGCTCATCGACTTCGAGAAGTCCGGCCCCGACCACATGGAGCTGGAGTTCGTGTTTCCCTTCGTGAGCGTCCTTGGTGAGGCCTTCCCGGGTAGGCGCCTAGCCGGTTTCTGGAATGCCATCTGGCAGCGCCTTGCCCAAGGGTATGCCCGGGGCGGCGGAGCGCTCCCGGATCAGGGGCTGATCGCGGGTCACGCCATTGCTTGGTGCCTAGGCGTGTCCGCCGACTCCTTAGATGAGGGACACCCCAGCGCGCGGAAATTCGCGAACTTCGCACTCGACGCGCTATCGGTCTACCGGTGGGAAGCTTGACCCGGTCCATCAAGGTTACCCGGTGAGCGCGATCGTCGGCGTGTTGCACCTCGATGGAAGGCCGGTTGACGGCTCCGACCTCGATGCCATGCTCGGGAGCGTGGCGCACCGCGGTCCCGACGCATCCACTACTTGGAGCAAAGGACCGGTTGGACTGGGGCAGGCGATGCTGCGGACCACTCCGGAGTCGCTCAGCGAGTTACCGCCTCTACCTAGCCGCGACGGCTCCAAGATCATCGTCGCCGACGCGCGGATCGACAACCGTGACGAAATCCTATCGGGCATCGACGTGAGTGGAGCGGATGGGCGGGAAATGAGCGACAGCGCTGTGATCCTCGCTTGCTACGAGGCGTGGGGGGAGCGCTGTGCAGAACGGCTGCTAGGCGATTTCGCCTTCGCCATCTGGGACGCGGAGCGGGCTACGCTTTTCTGTGCTCGCGACGTATTCGGCGTCAGGCCCCTCTACATGCACTTTCAGCGGGGCCGGTTGTTTGCGTTTGCCTCCGAGATCAAGGCGCTGCTGACCCTGCGAGAGATCCCCCGCCGATTGAACGAAACCAGGCTTGGGGACTACCTGATCGGGTCGTTCGATGATCGTGAGATCACGTTTTTTCGGGACATTCAGCGGCTGGCGCCAGCTCGATGCGCTTCGGTGAATCTAGGAGGGATGCGATCGAGGTCGTTCTGGTCTCTCGAGCCGCTCAAAGAACTGGAGATCACCTCAGGCCAAGCATGTGCTGAAGCGCTTCGTGATCGCTTCGAAGCGGCAGTGCGTTGCCGCATGCGTAGTGCCTATCCGGTCGGTTCGCTCTTGAGCGGCGGTCTGGACTCTTCTTCCGTGACGTGCATGGCGGACACGATCCGCTCCAAGCTCAACGGGCACCCACTACACACGTTTTCCTGGGTCTTTGGAGCGGTGCCAGACAGCGACGAGAGGTTCTACATCTCCAAGGTACTCGCCCACAGGGAAGTGAGAGCGCACTTGGTCAACGTTGACGGGCGAAGTCCGCTGGCGGGCGTGGAAGACCTCCTGGGGTTTCAGGACGAGCCGCTTGTCTACCCCACCGTGCCGCTCGACTGGAGCCTCTACAGCGAAGCGAACACAAGGGGCGTCCGAGTCGTTCTGCACGGCAATGGCGGGGATACCGTACTTTCGCACGGCGAGATGTATGTTGCCCAACTCGCTCGGTCCGGACACTGGCTGGCTGCAGCCAAGGCTTTGCGCGCACTGCAGCGGAACTTCGGCCAACCCTATCTGGAGATGGTCCTACGCTATCTGGTCGCGCCGCTCGCGCCAGGGCCGCTGAAGGAGTTCTCCCGACGTCTTGCAGAGCGTCGCAGAGAGGTGAGGCACTCCATCGTCAACGACGACTTTGCGAGACGTGTCGGCCTCGCGGAGCGCCTCAAGGCTTCGAGGGCGTTACGCGTTGCCCCTGTCGGCCAAGGAAACGAACTTCACGCGCGCGCAGTCCGGAGCGCCACGCTACAGTACTTACTGGAAACACGAGACAAGAGCGCGGCTCCGAACCGCGTCGATCCACGGTACCCTTTCTACGACAGGCGGCTGGTCGAGCTTTGCGTGTCTCTGCCTGCGCAGCAGAAAATCCACGACGGGTGGACGCGTATTGCCATGCGGCGAGCCATGGAGGGGATTCTTCCGAGCGAGGTGCAATGGCGCGATCACAAGACACCGCTGTTCCCTCATCCGATGGACCGGCTCATCGTGCTCGACAGAGCCCGGCTCGAAGAGCTGGTCAGGCGATTCCCGGAGGAGCTTGGCCCGTACGTGAATCAATCGGCGGTCCTCGCGGCCTTTCAACGACTGATGTCTCGGCGTCCATCGGGCGACACCATGTCTAGATGGTCGGACGCAGTACAGCTTTGGCGCGTAGCCGTCCTTTCTCTCTGGCTGCGGAACACCGACCTGCGTGCATAGACCGGTCGGACTGGACGTGCCTCCTACAGGAGACACGGGAGCAACGGCCAAGGTCGGTTCGAATCGACGCGGTTCCTCAGGTGGCCTTGATGCCATGCACCGCCAGCATCGAGCCCCACCTTGCAGTCCAAGGCGAACGTGACCGGTTGAAGGCGACCCACTGTGGTTCTAGCTTTCGAGACAGCGAGAGGTAGGCGCGCATCAGCGGCTCGGGAAGGACTACCGCCGGCAGGGGCCAGATCCCTTTCCCGACCAGATTCGTCAATCCGGCCTCGCCACAGGCACGGAGATACTCCCGTAGCGGAAAGCTGTTGCGAACGATCCCGCTCGCGCCACCCTCAGTGCCAAATCGTCTCCCGGGGAGCATCCGTCCGATGATTCGGGCTATCCTCAACCCGTTGTCGGCGAGACTCTGCACTGATAGTCGGCGAGGATAAAACGATGACGCGAAAAGACCTCCGGGTTTCAGGACGCGGCACATTTCGCGGATCGGCGACGTGATGTCAGGCATCAGATCCAGCAATCCGTGGCTGGTAACCACGTCAAACGTGTCGTCGGCAAACGGCAATCGGACGACATCCGCCGTCGCGAACATTCCGGAAACCCCCTCGGTCCTGAATCTGCTTCGCGCGAGCAGCGGCCCTTCCCGAGTGATGTCGATGAGCGTGCAATGCCAACCCCGTGCCGCCAAGTGAGCCGGCAGTCGTCCGGTCGCTGCACCACACTCGAGCAAATTCCTCCCTCTGGGGGCCAGTGCAGCGATCAACTCGCTCCAGTACTCGACATTGATTCGCCAGTTCAATTCATACCATTCCAGCCATGGCGACGGTTCTGACCAGCGGTTGGACGTGCACCGGTCGACCCACATCCGCGAGTAGTATGCGTGGACTCTTCGTTGCCAGTCTTCCATCCCGATTTCGCCACGCGATCGCATGTCGGTCCGTGCGGAGTCTGCATTCTACTCAACAGAGATGAATCGGAGACGGCGTCGCGAACGGTGCGGTCAAGGGCCGTGATGGTCTCGAGAGTCGACTCGACGCATCGTCCTGGAGATCGCTGGCGCACGGGCCCCACTACGCGCGACGCGCGGCAGATCCCCAGGTTCAGCGCGTCCAATCGGCAGAAATTTCTTGCCGAGTTTCGGTTGAAACGGCCGGCCGTCCTCACGGGCGGATTAGCGAACTGGCCAGGCACGCTGTTTGACTTGAGGAGGCTTGCCGACCGATTCGGCGCGCTACCCGTTCTGACCTACAGAGTGCCGTCCAAAGCGAAAGCCCGACGCATGTCGTCGATCAGAAGCGATTTCTACGTCTGGTCGGACAGAGGGGGCGATCGAAAGCAGCTGCGTCACTGGACCTTCGCCCGCTTCCTGGCTGCGTTGCGGAAGGGCAGTGCCCACTACTGCATGATCAATGGAATCAAGAATTCGCGACTTCGCGATCTGCTCGCGGCCGAAACCGGGGAATTCAGCTGCTTTCCTCTCGACGCCACCACCACCGAATCGGCACGTTGTGAGTTCTTCATCGGGTCGAAGGACACCGGACCGGGGCTGCACCACGATGGTGCCGTTGAGAACTTCCTGTGCCAGCTGATAGGCGCCAAGCGAGTGACTCTCTTTTCACCTGCGGACGTTCCCTATTTGTACCCGGCGGACTCGTGGCTGGCGCCGACCGGTCACTTCAGCGCCGTGGCGGACTCTTTCCACCCCGACTACGAGCGCTATCCGTTGTTTCGCCGGGCCACTGCATACCGTTGCCGACTGGATGTCGGCGATGTTCTCTATATTCCCCCGTACTGGTATCACGATACGAGTCCCCAGGGAACCAGTGCGACGGTGACGTTGAGAAACGCTCCGCCGTCCAAGACCTGGGGAACCGCAAAGCAGCGTCATGCGCTGAATGAGATCAGCGCCCTGCTGTACCGGTCGTTGGGCGAATTCGGACCCAGAGCACGCTTGGCCTTCGCTTCCCGTCTCGCCCACGACTTGCTCAGCGGTCTGTATGGGCCCGATCGAAACCGCAAGCCACCCAAGGGATAGACCGCCCCCTCGCCCTAATGTCGATGAACGTCCAACATGGAGTGAGTTGGGAACTGCTGCGCGAGTACGGACTTGAATACGCGCCGAGCTACGCCCCCCGCGCCGCGGTGGAGCTAAGCTGGCCTGTGCTCGCAGAGCGGATCGCCGGGGTCGGATATCTCCTCGTCGATGAATCGCTCGAGTACAACCCTCCGATACGCACGCATTGCCGCACTCTCCTCCTGTCGGAGGCGCGAGCCGTCATCTACGACTCGAGAGCACGTAACATCCATGACGCGTTTGGCTGCCGAATGGACCAAGAACGATTCGCCATTCTGCGTAGAGCGCGTCGAGAGATCCTGGTGCTATCGGCTTCGGGTGAATGCTTCAAGCGAATTGACCTGTCTCGCGTAAGCGCGCATCCCCCGAGGATACTCTGCTGGACTGGTCGAAAGACTTTCCTGGTCAATTTCGCCACGCCAGGACTGTCCTCCGAAATCGTCGAGGTCGATCTCCAAGGCCGCGTACTCTGGAATCTGGTCGGGGCAAGCGGCGCAGTCCGGTTGCCGGGAAGCATGCAGCTCCTGGAGAACGACTCAATCCTCATCGCGAACGAGCGCGCTCACGTCGTGGAGGAACTGCACCGCGACGGATCGACCGCTATCCGATGGGGAAAGCAAAATCTCCCATCTGCCGAGCAAGGGTCACTGTTCAGCCCAAAATGGGCGCAACAGCTCGACAATGGCACGCTTCTGATCGCCGATGCGTTCAACCATCGCTGCCTGGCCATTGACGTTGCCGGTCGCGTTTCCACGATCCAACCAAATGACGCAAGCTTCCTCATCCCCTCTGCCATCGCACCCGCAAGTGATGGAAATTATCTGATCTGCGACGCCGGGCTCCGGTGCGTGCTTGAACTGGACGCCATGAATCGCATTCTCTGGCAGGTGGGAGTGACGAGGGTGCGAAAGCGTTACCTCTCCTTTCCGCGATCCGTCCAGCGGCTCGACGGCGGCGTCTACGTGATAGCAGACACCGCACACAACCGGATCGTGGAATTCGATGGCGCGCTTCATCGGGAGTCTCGGGCGAGCGACGGGGCCAGCCTGTTATGGCCGCGTGCGGCGCGTAGGACCGGGAAAGGGACGACGCTGGTCGCGGACGGTCGGAACTCGCGGATTCTCGAGCTGGCGGCCGACGGACGCATGCTTCGGCAGCTGAGCGTGCTGCGGTACGGCGGACAGGGCATTGAGCTGGAGGATCCCCACGATGTTCGCTTGTTGCCGAACCTGAACCTCCTGGTCACGGACTCCGCGGCAAACCTCGTCTTCGAGAGCGACTGGCGCGGCAACGCAGTCTGGGTCGTCGGTCCCGTAGCGGGCTCCACCGTCGAGGATCCTCACAGCGCGCAAATGCTCTCCGATGGCCGAATCATGATCTCGGATTCGGGCAATCATCGAATTCTTTTTGTCGATCCGCGAACCGGAACGAGCCTGGCGATGACGGAATTCCAATCCAGAACGGCCAGATACCCGCTGAGCTATCCCCGTTACGCCGAAGTGGCGGAGGACGGCACCCTGGTCGTTGTGGATTCGCACAACAATCGCGTGTTGGGTGCCGATCTCGACGGCAATCTACTTTGGGAGCTATCGCGCGTTCCGCGCTCGCCCTTGCCGTTTCTGCACTTTCCGCGCTGGGCTCATGCCCTCAGCCGCGACGAAGTCGTCGTGAGCGACCATTTCAATCATCGCATCGTCCATGTGCGGCGATTGAGCTAGGCATCCGCTTTGCCTGCTTGGCTGGCGCCCGGACCGACCTGTCCAGCATAGGTCATTGATCCAAACGGACTAACGCCCGCCGCCTCCCGCCGCCTGTCGGGGCTTGACGACAGCATCGCGGGCGATCAAATTGCGACGTGTCCGTTTGGAGACAGATGCAAGACCCGTCCGAGCGCAGGCGAGCGGAGCTCGACGCCGTGTACGCGGCGCTCGAGGCGCACCTCGGCAGGCCGGCCCGCGTCCTCGACCTGGGCTGCGGCCTGGGCTTCTACAGCTTGACGCTCGCGGCGCGCGGCGCGCGCGTGACCGCGATCAACTGCGGCTGGAACGGCATCCGGGCCTACGACCAGCTCGCCGCGGAGAACCCCGCGATCCGCGTGCGCCTGACTTTCGACGTCGCGGAGGAGTTCGCGAGCGAGACCCCGGGCCGGCCGCACGACCTCGTCCTCGCGCTCGGCGCGCCAGCGGAGGAAAGGGGCGCGGCCGCCGTGCCCGACTGGATCCGGCGCCACGCTGCGCTCTCGGTCTGCGGCGTGTTCCACGTCCCGCTGCGCGAAGCGGGCGATCCGGCCGAACCGGCACCCGAGGTGCGCGAGCTGCAGAGCGGGTTCGAGTTCTCGCGGGTGCTCGATTTCGAGCCGGCGCAGCCGGCCGCGGCGGGCAGCGTGCTGCTGTTCGGCAGCGACCGGGTCCGGTATCTCGACGGCTCGATGCAGGCGTTCCCGGCTATGGCGAGCGCGGCGCACCACGTCGCCTGAACAGATCCGCGAATTTGCGCGTCAGCTCGATGTAGCGGCGGCCGTATTCCTTCGACTCGGCGACGTCCGAGCCTTCGTGGAACTCGTTCCACGTCTCGACCATGACGATGCGCGCGGGACGCGCGAGCAGCGCGCGCCAGCTCTGCTCGTAGAAAACGCCGCCGCGGCGCTCGACGACGAGCGGCTTGCGGCCCGGCACCGCGGCGTGGTCGTAGCCCGGGCCGAGCGAGGCGATGCCGGGGTTCTTCAGGCCGAGCGCGCCGCCCCAGGCATACACCGCGTCGCACTGCGCGCGCCAGCTGACCTCGCACGCGATCCACGGCTCGCGGCCGCCGAACTCGCGCGCGAACTCGCGCTTCGCCCAGTCGATCGCGCCCTGGTCGTGCGCCTTCGCGAACCCGGCGTCGTAGAGGAACACCATCGGCCCGCCTTCCATCATCGCCCGGTGCCCGTGCGGGACGAGCGCGAAGAAGTCCCGGATCGTGGCGTAGAACCAGCGCCGGCCGTCCTCGGTGGTGAGGTCGGCGTGGACGTCCCAGGAGTTGTGGCGCAGCGTGCTGGTGTCGTAGAACATGCCGATGCGCGGCGGGGACTTCCCCTCGCGCACGAGCGCCTCGCGCGCCTGCGCGAGCGGCGGCAGCCCGGCGTAGCTCCAGTGCATCTGCGCCCCTGGCGCATGCTCGGAGGGCGCGCCCCAGAACACCGGGAGCACGAAATCGATGCCGGCCGCGATCATGTCCTCGAGCTGCCGGCGGTGCCAGGCGACCGACCGGTAGCTGAAGTCCTCGAGCGTCGGCGGGTGCGTGGTGAGCGCATCCGTGCCGTCGGGATTGCGCAGGTGCGCGCCGCTCGCGCTGTCGTACCAGTAGAAGTAGTAGGTGCCGACGAGCCGCTCGTCGCGCCCCCAGGACTGCGCCGCGGCGCTCG
>Ga0187893_10012939_pt1 | contig 11728 bp, 12 predicted proteins | sample MA1701074metaG_FD_139574 | JGI IMG/M metagenome (GOLD analysis project Ga0187893, IMG submission 139574) | White microbial mat communities from a basaltic lava cave in the Kipuka Kanohina Cave System on the Island of Hawaii, USA - MA170107-4 metaG ... | reverse complement strand
GACCGCGCCGACCGGAACGCGAACCCCACGCTGGAGGAGTCGGCGATCGTGCCGTCCAGGTCGACGATGAAGACCGGCGTCTCCTTGGGCACGGCCCGGATCAGGAACGGCGCCGACTGGTCTCCGACGCGCGCGATCGGGGTGCGGCTGCCCGGCCGGAGGGCGTCCCCCGGGATCCGCGCCACGCCGTCCGGGCCGGTGACGCCCCGGCCGATCCCCTCGACGTCGACCTCCGCGCCGCGGACCGCGGGATCCAGGAAGGGGGCGATGCGCCGCTCCACCTCGACCTCCACGGTGAAGGGCTCGATGGCCGGGACGAGCAGGTCGCGCGGCGTGATCATGGTTTCCGGCGGAGGGCGGCGCCGACGAGCAGGACTCCCGCGAGGATCCAGGCGCCCGGGACGCCGGACGTTGCCGCCGAGCCGACCGGGCAGTAGCCCGCCTCCCGCTTCTCGGGCGGGGGCGGCGGGACGAACAGGGAGGCCTGGGCCCGGAGGTCGTAGTACCCGTGCTCGACCACGTCGCCCGAGCGGCGCACCCGGAGGAAGTGGGGGCCGGGGGCGGAGAGGACGTGCTGGAGCAGGGACGACGGGTCGCCGGCCGAGCGGTCGTCGTTCGAGGCCAGGAGGGTCGCGCGGTCGGCCGCGTAGAGCTCCAGGAGCGTGTTCCCCCCGTCCCCCAGGTTGAGCGTCTCGGCGGTCAGGAGCATCCCGACCGGGACGTCCACCGAGTACCAGTCCTCGTCGCCCGCGCCGAAGATCGTCCGCCGGAGGAGCCCCGCGGGGCCCGGGTTGAGGACGGGGGCGGGATCCGCCGGACCGTTGGGCTCCGAGCCGTCCGGGAAGTAGCGGATCTCGCGGGCGTTCATGATCCGGAGGGCCGCTTCCGATCCCGTGACCCAGGGGAGGAGGGCCGGAGCGACGATCCCGATCCCGGCCCGGAAGTCCTCGAGGGTCAGGTGCGGCGCCGGATCCATCTGGTCGTCCACCGCCGTCCACACCTCGATTTCGTTCCCCGACAGGAAATCGAACGCGGCCTCGTTCGAGGAGTCCGTGATGTCCCAGAGGACGGCGGCCACCGCCAGCTCGTTCGTGGCCATGATCGCCTGGGCGGGAAAGCTGGGGGCCTCGAGGTCGAAGACCGAGAAGCCCGAGCCGAAGTTGTCCACCTGGGTGTGGGGCGCGAGGTACCAGGCCGGGAACTGGCGGCGGACGGCGCTCGACCAGTAGTGGGCCCATCCCTCGGACCACGAGGTCCTCGGATCGAGCTGCTGGGTGACGCTGTGGGGTCCGCCCAGCGTGTCGTCCCGGGAGAACACGTCCAGGATCCAGTGGCCGATCTCGTGGAGCACGATGTCGTCGTCGTATTCGTCCGGATCGGAGGCGAGCCCGAGCAGGAAGACCGCCTTCAGGACCGGGGAGTAGTAGGTTCCGTTCGAGGACCCCGCCTGCCAGAAGATCCGGAGGAGGGGAGGGCTGTCGGGCAGGTCCGGGTCGAGCAGGGCCTGGACCTCGAAGCTCTTGACGGCGCAGTCGAAGAGGTTGAAGGCCGGGGCCGCGCCTCCGGCGATCGTGAAGAGGACGACCCCGAACGCGGTGGTCGTGCCCGTGTCGATGGCCGGGCTGAGGCCCGCGTAGACCGCGTTCGACGAGGCGTTGTCGAGGACGGAGGCGTTGATCTTCCCGCCGTTCCGGCGGGCGTGGACGCGGGCGCGGACCGACGTGGACGCGGGGATTCCGCCGACCGAGAACATTCCCGCGCCGTCGGTGAGGCCGGAGCCCAGGAGGGCGCCGTCGGACGTCCGGACGATGTCCAGCTCCGCGCGCCGGATGGGGCGGGGGGTGGTCGTGCCGGTGAAGCCGGCGGGGCCGTAGTCGCGATCCTCGTAGAGGACCGTCCCGGTCACCGTGACCTGGAGGGCCGCGAACGCGAGGCTCACGGGCCGAACTCCAGGATCGGCTCGCCGCGCGCGCCCCGGCGCGGGACGCCCTTGGGCTCGAGGGGAGCGTCGTGGAGGACCAGCGAGGCCACCCGGGTGAGGACGGCCTCGCCCTCCCGGACCGAGGCGCGCACGAAGACCTCGCGGCGCCGGCGGTCGGGGGCCCGCGCGTCCAGGCGGAGCTCGACCCGGCGGCCGGAGCCGTTCCGCTTGCCGCCGCTTGCGACGACGCTTTCGGGGAGGACGATCTCGAGCTCGACCTCCCGGCCGGGGGACGACGCCGAGGCCGAGATCCGGAATCCCGCGACGGGGTCGCCGTCGATCCGCGCCTCCAGATCGATGGGGGCGACGGCCTTCCGGCACGGCGCCGGATGGGGCAGGGCCGGGAGGAGGGCCAGGGCGAGCAGCGTCGGGCGCATGGCGGAGACCGCCGGACAGCTTATCGCCCCGCGGCGGACGCTGCAAACCCTAAACGGAGCTCGGCTGGCCCTCCGGGAGGGGCGTCGGGGCGGCGGGTTCCCGGACGATGGGCTCGATCTGGGCCACCTCGCGCCCGAGGGCCAGGTAGTCCTCGGCCCCGTTCGAGTCGGGGGCGTAGTCGAAGATGGACTTGCCGTGGCTGGGCGCCTCGGCGAGCCGGACGTTGGTGCGGATCCGGGTCCGGAAGACCCGGTCCTTGAAGTGGCGCTCGATCTCCTCGACGGTCTCGCGGGCGAGGCCCTTCCGCGCGTCGTAGAGGCAGGGGATGACCCCGGTGATCTCGAGGGACGGGTTCAGGCGCTTCCGGACGAGCTCGATGGTGCGGATGAGGAGCGAGATGCCGTGGAGGGCGAGGAACTCGCACTGGAGGGGGATCATGACCTCCCGGACGTAGGAGAGGGCGTTGATCGAGAGGAGGCCGAGCGAGGGGGAGCAGTCCAGGAGCACGAAGTCGTAGCCCGTGAGGCCCGAGAGGGCGTCGCGGAGGACGGTCTCGCGGCCGATGGCGCTGGCCAGCTCCATCTCGGCTCCGGCGAGCTCGATGTTGGAGGGGATGAGATGGAGGCGGTCCGTGAGGGGGACGGGCTCGGGCGCCGCGCCGTTGAGGAGGGAGTAGCTGGTGGCCCGCTGCTGGTGCGGGGCGACTCCGAGCGAGATGGTGGCGTTGGACTGGGGGTCGAGGTCGACGAGGAGGACGCGGCGGTCCAGGCGCGCCAGGGCGGCGCCGAGGTTAACGGCCGTGGTGGTCTTTCCCACGCCCCCCTTCTGGTTGACCAGGGCGATCCGGCGCATGTTCCCCCTCTCCTAACTGCCCGAGGCGGTCCACCAGCCACGCGCCCATGCCGGGCCCGTAGAAGCTGACGAGCCGCTCGTAGCCTCCCTTGCGGTACTCGGCCTCCGTGAGGAAGTAGCCGAGGTGGTCGTTGGCCAGCCCCAGGACCCACGATCCCGGGAAGCGGCGCTTGAGCTCGAGGCCCAGCTCGACCGCGGGCTCCCCCGGGACGCAGAAGAACCGGGTGCCGTTGATCTCGAGGACGCCGAGGACGCTTCGCGTCGGGGCGGCCGGAAGGGTGGGGGTCGGCAGGTCCACCCCTCTCTCCACGTACTTCATTCTAACCCGTCCGGTGGCTTTTTCAATGCCGCGGACGAGAATTGCCGCGCGGTCGGCCAGGGCATGGCCGAGGGCGCGGCAGCGCTCGAAGCCGTCGCGGCCGCCGGGGGCCCGGGGCGCGAGGTCGCCCTCGGCGCCGTTCGTGAAGAGGACCGTCCCGCCCAGGCGCTCCTCGAGCGCCCGCTGGAAGGCGCCCGGCCAGTCGGCGCTGACCAGGAAGTTCCTCTCGTCGAGCAGGGTCGGGTGGGCGGCGAAGTTGGCGAGGACGGCCATGGGGCGCGCCAGCTCGTCCCGGACCACGAGCACGGAAAGCTCGGGGTCGACGGGGCCGTCCCGGTTCCGCCGGTTGCGGCTGAACCCCTCGACCCGCGCCGACCCGAAGGCCAGGCCGGCCGGCCGCTTCGCCGCGCGGGCCTCGTCCACCACGCGCTTGAGGCGCTCGACGGTCTCCTCCAGGAATTCGGGGTCGAACTTCCCGAGCGCGAGCTCCCAGAGTCCCCGCTTCAGGGCGCCCGGGCCGGAGTGGGTGTGCGAGGCGGCGAGGACGAGGTCCGCGTCGGACGGCTTGATCCGGTCGCGGATGTCGAGGCTGGAGCCGATGAGATCGGTCGTGACGAGGCAGACCCGCGACTCGGGGGTTTCGAGCCAGAGGGCCTTGGCGAGGACGGGGTCGTGGACGCCCGCCAGGGGCCGGCCTTGCCTCCCGCTGTAGCCTCCCAGGGGCAGGTTCCGGGTCGGCGTGAGGTCGATCCGGGCCGCTCCCGCCCAGAACTCCACGGGCGGCGAGTCGGGGCCCGAGGCGCATCCGGCGGCGAGCGCGAGGGCGAGGAGGGCGGGGAGGCGGTTCATGCGGCCATTCTACCGTGCGGCCCGGGCCCGGACCCGCTCAGCTCTCCAGCGTGCCGTCCAGGTAGCGCTGGATGGTCCGGTGGGCGTCGGGGGAGATGCGGGTGAACATGACCCCGACCTTCTCGGTGGAGGGGTTGTCGGCCCACTGGAAGATGTGGGCGATCCGTCCCTGGACCTCGATCACGATGTCCTTGCGGATGGACAGGACGAATTCGAGCTGCTGGGATTCCTGGAAGCGCTTGGCGTGCTTGGCGAAGAGGCAGAGGGGGTGGACGGTGCCCTGCTCGTAGCCGGTGCAGATGGAGCAGCGGACGAACTCGAACGAGAGGCCCTTGAGCGAGATGTCGTAGACCTTGGTCTTGTAGACGGGCGCGATGCCGCCCTGCCCCTGGCCCCCCCAGGAGAGCGACCAGCCCGCGACCTTGCGGCGGGAGTCGCGCCGCTCGACGGGCGAGAGCATCTTGCTCGAGGAGCCCGTTTTCCGGGAGGCGAGGGCCTTCTCGACCTTGCCCAGCACGGTCTCCTTCGTGAAGGGCTTGATGATGTAGTCCTCCGCCCCGGCCCGGATGGCCGCGATCAGGTCCTCCTTCCGGTTCTTCGCGGTGCAGATGACGATGGGGATGCGGCGGAGCTCGGGGTCGTCCTTGATGAGCTTGCAGACGGCGAAGCCGTCCAGGAGGGGCATCATGACGTCCATGAGGACCGCGTCGGGCCGCTGGCTGCGGGCCAGCGAGAGGGCCTCGCGTCCGTTGGCGGCCTCGACCGTCTCGTACCCGCCGTTCCGGAGGAAGAGGGAGAGGATCTTCCGGAGGTTGGGGTCGTCGTCGGCGACCAGGACCAGGGCGCTGGATCGGCTGTCGGCCATACCGGGGAAGGACTGATTTTTCTATAACCCGACGGCGATGTCAAGCTCGCGCGCCCCCCCTTCTCCTTGGAGAACGCCCCGAAGGAACGCCGCCGCGGAGGGGCGAAGAGGCGGAGAAGGCATCCGGGATGGAATGAGGCGACCGCGAGCGCTTCGTGCTCGCGGTCATTGGTCCGCATCATTGCTCGCACCGCCATCAGCGGTCCGCTGAGAGCTGACCGCTGAAAGCTCCCGCTTAGTGCTCGCGGTCTCAAGTGCGTATCGGAATTGCTCGCACAGTGTCCAATTGCCAGTTACCAGTTTCCAGTTACCGGTTTCCAGAGGTCGAACGCGCGCGCTCCGCTGGAAACTGCAAACTGGGAACCGGGAACTGTGCCGCGATGCAGAAAAGCTATACGAACTTCTGAAATCCGGCACTTAGAGGTCGATGGCCGCCCCGGTGTGCGAGCACTCCGGGCGGGCGAGCGCGAGGACGACCTCGGCAACGGTGTCGGGGTGGAGGAGGCGCTGCTGGCCGAAGGAGGACAGGAAGGATCCGAGCACCTCGCCGGGAGGCCTCCCGGTCCGGCGGGCCACGAAGTCCACGTTCTTCGACGTCATCGGGGTGTCCACGTATCTCGGGCAGACGGCGTTGACGAGGATCCCCGTCTCCGCGAACTCCATGGCGAGGCTCGACGTGAGTCCGAGGAGGGCGTGCTTCGAGGCGGCGTAGGCGGAGATGTAGGGGGCTCCCCGCTTTCCGGCGATGGAGGCCACGTTGACGATGCGGCCGTAGTTCCGCTCGGCCATGCCGGGGACGATGGCCTTGGAGAGGAGGAACGCGCTCGTGACGTTCGTGTCCATCGTCCGGCGCCAGAGGTCCAGCCCGGTGCGGCCCAGCGGGGCCGACTCGGCGATCCCGGCGTTGTTGACGAGGATCTCGACCGGGCCGGCCTTCCGGGCCAGGTCCTCGACCTGATCGGCGACGGCGAGGTCGCAGACGTGGCACTCGCCCCCGGTCTCTTGCGCGACGCGCTCGAGATCGGCGCGGGTCCGGGACGCGAGGATCACCCGGACCCCCTCCCGGGCGAGGCGCTGGGCCACGGCGGCGCCGATCCCGCGGCCGCCCCCCGTGACGAGGGCCCTCTGACCCTCGAGCGCCCGTCCGTCCCTTCCCATGGCCCGGTCATCATATCCCAACGAGGCGGGAAGGGGGAGTTCCGGGTATACTGCGGCCGGCATGCCCGCTCTCGAGGGAGTGGTGCGCTCGGTGCGGCCGGAAGGGCCGGAGGCGGTCACGCTTCGCCTCGAGGTGGAGGGGTTCCGCTACCGTCCCGGCCAGCACCTCAGGATCGATCCCTGGCAGTTCGAGGCCCTGGGGCCGCGCCTCCGGGAACGGGAGGCGGCGCGGGGGCGGAAGGACGGGGCGTCGTATTTCTCGATCTCCTCGGACGGCCTGGAGGACCGGGTCGTCGAGTTCACTCCGCGTCGGCCGCGGGACGGCCGGGAGGCGCTCGTGGCCGTCCACCTGGTCCGCGAGGCCAGGCCGGGGATGACGATCTCCCTGGAGGGGCCGGGGGGGGCCTACTGCCTGCCCGAGGAGTCGCCGCCGGGAGTGGATCGCTTCGTCCACGTGTGTGCGGGCAGCGGCGTGGCGCCCAACCGGGGGATGATCCGGCACGCGATCGGGCGGGGCTGGCCGCAGCGGCACCTCCTGGTGCTCCAGGAACGGGGGCCGGAGGACGTGCTCTTCGGGAGGGACTGGGAAGAGCTGGGCCGGGACCCCCGCTTCCGTCTCCGGACCCTCTTCTCGAAGAAGGGCGGCGAGTACCTGTCCGAGGGCCTGCTGCGGCGGGAGACGGGGGCCGAGGTCTCCGCCGCGATCGGGCTGGTCAGCGGCCCCAACGAGACTCGGGACGGGCGTCCGGGCTTCTGCGACCACGCGGTCGCGTGCCTCCGCGCGCTCGGGATCCCCGCGGGCCGGATCCTCCGGGAATCCGGATGATCGCGCCCCGCGGGCGTGTAGGAAGAGGCGGGCCCAGCAGCGTGGTATACTGGGAGAGGAACCGACCGGCGGGGACGCGATGCGGCATGTCTGGCTTCTGACCACGGGCTGCGTCTGGGCGGGGATGATGTTCCTCCTCTTCGAGCGCGAGGTCCGCCCCTACTTCGAGTACCGGCTCCCGCCTTCCTACCGCCTGGCGCTCCGCGACAAGATGCGGCCGGAGCTTCAGAGGCGGGCGATCACGTTCGCCGACGGCCGGATCGGGGAGGTCGAGACCCTGATCGCGCCCCAGGCCGAGGGCGGGACGCTGATGACGAGCCGGCTCCTGATGAAGATGGGGCCCCTTTCCCCGATCAAGCTGCCGGACGACCAGGTCTACCTGGGATCGGAGGTCCGGGTGGACCCGGCCTACCGGCTGGCCGGGTTCCGGATGGAGTGCCGCTTCCAGGGGCTCCGGATGACGGTGAAGGGGGAACGCCAGGGGGACCAGCTCTTCCTCCGATACGACGCCCCGTTCCTCCGGGACGGCGAGCGCCTGGTCGACCTTCCTCCCGACGCGATCCTGACGGACAGCTTCCTCCCGTACCAGGGCGGGGGCCGCCTCGAGGAGGGCAAGAAGTGGAAGATGCGTCTGATCGACGTCACGAGCCTCGTCACCCTGAACTCCAGGCAGCCCCTTTCCTTCACCGAGATGTACGCCACCGTGGTGGGGAAGGAGAAGGTCGAGGTGGGGGGCCGTGAGGTCGTGGCGTACAAGGTGGACGTGAAGGAGCAGCCCAACGACGAGCCCGAGAAGTGGGCCTACCAGATCTGGGTGGACGAGGAGGGGACCGTGGTCCGGCAGCTGATGAAGATGAACAAGCTGCCCTGCGCGATCGTCCTCGAGGAGCGCCGGCTGCTGACGGAGGAGGAGGGCCGGTCCCACGCCTGGCGGGTCGGGCCTCCCCGATGATCTCCATCCAGGGCGTGACCAAGCGCTACGGCCGGAAGACCGCGGTGGACGACCTCACGCTCGAGATCGCCCCGGGGGAGTTCTTCGCGGTCCTGGGCCCCAACGGCGCGGGGAAGACGACCACGATCAAGATGGTGGCCGGCCTCCTCCGGCCGGACTCCGGGCGGATCCTGGTCTGCGGCCACGACACGGCGACCCAGCTCCTGGCCGCCAAGAAGGTCACCGCCTACGTCCCCGACCAGCCCTTCCTCTACGACAAGCTCTCGGGCCTCGAGTTCATGAACTTCGTGGCGGACCTGTACGAAGTGGACCGGACGGACCGGGAGAGGGAGATCGGGCGGCTGGTGGAGCTCTTCTCGATGAAGGAGTTCGTCCGGGAGCTCACGGAGTCCTACTCCCACGGCATGAAGCAGCGGCTGGTCCTGGCGGCGACGCTCCTCCACCGGCCCAGGGCGATCCTGGTGGACGAGCCGCTCGTGGGCCTGGACCCGCACCACGCGAGGCTGGTCAAGGAGGTCTTCCGGGACCAGGCCCGGGGGGGCGTCTCGATCCTCATGTCCACCCACGTTCTGTCGGTGGCGGAGGACTTCGCGGACCGGATCGGGATCATGCTCCACGGGAAGATCGTGGCGCTCGGGGGCCTGGAGGAGCTCCGCCGGGCCTCGGGCGGCGGCGGCCGACTCGAGGAGGTCTTCTTCCGGATCACGGGCGACCGGGAGCCCGCGGCGGCGGGCTAGGCACGAGCCCGTGGGTTCGCGCGGATCGTGAAGTCCTCGGGAACGCAGGGAGACGCGAGGATGGACAAGGATCGGGTGATCGAGGACGTCGCGATCCCCTCGGAACCGTGGCGGGACGGCCCTTTCCCCGTCCCCCTCCTTCCCCTCTCCGGATCCTGCGACATCGCGGAATCCCCCTGCGTGCCCGAGTCTCCACGGGCTCGCTTGGACTGACCGGGTTCCATGGGCGACGTCGCGGTCCTGGCCTCGCTCAAGTGGATGGAGCTGCGGAACCGGAGCCGGTTCTTCGCGCGGCACTCGAAGTTCAAGGTCGGGGTGATCGCGGCCTTCTCGGCGGCGTTCTGGACGAGCCTCTACCTCCTCTTCTACCACGGGCTCGACTTCGTCCAGACCGTGGCGATGGGCCACAAGTTCTACTCGCTCATCGACGCGATGTTCTACATCTTCTTCTTCGCCCTCATGGTGATGCTGGTCTTCTCGAACGCGATCATCGGGTACTCCAGCTACTTCCGGTCGAAGGAGACGGGCTTTCTCCTGGCCTCCCCCGCGCGGGCGGAGAGCGTGTTTCTCTACAAGTTCGCGGAGTCCCTGGGCTTCAGCTCGTGGGCCTTCATCTTCCTCGGGACCCCGCTCATGGCGGCGTACGGGAGGCTCTCGGGGGCGCCGTGGCACTTCTACCTGTCCTCGGGCGCCTTCCTGGCCGCCTTCATGTTCGTGCCGGCGGCGCTGGGGGCGATCCTGGCCATGATCGTGACCGTCTACGTCCCCCGGACGCGGCGGGGCCTGGTCCTCGGGGCGGCGGGCATCGCGGTCCTGGGCCTCCTCATCCTGGCCTCCCGGCTCGTCGTCGTGAAGGGCGGGGGCTCGGTGGACCTGAAGCTGGCGAGCGAGGTCTTCGAGAGCACCCGCTTCAGCCGGATCCCCGTCCTTCCGAGCTACTGGCTCTCGAAGGGGATCCTGGAACTCTCCGCCCAGCGCTACGCCTCGGCCGGGTTCTTCTTCGGCGTCATCGTCTCGAACGTGGGCTTCCTGGTCGCGCTCGCCTACAGCCTGAGCGGGTCCCTGATGCTGCGGGGCTGGCACGTTTCGCAGGGGCTCCGATCGGCGCGCCGCTACGCGGGGCGCGGCTGGATGGACCGCGCGGTAGGAGTGCTCCTCTGGTTCGCCGACCGGAAGGTGCGCCTCATCGTGGCCAAGGACCTCAAGAGCTTCGTCCGGGACCCCGTGCAATGGTCGCAGTTCCTGATCTTCTTCGGCCTGCTGGCGATCTACTTCCTCAACCTCCGGACCTTCGCGTACGAGGACCGGGACATCTTCTGGAAGAACCTGATCGCGCAGATGAACCTGCTGGCGACCTCCCTCACGCTCGCCACGTTCGCGAGCCGCTTCATCTTCCCCCAGCTCTCGCTCGAGGGCCGGCGCTTCTGGGTGATCGGGATGGCGCCCATGGATCGGGAGAAGATCCTCTTCGGGAAGCTCGCGCTCTCCTTCATGTGCTCCCTCCTGATCAGCGAGACGCTGATCACGATCTCGAGCGTGATGCTGAAGACCCCGCCGGCGCTCGCGATCCTGCACTCCGTCGCGCTCTTCGGCATCTGCCTGGGGCTCTCGGGCCTGGCCGTGGGTCTCGGGGCGCTCTACCCGGACTTCACGGAGGACAACCCGTCCAAGATCGTGAGCGGGTTCGGGGGGACCCTGAACCTCGTCCTCAGCCTCGTCTTCGTGGTCGTGGTGCTCGCCGCCCAGGCCGTCCCCTGTTTCTACTACTTCGGGCGCTGGGAGCTCTCGGGCGGCCAGTTCCGCTGGGTCATCATCGCGGCGATGGGCGGGATCGCCGTGTTCTCGCTCGCCGCCTGCCTGGTTCCCATGTCCATGGGGCTCCGCGCGATCCGGCGCCTGGAGCTCTGAGGAGAGCCGGGGAGGCGGGGAGCGCGGGCGAGGGAGAGAGGGCTCTAGTCCTTGGCGAACTCGATGTCCTTGGGGTCGGGGGCGGCGGGACCTCTCCGGGAGAAGGCGCCCACGACCACCGAGCCCACGCCGGAGAAGAAGACGTAGGGGAAAATCACGAACCAGCCGAGGACCGGCACGCAGGAGGCGAAGGCGAAGACGAGCCAGCCGCTGGCCAGGTGAGAGGCGCGCGTGCCCTCCTTGCCGCAGGCCCAGTGGAGCCGGCGCCCGATGTCCTCCGAGGCCGCGGCGAGCCCGAGCACCGAGATCACCCCGCCGAGGAGAACGGTGACCGCCATCAGGATGGGGGCCTGCTGGAAGAGGGCGGTCAGGAGGAGGAAGCTCCCCGTGACGGGCAGGCCCACGAAGAACGACCGGACGTTGCGTTCCCGGAGCGCCCCCGAGAACCGCTGGGTGACGTTGGGGGCGACGACCATCGTCATGTAGAGGATCCCGAGGTAGGAGAGGATGGACACGACGCCCAGGAAAGCGGCGAAGGCGACGAATCCCGAGCCGTAGAAGGCCTTCTGGGACTCCTGGAGCGTCGCGTCGACCATCATCGGGGCGTTCATTGCTCGATCCTCCACGAGCTCAGGCTCGTCACCGCCGCCTGGAGCGTCTGCGCGGTCCGCGTGCGCACGGAGATCACCGCCTCGTGCCGGTCGACGCCCGCCCGGAGGAGGCCGGCGACCGAGGCCATGAGGATGGCCGCCGCGGCGGCCAGGCGGAGGATCTCGCGCCGCACGGGAACGGCGCGCGGCAGCGCCCGCATCACCCGGGCCGCGAAGCCCCGCGGGGGCTCGAGGACCGGCTGGGTGCGGAGCCGCGCCTCCACCGCCACGTGGAGGCGGCACTCCTCGCAGG
>Ga0187893_10012938_pt1 | contig 11729 bp, 7 predicted proteins | sample MA1701074metaG_FD_139574 | JGI IMG/M metagenome (GOLD analysis project Ga0187893, IMG submission 139574) | White microbial mat communities from a basaltic lava cave in the Kipuka Kanohina Cave System on the Island of Hawaii, USA - MA170107-4 metaG ... | reverse complement strand
GGAAGTGTGGCCCAGAGCCGGCCGGATAAGGATCCACGCCCGGGCCGCAGCCGACCGCGATCAGATGCTGGTGACAAGAAAATCGAAGGGTAGTTTGTCAGGCATGGAAAAATCCCGGCGGAGGCTGTCCGGCCAGCGCACTGCGGTTCCCGTTCCGATCACTACCCAGCTCTCAGGTTCGGCGCTTTGAGATGCCAGTTTCTGGGCACAAGCTAGAGCGGTGGCGGAGGCGGGTTCGAGCGCAAAGCCCTGGCGAGCGAGCGCCCGCTGCGCCGATAAGATGGCCTCATCATCGACGTCCAGGGCTTCGCCTTCCGATTCATACAAAGCGCGCAGGGCCGGTTCTCCGCCGATTTTTTCCGCAATCGAAAGGGCAATGGTGTTGGCAGAATCAACCGGCACAAGGCGCGGCGCACGGGCGCGAAATGCTCTTACGTAAGGGTTAGCACCACTGGCCTGGCAGGCATACATGCGCGGTATACGCTCCGTGAGTCCCAGCCGCTGCAGCTCGACAAAGCCTTTATAGATACCGTAAAGGCCGTCTCCGCTGCCCACGGGAACGAATACGCGCTCGGGCGCACGATTGCCAAGCTGATGAAAGATTTCGAATGCGATGGTCTTGAAACCTTCCACCCCATACGGGTTCGAACAACCGCGGCGCGGGCAGATGATGGAGGAAGGAAACCATCCACCTCGGCTGACCAGTCCAAGCAACATCTCGTCCCGTTGTCCGCCCCGGAGAACTTTGGCGCCATAAAAGCTCATGAGCGCCAGTTGAAGGTCGGGCGCATCTTCATGGCAAAAGACTACGCATTGGAGATGCCCGGCGGAAGAGTACGCGGCGGCTGCGCTGCCGTGATTACCAGTGCTCATGGTTGCGATATTCTGAAACCCGAACTGGCGCGCCAGGGAGATGGAGATGCAGTTCGCCCGGTCCTTATAAGACCACGTGGGGTTGACGGTTTCGTTCTTCAAGTAGAGTGATCCGGGCACGTTCCACCCGGCAAGTTTCACCAGAGGTGTGCCACCTTCATGAAGGGAGACGGCATTCTCTTCGGACACTCGCGGCAGGAGGGCTCGCCAGCGCCATATCCCCGGGGCGGTAAGATTGGCAGAAAGCAAGTCGACTTTCTGGTATTCGTAACGAACTTCGAGCGCCGCTTTCCGGTTCTGCCTGGCACATTGCGGGCAGCCGGCAAACAAGGGGCCGAGATCAAACTGTGCCCCGCAAACCAGACAGGCCAGCCACTGTTCAGGCATCTATTCGGAGCCTTAGAGTTTTGGGTTCTGATAGTTCAAGTCGACATCGGGCGGCACTTCGAGCTGACGGAACATGCGCGCGAAGGCGAGCAGGTTGTTGATGGCGCATTCGGCGAAAGCCTTTCCTTTTTCCGGCGTGGCGAGCATGGGATCACCTTCGACTCCCGTTTTTGTCAAACGGCTCCACCGGTTCACCATGTGAACGGGACCCGACCCGAACAGGTCATCAAATATGAACCGGTTGGTGAGCGAGGGCGTTTCACGCGGGACCATCTTACCTTGTTCGACAAGCTCGGGCCTGAGGTACATGTACATGGCGGTCTCGAATTCACAGGCGTGGGCCATGCCGCCGGGGAATTCCGATTGACGTAACTGGTCCACGGCTTCACGCGCCAGAGCCCAGTGGGCCACGGCTCCTGCCAGGGCGCGCGTGGTATTCACGATACGCCGGGCGGCCAAATTGCACAGCATCTGGTTGCTTCCGTGACCGTTGACAAAAACGATGCGATCGAAGCCCTGCCGCACGAAGGAGTGGGCCACGTCGTAACAGAAGTCGATGAACACCGTCTCCCGGATGTTGATCGTGCCCGGAAAGCCCATATTATGCTCATTGAATCCGTAGTGGATCATGGGCGCGGTGAGGATGAGGCCGTCGGAGCGCCGGGCGGCTTCTTCTGTGACGTGCTCCACCAGGACGTTATCCGTGTCGACGGGCAGGTGAAATCCGTGCTGCTCGATGGCGGCTACGGGGATTACGATCACAGCGCCTTTTTCGGCCCGGTCCCGCACTTCGGTCCAGGTGAGCGTGCGGAAGAGATGTTTGGTCATAAATGAGAGATTAGCTCACTGCGCGGGATAGCGCCGATTCCTGCGGGCGGCCAAGCTGCTGCTCATGCCGCCGGCTTCCGAGAGGCGCCTGGTCAGCTCAAGATACGCGCCTCTCTCTTTTTGACTGAGCGCCTGGTTGCCCTCCGCATTGTGGATCTGCGATAGAAGCAGGTGGGCGACAGGATCCTGCGGCGTGGCGGTTGTCAGCCCCAGCAGAATTTCCTTGGCACGGTCACGTTCTTTCAATCCGATGAGTGCTTTGGCCAGTTCGAGGCGAGCTTGCCGATCTGCCGAATTCCTTTGGAGAGCAGCTTGGAGATGCCTCACCGCCTCGGCGTAGCGGCCCTGCCTGACTTTAAGCCGGCCGAGCGCCACGTGAGCTTCCGGATGGTTCAAGGCCAGGGACAGCGCCCGTTCCAAAGCAGCCTCGGATTCCGCAAAGTTTCCTGCTGTTTCGAGCTCATACCCAAGCCGGAAATGAGCATCCGCCGAGGTATCGAAGCGGGCGGCGGTCTGGCGAGCCAACTGAAGAGCTTTGTCGAAATCGAAGCTGTCGTGGCAGGCCTGGATGAGCAACAAGGAAACGTTTAAATTTGCAGGGTCCTGGCGCTGGGCCGGTTCGAGCACTTCGACAGCATCCAACGGATATCCGCTTTCCAGATATAGGGATCCAAGAACTGCCAGAAGCCCTGCGTGCTCGGGCCGAAGCGCGCGAGCAGCACGCAGGCGGCGAATCGCCTCCATTTTTTGATTGGATTGCGAGAGCGCCACTCCGAGAAGGTAATTGGCCTCGAACGACAGCGGCTGAAGTGTTGCAGCCTTCTGCAGCGGCGCGATGGCGTCAGCGGCTCTTTGCGCTTGATACAGCGTAAACCCGAGATTGAATTGCGCCTGGAAGGAATCCGGCAATAGCGCAGCCGCACGGGCGAACGCGCGCTCAGCTAAGCGAAACTCCTTGTGGCTCCCAAGGATCTGGCCCAATGCCAGCAGGGCTTCGGGTTGCGCCGCTGCCTGGGATATGAGGCGCTCGGCTACTTTGCCGACTTGCTCCTTATCTCCCGAGGCAACCAAGCGCTGCAGTTGCTCGATATCAAGATTCGTTACACTCTGCGCCGGGCATACCATCCTCACTGCGAGCAGGAGCCACACGGCCTTCCGGATCATCGAGGTCTCCAGATGTAGTAAACGGGTATACCGCTCAAAATCAGGAGCGCACCTATCAACGAAGAGCCGGGGCGTCCAATCAGCGTGTTCACCACAAAAGCCAGGGCAAACACTACGAACAGAAGCGGCGCTAGGGGGTAACCCCACATGCGATAGGGCCGGGGAACATCGGGTTTTTTCCGGCGGAGTATGAGGACCCCCAGCACGGTCATCGCATGGACCACCCAGGAGGCAAAGAGCACGTAAGAAAACAACGCTTCGTAGGAACCGCTTAGGGCGAGCAGGGAGGTCCACACTCCCTGCACGAGGATGGAAATATGGGGCGTCTCAAAGCGGGGATGAATACTTGCCAACTGGCGGAAGAAGAGGCCATCGCGGGCCTGCGCGAAATAGATGCGCGGGGCTGTCAGGATGGAACCGTTGGCCGCGCCCACGCTCGAAAGCACGATGGTCAGAGTCATGAGCGTGGCGCCAATCGGACCCAGGCTGCGCTCGGCCGCAGTTGCGGCCACGCGCTCGCTGGCAGCGATCTCCGGTAGAGACAGCAACTTCAGATATGCAATGCTGGCTAGCAGATAGATCACCACTGAGGCCAGCACGCCCAGACCGAGCGCGAGCGGCAGGTTGCGCCTGGGCTCGCGCACTTCGCCCGCGATGAAGGCGATGACGTGCCATCCGTCATAAGCTACGAAGCAGCCCAGCATGGCCAGGCCGAGACCGTGAATAGAGAAGGCGGATGTCGAGGCGGTCCAATCCAAGCCCGGGCCGGACTTATGCCAGAATGCGCTGCCGATCAAGAGCGCCAGCCCGCTGATTTTCAGGATGGTGAAAAGCACTTGCACGAAGGCTCCGGCCTTGATGCCCCGATAGTTGATGAAGGTGAGGATGCCGATCAGGGCGACCGGCGCCCATCTAGAAAGACCGGGGACGCCAGGGAGCAAATAAGAAAGATAGAGCGAAAAACCCACGGACACCGTGGCGATCGACCCGGACTGAATGACCAGAAAAAAGGCCCAGCCGCAGACGAAGGCCGGGAGGGTCCCGTAGGCTTCGCGCAGGTACAGGTACTGCCCGCCGGAATGGGGCATCATGGCGCCCAACTCGGCATAGCCCAGGGCGCCGAAAAACGAAATCACCCCGGTGATGATCCACACTGCCAGAATCATCGGCGATGACGGCAGGTCGCGGGCAATGGCGCTGGGCACAATGAAGATGCCCACGCCGATCACCGTTCCGATCACGATGGAAGTGGCTTCCAGGAGTCCGAGCTTTCGCGGCAGGTCTTGCATGGCTGCGCTATAAGAGGCGGCGCGGTTCCGACACGGCCCAGTTGCGCTGGAAGAAAAGCCTGCCGTTCTTGGTTACATTCAAGTGGATCAGGAGATGAAAAGCCGTTTCGGTGGCTCGCATCGAGGATTCCGCCACGATTTCGATCTGGTCTCCTTCTCGTTTCAGGAGATACCTATGGGTTCCGACGATGCTCGCCTGGGCCGGGTTGCGCGAAGAGGCCGAACAGCGGAAGCTGCTGCTGCGATACAGGGCGCCCTGACCATCTTCGAGCACAACGGTTCCGCCGGTCCGGTTCAGCACCGTATAGGTGCCATCGATCTGGTTCACGAGTACTTCCTGCGAAGGAGGCTCTCCGTAGGAAGTCACGATACTGGGCAAAGCCGGCGGGGGCAGGAAGCGGGGGGCCGGAAGCGCCGGCTCACCTATCAGTGGCAGCACCACGCGCGAGGGATAACGTTCCCCGCGGTAGATACGGTTATGGGCACGTTCCGGGGTAGGCCACAAATTCGGAAAGTCGGAGCCGGAAACAGCCAGCCGCAAACGGTGACCAGCCTTTAGCACCCATCCTGTGGGCGCCATAGGGATGCTTAACTCGTAAATGGCTCCCGGCGACATCGGCTGAGGCTGGGAGAGAGACTCGCGCCGGGTGCCGTTTAGTGAACCATCGACAATCAAAGCGGAGCGGCCATCGGGAGCGACGTCGGCAAGCTTGGCCACGAAGGCCGCTATTCTGGCGGAGGAAGAGGCGTGCAGGAACACCTGCGGCCACCCCAGCAGGCGCAGGTCGCGGTCCATTGGATCCGTGGTGAAGGTCAGGGAATAAGCTTCATCCGAGCGCTGGTCGCCAGGCAGGTAGAAACTGATTCCGCCCGCCGACCAGTAGCCGTTGCTCAAGCCAACAGCCGGCATATATTCGAACTCATCGAATGCACGTATGGGTTTCGGGTCGGGCTTGTGGAGCAGCTTGCCGCCTTCGCCGAGATACAGTGAAAGATCTGTGGAGCCTGAAACAGGGAAATCGCGCTCACCGCGCCAGTGCCCGGGTGTGATATCCAGGGTCCGTTCGGGCGGGGCGTGCTCCTGCATGTACACCTGGACCGGCGGTTCGCGAGTGAAGCCGCTATCTTCGCCGCGGAGATAATGAGCGAAGAACCTCGCCATCTCGTTCAGGTAATCGATCCGCGGACCGGGTACCGAGGAGTTGGGACGGGTATGCACCCAGGGGCCCATCAGCAGCTTCTTGGGCACTTTGAGGTTCTGATATATCCGCAGCATGGCATTGGCGTAACCATCGCGCCAACCGGCGATGAGGTAAATCGGGCAGCGAATCCGGTCATAAGCCGGCCGGAGCGACGCCGCACGCCAGTAAGGGCCGTCCACCTGGTGCTTAAGCCAGGCCAGCAGGTATGGCTCATTGCGCTCCAGGCGCTGTTTCCAAAGCTCCGCCCAGCGCTCGCCTGCCAGCTCCGGCAGAGGAGGCAGGGCATTCATCGCAACCATGGAACCGCCATAGGTCCCAACGTCGTAGTACATCCGCATGCTGCCGCCGGGGGTGTAGTGGCAGTCGTCGGTGTAGCGGTCATCGGTGGCGTACATGGGCGCGATGGCCTTTAAGTGCGGCGGCTGCTGCATGGCTACTTGAATCGAAGTGAAACCGCCATAGGAGGTGCCGAACATGCCTACATTGCCGTTAGACCAGCTCTGCACGGCGACCCATTCCACGGCGTCATAGCCGTCCTGCTGCTCCTGGGGGACGTATTCATCGGTATTGATGCCCTCCGAGCCGCCGGTTCCGCGGACATCCAAGCGGACGCCCACAAATCCGCGCTCGGCGAGGTAATAATGCACGTTGTGCCCGCCGCGCGAGCCGTCGTCCTTGCGATAGGGATGATATTCGATCAGGGCGGGAAAACGTCCCTCGGCCTCGGGCCGGATCAGATCCGCCGAGAGGCGCGTCCCGTCGCGCATGGGGATCATCACGTTCCGCTGGATACGCACTTTGTATTTGGGTTCCATAACCACGGGCTGACAGCGTAGCGCCACGGTCCATAAGAACAATCCAAGCGGCGCAAAGAGTAGGCGCCTCATGGTTTCAGCTCCTCGATCTGGATCATTCGATCCACGCTCAGATTGGTGAGCTTCCGGGTGGCACCCCCAGGCCAGCGCACTGCCAGTTCACGGACCAGCGTTTCCCCGCCCAGACCGAAATGCAGCCTGGGATCGCTGGAACTGAGATAGCTGTCACCCGACAGCCGCACAGCCGAAAGCGTCTTTTTTCCTGCCCGCACTATCACTCGCGCACCCACGCTATCCCGGTTCGAACTGCTGCCCTGCAATTTGACCGTGAGCCAGTGACCCGCTGGCGCCGCGTCATTGCGCAGCAAACGCGGAGCAGAGTCCTGATTGTTGATCAGGACGTCCACATCTCCGTCGTTATCATAATCCCCCGTAGCCAGACCTCGCCCTGTGCCTGGAACGGCTAGCACCGGCTCGCGCGCACCGATCTCTTTGAATGCGCCGTTGCCAGTGTTCCTGTGCAGCAGACAGCGTTGCCGGTAGGCGCTCCCACCGCGAAATTGATCGGCCTCGGGGTAGACATGGCCGTTGGTCACGACCAAGTCCAGCAAACCGTCGTTGTCATAATCCAGGAACTTCGCCCCCCATCCCAGAAAGAGCCAGGAAGGCGGCCCGACTCTGGATGACCAGCTCGCGTCCTCGAACGTCCCTTTGCCGGCACTGCGGTAAAGCGTGTTGGTGTCCTCCGAAAAGTTTGTGACGAATATGTCGAGAGCTCCGTCATTGTCATAGTCGGCGGCATCCGCTCCCATGGAAGCCTGAGCGCGGCCATCCATATTGACGGCCACTCCGGATGTAATTGCCGTCTCCTGAAAGCGCAGCTTCCCTTGATTGTGAAACAGATAGTTCGGAGTACTGTCGTTGGCGACAAAGATGTCCGGCAGCTCGTCGCCGTCAAAATCGGCGATGAGCGGCTGCAGACTATAGAACGGCGGCGCACCTTCGCGAATCCCGCTCTCCACGGTGACATCAACAAATTTTCCCTGACCGTCATTGCGGAACAAGGCGCAACGGCCGGCAGGCATTCCACGAGGCCCACAAAACACATCCGCGCCTTTGTAGACGCAATTCAGGCCGCTGCCACGGCGCGGCAAACGTTTCAGATCGACATCTACGTATGCGGCGATGAACAGATCCAGATCTCCGTCGCCATCCAGATCGCCAAAGGCGGCGCCCGTAGACCAGACGCCTTCGCGGCTCACGCCCGCTGGTCGAGCTCTCTCACGAAAGGTCCCGTCCCCCTGGTTGTGGAACAGAAAATTCCTACCAAGACCCGTGACCACGAAATCGGACCAACCGTCGTTATCATAATCTGCGACCACGACGCCCATGCCCCATCCGAGCGCGGTCAACCCGGCTTTGCGGGACACATCCGTGAAAGTGTCTCCACCCTGGTTTTCGAACAATGCCACCACGGGGTTGCCGGTTGGCCGAGGCTTTTGGCTTTCGCCCGGAAGCATCTGCTCCAGGGTGGAGCCCCGCACCAGAAGGATGTCCAGCCTGCCATCGCCGTTGTAATCGATGAAGGCGCAGCCGCCCCCGATCGATTCGACAATATAATTCTTGCGCTCGGAACCCTGCACGTTCCGAAAAGCGGCCAGAGCGCCCATGGTGCGGTCGCTCCAAATGCCTGGCCGAGAGGAAATGGAATCCATCAGCGCTGCACAGAGAGCTGCCGCCACTAGAATCGCGGCCGGTGGGCGGAGGGAAATCAAAAAATGTATTTGAGCCCGAACTGGATTTCCCGGCTTGCGCCCGCGCCGGCAATCGTCCCGTAGTTGCCGGCCGAGATATTGTTCGCGGGCAATCCGAAGTTCACGTTATTGAAAGTATTGAAGAACTCCGAGCGAAACTGCAGCCGCTGGCTCTCGGTGATGTTGAAGTCTTTGAGCAGTCCCAGATCAAAATTCTTGAAGCCGGGACCTTCCAGAATGTTTCTGCCTGCAGTTCCATAACGGAAGCCCACCGGCTGCACAAAAGCTGCGGTGTCGAACCAGCGCAAGCGGGTGCGCTCGGAACTCGGCAGGTTGCCGTTTCCCACCCGGTCCGCCCGCACACCTCCGGATTCTATGCCGATGGTATTCGGCGCCGTGGGCGAAAACCAGAATCCGCTCTGCGCCGTATAAATTCCAGTGATCATCCACCCGCCCAGAATCGCATCCGCGACGGAGTGGGTTTGCGAAAGGTATTTCCGGCCCCGGCCAAACGGAAGCTGGTAGAGAGCGCTGGTTACGAAGCGGTTAGGCACATGAAAACCCGAATGGCCTTTGTTGGACCTTATGTTGTTGGCATCTTGAAAATCGGAGAGTTGCGAGGAGGTGTTGTCCAGGGCTTTGGACTTAGTGTAGTGGGAGAGAAAAGTCAGACCGTGGGAAAACTCTTTCTTCACCTTTACTGTAAACGCGTGGTACGTAGCGGTGGAGCCATTGTTGGCTCCCACGATCACCCTCTCGTTGGGGAACGGACGACGCGGAGGGAACGCGCCCGGGCCCGGGCGAGCTGCGTTCAGGCCGGCATTGTTGTCCAGGTGGACAGAGAGGCTGCCCACGTAGGAGAGATCCACCAGCACGCTCTTCACAACCTCGCGCTGGATATCGAAATTCCACTGCTGAATCATGGCATCCAGAAAGTCCAGATCGTGTGAAAATCCGGCGAAGGCGCTGGCCAGCAGTTGCGGTGGAAACGAATTCGTCAGATCGAACGAGGGCGCCGGCACCGTATTGGTGACAGTCTGGCGGTCGATCTGCGGCGGATTAAACGCCAGCGTCTGCTTGGTGTTGTAGGGCACGTAACCGTAAAACACGCCATAACCCGTGCGGATCACCGTTCTTTCCGATCCTCCCGGACGCCACGCCAAACCCAAGCGGGGCGCGAAGTCTTTCTTGGCCGGCCTGCACAGGCAACGTCCAAACTCCGGATCCGGCGCCTGAATTCTAACGATTCTCCCCACGCCGTCAATGATTCTCGGAATAAAATTTGCCTGCCGGTCGCGGGCCTCGACCACTGGGCTGTTGTACTCGTAACGCAATCCCAGATTCAGCGTCAGATTGGGCCGCACTTTCCAGTCGTCCTGCGCAAAGAAATAGTAGTGAGTGCCCCGGTGCAGGCTCTCGAAAATGTTGGAGCCAGGGAGCAGAATTTCGCGAATCGCCGAGCTGGGCAGGCCCAGCAGGAAGTCGGCGAACCCATCCCCGGTATAAGCTCCACCGAAAGAAAAGTTGCCTCGGATCTGCGGATTGAATCTCTGATCCTCGTGCTCGCGGGTGATATCCACGCCGAACTTGAGCAGATGGGCTCCCTTGATCCAGTTCAGCGTATCTCCCGCCTGGAAATGGCGGGTTTTGAACAATTGCGGGGGACCAGCCGCGGCGCCTAAACTGCCGTACCCGGACGGCGCGAAAGATGGGATGCCCGCGCTGACGCCGCCGGCCTGCGGCTGGTTGGCATTATTTGGAAAACCGAGATTGGCGTTGGTGATGTTCTGCGGTGAGCGGTTCTTGACATCCTGGCTCACGAAGTTGAAGCCGGCTTTGAAATCGTTGATCAGGCTCGGACGAAAAATGTGGGTCCAGTCCGCCGTATAGGCCTGCGTGGTCACATCGGACTTGGAATCCGTGATCTGCGTGAACCGCGGGGACGCCAGGTCCAGCTTGGTCCAGAAATAGCTTCCCCACACTTTGTCTTTCTCCGAGAAGCTATGGTCCAGCCGGGCAGTCAATTGATTCAGATCGGTTTTCGCGCTGGGCGCCAGAGCAAAGTTGTTACGGGTTCCAGCGATGTTGGGCAGGGGATAGTCGGCAAGCCGCATGGCGTTCAAGGCAATCGGGTTGATGCGGTTCGCCGGGATCACCGCATTGGGGAACGGGTTGCCCGTGAGCGGGTCCCGGATGGTCCTGCCTGTCTCGGAAAAATCACCGGTCCGCATGAGGGGCGTGGGCACGGTAGTAGTGGAAGTGGAGCCGCGGCGGATCCTGGCGCCTTCGTAATTGACGAAATAAAAAGATTTGTTCTTACCTGAATACCCCGGCAAGAAGATGGGACCCCCGACCGAGGCGCCAAACTGATTCTGTTTGAGCGGTCTCTTTGGCAGGCCGGCCAGGTTGCTGAAAAAATTGTTGGCATCCAGATGGTCGTTGCGGATGAATTCATAAGCTGAACCGTGCAACTCGTTGGTGCCGCCTTTGGCCGTGAGCACCACCTGTCCTACCCGGCCGCCCAGCTCCGCGCTGTAATTGTTTTGCAAAATTTTGAACTCCTGGATGGAGTCAATGGGCGGATAGGCAAATGTGCCTCCAGTGAACTCGTTGGTGACGTTGGTGCCGTTGAAGGTGAACTGATTGCCCTCCGGGCGGGAACCGGAAATGCTGAAATAACCGCTCGTACCAATGGCATTCTCTTGCGTTCGCGTCCCGATACCCACGCCACCGCTACCAACTACCTGAGGCACGAGCAGAGCCAGTTGCGCGTAGCTCCTGCCGTTCAGGGGCAGGTCCAAAATCTGCTTGTTCTGAATCACCTCTCCAATGGCTGCATGCGTGCTTTCAATCAAAGGCGCGGCTGCCGTGACCGCAATGGTCTCGGTGACCTGCCCAACCGTCAGGTCGATATCTACAATCGCGGTGCGGCCGATCAGCAACGTGATACCGGAACGCACCGTTGTCCGAAATCCGGCCGCTTCCGCCCGGACTTCGTAGTCGCCTACCGGCAAGGAAACAAATGTATAGCGTCCGGTACTGTCCGTAACCGCGGCTCGGGTAACACCAGTGGAAACATTCTTGGCGGTGATTTGCGCGTTCGCGACCAAGCCGCCAGAGGAATCCTTGACTGTGCCCTCGATGGCCCCAGCCCCCAGTGAGATCTGAGCGGAGGCTTGGGCTGAGCACCATACCAGCAGCCAAGCCCCAAGCAGAACCCGCGCAAACAGTGTCATGCGGCCCCCCTTCCAGTGGTATACCGGGTTATCATATTAAAGTATTGCTGTCAAGGTATCGCATTTCCGGAGGATCGGGGAGGTGACCCACGCCATCATAGGGATTCTGGCGTGTCTCCTGGCCAGCCTATGTCCCGCCGCTGCCGCTGTGCCCAAACCTTCCCTTCCCTCCGTCGAACAG
>Ga0187893_10012937_pt1 | contig 11731 bp, 11 predicted proteins | sample MA1701074metaG_FD_139574 | JGI IMG/M metagenome (GOLD analysis project Ga0187893, IMG submission 139574) | White microbial mat communities from a basaltic lava cave in the Kipuka Kanohina Cave System on the Island of Hawaii, USA - MA170107-4 metaG ... | reverse complement strand
CGGGCGCGAAGGCGCGCGGGGGGCGTTTCGGCGACGAGCGCTCGGGCGCCTCGATCGCCGACCTCGCGGCGCTCGATCCGGGCTGGCGGCCGGAGCGCGGCGACGACGCCGTCGTCGCGTTCCGCCATCTCGATGGCACGCGCGCGAGCTGGGTGCGCGATTGCCGCGCGGCCGAGGTGTCGCCGAAGGCATTAGGGCGCTCGCTATGGATCGCGCTGCCGGGCGGCGAGATCGAGGCGGACGCGGCGCGCGACGTCGCCGGCCTTGCCGCGTGGGAGTTCTCAGGCAGCGCGCAGCAGGGCGGCCGCGCGCTGCGCGTCGCGACCATCACGCGCGTCGGCAAGCGCTGCGAGGACAGCTGGCTGCTCGTCTCGCCGCACGGCGAGCTGCATCACCGCGAGGCCTTCGAGCGCTGGGTCGCGAGCTTCGCGGACGCGGAGAGCGCGCCGTGAGCATGCCGCTCGCGAGCGTCGCCCAGCTCGGCGCACGCACGCTGGCGGGCATCGCGGCGAGCGGCGATTTCCTACTGCTCGGCGTCGAGACGGCGCGCGCGCTCGTGCGCCCGCGCTTCCCGTGGCGCGACGCGCTCGTGCAGTTCGACGCGCTGGCGGTGCGCTCGACGCCGATCGTCGTGATCACGGCCGTCTTCACCGGCATGGTGCTCGCGCTGCAGGCCGCGTTCGCGCTGACGCGCTTCGGCGCGAAGCCGTACGTCGGCAGCATCGTCGGCCTCTCGATCGTGCGCGAGCTCGGGCCGGTGCTCGCGGCGCTGATGGTCGGCGGCCGCGTCGGCGCGGGCATCGCGTCCGAGCTCGGCTCGATGGCCGTCACGGAGCAGGTCGACGCGATCCGCGCGATGGGCGCCGACCCGGCGCAGAAGCTCGCGCTCCCGCGCGTGCTCGCGACGACGATCGGCCTCCCGCTGCTGACGTTTTTCGCGATCGTGCTCGGCGTCGCCGGCGGCATGTTCGTCGCGGACCTGCAGTTCGCGATCGCGCCGAGCTTCTATCGCCAGACGGTCGTCAGCAGCGTCGAGCTCGGCGACTTCTTCTCCGGCGTGCTGAAGACGGTGTTCTTCGGCTGGTGGATCGGCATGGTCGGCGCGTTCGTCGGCTTGCGCACGACCGGCGGCACGGCGGGTGTCGGGCAGGCAACCACGCGAGCGGTCGTCGTCTCGTCGATCGGCGTGCTGATCAGCGACTTCTTCCTGACGAAGCTGTTCATGCTGCTGCCCGCCGAGCAGCTGCTGAACCGCGCGCTCGAGGCGCTGCGATGACGAGCGAGCATCCGGCAGCCTCGCCCGCGACCCCGGCGATCGAGCTGCGCGGGCTCGTGAAGAGCTTCCGCGGCAAGGCCGTGCTGCGCGGCGTCGACCTCGCGATCGGCGCGGGCCGGACGACCGTCATCCTCGGCGGCTCGGGCTCCGGCAAGTCGGTGTGCATGAAGCACATGATCGGGTTGTTGCGGGCCGACGCCGGCGAGATCCGCGTGCTCGGCCGCGATGTGACGCAGTTCTCGGAGCGCGCCTGGGTCGCCGTGCGGCGCGACTTCGGGATGGTGTTCCAGAGCGCCGCGCTGTTCGATTCGCTGCCGGTCTACGAGAACATCGCGTACCCGCTGCGCGAGCACGAAGACTGGGAAGAGGCGCGCATCGCGGAGCGCGTCGCGTGGTGTCTCGGCGCGGTCGGCCTCGCGGGTCTCGAGAAGCTGTTGCCCGCGGAGCTCTCGGGCGGCATGCGCAAGCGCGTCGGCGTCGCGCGCGCGATCGCGCTCGGACCGCGCATCATCCTGTACGACGAGCCGACCACCGGCCTCGATCCCGCGAACTCGCGCCGCATCGGCGAGCTGATCCAGCGCCTCCAGCGCGAGCTTGGCGTGACCTCGGTCGTGGTCACGCACGATCTGGAGCTCGCATTCGGGATCGCGGACCGCATCGCACTGCTGAAGGATGGCCGCATCGCCGTCGAGGGCGCCGCGCGCGAGATTCGCGCCGAGGCGCCCGCGGCGCTGCGCGAGTTCATGGAGGGCGACGAGCCGGCGCCTGCACCGGCCGGCGCGCCGCCGCCGTGATTGGAGAAAGGAGAGTCGGGATGGATGGGCGAGGTCGGCTGAGCTTCGTGGTCGGGCTGTTCGTGCTCGCGGCCGTTGGCGCGCTCGCGTTCGCGCTCTGGAATCTGGGCGCGAGCCGCGGACTGCTCGCCGAGCGCTATCGGCTGGTGACGTACTTCGAGGACGTGCAGGGCCTGGTGTCGGGCGGGCCGGTTCGGCTCGCGGGCAAGGACATCGGCACGATCGAGTCGGTCTCGTTCGCGCCGCCGAAGGATGGGCGGCCGCCCGTCCGAGTGGTGATGCAGATCAGCAGCGACGTGCAGTCGCTCGTGCGCAGCGACTCGGTGGCCGGCATCGGCACGGTGGGGCTGCTCGGCGACAAGTACGTGTCGATCTCGATCGGCACCGGCGCCGCCCGAGTTCTCGGCGATGGGGCCGAGATCGCGTCGGTCAGCCCGCTCGACCTGAACATGGCGGTCGTGCGCGGCACCGAGGCGATCGACAACATCGCGACGCTCGCGCAGAACCTGAACCAGGTCGTCAGCGACTTCGATCAGGGCACCGGCGGCAAGAAGCTCGCGGATGCCGCAGCCGGCCTCGGCGACATCGTGAAGCAGATCCGCAGCGGCGACGGAATGCTCCACACGCTCGTGTACGAGCCTTATCAGGGCAGCGCGCTCGAAGACGTGGAAGCCTCGCTCGCCAGCCTGAAGAACGTGATGAGCGAGGTCGAGAAGGGCGACGGGATCCTGCACGGGATGATCTACGAGCCGATCGGCGACGAAGGAGTGCTGGAGGACGCGCTGTCGGCCGCTGCGCGCATCGAGAAGGCGAGCGTGCGGCTCGAGTCGGTGCTCGCGAAGGTGGACGACGGGCAGGGCACGCTGGGGCTGCTCGTGAATGATCCGACGGCGTATGCGGATCTGAAGGCGTTGCTCGGCGGAGCGAAGGGGAATCGGGTGTTGCAGTGGATGATTCGGCGGGCGGTGGAGTCGGGGGCATCGTCGGCGGAGAAGTCGGATTCATCGGATTGAAGAGGAGGCCGTTCGGGCAGCGCTCAGGGGACTGCGATCCTCGGCGCGGTCTTGGGACGTGGGTTGTGACGCAGCGGCGGCATCGAGCCGCCGCTGCGTCACTCTGCTTTCTTTGGCGAGTCGTGGAGATGAGCTGATGAAGAGTTGGTCGCTGGAAGCGGCGCGGGAGATGATTCCGGATGTGCGCGAGCGGACGGCGCGGGCGGTGGAGGAGGTGGAGGGGCTCGAGGCGGCGCGCGAGCGGCTCCGGCCCGGGCCGGCGCGCGCGGAGCTGGACGAGAAGATCGAGGCGGTGGTGCAGCGCTGGGCGCGCGAGATGGAAGCGCTCGGGCTCGATGTGAAGGGGCTGTGGCTGGTCGATTTCGATTCCGGCGCGGGTTATTACTGCTGGAAGTGGCCGGAGACCGAGCTCGACTACTTCCACGGGTACGAGGAAGGGTTCGCGGGACGCGCGCGGATTCAGTGAATCGAGGCAGTTCGTCTTCGTTCGGGGCGCCGCTGCGCGGGCCGGCGGGGCTCGCGCCGCTCAGCCGCGCGGTCGCTCATTGTCGGTAGCGTGCGCGTTTCGAGCGCGTAGCGCTGCATCAGAGAGTGAGCGCGACCGCGCCTGGGCGTTCGCTCTGCGACCCCGCCGGCCCGCGCAGCTCCTTGCTTTGCGGCGTCGACTCGGAGTGGGAGGTGGAAGCGTGACGTGACTGCGCCAGCGAGGCGCAGTCACGTCACTTTTCTGTGTTGCTGGCGAGCGGCGCGTAGTCGGCGCGGTCGCGGGCGAGGCGCGCCTGGAAGACGGGCGTGGCGTAGATGCGCTTCAACAGCTCACGCAGCTTCGGGTGGGGGCCCGCGTCCGGGGAGATTCCGGCGTAGCGCGCGTTGAGGCTCGCTGCGCCGATTGCGAGGTCGGCGATCGAGAGGTCGCCGCAGGCGAAGCCGTCGGCCGGAGCGATCGACTCGAGGTAGTCGAACGCGCTTGGCAGCGCGGCGCGCAGGCGCGCGACATTGGCTTCGTCGGTCGGCTGCTTCAGCACGCGCGGCTTGAAGAGCAGCTCGCCGGCGAGCGGCGCGAGGCAATCGCTGAGCTTCGTGTCGGCGTATTCCTCGAGCCAGCACGCGAACGCGCGCGTGCGTGCGTCGCGCGGGTAGAGCGGCCGCTCGGGATGAGCGTCTTCGAGGTAGCGGCAGATCACGCTCGAGTCGGGCAGCACGAAGTCGCCGTCTCGAAGAACCGGGATCTTGCGCAGCGGGCTGACGCGCAGGAACTCCTCGCTCGGGTTCAGCACCGGCGAAAGCGGGTCGTTCTCGTACGGGATGCGCTTGTGCTCGAGCACGAGCATCACCTTGCGCACATAGGGCGAGAGCGAGTTGCCGTAGAGCTTCAGCATGCAGGCGCTCCTGCGCGGACGCGGTGCGAGCGCGCGCTCACGCGCCGCGGAGGATGTCGATGCGCAGCGGCGCGGCGCTCGCGTCGATCACGAGGCGTGCGCTGCCACCGGCGCTCGCGATCTCGCTCGCGCATTTCTGGGCGAGCGCCATCGCCTCGGCGAGCGCGTCCGGCGGCGTCCCGGCGAAGCCGGCCGCGCTCGAGTCGCGCGCTTCCACGCGCAGGCTGCCGGGCGCCTGCGGGCGCGCCGGCGCGACCACGCGGAAGCGTGCGCGCTCTTCGAGCACGCGCTCGCGCGGCGCCGCCGCGCTCGCGCGCGCGAAGTCGAGCAGCGGCGCGGGATCGCGCGTCAGGTCGACCAGCAAGCTCGCGCGCGTCGCATCCGCTAGCCGCGCCTCGGCCTGATAAGCGGGGTGATCGATGCGGAGCGCGACGGGCACGCTGTGATCGGCGAACGCCGCGGCTTGCGCGACGCCGAGCGAGAAGCGCAGGTAGTGCACCGCCGAGATGCGGTCTTCCTCGAGCTGGCGCGTGTCGAACTGCGCGGGCACACGCTCGGCGCCGACCTGCAGCGCGACGCATTCGTCGATGCCGAGCAGCCGATCGAGCTCACTGCGGATCTTCGCCGCCTCGGTGATCTCGATGAACATCGTCGCCGAGAGCTCGCGCGGGCCCGGGATCAGCTCGTTGTAGACCGCGATCTCGTGCGCGACCGCGCTCGCGTCGCGCGTGCGCTCGACGCGGCACATCTCGAGGATCTGCCAGCGCAGCGTCTCGCGGTCCTCGAACAAGAGCGTGACGCGGTCGCCCAGCGCGACGCGGCGCGGCGCCTTGTGTGCGATCACGCGCGCGCGCAGCTCGTCGCGCAGCGCCTCGAACACGTCGAGCGCGGGAATGTCGGCGGCAGTGAGCGGCGTCATTCGGCAGCGATCCCGTAAGCGTGGCGTAACAACACGATCGGGTGCACCGGCTTCTCGTGCAGGCCTTCCTCGATGCGCAGCCCCGAGAGCGGGCAGTCGGTCGCGTAGTGCTCGGCGCCGCTCGCGCCGAGCGTCTCGAGCAGCTTCTTCGCTACTCGCAGAGATGCATCGTGGAACTTCGCCTGCATGCCCCAGGTGCCGTCGACGCCCGAGCACGCGTCGATCAGCGTGACCTCCTCGGCGACCAGCTTCAGCACGTCGCGCGAGCGGAAGCCGATGTTCTGCGCGCGCAGGTGACAGGGCGCGTGGTACGCGACGTGCCCGAGCTTCTGCTGGAAATCGCGCGCGAGCTTGCCGGCGCGGGCGAGCTCGACGACGTACTCCATCAAGTCGCGCGTCGCGGCGGCGACGCGCTGCGCGGCCTCGCTGCGCACGAGCTTCGGGTACTCGTGCTTCAGCATCAGCGAGCACGAAGGCCCGGGCGCGACGATCAGCGCGCCCGCCTCCACGTACGGCAGCAGATCGGCGACGTTCTGCTCGGCGTGCTTGCGGGCCGACGCGAGATCGCCGACGTCGGTGAACGGCATCCCGCAGCAGCGCTCGTACGCGACGTCGACGCGCACGCCGCTGTGCTCGAGCACGGCGACCGCGCTGCGCGCGGCGACGGGGTCGCTGTAGTTCACGAAGCAGGTCGTGAACAGCAGCGCGCGGCCGCTCTCGCCGGAGCCCTTCGCGCCGCCGCGGCGTCTCCACCAGCGGTCGACCGTTTCGAAGTAGTACGAAGGCTGCACCCAGTCGCGGTGGATGCCGACCGCCTTCTCCAGCGCGATGCGCGAGAGCCGGTTCTTGTTCGCGAAGTTCATCAGTGGCGGCGCGAGCGACGCGGCCTTGCCGAGCAAATCCGTGCGCGTCGTCAGCTTGCGCGCGAGCGGCACACCGTCGCGCTGCGCGCGCGCCAGCTGGTGGCGCCTCATCAGCAGCGGGAAGTCCACGTCCCACTCGTGCGGCGGCGTGTAGGGGCAGTGGTTGTAACAGAGCTTGCAGTGATAACAGAGCTCGTTCACCGCCTCGAAGCCGGCCGGCGTGACGCCGGCGATCTCCTGCTCGGTCGCGTCGATCAGGTCGAACAGCTTCGGGAACGCCGGGCAGAGCGGCAGGCAGCGGCGGCACTGATGGCAGATCTCGCCGACGCGGCGCAGCTCGGCTTCGACCTTCGCGAGCTCGGAGAATTCCGGGTCGTCGTAGTGAAACGAGCTGCTCGGACGTGCGGGGAGGTCGACCTTCACGCGGCGTCTCCAGCGTGCGCGAAACGAGAAGGGGTGAGGCCCGCGCGGGCCTCACCCCTCCACGGAACGACGCGAGATCAGAGCTTCTCGAGCCCGTCGAGCGCCTTCTGGAAGCGGCCTGCGTGAGACTTCTCGGCTTTTGCGAGCGTCTCGAACCAGTCCGCCACGTCGCCGAAGCCCTCGCCGCGCGCGGTCTTCGCAAAGCCCGGGTACATCTCGGTGTACTCGTACGTCTCGCCCGCGACGGCCGCGACGAGGTTCTTGTCGGTCGAGCCGATCGGCTTGTCGGTCGCCGGATCGCCCGCCTGCTTCAGGTAGTCGAGATGGCCGTGCGCGTGGCCGGTCTCGGCTTCCGCGGTGTCGCGGAACAGGCCGCCGACGTCGGGGTAGCCCTCGATGTCCGCCTGCTTCGCGAAGTAGAGGTAGCGGCGATTCGCTTGCGACTCGCCGGCGAACGCATGCTTCAGGTTTTCGTGGGTCTTGCTGCCCTTGATCTGCGCCATCGGAGCCTCCTGAACGAAAGGAAGAAGGCGCGCAGTCTATTCCAGCGTCGCGGAGGGGCCTAGAGCTTCCGCGAGCGTTTGTCCGGATCGTTGCGATCCGAGATTGCGATCGCAGGACCCCTCGCGGTCAGATCACGCCCGTACGCTTCAGCTCCTCGCGCTCGGCGCCGTCGACGCCGAGCTCGGCGAGGATCTCGGCGTTGTGCGCGCCGAGCGCGGGCGCGCCGCTGCGCACGCGCACCGGCGTGCGCGAGAACTTCGCGGCGGGACCGACGATCGGGATGCGCGCGTTCCCCTCGACCGCGGTGGCCTGCAGCATCTCGCGATCGGCGACGTGCGGATCGCGCGCGGCCTCGGCGTAGCTGCGCACGGGCGCGATCGGGAGGCCCTCCGCGAGCAGAGCCGCCTCGGCATCCGCGACGCTGCGCTGTGCAAGCCAGTCGGCGAGCAGTCCGTCCACCTGCTCGCGGCGTGCGAGCCGCGCGGGCGTCGTTGCGTAGGCCGCGTCGTCCGCGAGCTCGGGCCGCCCGATCACACGCGCGAGCCGCTTCCAGTGCGCGTCGATCAGCACGCCGACCATCACGCGCCCGTCGCGGCACTTGTAGACGTTCGCCGGCGCGGCGATGCGGAACTGGTTGCCGAGCCGCGGCAGCTCGACGTCCATCGCGCCGAGCGTGAGATAGCCCGTGCTCTGGAACAGCACCGCGTCGAGCAGCGCGATGTCGACGTGCTGGCCCTCGCCGGTGCGGTCGCGGTGGCGCAGCGCGGCGAGCGCGGCGAGCGCGGCGTGGAGCCCTGACAAGTCGTCGCCCAGGAAGGTCGGCGCCTTCACCGGCTCGCCATCGGGCGAGCCGTTCAGCGAGAGAAAGCCGCTCGCGGCCTGCGCGAGCGGGTCGTAGCCGGCGCGGTCGTGATCGCGACCGTACTGCCCGAAGCCGCTGATCGAGACGAGGACGATGTCGTGTTTGCGCGCGCGCAGCTCCTTCCAGCCGACGCCCCAGCCGTCGAGGGCGCCCGGCCGGAAGTTCTCGATCACCAGATCTGCGCGGCCGCACAGGTCGAGGAAGATCTCGCGGCCGCGCGGCGCGTGCAGATCGAGCGTGAGACTGCGCTTGTTGCGGTTGAGCGTCGCCTGCATGAACGACACGGGCGGCTTCGTGCCGGGCAAGAGCGGGGGCGAGCGGCGCGCCACCTCGCCGGCGGGATGCTCGACCTTGATCACGTCGGCGCCGAAGTCCGCGAGGATGCAGCCCGCCATCGGACCGGCCCACGTCGTCGTGAGCTCGACGACGCGCACGCCGGCGAGCGGGCCCGTCAGATCCGTGCGCGCCTCGCGATAGAACTCGGACTTCTGCACCAGCTCACCTCCCCGGGATGGCGTTCGCGATCCGCGCGAGCGCGCGCTCGCACGCGCGCCGCAGGTCCGCGTGCGCGCTGTGCGCGGCCGCGTCACGCAAGCCTGCGCGTGTCGGTGCGGGAACACAGCTCGCATCACGCGCCCCGAGCTCGCCGAGCGCGATCGCGGCGAGGCGCTGCGACGCGGGATCGCGCGCGTCGCCGAGCGTCTGCAGCAGCTGCTCGGCGATCGCCGCGGGTGGATCCACGAGCGCCGCGATCGCGCTGAGCGCGGCGCGCCGGTTCGCCAGATCGGGGTCGCTGCGAAGAGCGTCCAGCAGCACGCCGGCCGTCTCCGCGCGCTCCGGTGCGAGCTCGCGCAGCGCGAAGATCGCCATGCGCCGCACGCCGGCGTCCTCGCTGCGGCGCGCGAGGCCGGCGAGCAGCGCGAACACTTCGCCGTGCACGCGGCCGGTCTCGACGAGCAGGCGCGCGGCCGCCCAGCGCACGTCGCCGTCGGCGCTCGCGAGCGCTTCGACGAGCGCGGGCAACAGGCGCGGACCCGGCGGCGAGATGCGTGCGAGCGTGAACGCGGCACCGAAGCGGCGCGCCGCGTCGGAGCCGTGCAGCGCGGCGCGCAGGCCGGGGTCGACGTCACCGTGCGTGCGGCCGATCGCGACGAGCGCGTCGGACGCCGCGCGCGAGACGGCCTTCGCGGGATCGCCCAAGGCCTCGCACAGCGCATCGGTGAGCAGCGTCGCGGCGGGGTCGTTCGCCGCCGCGAGGCACGCGGCGCGGCGCGCCGCCGGATCCGGGCTCGCGAGCTGCGCGAGGATCGGGTGACTCACACTGCGGTCCAGCGCGCGTCGAGATCGGCTGCTGCGGCGTCGCGTGTCACGCGATGCTCGCGCAGCAGCTTGCGCAGGTGCTGGATCACCGACTGCGCCGCCGCCGCGTGGAGCGCGGGCGGATAGGCGGCGTACACGATCTGCACGATCTCGATCGCGCGCTTCGGGCCGCTCGCGAGGGCAGCGACGATCTGGCGCTCGCGCTCGGCGCGGTGCGCGATGTACTCGCGCAGCTTCGCGACGCCGTCGGCGATCACCGGCCCGTGCGCCGGATAAATCCGAGTGGGCTTCTCGGCGAGCAGCTTTTCGAGCGAGCGGAGGTAGTCGCCGAGGTCGCCGGACTCGGCAGGGATCACGGTCGTGCCGACGCCGAGCACGTTGTCGCCGGAGAAGAGCGCATGCTCCTCCTCGAGCATGAAGTTGAGGTGGTCGGGCGCGTGGCCGGGCGCGTGCACGCCGCGCAGCGTCGCGCCCTCGGTCGTCACGGGCTCGCCCTCGGCGAGCGGCTCGAGCCCGAGGTCGGCGTACGGGCCGTCGAACAGCGCGCTCGGCAGCTTGCGCACGCGCACGCGGCCGAAGCGCTGCATCACCGAGCGCACGCCGCCGATGTGGTCGGGGTGGCCGTGCGTCAGCACGATCTCTTGGATCCGCTCGCAGCCGCAGCGCTCCATCGCGCGCGCGAGCACCGGCAGGAACGCCGGCTCGCCCTGACCGGGATCGATCAGGATCCGCGCGCGCCCGGTGCCGACCAGGTACGCGTTCGTGCCCGGCCCGGTGAACACACTCGGGTTCTGCCCGAGCGCGACCGTCACCCGCTCCGACCACACATCGAGGTCGGGCATCTTCATCCCGAGCATCACCGGCGCCGCTGCGTTGGACATGGCCGCGGATTCTAGGCGCAAGTCACCAAACGGGGACGTTCCTGCTCTGGTGACTTGCGCGCGGCGCCACGGGACCGCGGGCGGAGCCGGAGCACGACTGTCCCTTGACTCACCGTCAAGTATGAACGTCCCCGGTGGTGACTTGTCAGGCGCCGGCGATGTTCATGCGGGCGATGCGGAGGCTCGGGGCGCCGAGGGAGCCGAGGAAGCGCAGGTCGGCGCCGATCGCTTCGACGTGCGACAGCATCTCGCCGAGGTTGCCGGCGATCGTGATCTCCTCGACCGGATACGCGCGCTCGCCGCGCTCGACCCAGTAGCCGCGCGCGCCGCGCGAGAAGTCGCCGGTCACCGGGTTGAAGCCGTGGCCGAACATGCCGGTGACGAGCAGGCCTCGCTCCAGCGCGCGGACGAGCGTCTCGAGGTCGCCGGCCCCGGGCTCGAGCCACAGGTTCGTCGGCGCCGCGCTCGGAGCGCCGCCTGCGGCGCGGGCGGCGTTGCCGGTCGACGCGAGGCCGAGCTTGCGCGCGGAGTAGCTGTCGAGCAGCCAGCTGCGCAGCACGCCCCGTTCGACCAGCACGTTCCGCCGCGTCGGCTGGCCCTCGCCGTCGAACGGCTTGCTGCCGAGGCCGCCGCGCTTGCGACCGTCGTCGACGATCGTCACGCGCTCGCTCGCGATCTCGCGGCCGGTCTTCTCGCGCAGGAACGAGCTGCCGCGATAGACGGCGTATCCGGAAAGGCAGCCCGCGAGGTTCGCGAGCAGCTCGCGCGAGGCGGACGGGTCGAAGATCACGGGCGCCTCGCAGGTCGGGACGCGGCGCGCGCCGAGCTGCCCGATCGTGCGCTCGGCCGCGATGCGTCCGACCGCCTCGGGCGAATCGAGCCCGGCCAGGGTGCGGCTTGCGCTCGCCCACCACGCCGTTTGCATGCCGCCGCCGTTCTGGGTCGCGACCGGCTGCGCGTAGAGCGAATGCGACGCGCTCGCGTACTCGCCCGCGAAGCCGGCGCTCGAGCCGTAACAAATCGTCGCGTAGGACGTGCTCGCGCTCGCGCCCTCCGAGTTGACGATGCGCGGGTCGTAACCGCGCGCGGCGTCCTCGGCGCGCTGCGCGAGCGCGATCCAATCCGCCGTCGCGAGCGCGCGGTCAGCAGGATCGAACAGCGCGAGGTCGGGCAGCTCCCGCGCGAAGCCGTCGGCCGGAAGGCCCGCGCTGGGATCCGGCGCGGTCGCGCGCGCGAGCGCAACCGAGTCGTCGGCGAGCCGTGCGACCGCATCGCGAGAGAGATCGCTCGACGACGTCAGCGCGCTGCGCAGCCCACCTGGCCCCTCCGCGAACACGCGCAGCCCGAGCGTGCGCTCGCGCGACTGCGCGACGGTGTCGACCTCCTTGCCGCGCACGCGTACTTCGAGCGCATCGCCCTCGGCGTAGACCGCGTCCGCGGAGTGCGCACCCGCGGCGCGCGCCCGCTCGAGCGCGAGCTGCAGCGCATCCGAGCCGG
>Ga0187893_10012936_pt1 | contig 11731 bp, 7 predicted proteins | sample MA1701074metaG_FD_139574 | JGI IMG/M metagenome (GOLD analysis project Ga0187893, IMG submission 139574) | White microbial mat communities from a basaltic lava cave in the Kipuka Kanohina Cave System on the Island of Hawaii, USA - MA170107-4 metaG ... | reverse complement strand
TAGGGGCGCTGCTTGTTGCGCCCCCGCCTGCCCCACCGCGGACCCCCCGGCAACCGCGCGCTGCACAGCCCCGAAGCTTCGGGGGGAGACCTGCCCGGCATACTTCACCAGCCGCGGCACGGAGTAAGGCTGCGTATCAGGCCGGGCCATAGCTTGGGATTGCGCTTGCACCTGGAATGGGACGAGGAGAGCTATAAGAGAAATCAACAGAAAGAAAGGACGCATGGTTAGCCTCCGCCGGGTTTTGCATGTACTTCAGGATGACCGGGAGTTTGCCCCATGGTTGAGATAGGCACAAGGGAAATGTTGGGAAGGATCACCGGCCGGGAGGCGGTCCTAGGGCTGGAGCTCGCCGGCGTCGCGTTCCATCTGGGCGAGGATGAGGGGCAGGAGGAAGTCCTGGAGCTTGCCGCTGTCGGCGGTGCTGAGCTGGTCGAAGAGGATGCCCATGCGTTTGTCTCCCTTGCGCACCACGGAGCCGCGGATGCGCATGGACGGCGCCGAGGGCACCTCGAGGACCATATCGACGCGGGAGCCGGCGTCGAACACCTGCTCGGTTTCGGCCAGCACGCCGCTCAGGCTCAAGTCCACAGTGCGGCCTTTGGCGCGCTGGCCCTTGCACTCGACGGAGAGGGGGCAGGTAACCGCGACGCGCTGGAAGCGGCGCTTCTCATTGAGGATGCTGCCCTGCGTGGCGCGCACCAGCCGGAGCAGCCCGCGGCGGTCCACCGGCTTGAACAGGAAGAAGTTGGCCCCGGCCTCGAAGCCTTTCTTGAGCACGTTGGGGTCGGAGTCGCCGGTGATCATGACGATGGGGGTCTTCATGTTGAAGCCGGCGGTGCGCATCTGGCGAGCCACTTCGGTGCCGGAGGGCGCGGGCATGTGCACGTCGAGGAAGACGGCGTCGAATTTTTCTTTCTTCAGCAACTCCACGACGGCGGCGCTGGAGGTAAAGGTGCGGACGTCCATGCCCGCGGAGGTGAGCACGGTTTCGATCAGCTCGCACAGGGCGGGCTCGTCGTCCACCACCAGGATGCGTTCGCGATGGGTTTCGGGCATATCCCCGCTTCGGTTCCTACTGCTCCGCGACGGCGCAGGCTGCGGTTTCATCACGCGGTCTCACGCAAAGACGCGGGCAAAGATGTCGTCAACGTAACGCAATTGGCGCTGCAAATCAAACGTTCGTTGGAGCGCGGCGCGGTCGAGGAACTTGCTGATGCGGGGGTCGGCGGCGACGCGGGCGCGGAAGTCGCCTTCCGATTCCCACGCGGCCATGGCGTGCTCCTGCACCCACTTGTAGGAGTCCTCGCGCGGCGCGCCGTGCTCCACCAGGTCCTGCAGGAGCTGGCCGGAGAAGACCAGGCCGCGCGTGGCTTCCAGGTTGCGCAGCATGCGCTCGGGGAAGACGCGGAGCTGGTCCACGATGGAGGTCATGCGCGCGAGCAGGTAGTCCACCAGGATGGTGGAGTCCGGCAGGATGACGCGCTCGACGGAGCTGTGGGAGATGTCCCGCTCGTGCCACAGCGCGATGTTCTCGCAGGCGGCTCCGGCGTTGGCGCGCACCACGCGCGCCAGCCCGCACACCTGCTCGCAACTCACCGGGTTGCGCTTGTGGGGCATGGCCGAGCTGCCGCGCTGCTCGCCGCCGAAGTGCTCTTCGGCCTCGCGGACCTCGGTGCGCTGGAGGTGGCGGATCTCGAGGGCGATTTTCTCGAGCGTGGCGGCGATGAGCGCCAGGATGGCCACGTAATGGGCGTGGCGGTCGCGCTGGATGACCTGCGACGTCACCGGCGCCACGGCCAATCCCAGCCTGCGGCAAATCTTCTCTTCGACTTCGGGACCGAGGTGCGAGCAATTGCCCACCGCGCCGGAGATTTTCCCCACGGCCATTTCCGCCGCGGCCGCGCGGAAGCGCGCGAGGTTGCGGCGGTTCTCCGCGAACCAGTTGGCCACTTTCAGGCCGAAGGTGATGGGCTCGGCGTGGACGCCGTGGGTGCGGCCGATTTGCGGCGTGCGCTGGAACTCGCGGGCGCGGCGCTGGAGCACGTCGCCCAGTTTCACCAGGCCCTGCTCGATGAGGCGGGAAGCGTCGCGGAGCTGAAGGGCTTGCGCCGTGTCCACCACGTCGTTCGAGGTGAGCCCGTAGTGCAGCCAGCGGGCCAGTTCCGGCGCGGCGATGGACTCCTGCACGGCCATGGTGAAGGCGATGACGTCGTGCTTGACGCGCGCCTCGAGCTCGTTGATGCGGGCCACGTCCACGCGGCCGCGCTCGCGGATGGCGGCGGCGGCCTCGCGGGGCACCACGCCCCCCTCCGCCAGAGTATCGGCAGCGGCCGCTTCCACCTCCAGCCACTTCCGGAACTTGGACTCGTCGCTCCAGACGCGGCCCATCTCCTCGCGCGTGTACCGTGGGATCAAGCGTGCTCCTTGGCCTGCTGCGTCGCGTGCATTTTCAACGGGAAACGCGAATCTGGCAACCTCTGGGAACGCCCGGGGAGGTTGCAGTCCATGATACAGGAGCGGGCCGGAAAATGGAAAACGGAAAAAGGTGCCACCGCCGATGTCCGATTTCCGGACTCCGGTGGAGTCCACCGGACTCCCGAAACCGGAGAACGCGGATGAACGCAAGTTAGAAGTAGGCCGGCTGGGCGTCCCCTTCCACTTCGTACATGAGAGTCGCAGATATGACCAGAATGCCCGGCAGGATAGTGATTGTCGCGGCAAGTCCCTGTCGCTTGCGGTGCAGAACGTTACCCAAGACGCGAAAGGCGTTGGAATAGCGACCGAACTTCAGAACCCGCATGATCCTGAATATGCGCATCACTCGAGATACCCGCAGGTCCGCCGCAACCAATGGCATATAGAAAGGAGCGATGGCCATGACATCCAGGATGGAAAGTGGGGTTAAGGTGTAGCGGAGCCTACCGACAAAAGGCTGACCAACCTTTCGTTCTCGACACTGACCCACAAAAGCAGAAAGGCCGTGATCCAGACGAAGTACCGTGGATTCCCATTCCAATCGAAAAAGAGACTCCGAAACATGGTCTCGAGCCAGACTAATGGGTCGGATAATACCAAGCATTCCTGAAGAAGAAACAATGAGCATGGCTGAACGCCCCCTGAGTGTCAGCCAGAATGGATCTTGTTGGCGCAGGAATGGTGTTCGGAATTGCGACGGGGAGTTGCGGCAGCGGACAGGGGGCCGGCGTCGAGGACGCCGTAACTGCAATTATATCAACGGGATGAATGTGGCAGAGGGAATGCCATTTCTAGAGGGGTTAGGGTGCAGGGGCCAGGGTCTAGGGTCGTGGAGCGGGGGAGTTTATGAAGACGCGCCGGTTCCTGATTGCTTCCTTCCTGATGGCGGGCGTGGCCGCGCCTGCCTCTTATGCAACGCCGCCGCCGGAGAAGTCCGGGCGGGCGTGGGCGACGCAGGCGAGCGCGAAGACGCGGCGTGCGGAGTCGCTGGGCGCGATGGGAGTGCAGCGGCACCCCGGGGAGGGCGAAGAGCCGGAAGCGACGGCGGACCTGCGCATCGCGCACGCGTCGTATTTCCGCGCGGTGAACGTGGCGTTTGTGAAGGGGCGGAACTTCACAGCGGCGGAGATGGAAGGCGCGCCGCGCGTGGTGATCGTGGACGAGGGGCTGGCGCAGCGCCTGTGGCCGCGGCGGGAGGCGCTGGGGCAACGCGTGCGGCTGGTGGTGGGCGAGGCCGAAGCCGCCGGGGGGCCGTGGCTCACGGTGATCGGAGTGGTGAAGCACCAGTCGGGCGGAACGCTGGAATCCTCGACGCATGGGCAGATGTACCTGCCCTACCCGGTGACGGCGAACGAACGGGATTGAAGGGGAAGGCAGAAGGCAGAAGGTAGAAGGCGGAAGGCAGAAGGCGGAGTGATTCAGTGATTGCCTGATGCAGCCGCAGGGCCGGCATTCAGACAATCACCCAATGGCTCAATCACCCAATCACACAATGGCCCAATGGCTCAATCACCCAATCACGAAATGGCCAGGTGAAGCAATGAGCAGCTTCCTTCAGGACCTCAAGTACGCGCTGCGCATGCTGGCGAAGTCGCCCGGCTTTACGGCGATTGCCGTGCTCACTCTGGCGCTGGGCATCGGCGCCAACACGGCCATTTTCAGCTACGCTAACGGGCTCTTCCTGCGGCCGCTGCCGGTGGAGAGCCCGGAGCAGGTGGTGCGCATCCACGGCCGCACCGAAGAGCGCCGCTTCGACACCCTTTCGTATCCCACGTACGTGGACATCCGCGACCAGGCCCGATCCTTCCGCGCCGTCGCCGCGCACCAGCAGGTGGATGTGGACCTGGGCGCGGAGTCCGCGGTGGTGAACGCGCACGGCGAGCTGGTCACCGGAAATTATTTCACCATGCTGGGAGTGCGCGCGGCGCTGGGGCGCACGTTGCAACCGGCGGACGACCTCACGGAAGGCGCGCACCCGGTGGTGGTCATCAGCGACGGGCTGTGGAAGCGGCACTTCGGCGGCGCGGCCGGCGTGGTGGGCCAGACGGTGCACATCAACCGTCTCCCGTTCGCCGTCATCGGCGTGATGCCCGAGTCGTTCCGCGGCACCTACGTGGCCATGCCCGCGGACTTCTGGGCGCCCATAATGATGTACCAGCAGGTGCGCCCGCGCGGCATCTCCATCCAGCGGCGCGGCTGGGGCTGGCTCTATTCGACGGGGCGGCTGGCGCCCGGCGTCACCCAGGCGCAAGCGCAGGCCGAGCTCGACGGCCTGGCCGCGCAGTGGCAGGGCCAGAAGCTGCTCGACAGGCGGGATGGCTTCGAGCTGTTTGCGGCGCACTCGCTGCCGGAGAGCTTCTACTCCGGGGCGCGGCAGACGCTGGGGCTCTTTCAGATTGTGGCCGGGCTGGTGCTGCTGGTGGCCTGCGGCAATATCGCCAGCGTGTTACTGGCGCGCGTGACCGCGCGGCGGCGGGAAATGGCCATCCGCCAGTCGCTGGGCGCAAGCCGCGGCCGGCTGGTGCGGCAATGGCTGGTGGAAAGCCTGGTGCTGGCCGCCCTGGGCGGCCTGCTGGGGCTGGTGGCGGCCTTCTGGGTGGGCGACGCCCTGCTGCTGCTGGTGCCGCCGGACTTCTCCGAGTTCGCCCCCACCGCGCCGCTGGACGCGCGCGTTCTGCTGTTCACTTCGCTGGTCGCTCTGGGCACCGGGATCTTCTTCGGGATTCTCCCCGCGTTGCGCGCATCCAGCGCCAGCCCGGCGGGCCCCGCGCGGGAGGAAAGCGGAGCGGCCGGCAGCGCCGGCAAGACCCGCCTCTTCGGGGTGTTCGTGGCCGGGCAAGTGGCGGTTTCCCTGCTGCTGCTGATCGGCGCAGGACTGCTGCTGCGCACCCTGGCCAACGCGCAGGCGTTCCACCCGGGCTTCGACCCCGCCGGGCTGGTGGTGGCCAAAGTGAATCTGCAGCGGCCCGGTTATGACCAGGCGCGCGGCCGCGAGTTCGTTCGCCAGGCCCTGGAGCGGTTGCGCCGCCTGCCCGGCGCCGAGCAGCCCACCTTCGCGATGCTCCTGCCGCTGGGCATGAGCGAGGAAACCAGCGGCTTCCGCATTCCCGGCCACACCGGGCGCGACGGCAGCCCGTACATTTCGCTGGACAACAATATTGTCGGCCCGGGCTACTTCCGGGCCATGGGCATCCCCCTCCTGCTGGGGCGCGACTTCACCGAGCGCGATGCTCAAGCCGGCGCCACCCCCGCGGTGGTCATCAACGAAACGATGGCCCGCCGCTTCTGGCCCAAGGAAAGCGCCGTCGGCAAGACCATCATCTATGGATCGCAAGGCCCCACGCTGGAGGTCATCGGCGTGGCCCGCGACATCAACTACTACTCCCTCGGCGAGGAGCCGCGGCCTTACGTGTACGGCTCTTACGCTCAGCTCTACACCCCGTCCATCACTTTCCAGGCGCGCGCCACCACCGACCCGGCCGCGCTGGCGCGGGCCATGACCAGCGAACTCGCCGCCGTGGACCCGGCTATCGCCCTGGGCAAAGCCATTACCTTCGAAGAGCTGCGCCGCCTGCCGCTCTTCCCGCAGCGCGCCATTGCCTGGGTCACCACCGTCTTCGGCGGGCTGGCCCTGCTGCTGACGGTGATCGGGCTCTACGGCATCCTCTCGTACTCAGTCACCCAGCGCACGCGCGAAATCGGCATCCGCCTGGCGCTGGGCGCGCGGCCCGCCAGCATCTCTACCCTGGTGGTGCGGCGCGGCCTGCAATGGGTGGCCTGGGGCGCGGCGCTCGGATGGGTCGCGGCCTTCGCCGGCATGCGCTTCCTAACGCAGTTGCTCTTCGGCGTGCAACCGCTGGACCCGCTCACCTACGTGGCCGCCGCTTTGCTAATCGCCGCCGTGGCCCTGGTGGCCTGCTGGATCCCGGCGCGGCGCGCGGCGCGCGTGGACCCCATGGTGGCGTTGAGATACGAGTGAGAACGTTGAAAGGCCGGAAAGTTGAAAGGTTGAAGGTGCCGGAGAACGGTCGAGCCCATGGCTTAGCTCCGTGATCCCGAAGAATGTTCCAACCTTCGACTTTTCAACGTTCAACTTTCCATTTCGAGCGGGGTGAGAAGAGCCTGCGATGGGTGGCCTGATCCAGGACGTGAAGCACGCGCTGCGCGGGTTCCGGCGGGCGCCGGGGTTTTCGGCGTTTGCCGTGGTGACGCTGGCGCTGGGGATCGGCGCGACCACCACGGTATTCAGCCTGCTGTATGCGTTGTTTCTGCGGCCGCTGCCGGTGGAGGATGCGCAGCAGGTCTTCCACATTTCGCATAAGTTGAGCTGGCGCGGAGAGCCGGGAGCGTCGGGCGGGTTCGCCATGTCGTTTCCGGACTATCTCTACTTCCGGAAGCACAACACGGTATTTTCCCAACTGGCCGCGCACTATTCCAGCGCGCCGCTCAGCCTGGAAGCGGATGCGGAGGTGCAGGCGGTCACGGGCGCGGTGGTCACTGCGAATTACTTCACTGTGCTTCGGCTGAAGCCGGAACTGGGCCGGTTTTTCAGCGCGGAGGAGGATGCGGTTGCGGAACGGGGACCCGTAACGGTGCTCAGTCATTCGCTGTGGCGCAACCGCTTCGGCGGGGACGCGCAAGCCGTGGGCAAGAGCATCCGGGTGAACGGGGAGAAGTTCACCATCGTCGGCGTCGCGCCGCGCGGGTTCAGCGGGTTCCACGGAGGCGCCGAGCTCGCACTGTGGATACCCAGTTCGATGTTCCGCGTGGGCTACCGCTACTGCAACATCGCGGACCGCGACTGCCGGCCGATTCTGGCGACCGGGCGGCTGAAGCCGGATCAAACGGTGGACGCGGCCCTCGCGGAGATGAGCCTGCTGGCCAGCCAATTGGAATCGCAATATCCGGAGACGAACAAGGGCCGGGGGATTTTCATCGCTTCGGCGAGCGGGTGGGGCAGCCGGGAAAGGGCGCAGGGAGAAATCGCGGTGAAGGTATTGGGTGTCGCAACGGGTTTGGTCTTGCTGATCGCCAGCGCGAACCTGGCCGGGCTGCTGCTGGCGCGGGGCATCCAGCGGCGCAAGGAAATGGCGGTTCGTTTGGCGCTCGGCGCGGGGCGCGCGCGGCTGGCGCGTCAACTGTTGACCGAGAGCATGTTGCTGGCGTTGCTCGGCGGGAGCGCGGGGCTGGTGGTGGCGGTGTGGGCGAACGAAATCGTGGCGGGTTTCTTCGGCGTGACCTACAGCGGCTTCCGGATGAACCTGACGCTGGATTTGCATCCGCTGATCCTGGCGGGCACGGTGGGAGTGTCGGTGCTTACGGCAGCGGGCTTTGGGCTGATCCCGTCGCTCCAGGGCAGCCGGCCCGATCTGACCGCGGGGCTGAAAGGAGAAGGGCCGGGGGCCGGCCGGCGCTCGCCGTTGCGCGACGGGCTGGTGGTGGTGCAGGTGGCCCTCGCGGTGCTGCTACTCACGGGCGCGGGGTTGGTGGTGCGCAGCCTGCAAAATGTGTACCGCGGTTCGGGTTTCGACCCCAGCCAAGTGGTGCTGTTGCGCATCCGGCCGACGCTGTTGGCTTATGAGGCGCCAAAGGCGTTTGCAGAGTTGCGCGAGATTCACCGGCGGCTCGCGGCCACGCCCGGAGTATTGGCGGTGAGCCCGGCGGAATACCTTCCCGTGGGATTCTCGGGGAACACGGCCGGGGTGTGGCTGCCGGGACGGGAGCCGGCCCGGCGGGAAGATGCCGAGCAAGCCAGCGTGAACGCGGTGGGCCCGGGGTTCTTCAAGACGCTGCAAATGGAATTGCTGGAGGGCCGCGACTTCACAGAGCAAGACCGCCATGGCGCGCCGCTGGTGGCTGTGGTGAACGACCTGCTGGCGCGGCGCTACTGGCCGGGCCAGTCCGCCGTGGGCCAGACACTGGTGGCCGACGGAGAGCCGTACACCATTATTGGCGTGGTGCGCGACGCGCAGTATTACAGCGGCACGGAACCGTCGCGGCCGTTCTTCTACCCCAACTACTGGCAGCGCGATCCCAATGACAGGCTGGAATGGGACTCGCGAACGCACGTGCGCGTGGCCGGCGATCCCGCGGCGATGTTGCCTGCGCTCCTGCGCGAAGTTGCAGCGGTGGACGCGGCCCTGCCCATCAGTGAAGCGTATCCGATGACCGAGCGGTTGAGATTTCACTTTGCGCCAGTGCGCATGGCCACCACAGCGCTGGGCTTCTTTGGCGGGGTGGCCCTGTTGCTGAGCGCGCTGGGGCTGTACGGCGTGCTGGCGTTCACGGTGAACCAGCGGACGCGTGAAATCGGCATCCGCATGGCGCTGGGGGCGCAACCGGGCGACGTGTTGCGCCTGGTGCTGCGGCAAGGCGCGGCACTGGCGCTGGCGGGGCTGGGAGTCGGACTGGTCGCGGCGCTGGCCAGCGCGCGGATGCTGGCTGGCATGTTGTATGGGGTGCCGTCGCGCGATTTGGCTACGTTCGTGGCCGCCCCGGCGGTTTTGCTGGTCGTGGCGCTGGCGGCGAGTTGGGCGCCGGCGCGAAGGGCGGCGAGGGTGGATCCGATGGTGGCTCTGAGATACGAGTGAGAAACGTTGAATGTTGAAACGTTGAAGGTCGAAGGTTCCCTGAAGCCAAAGCGGCCGAGCCATTGCCTGGGGCTCCAATCCCGAACAACGTTTCAACCTTCAACCCTTTCAACGTTCAACATTCAATTTCGGGCAGGGGGAGAAGAGGCGCGATGGGAAACTTGATACAGGACGTGAAGTACGCCGTGCGCATGCTGGGGAAGGCGCCGGGGTTCACGGCGGTGGCGGTGGTGACGCTGGCGCTGGGGATCGGGGCGAACACGGCGCTCTTCAGCGTGGTGAACGCGGTGCTGCTCGACCCGCTGCCGTACGCGGACGACGAGCGGCTGGTGGTGGCGTTGCGCAAGGCGCCCGGCTCGCTGCGGACCATCGCGTCGTACCCGGACTTCATGGACTGGCGCGACAGCGGCGTGCTGGCCAGGGCCGCGGCCGTGGTGGGCAAGGCGTACTTCTTCGAGAAGAAGGACGGCTCGACCACGCCGCTGATCGGCCGGCGCGTGACCGGGGAGTTCTTCGACGTGCTGGGGGTGCGGCCGGCGCTGGGGCGCAGCTTCTCCGCGGAGGAGTTCGCGAAGGGCGAAAGCGTCGCGGTGATCAGCCACCCGATGTGGACGCGGTTGCTCGAGAGCGACCCGGACATTGTGGGCCGGGACCTGCGGCTGCGCGAGCAGACCTTCCGCGTGATCGGCGTGCTGCCCGAGGGCTTCCTGGACCCGATGAGCGCGGGCCGGCCGCGCGACGTGTACGCGCTGCTGATCGCTTCGCCGGAGGAGCGCGGGCCGCACGGGCGCAATTCGCAGTGGCTCTCGGTGGTCGGGCGGCTGAAGGACGGCGTCACGCTGGCGCAGGCGGCGGCGCAGGTGGAGGTCATCTCCGAGCGGGCGCAGCGGGAAAAGGCGGGCGCGGACCCGCGCAAGCTCTCGCCTTTCACCCTGACGCCGTTGCGCGAGCACCACGTGGCCGACTCGAAGGCCGCGCTGTGGATGCTGCTGGGCGCGGTGGGGTTCGTGCTGCTGATCGGCTGCGCCAACGTGTCGAACCTGCTGCTGGCGCGCATCACGGCGCGCAAGCACGAGCTGGCCGTGCGCGCGGCGGTGGGCGCGAGCACGGGGCGGCTGGCCGCGCAGCTCATGACGGAGAGCCTGCTGCTTTCGCTGACCGGCGGCGGGCTGGCGCTGGTCTTCGTGCTGTGGACGATTGACCTGATCAAGAGCATCAGCCCGGTGGACATCCCGCGGTTGAACGCGGCGGGGCTGGACGCGCGCGTGTTCGCGTTCGCCACGCTGATCACCATCGCCACGGGGCTGCTCTTCGGGTTGCTGCCGATGCTGCGCGGGGCGCGGCAGGACGTGCTGACGTCGCTGAAGCAGGCCAGCGGGACGGGCGGAGTGGCGCACGCTCGGTCGCGCGGCGCGCTCCTGGTAGCGGAAGTGGCCCTGACCATGGTGCTGCTGGTGGGGGCCACGCTGGCCGTCACCAGTTTCCAGCGGCTGCTGGCGGTGGACCCCGGCTTCCAGACCGGGCGAATCCTCACGGTGAACCTGACGAGCGCCGGCGAGTGGAAGCACGCTCCGCAGCGCGCCTTCTTCGACGGGCTGATCGAGCGGCTGCGCGCCGTGCCCGGCGTGCGCGCCGCGGGCATGGTGGACAACCTGCCGTTCTCGGGCGCGTGGTCGCAGTTCACCACCACGGTGGACGGCTTTGCCGAAGGCGCGCTGCCGGAGCTGCAGGGCAAGACCATCGAGTACCAGCAGGGCGTGGTGGGCGGCGACTTCTTCCGGGTGATGGGGATTCCGCTTAAGGCCGGGCGGTACTTCGACGCGAGTGACGGCGCGCCGGGCGCGGCTTCCGTCATCATCAGCGAATCGCTGGCGCGCACGCTGTGGGGCGATGCCGACCCCATCGGCCGCCCGTTGCACGACCGCGACACGCGCGGCGCGCGCGTGGTGGGCGTGGTGGGCAACGTGCGCCACTTCGGGCTGGACGCGCCGCTGGTGCAGACGCTCTACCGGCCGCTGGCGCAGCGTGTGGCCTGGGGCGGCACGCTGGTGGTGCTGGCGGAAGGGGATGCGGCATCGTTAACGCCGGCCATCCGCGAAGCGGCGCGTAACGTGGACCGGGCCGTGGTGGTGCAGCGCGCCGGCACCATGGAGGAGATTCTGCGCGGGCGCACGGCGGCGCCGCGTTTCCTGGCGGTGCTGCTGGGGAGCTTCGGCAGTGTGGCCCTGGTGCTGGCGTCGCTGGGGATTTACGGCGTGCTGGCGTACTCGGTTTCGCAGCGGACACGCGAGATCGGCGTGCGCATTGCGCTGGGGGCGCGCCCGTCGAGCGTGCTGGGCATGGTGGTGCGCAACGGCATGGAGCTGGCTGCGGTGGGCGTGGTCATCGGCACGGCCGGGGCGTGGGGGCTCTCGCGCTTCCTGCGGGAACAACTTTTTCAGGTGAGTGCCACCGACCCGTTCACCTACGCGGCGGTGGCGCTGCTGCTCGGCGGCGTGGCCTTGCTGGCGTGCTGGATGCCGGCGCGGCGCGCGGCGCGGGTGGATCCGATGGCGGCGCTGAGATACGAGTGACGAGTGATGAGTGACGAGAATTTGAGCCATTGGGCCATTTCGCCATTGGGCCATTGGGGGAATTTCGTGATTTCGCGATTTCGTGATGTG
>Ga0187893_10012935_pt1 | contig 11732 bp, 7 predicted proteins | sample MA1701074metaG_FD_139574 | JGI IMG/M metagenome (GOLD analysis project Ga0187893, IMG submission 139574) | White microbial mat communities from a basaltic lava cave in the Kipuka Kanohina Cave System on the Island of Hawaii, USA - MA170107-4 metaG ... | reverse complement strand
CTGTGAATGGGCTTTTGTTTCTTCAGAAATACCACTGTCAACTGCGACGCTCCATTGCCATACTTGTGCATGAACAATGATGGCAGCACAAAAAAATAAACTCGTTATAAAAAATTTTCGCAACATTATTTTGTTATCCTGAACCAATCAATATCGGCATATCCACCATTCCTGATTCCCGGTACGCCGGTGCAAAACAAACCAACCTTAGCGCCTATCCATCTTCCGGGCTTTGCAATGAAAGGTTTACCTATTGTTTTAAAATTTGTTCCATCTTCACTATAACTGAACTGGCATTGAGCATCGGGTGATGAAACTGACACACGCAGATAAGCACTCCCTTCTTTCAACGGATGTTGTTCAATGATTTCTTCCGGCTCATTCTGCAAAACATCTTTGCAAATCACCTGGCTTATAAAATATCCTTTTTCATTTTTGGTAATGGATAAATAAGCATAGTCCATTCCCATAATGATCAATCCTGCTTTTTTCTTTTGCCAAACATCAAACTCAATGGTGAGTTTCATGTTTGCAGTTGCGGTAAAATCCAGTGCAGGAAATTTTTGCAATAAAAGATTAGGAACCGAAGCAAGATTTTTTGAAGAATCAGATGGATACGCAAACAATCGCAGGTAACCGGTATTTCTTATCAGTGCAGACCATTGAATTTTTTGATTGGCATGCCATTGCCATTGCAATCCCAATTCATCAGAATTAAACTCGTCACTCTCTGCAGGCGTTTCAACCGGATAAGTTTTTCCAACATTTGGTTTTTTAAAAGATGTTACCGGCTCGCCTTTTCCATCTCCATCCTTATCTATACCAATCACCGGCCAATTGTCTTTCCATTGCACAGGTTGCAAATGCACGATACGTCCATACGCTTCTTTATCCTGGAAATGTAAAAACCAATATTCACCCGTTTGTGTTTGCAGCAATGCACCCTGATGCGGTCCGTTGATAGCAGTGCTGCCCTGGTCCATCACCACTTTTCGTTCATAAGGGCCATAAATATTTTTTGAGCGAAGAGCCAGTTGCCAGCCCGTTGCCACACCACCCGCAGGAGCAAGAATATAATAATAACCATTGCGTTTATAAAGCTTCGGGCCTTCTATTGTTGGATCAATGCCATGACCATCATACACATGTTTGCCATCATCAATCACTTTCGTGCCTTCGTTATTCATTTTATAAACAGTGATCAAACTATTGACACCTGCACGGCTGCCGGCCCATGCTATTGCGAGATAAGCTTGTCCATCATTATCCCAAAATGCAGTTGGATCAATAATTCCTTTACCCGGTAAAACCAAAACAGGTTTGCTCCATTCAGCAGCAGGGTTTTTTGTTTTGATCATGTAAATGCCATAATCAGGATCGGGATAATAGATATAAAATTCACCGTTGCGATAGTTCATCGAAGGCGCCCAAACTCCTTTGCCATGTTGCGGCACATTAAATACATCTTCCGGTAGCTGTTTTTTTAATGCATAGCTGATGATGCGCCAGTTGACAAGGTCTTTTGAATGAAGAATGGGCAAACCGGGTGCCGAGTTGAAACTGGAAGCCGTCATGTAATAATCATTTCCTACATGTATCGCATCAGGATCAGAATAGTCTGCATGAAGTACGGGGTTTTTATAAGTGCCGTCGCCATTATCAGCTACCCATACTTGTGATACAGGATTGCGCTGTGCATATACCCTGGCGGAAACAAATAAAAATGCAAGAAAAAAAACAATAATTATGTTTCGATTCAGCAACCGCTTTTCCATTTTATCCATCCCCGCAAGATATTTGGTTTACCTGCAAACTGTACAATTGACTGTTTAAATAACTATGCAAACGTTGCCACCTGGAAAATGAATCTGAAAAGGCAGGAAGGAAATCAATGCCTTTATAAACTTTCTTTTCATTATGGTTTGTTCAGGTCTTAGACCTGATGCATAGTGCTGCGAAGTCAGAGACTTTCGCAGAGCAAGAAAAGCTTAGGTTATTTTAAAAATTCTTTACATTATTTTATATCCCAATACACCACATATCTCTCCCGGTGAGTATCATACAGTGGCTTCAGCGTTATTCCTTCTTTAACTGTTTTAAAGGTCAGTGGTTGTCCGGCAAGAGGCCTTATAAATTCGTTTAGTTTATTCCTGTCCAGCTTTAAGTCATCGGTAATGCTATGTGGCACTTTATAATCGTAACTGTAATAATCATTATACTTTTTCGGATCAGAAAATGGCGCAGGACTCAGCATTCCCTCTGTGCCCATTTCACCCGCCAATATTATGGGGCCATAAGCAAATGCTACTTTGTTTGGATCGTCATTGGCAGGAATAAGCCGCAACGACATTTGATAACTTATTTCAACAGCATCATTTGTTTTCCATTTGCGATCAATAATAATATAACTGCCGGGTTTGTTTTTTATAGAAATCTTCTTTCCGTTCACTTTCACTGTCGCCGCTTCAGCCCATGAAGGATAACGGATATTCAATGCAAGACTTGTTGCATTAGCCGATTCAAAAGTTAATTTTATTGTTCCTTCTTCCGGAAATTTAGTTTCCTGCTTAAGCTTTAATCCTTTTTCTTTCCAATCCAATTCAGAGGGAATAAAAAGATTTACATACAGATCATCGTTACTATGATAATAAATTGCTTCACCATATTTTGCCTGGTTTTCAAAACCGCTGCCTACGCAACACCAAAAAGAACTATCCGGCGTGCTATAAACTTTATAAGCGCCTGGCAACATCGGAAGAAAATAAGCGATCATTCCTGACTGCGGATCCTGCTGACCCAATATGTGATTGAACAAAGCCTTTTCATAATATTCAGCATACTGAATATTTGCGTTTAAAGAAAAAAGATGCTTTGTCAGTTTGAGCATATTATAAACATTGCAGCTTTCACCGGTTAATCCTGTAAGGTGTTTTGAAATGCTATCAGGTTTAAAAAAATGCTCCTTATCGCTGTTGCTGCCTGTACAAAAACTATGGTGATCAACCACTGTTTTCCAAAAGAAGGGAGCAATAGTAGCGCCGGCGCCTTCTCCTTCCAATTCATACGAACGAATCAATCCGAGGATTTTTGGAATGAAGGTGTTGGCATGCTTTGTATTTAAAATATCTTTTCCCTGCTCCAGCGGGTCAAGCACTTCATTGTGATAAAAGAAATCGCCAAGCCACTTGTACTCTTCCTTGCCGGTAATAGCATAGAGATTGTAAAAAGATTCATTGATACCGCCAAATTCCACCCTTAGCATTTTTGTTCTTTGCTCTGCAGAAACCGGCTTCAATTTCTTATAAGCCCAATCGCTCATCTTTGTTGCCACTTCCAATGCCTGTTTATTATCACAATAGAGGTATTGATCAATCAGGCCGGAAAAAATTTTATGTAAAGTGTACCAGGGCACCCAAACTCTTTTGCCTTCAATATTCCGATTGATGAGTTCTTCAGGAAATGCGCTGAGATAACCGCCCTGGTTTAACACATTCTGTACTTCGGCTAATCCTTTTACAAGGCTGTCAGCTTTTATTTTAAACTTTTCATCATGAGTAGATGCATACAACAATGCAAGGCCTGACAGAATATGCCCGGTACTATGTCCACGTATCTCGCAATCCAGCGACTCCCATCCTGCTAATTTTTTTACAGTCATGTAACCCCCTTCCTGCCCGCTGTAAACTCCGGCATTGGTACGAAAGCCATGCAGCAACCTGTTTACATCAAGGCTCATTATCCATTGTATTTCTCTTTCCATGTTTTGTGTAAAACGGCTGTCAAGCAATTTTACATCCTGCAGATCGAAACTATACACGGCGGGCATCACTTTATCCTGCAAAATAAATTTACCATCATGTTGACCCGGATAATGCGATTGTGCATTAGCCATACAGCAATACAAAAACAGGCATGCAATAATAATTTTCTTCATCACTTAACTTGTTTTGTGTTTAAAACGTCTCTTGTCATCATTGCAAGAACAGGGCTTGATAAAAATGAATTAAATCCGTTCCTGGCATTTACGATATGCGTCATAAAAAAACCAAACACATTATTTTTCTTGTCAATCCACGGATAAGCTCCCGCCCATGATGGGCTGCTGATCAATGTAGCTTCATCTTTTTTATTTACTTCTTCTCTCCATTCGCCCAAACCATAAATATCTTTTCGCATACTGCCCCTAACCTTTTCTACAAACTCACCGGTGTTCACTTTTGCATTCAATACATGATCAGCCTGCATCGTTTTGATGGCATTTACAGATAAAATTCTTTTTCCTTTATAAATACCATTATTAAAAATCATTGCAAGAAAATTGGCATAGTCCTCCAAAGTTGTTCTGGCACCACCACCCAGCATTGGTGCATGCCCACCGGATGAATCAACAGGAGTAAAGTGAGTAGAATGCATGCCGAGCGGTATAGCAATCTTTTCCTGGAACAATGTTTCCCAATCTTTACCGGTTGCCAGTTCGGCCATTCTTCCTGCTACCTGCATACTTAATCCGCCGTATTTGAATTTTGTTCCGGGTAATGTATCTGCAGGAAGTGAAACAATATGCTTAACCGATTCCGTTAATGTTTGATAAATATCTATTGGTTTATCGGCAGGTTGATAATCGGGATAACCGGCAGTGTGAGATAATAGCTGCGCTAATGTTGCTTCACCTTTTATATCGGTAAATTCAGGGAGCCATTTTTTTACTTTATCATTCCATGAAAGTTTTCCTTCATCAACAATAGCGGCTATTGTAGCAGCGGCCAGCCATTTGCCGGCTGATGCAATAAATACAACTGTTTCCGGTTTGTAACTGCCAAAGTAATTTTTATAAATAATCTTGTTATCTTTTACAATGATGATGGAAGCACCGTTGTAATAACCGCTCTCAATCCAGCCTTGTATTTTTTGTTTGATGGAAATGAAATCATATAAACCGCGGCTGGTTTTTGTTTGTGCAAATGAACTTGTGGCTACCAGGAGCGGCAGGTAAAAAATTATTGTATTTATAAAATTTCCTTTCATTACTGTCTATTCAGGTCTGCGACCTGATGCATAACGCTGCGAAGTCGGGAGACTTCGCAGAGCAACATGCTGCGAATTCAGAGACGTTCGCAGAGCATTTATTTTTTAAATTCAATTCCCTCGGCATGTTCTCCCGTAACGATTCTTGCCATATCAGAAGTTTTATACCATTTGGGTTTGCCAGGCATATCGTCGGTAATAAGCTTGCCATTTATTACCAGGTTTTGGAAAACAACATTTTTAATTTTCCTGTTCTCGTCATAACCGGAGATAACAGATAGTTCAGCATTTTTTCCATTGTAGACAATGTCTTTGAATAAAACATTCTCAATGCCACGGCCAGGCGCCGTGCAATATTTTTTATTATAAAACACACGCAGATTTACCAGTTGTCCCTGCCGGAAATCTTCTATGCGGATATTTTCAAACCGTACGTTACGCACCAGGTTATTATCGCCTGCATTAATGCTCATGCATCCCTGGTAATCCAATTGAGCTTCTTTGTGATCGAGAATATCAATATTAATGTAATTCAGATTTTGAAGCGTATCCGGATTGGGGCTGTTTCCATGTGTTCCTATTAAAACAGGATGTGCCACATCAGCCCATAGTGTTGAATTTTGCATGGTGATATTTTTGCAACCGCCTGTAAAGCCGCCCCGGGTTCCATATACAGTGGTACAATCGTCTGAATTGCGGCAAAAAACGCCATCAAACAATACATTGTTACTTGCAAAAACATTCATACCATCACCCCAACCATAATAACTTATGCTTTTTACATTTCTTATTGTAACACTATCAGATCCGCCTGTAGCACATTGTGTAGTTACTATACCTTCAAGCGTTATATTCTTTGAGTTTGCAATGCGAACTCCCATTTTTATTGAAGGATCAATAATTCCACGACCCAACAATTTCACATCCCGAACTCCTTCTATGGACACTTGTCCCAAGAGCACAGCACCGCCCGCCAGGTAAACTGTTTTTCCGGAAGGAACTTTTAGTTTACCACTATCAATTTTGTGAACACCGGCCCCGAAATAAACCAGGTTAGTGTCTTTTTTATTGGGAACAAAATCATCAATGGGATTGGCAAACAGGTGAAGGTTATGAAAAATATCGCCGTTAATTTCAACCGAAAGGTTACGAGGTTGAAACAATCGAAAAAACAACGCGTTTCCTTTAATGGCTGGTTTTATATCATAAGATAGTGGCCGGATTCGTGCATTTTTAATATTGCCTTTATTGCTTGTAACTGAAACTTCTACTTCGCCTGAAAAATCGAAGCTGCACATCGAAGCATTTTCAACATGATGAGACGTTCCTTTTACTTCATCCACCTTTATATTGTATTCATAAAGATCCTGCCACTTGCCACCCGGTTTTCTTACCCTTACGGCAAAATCATTATTATGCATAGATCTATCAGCTTTCGCAGGTGCCGGATAAACAACCAGCTGCTGTGTATATCCACTTGTATAAAAAAAGAAGACGGGAAAAAGAATAAACCAATTTTTCATGTGTTAATTTCTATTGTTTTGTTTGTCACATGCAATTCGACATAAAATTTTCATTGGCGGCTGGTATAATTTGCCTTGAAAATTTTATGTCTCATTTTATTTGAAACAATAAGCAATTTTTAATGAGTGATATCAACAGGATAAGCGACTGTCTTTTGCCATAGCAACGCCGCTCCAAATACACCAGCGCTGTCGCCAAGTAATGGTTTTACTATCGGAGTAGAAAGCCGGCCATCATTAAAAACATATTTTTTGATGCGTTCGTATCCTTCGGTATAAAGCAGGTCAATATTGCCAACACCGCCGCCGATAACGATCAGGTCGGGATCAATCACATTGACCAAAGTAGAAATAGCACGACCATAATATTCCAGCAGGCGTTCGATCGTCGCAGTTGCATAGCTATCAATTGCTGCCTGATGCCGCATAGATATTTCTGAAAGTTTTAAATGTCCCCCGGAAAGCTTTTCATAAAAATTTTCCAACGCCACGCCGCTGATCACCTGCTCTACACAACCACTTTTGCCACAATAACAAGGCGTACCATTTTCTTCTAAAATATTATGCCCCCATTCGCCACCGAGACCTTGTCTTCCTTCAATGATCTCTTTATTTACCACCAATCCTCCGCCAACACCGGTGCCCATGATAACACCAAACACAACTTTTGCATCAGGATAATTTTTTCCGGCGCCCATCAATGCTTCTGCGAGTGCAAAACAATTAGCATCGTTAGCAATCCTTACCGGTACTAATAAGATATTCTCAAGATCATCTTTCATTGTCTGCCCATTCATGCAAACTGTATTACAATTTTTCATTGTTTGCGTTTCCGGTTCAAGCATACCGGGTGTGGCAAAACCGATCCGTTCAGGTTTTTCATTTATTTCTTCGGCCACTTCGTCTACCAGCTTTAATACCTGCCAGAGAATATGTTTATATCCTTTATGTGCTTCTGTAGAAATACGTTTACGAATGATAACACGCATATCCTCGTCAAGTACGGCACATTCGGTCTTTGTTCCGCCAAGATCAATTCCCCATAGTTTCATGTAAATACTTTTTAATTATACTTAAGTGTTTATTAGGATTAAAATTTTTTATACCAGCTCTTTGTTTTTTATGGCATCGTTCCTTGCGTCGCAATCCGTTCATCGTCCCGTTCATTGGGCATCAAAAAATGTCTTTACTATTTACCTCTCGATATTCACCGTCCTTTACTAATTTCTTTTCCAATTCCTCCAACGACACTCCTTTTGTTTCCGGCATTTTTGTCAATACCCATATTAACTGCAACACCATCATAAATGCAAGAAAGGCGAATATGGGCCAGGGCTTTTTGTCGCCGCTGAATACTCCTGTTTTCTCGTCTAAGAAAAATGGTGTAATCAATGTAATAATTGCTGCAAACACCCAGTGTGTACTTGCACCGAAGGATTGCCCTCTTGCCCTTATTTTATTGGGAAAAATTTCTGCAATAAATACCCAGATCACAGCACCCTGACCAATCGCATGCGAGGCGATAAACAACAATAAAAATGTAAGCAAAAATCCGGAATTAGCTGAATATCCAAAGGCATAGGCCACCATTCCAAGACTAATAATGTAACCAAGCGAACCAATAATCAATAACGTTTTTCTTCCCAGCCTGTCAATAAGGTATAAACCAACGAATGTAAAAATGAGATTAGTGCCGCCGATATAAATGGAATTCTTTAATGAATCAACAGAAGCAAGGCCTGCTCTTTCCAATATCTCCGGCGCATAATATAAAATAAAGTTGATACCCGACCATTGATTAAAGAATGCGATCATAAACGCCAGCCATAAAATTGTTTTATGCCTGCGATGAAAAAAACCAATATCATGTCCGTTTACAGATTCATGCCTGATGCCTTGCTTTACCGATTCAATAACTTCATCAGCATTGGCAACACCGATTTTTTCAAAAACTTTTTTGGCGCCGGCTGTGTCATTCTTTTTTGCCAGCAGCCATCGCGGACTTTCCGGAATGCTCATTACCATTAACGTATAGATCAATGACGGGACAGCCATTACACCAAGCATCCAGCGCCAGTCGTTTCCGCCACCAACACCTTCTAAAAAATAATTGGAAAGAAAAGCAATCAGTATTCCAAATACAATATTGAACTGATACATGGCAACGAGGCGACCTCTTGTTGCCGGTGTAGAAATTTCAGAAACATAAGCTGGCGCTGCCACGGATGAAACGCCAATTCCCAAACCACCAATGAACCGAAAGAATGAAAATGTATAAGGATCCGGCGCCAGTGCAGAACCCAATGCAGATACACTAAACAAAATGCCAATCCACAATAAGATTTTTTTTCTGCCATATTTATCAGTGGGTATGCCGCCGAATATGGCGCCAACTACCGTTCCCCATAATGCCATTGACATGATAAAGAATCCATGAAACCACGGAGAAATTTCTGTAGTATGCCAAAGGTCTTTGATAGGCTGGTTAGCGCCGGAAATAACAACGGTATCAAAACCAAAAATAAATCCGGCAAGAGCAGCTATCAACGAAATACCGAATAAACTGGAAGAGCCTTTTACTGATAGGGCTGCAACGGCATCGTTAGTTTGTATTTGCATAATGATAATTTTAAAAAAGATATGCTTTAATCATGAATTCCTAATAATCCAACTTTAATAATGACACCCCCTGCCGCGGAAGCAATAATTCAATCACTGCTTCACCATTTGCTGTGTTTACCCATGATGGTGATTGCAACAATTGCAACTGCCCCGCTGCTTCCAGAATTTTATACTGTTCTTCGGTTACGTTTTGAGGCGATCCCATTTTTTTCCATACTTCATAAGCGTTGCTATGATTTGCGTCTATGCGGTAATGATGCAGCAATGCTTTTTTTGCCGGAATGTTTTTAATAGAAATTTTTACCGGTGATGGTTCCGCCGCTACATCGGCATCATGATAATTCCACACTGCAACGGCTGTTGAATTTTTATCGGCAGTGGCCAGCGCATGAATGTCAGGCTGACTGCCACGAACACTATTTTTTAATATGCTATCCAAAGAAATTTCATTGGTATTCTCCACTTTTATTCTCTTGCCTTTCATCAGGCCATACATGCGGAATACATTCAGCACAGGTTTATCAATACCATTGGTAGCAAGATCACGAAAACCATCAAACCATTTTTGATCTTCAAATTCAAAAGACCAGCTTGTGGCGCCTTGTAAGTTTACATTGTATTTTTCAGCAAGATCATATAAACGTGTAAAAGATGAAGCTGTATAACTGGAATACATGGTGCCGTTGCGATAAGCATTTTCAGGATTGGTAGCCATGCCACAGGCAGCGCATCCTTCGGGATCAAATTCTGTAATGTAGATGGGTAACTTTTTGAATGGAGATGCAGCTACTATTTCAAAACCTTTGGCCACATCTTTCAATTGCGGCGACATATTCATCTGCACATGGCCATTCACCACTTTGGGACCGCCCTTTGCATGAAAGCTGATGAAATCCAGTGGAACTCCCTTTTTCCCGGTTGCAAAATTTTTACCTTCTGCACAATGCAATAAAAAATTTTTTAACCAGCCTGCCGCTTTATCCCATCCTGGCCCGGTGGTAGAAGGTCCGCCAATCCGTGCGGCAGGCAAAGCTCTTTTTACAGCATCGGCCGCATAATCATAGATCATAAAAAATTCTTCCTGCGTGCCCTTCCAGTAACTGATGTTGGGCTCATTCCATACTTCCCACAGCCATGTTTTTACTTCCGCTTCACCATAACGATTGATGGAATGTCTTACCCATTGATAGATCAGTTCGCCCCATTTTTTATAATCCTTCGGCGGATAAGCCCAGCCTGTATAAATGCTGTCATACTTCACGCCGGGTTTCCAGTAATGACGGTAAAGTTGCGGATGTGTTGACATCGCTTCAGGCATAAAACCAATTTCAACAAGCGGCTTCATGCTCCGCTGAATGTAAGTGTCAATTATACTATCAACAATGCGCCAGTCATAAACAGGATTGCCATTGACATCTTCCGTGTAAGCATTTGTAGAACCCCATTTCAATGCAGCCGTGCCATCACCGGTGGTTAAAAGGTTATGACATCGTACATAAACAGGCACGGGGCTTAGAGCAGCTAATTCAGTCAGCAACTTTTTTCCATCTTTCATGTAAGTATAATTCGGTTCGTCATAACCGAAATGAGCCCATACCGGCTTTAATGGTTTGCCCTGGTTTTTTAAATCAATTGTTATTTGCCATGCTTGGGGTTGCGCAACAGCATTCGTAAGAATCGCAAATAAAGCAATGATTGAAACAAATCTTTTCTTCTTCATGAAAAAATTTTTCGGCAATATATTATTATTTAACCGGCGTTATCCATACCGCCTGCCCGCCGGATGCTTTTAACTTCAGTTCCATCACTGTTGCCGAAGTTATCGTTTTGCGTTCAACTTTTACTTTGGTCTTTGTCGGCGCTGCATCATCATCGCTGTAAAAAGTAGCTGTATATTTTTTCCCTTTTGGCAAAAAATCAAAAAACAGCTTTAAAGTTCTTGCATTGTTATTGGTGATGGTTCCTGCAAACCAGTCATCGCCCTTTCTTCTCACAATAGAAACAAAATCACCCGGCTCTCCCTGCAATACTTTTGTTTCATCCCAGGATGTCGGGATTTTATTCCAGAACTCCAGTTCGGGTTCATCACTGCTGAAGGCAGGTTTATCATACCAATACAATGTTTGCAAAGGGCTGTAATAAATAGCCGCTAATGCCAGTTGATGTGCATGAGTTGTTTTGATCCGTTTGTCATAATAACAAACAGTATAATCGGCAGCGCCGGCAATGAATCTTGTAAAAGGCAGAACCGTATTATGTGTTGCATCCGGCATTTCTTCATTGCCTCTTATTCCTTCTGCTGTCATTAAGTTGGGCCATGTTCTTTGTTCACCGGTTTGCCGCCAGTCATCATGCACGTTTACCATTATCTTATTCTCTGCGCATTTCTTAAACATTTCTTCCAGCCACGTTGTCCAGCGATGAGAACCCACCTGTACGAAACCAAACTTCACTCCTTTTACTCCCCAGTCTCTGTACACCCTGAACAAAGAATCAGATTGCGCATATAAGCCTTGCAAATTGCAGTAGAGCCAAACGCCAACTCCTTTTTCTTTTCCGTAT